>Ga0163154_10005637_pt1 | contig 15766 bp, 12 predicted proteins | sample OliLakLV19MP9P1_FD_148649 | JGI IMG/M metagenome (GOLD analysis project Ga0163154, IMG submission 148649) | Freshwater microbial mat bacterial communities from Lake Vanda, McMurdo Dry Valleys, Antarctica - Oligotrophic Lake LV.19.MP9.P1 | ecosystem: Environmental > Aquatic > Freshwater > Lake >... | reverse complement strand
TGCGCAGAGTCCTTGACCATCCGCTGGACGTACCGCCCGGGATTTCCAATATTCCAGACCCTCGCGGCCAGCGAGCGGCCGCCGTCGCTCCCGACTTGGGTCGACTTTACGAAGCGCTCCGGGATCCGCTCGGGCGGTACGTCCAGCGGATGGTCAAGGACTCTGCGCAGGCGCAAGACATCGTCCACGACATCTTCCTGCAGTTGCACGCGAAGGCCGACCAGCTCGCCCGGGTCGACAACATCGAGGCCTGGATGTACCGCGTGGCGCGCAACGCGGTGATCGATCACGTCCGCAAACAGGAGTCGGGATGGGGAGCGCGCGCCGACTCGGCGGCGAGCGACGATGAAGTTGCGAACCTGGCCGGAGCGATCGAAGACGAAGAGGGCGCTGCGCGCGAGTCGAGCGCGGCGCTCCGCTTGGCGTCGACGGTTCGATGCTTCATCGATGAACTGCCGGACCACTATCGAGACGCGCTCCGCTTGACCGAGTACGAGGGTCTCGATCGCCGCGCGTTGGCGGACCGCCAGAACATCTCGCTCACCGCCGCCAAGTCTCGCGTGCAACGCGCCAAGCGCCTGCTCATGGAATCGCTGCAACGATGCTGTCACCTCGAGTTCGATCGCTACGGCACCCTGCTCGACTTCTCACCGCGAGGTCAGTGCTGCCCATGTGATCCGGGGCCGACAGATGTCACCGCATCGACCACCTCGACCACACCGACCGCACCGACCGCCTCTTGCTCGGGCAGCGCGAACACGAACCAGAACTTGTGTCAGAAGGAGGACTGCAGATGACCACCAAGTCCGAATCACACGCGAACGAATTCTCGACCGCGGCCGCGCCGCGACCGGGCGTCGGCGATCGTTCAGACACCCGCGTCCACATCTCGCTCGACGTCCGTGATGTCGAAGCGTCGGTGAAGTTCTACGAAGCGTTCCTCGGTGCGAAGGCGCACAAGGTGCGCAAGGGATACGCGAACTTCGACCTCGTCGAGCCGCCGCTCAAGCTCGCGTTCAACGAGCGCCGGAACGTGGAGCCGACGGACTCGCAGGAGGGCGTCCAGGCGAGCCGCGACGCCGACCTCAACCACCTCAGCCACCTCAGCCACCTCAGCCACCTCGGCTTCCAAGTCGCGACGACCGAACAGGTCCTCGCCGCGCGTCGCCGTCTGGTCGAAGCGGGACTCTGGACGCTCGAGGAGACAGGCGTCTGCTGCCACGCGCAGCAGGACAAGGTCTGGGTCAAGGATCCCGACGGCGTCTCGTGGGAGATCTATGCCGTCACCGACGATCTGCTCGAAGTCGACAAGGACGCCGATCATCCCGTCGCGGACGACAAGCGCGCCAAGTCGCCGATGACCGCGTGCTGCACGGCCGTCGACACGGCGAAGTGCTGCTAGCCGCAGCAGCCGAAGCCGCTACACCAACGAGTAGGCAGCGCGGAAGCGATCGACCACGTCCAGGATCTGCGGATCGAGCAGCGCCCGCGCCCGCGCCGCGAGTTCCGCCGGTACGCCTCCGTAGAACGCCTCGGCGATCCCGCCGGTGATGCAGGCGATTGTGTCGGCATCGCCGCCCAGTGAGACCGCATTGCGAATCGCGTCTTCGTAGTCGGTCGACTCGAGGAACGCGATCAGCGCCGGCGGGACGGTTTGCTCGCAGATCTCGGTGAACTGGTACCTCGGCCGGATATCGTCGAGTCGTTCGCTCAGGTCGTAGCCCAACTCCGATTCGATGAACTTTCGGATCTCGTTCTTGGACTTCCCGTGGCGCGCCAGAAGCACCGCCGCCGCGGTCGCCTTGGCGCCGACGATCGCGCCGACATGGTTGTGCGTCACGACCGCGCTGCGCTCCGCCCACTCGAGCACTTCGTCCATCGTGTCGAATGCGAACCCCACCGGACTGACGCGCATGGCCGAGCCGTTGCCGTAGCTGCCGTACGGCTGGTGCTCCGGAGTTTCGATCCACTCCGAGAACATCGTCCCGTAGCCGCGGCCGGGGTATCGCTTGGCCCACACGGCGAGCAGTTCGCTGAGTCTCGCGCCGCCGTGCTTCTCGCCGCCGTGCTTCTCGCCCCCGAGGCCATCGCCCCCCAAGATCCAGTCCGCGACCGCGACGGTGAGCACCGTGTCGTCGGTGAAGCTCGACCGCGGGACGAAGAGTTCGATGTCCTTCGTCTTGATTGCTCGGTACTCATACACCGAGCCGATGATGTCGCCGAGGATGGCGCCGAGCATGGAGGGCCTCCGTCTTGGAAATGGAGATGTCGCCAGAGAATACGCCGACCGATGGCCCGCCCGCGACTTGCTGCTAGGATGCGCGGCCGGAGGCGTCTGAACCATGTGGCCTGTCATCCTCGAAATCGGTCCGCTCAAGCTCTACTCGTTCGGTCTGATGGCCGCGCTCGCCTTCTTGGCGGGCAGTCAACTCCTGCGGATCGAGTTCGAACGACGCAAGCTCGGCGTCGATCGCTGGAGCAACTACGCCGTCGGCGCGCTCCTCGGCGGATTCGTCGGCGCCCGCGTGAACTATCTGATCACGCACCTCGATGATCTCAAGCTCGACCCACGTGGCGCGCTCTTCTCCGGTTCCGGCCTCATCTGGTACGGCGGCCTCATCGGCGGCGTGCTCGTCGCCTATTTCTTCTCGCGTCGCTACAAGCAGCACTTCGGCGAGATCTCCGATGCGTTCTCACCCGCGCTCGTCGCGGCGTACATCCTCGGTCGAGTCGGCTGCCTCGTTTCGGGAGACGGCGACTACGGCGGACCGAGCGATCTCCCGTGGGCCATGGCCTTCCCGAACGGAATCGTTCCGACGACGGAGCGCGTGCACCCCACGCCGATCTACGAGGTGCTGCTGTCGTTGCCGATCCTCGCGTTCCTCTGGCGGACGCGGCACAAGAACTGGCCCGTCTGGACGCAGTTCGGCGTCTATCTCACGCTGACCGGCATCGAGCGGTTCGTCGTCGAGTACTGGCGGCTGAACCAGCCGGGCTTGCTCGGATTGACGACGCCCCAGCAAGTCAGCGTGGTGCTCGTCGCGATCGGCGCCGCGCTCTGGATCCGCGGCGCGCGCGCTGAGGGTACGGCCACCGCGCGGAGAATCGTACCGGCCGGCTGATAGACTCACGGCCGATGTCTTCCCTGCGCAAACCCGAGGTCCTGAGTCCCGCCGGTAGTCCCGAAGCGCTCCAGGCCGCCATCGCCGCGGGCGCTGACGCCGTCTACTTCGGTCTCGGAGACTTCAACGCAAGGATCCGCGCCGCGAACTTCCAACTCGGTGATCTGCCGGATGTCGTGCGCGATCTCAGACGTTGGGGCGTGAAGAGCTGTCTCACGTTCAACACGCTCGTGTTCCGACACGAAGAGCGGACGGCGCGGGATCTGCTCGAAGCGATCGCACTGGCGGGACCTGACGCGTTGATCGTGCAGGACCTCGGCGTGATCCGCTGGGCGCGCGAGATCGCGCCCAATGTCGAAGTGCACGCCTCCACCCAGATGACGATCGCGAGCCCCGACGCCGTCGCGCTCGTCGCACGCATGGGCGCCACCCGCGTCGTCCTCGCGCGTGAACTGACGCTCCCCGAGATCGCGCGCGTGCGCGCCGCCAGCGACGTCGAACTCGAGATATTCGTGCACGGCGCCCTCTGCGTTTCGTACAGCGGACAGTGCCTCTCGTCGGAAGCGTGGGGCGGCCGCAGCGCCAACCGCGGACAGTGCGCGCAGGCCTGTCGGCATCCGTATGACCTGATGGTCGACGGACTCGAACACGAGATGGGCGACCGCGCCTACCTCCTCTCGCCCCGGGATCTCGAGGGATTCCACCGTATCGCCGATCTCACCAAGATCGGCATCGCCGCGTTCAAGATCGAAGGCCGCATGAAAGGCCCTGAGTACGTCGCCGCCGCCACCTCGCTCTACCGCGCCGAGGTCGACCGCGTCTGGAAGGCGATCGAGCTGGGCCGCGCCGCGAGCATCTCCGCGCCGTCGCGCGCGGTGGAGCAGCTCGCGGTGCGGGCAAGGCAGACGTTTTCGCGCGGGGCGAGCGAAGGCTTCTTGGGTGGCGTGAATCACCAGGTGTTGGTCGATGGACGGACGCGGTCGCATCGGGGGTTGGCGTTGGGGAGGGTGGTCGACTTCGTGCCGGGTCCGAACGGTCCGAACGGTCCGAACGGTCCTAACGGTCGGAGCGGTCGGATCATCGGCGTGGTTGTCGAAAGCACCGAGAGCGGATCCGCCGCAGCTGCTGCTGCGACGGACATACGACCCGGCGATGGTCTTCTCATCGCGCTGTCCAGTCATGAACAAGACGAGATCGGCGGCGGCGTCTTCGAGGCGAGCCGAGAGAGCACTGGGGGCCGTTGGCGCATCGTCTTCGCCCGCGAGTCGATGCCCGATCTCTCCCGCGCCCGCCCCGGCGCTGAAGTCTTCCGCACCGCGAGCCCGGCGGTGAGTGCGGAGTTGAAGCGGTTCCTGCAGTCCCCGGCGCAACAGCGCCGGATCCTACTGAAGATAGAAGTCAGCGGTGCGCTCGGCGCGCCGCTACTGCTCCGCGCGATCGACCCAGAGTGCCGTATTGCCGAAGCGTTGTCCACCGAGCCCCTCCGCCCAGCAGAACGGTCACCGCTCGACGAGACGACACTCCGCGACCAGCTCGGCCGCCTCGGCGGCACCCGCTACGCACTCGAGACTCTCGACGTCGCCCTCACCGACTTGGTCTTCGTCCCCGTCTCCGAACTCAACCGCATGCGCCGGGATCTGATTACGCAACTCGAAGAGTTGCGTGGCCGAGCGTCCGAGGCGAAGCCGAAGGACTCCTCTCCAACCGACTCTCAGTCAGCGACACAGATGCCGGAGCAGTCCAACGTCATCGACTGGGCCATCGCCCGCGCCGAAGCAACATCCGCCGACGCGCCGATTCATCTCAACGCTGGAGCCGAGCCGAGTGCCGCGCACGGCCCCGCGCAAACCCCCGACTCCTTCGCCCAACGCTTCGTCGTCCTCTGTCGTCAGCGCGCTCAAGTCGACGCCGCTCTGGCGAGCGGCGTTAGACGCATCGCCCTCGATTTCCTCGACCTGGTCGGCTTGAAGGACGCGGCCAACGACGTCCGCGCCGCCGGCGCGCGCCTCACGCTCGCGCTCCCGCGCGTGCAGAAGCCGGGGGAGGAGAAGACTGAGATGTTCTTCGTCGGGCGGATGCCCGATGAAGTGCTGGTCCGAAGCCTCGGCAGTCTCGAGCGCCTGCGCATCCTGAAGGAACAACAGACCGGCGCATTCCCCGACCTCATCGGCGACGTCTCGCTCAATGTCGTCAACCCGTCGTCGTTCGCGACGCTGCGCGGACTCGGCCTCGCGCGGGTCACGCCGGGGCTCGATCTCAATGGTGAGCAGTTGATCGACCTGGTCGATCAGTTAGACGCCACCGCCCTCGAAATCCCGCTCCACCACCGCCTGCCCGTCTTCCACACGGAGCACTGCGTCTTCGCCGCGTTCTTGAGCGACGGCACCGACTACCGCACCTGCGGTCGCCCCTGCGATCACCACGCGATCGAACTCCGCGACCGCACCGGACAACGCCATCCCGTCATCGCCGATGTCGGCTGCCGCAACACGGTCTTCAGCGGCAAGCCCCAGAGCGCGCTCCCGCACCTCGCCTCTTTCCGCCGAGCAGGCGTGCACACGTTCCGCCTCGAACTCGCCCTCGAGGATCCCGCCGCGACCGCCCGAATCATCGCCCTCTCCCGCGACGTCTGGGACGGTCAGGTCGCCTGGCAAAGCGCCCTGGCGGACCTCCGCGCCGACGGCCGCTGGGGCGTCTCGACCGGCTCACCCGAGCCCCCGCGCACCTTGTCGACCAAACCGGTCGGCGGCCGACGCAAACGCAAAGGTTGCCAGGGCCGCACTGTTCGCTGATCCGACCACGTACCGAGACCGAGGCTGGATCCCCCCGCAAGTTCGCTTGAAAGTCACCCTCCTCCTTCCGCGCTGAACCCCACCACACGACGTCTCTGCACCTTCGACTCGCCCTCAGGGCCTCCACAGTGCGGTTCGCTCCTGGGCGGACACTGCTCGGGGAACGACCGCGGGACGGACACATGGGGCGCTCCCGCCTCGAGGTCTGCCGCGACCGATCGATCAGATCGAGTCTTCGACGTGGCGTTCCTGACGCCACGTCTCTTCCTCCATCGAAAGGCAAAGGCATCGTTCATCGAACAGGCCTTACCCGTGGAGCTTGAAAACGGACCAGCACCCGGTCTCTCAATGGTTGCAGTCCGTTTCATCCATACCGCCAGGCGACTCAGCGAACGACTGCATTCTGTGTCTACAATCGACCGCCCGAGCCAAGAAACACGACCTACCGAGCAGTGGGCTGCTGCGGGCTCTTCAGAAGGAGAGCTACCGAAGAATCGCCAACATCGCCTCGGCGAACAAACTTCTTGCTGTGCCTTCTGTAGCTCGCTAACACCGCTCGCGGCCAGCCGTCCACGCGCTTGGAAGCGGGAACAACCGTGAGTTCTGAGATTGCAGAATCGAGCTGGCAACCGATGCCCCGCCGGCAGGCCGCGCGTAATGGGCCGTTGTCTCGGCGCTCCGAAACACGTCGTCAGCGGCCGGTATCTTCTAGTGGGTGCGGGGAGCAGACCCGAGCTCAGGGGCAACGTCACAGACGTCGGAATCTTCGACCACCATGTCCACCCCTGGACCATGGCAATCGACAGTTTCCGTGGCGACTCCTAACCATCGCGCAGTCGTCGTCGATCAATACGCGATTTGGTTCGCGGGCCAACCGTTCGATGTCTGAATTCATCGACAGCCGTATGGGGAGCCCGTTGCCACTCGGCGAATTCCGTCCGGCGCAACCTCGAGTGCATGGCGGTGGCGGAACGCGAGCAAAGGATCGCCCGGCATCCACGACGACAGCGCACTTTGGCGATAGCGTCGGGCGACCTGGGCCGGTGGTCATTCCGAAATCCGCCACGCCAATCGATATATTCGGTGGTGTGGGGACTTCCTGTGGGAACCACGGAGGTATTGACTCCGACTCGCTGTCGCCCCCGAATTCGCCCCCGAATTCGCCCGCGAGAAGAACCACGTTTTTGGGTTGCATCGTGTAATTGTCTGGAATGGGAGGCTGGTGATGCGGAAGGAAGCAATACTCGTTTCGATGCTCATCTGCGCGACACTTGGCGGAAGTGCGAAGGCCGTGCCGAACTGCTGGCAAATAACCTGTGCACCCCAAGCAGGCTGCAGCTCCTCGTAGATCGAATGGGGCACCTGCACCAACGACCTGAGACAGTGGAGATGTCACTGGGTCGGCACATGCGAGGATCACCTCGGAGCGTGGGAATGGTGTTGGTGCTCCACCACGATGAATCCCGGGTGCTTCCTGCCGGGAACACGAATCACCATGGTAGACAAGAGCACGAAGCCGATAGAGGCAATCGCGGTGGGGGACCGAGTTCTCGCGTATGACGAAGCGTCGGGTATCATGTCGCCATCCGAAGTCGTCGCGCTCCATGCGCCGGTGCTTTCGGAATCCCATCTCGTGATCAATGGCTTTCTGAGGGTCACGGCTGTCCATCCATTTCTGACGAAGGGACGATGGCTGCAAGCGGGCCGACTGAAGGTCGGCGACACACTGACCATGGCCGACGGCTCGCAGACGAGAATTACAGAGATTCGCCGTGAAGCGGTGGAGACCATGGTCTACAACTTCAGTGTGGCCATGGGAACGTTTGTCGCGGAGGGCGTGATTGTTCACAACAAGGACCTTCCCTACGAGCAGCAACCCTGTCAGGACTGCGAAGAGTAGGTCCAGCGACAGCTCCAGAATACGGTTTTGGGGGTAGAGCGCCGCTTGCCGTGACGCTCCGAGCTTCTCCCCCACACTCCTCACGAATCGAGCGCCTCCTCCGCTCGCCTCACGCGCGCCGACAACGATGAAGGGTGACCTAAGCGCATCTGCTGGCCGTTCGTCCCTCAGATCTCTCGGTGGAGGAAATTCCCATGCGTCCAGTCGAATTTCTGATCTGCGCGCTCTTGTGCTGCCTGCTCGGGTGCGGTAGCGACGGGGACGGACCAACCCCTGACGCGACGCCGCCGGCCAAGGTCGCGGATTTCCATGTGATCGACAACACGCTCGATGTCGTCACGCTCGGCTGGACTGCGCCCGGAGACGACGGCGCCACAGGGCAGGCGTCCGTCTATGGCATTAGGTATTCACAAACCCCGATCGACGAAGCTCGGTGGGATTCGAGTTCGACCGCAAGCGCGTTACCGCTCCCACAAAGGAGCGGGCAGTCGCAGTCCCTGACCATTTCGAGGCTGCAAGCGGGGACGTGGTGGTTTGGGCTGAAGAGTGCCGACGAAATCCCCAATTGGTCGCTGATATCGAATGTTGTTTCGGTCGCGGTGTCGGGTGATCCTCCGCCAGGTCAGATCACGGATCTTGCAGTAGTGACGCAAGGGGCGACGAGCATATCGTTGCGCTGGACCGCGTCGGGGAGCGACGGCACCGTTGGCACGGCCGGCGCGTACGACTTGCGGTACTCCGTAACTCCGATCACGGAGTCGAACTGGCCGGATGCGATTCCGGCCCAAGGCGTTCCACTGCCTCGATCGTCGGGAAGTCCAGAGGTTTTTGCCGTTACCGGCCTGGAGCGATCAACGACGTATTACTTTGCCATTCGGACGATAGACGACACGCCGACCTGGTCGGAGCTATCGAACGTAGCGGCCGCGTTCACTCAGGAACGAGAGCGCCTCACGACCAGTCCCGCAACGGACGGCGCTTTTGGCGCTGACTGGTCTTCGGATGGGAGTCGCATTGTCTTCGTGGCGGATTGGGACCGTCTTCACTACGAGCAAGTGTATACGATAGCACCGGAAGGTGGTGACGCGGAGAAGTTGACAGACGAGCCGGAGGGTGTGTTCAGCGCCGCCTGGTCCCCCGACGGACGACGCCTCGCGATCGTCATACATCGAGAGAAGCGGCAACAGCTCTGGATTATGGAAGCTGAAAAAGGGGCGCAACCCGTCCAGCTCGTGGCGGTCGAGGATGCAAACGTCGGCGTATGTGCTTGGTCCCCTGACGGTACGCGGATCGCGTACTCACTGGTTGTTTCCCCGGGCGTCAGCCAGATCCGTACAGTGGAGGTAGAAGGCGGATTGACAGAGCTCCTGGTCGATCATCCGTCCAGGAATGGCTATCCCGACTGGTCGCCTAACGGACAGCAGATTGCCTTCTCGTCCAACAGAGGCGGAACCTACGACATCTGGATAGTCCCTTCGACGGGGGGCGATCCCATCCGACTGACCGATGCGCCGGGGTTCGATCTGTGGCCGACCTGGTCCCCGGATGGGACGCGGATTGCGTTCGGATCGGATCGCGGGGGCAATGAAGACATTTGGCAGATGTCAGCCACAGGCGGAGAAGTGACTCAACTCACATTCGAATCTGCGGCGGAGTCGAAACCTTCGTGGTCGCCGGACGGAACTCGGATCGCATTTGGTTCGCTCCCCGAAGGCGCCAGCAGTGATATCTGGTTGCTGAGTTTGGAGTAGGACGTTGTCTCTCCCGGGATATCCGGACGCGGTCGGCGGAAGCGAATCGGGTGGCGAAGGCCGGATGAGATGCTGACGCGAAATCCAGGAAGTCTCGGGCGCCTACGCACCCCGCGCGAGGCACGGCCCGACGCCTGCCTGGATTTCATCGATCTCCGCGACCGGGCCGGTCAACGCCATGCCGCAATCGCCGCCGGAGTCGTGTAACCCCTTTACGGAGAGGTCAGTAGGGGGCCTCGCCACAAAATGAGACCCGCTTCTCGATTTGAGTGTTGAGACGAGAATGAATTCTCGATACTTTCAACAGATGGAACAGCCGCACGTCCACACCTCGACGACTCCTCCCGTGCTCACGCCCTCGCGCTGGGACTTCGTCGGCATCACCGCTTCGTTGCTCTGCCTGCTGCACTGTTTGGCCATGCCGTTCGTGCTGCTCGCGTTCCCCGTCATCGAGCGCCTGATCCCCGCCGAGCATGAGGTCCACATGGCGCTCGGGGTCCTGGTCGGCGCAACCGGTCTCGTCGCCTTCCTCATCGGATACCGCGAGCACCGCCGCCTGCCGCTCTTCGCGGTGGCCGTGGTGGGAGTCACTGCGATCCTCGTCGGCAGCTTCGGCCACGAGACCCTGCCCTCACACAGTTGGGCCGAAGCGATCACGGTCTTCGGGAGCGTGGTCCTCGTCACCGCCCATCTGATCAATCTGCGTTTGTGTCAGCAGTGCCGACATACGCACTAGCCGCCCGCTCTTCCGATCGATCTACCGATAGCGAGCCTTGATCTCCCCCCAGCTCCGCTCTTCCGCCGGAGTCCCCACGCCGCAAGGCGACCCGTCACATGACGTCCCGTCCCCCTTGAACTCACCCCCGCGCAGACCACAGTTCAACGCCGTCGTGATCACGCACTCATTCCCCGCCAGACAACTGATCAGCGACAATTAGAACTCCCGTCGCATTGCCGCGCCCGGAACGTTACCGAGCGTGGGCCGTTGCCTCCTCTAGACTGCTACCGGCCGATCTAAGCGGCGGGGAGGTTCGATGAAGAGGCAGTTGAGCGTGAAGAGTCGTCGGGAGTTGATGAACTCGCTCGGAGAGAGGTATCGAGCAGGATCGAGGGATGCGAAGTGCCGCATCTTGGATGAGTTCGTGGCGATAACCGGCTACCACCGCAAGCATGCGATCCGGTTGCTGCGGTTGCGGAGTGTGGCAGAGGTATCGACCGCTCGCGCTCGGCCACGTCACTATGGCGATGCGGTGGCGGAGGCGCTGGTGGTGCTGTGGGAGGCCTCGGATCGGGTCTGCGGCAAGCGGCTCAAGGCTATCATTCCAACCCTTCTCGAGGCGCTGGAACGACATGGGCATCTGAGCCTCGACCAAGAGGTGAGGACGAAGTTGCTCTCAGCCAGCGCAGCGACCATAGATCGATTGCTCGTAACTCCCAGGAGCGTTGGCGCGCGTCGCCAGCGGCGGGGCTCGGGGAAGACGACGAGTATTCGACGCCGTGTCCCAGTTCGCACCTTCACCGACTGAAATGATCCTGTTCCTGGCTTTGTCGAAGCCGATCTGGTATCCCACTCCGGCCCGAATGCGAGCGGCAGCTTCGCGCAAACGCTGACGGTCACGGACGTAGCGTCCGGATGGACCGAGTGTGTGGCGCTCCTCGTCCGAGACGGAGCACCGATAACGGAGGCGTTGACGAAGCTGCGAGAATCTCTGCCCTTCTCTCTGTGCGGGCTCGATACCGACAATGGAAGCGAGTTCCTGAACGAGGTCGTGGTCGCGTACTGCCGCGACCACGGCATCGAGTTCACGCGCTCGCGACCGTACCGAAAGAACGACTAGGCGTGGGTCGAACAGAAGAACGGGTCCGTCGTGCGGCGCCTCGTGGGTTACCGTCGCCTCGAGGGCCTCGGGGCGGTCGCAGTCATGGCTCGACTCTATGAGGCGGCCAGACTCTTCGTGAACTTCTTCCAGCCATCCTTCAAACTCGCATCCAAAGACAGAGTTGGGGCGCGTGTCACGAAGCGATACCACGTGCCTGCGACTCCGTGCGCTAGGCTCTTGGAGTCTGTTGCTGTCTCGGAGGACATCAAAGGGAAGCTGCGTACTGTCGCCGCCGCATTGGATCCGCTCCGGCTACTGCGTGAGATCAGGACGATGCAACACCACCTGGCGGACCTCGCCACAGGCGCGGTTCCGGTCCTGCTGACAAACTGCGATCCGGAACTGGAGCGTTTTCTGGGGAGCCCGAGAACCGCCTGGCAGAAGGGTGAGGTGAGGCCCACTCATGCCGCCGCCGTCAGACCCCGCCGCGACTGGCGCACGCGCGTCGATCCGTTCGCAATGGCGTGGCCGCTGGTGCGTCGCTGGTTGGAGGAGGAGCCCGATCGGACCGCCAAGGAACTCTTTCAACGGCTCCAGCTCGATCAACCGAATTTCTTCCCAGACGGACGGCTTCGAACACTTCAGCGACGCGTGCAGGAATGGCGCACGACAGAGGCCCGGCGGCTCATCCTCGCCGATCTTTCGGGTACAGGTGCTGCGCACGATTTCGCTGTCGGCGCGGGTAACATCGCTCTGTGAGGCAACACGACGGGAAAAGTAGTTGTCGCTGGTCAGTGTTGGTTTCGTCACCCCCTTTCTATCACAGAAGGAGTTTTTATTTCCCGCGGATTCAGCGGGGTTCGCGCACTTCGCCGCGCGATCCGCCGAGACGATCCGCGGCGATCACGTCAGACCCTTGCGAAATCCGGGCTCAATCAAGCGTGTGCGATGCTATCGGAGCAGATTGAGTGTTCGCGTAATAGTCTGTCCATTCACGGACAGCTTGGCGAAGTAGACGCCCGAAAACAGGTGCTTGGCCGGCTCCCAGTCAAGCTGGTGAGCGCCGGCCGTCTGGATGCTTTCCGGAAGGATGCTGTCAACCTGTCGGCCGCTGACATCGAAGAGCCGGATAGTCACCGAACCAGTGGTCGGTGGCGAGTAGGCGAAGGTTGAGCGGGAGCGTGTCGGATTTGGCCTTGCCTGCGAAAGCGCAAGTCTCACCGGCGTCTCCTTGGTTCCTTCCTCCGATCGTCGGATGCGTGGCCGACCACCCCGGGCTCGTGAGATCGACGGCGGGCGAGCACACCGTCGGAGCTACCCAGCCGTCGAGCGGATCCGGATCGGAGAACCCCTCCACGTACACCCGCCCGTCCCGGATGAACGCCAGCTCGTACCGACACCCGCTCGACCCGCACGCCGCCGGCGAGGACGAACTCCCCTCGGTTCCCGGAATTCGATGCGGCTCCCAGGTGTCGTTCGTCAACGGCATTTTGTAGTAGTAGATCCCCTCGTAGCCCGGCGCGCCCTCGGCCCAAATGACACCGTAGGGATCCGGGAGGATTACACTCGAGCCCACTCCCGATGGAATGTCCCTCACGTCCTGCCACGTCAGCCCGTTGTCAATGTTCGAGGCTCGGAACCTCACGTACCCATTCTCGATCCACGCCACGTACACCTGGATCTGGTCATCGTGCCCCCACGAGTGGGTTGTGATCGTCGGGTTACTGGCCGATCCCGAGCCGACGGAGACCGGTCGTTCGGGCTCCCATCCCGCGTTCCTTCGATTCCGAAGATGCCAGATGGTCCCGCCCGACTCGTACACCGCGTGATAGCTCGGCCCGACCCAGTCGGAGTCCACCGTGATCCTCCGCGCGTTCGATGCCCAAGTCGCGCCCGGGGAGCTGGTCACACGGTGTCCCTTGAGCCGGACCGTGCGCGTCGTGTCGTGTGACGCATAGAAGTCCCTCGGATTCTGTGTGTCCCCATCGTCCCAGTTCGCGAAGGTGTACGTGACGGGTGCTCCGTTGACCGTGACGTTCTTGGGCGGAATCGTGATCGGCGTGTTGCGCAGAATCGTCACCGGGAACGTCTCGGGGCTCGTCGTGCCCCCCTCCTGCAGCGTGTAGTTCACGTTGAGGTTGGACGTCCTGTTCAGCCAGCTCAAGATCTTGGAGCGGCTCGTCTGGCTGAGCTCGTGGTGCATGAGCGTGGTGTCCTGCACCGCGAAGTCGTCGAACTTCGAGCTCGTGTAGGAAATGATGTCCCCGCTCGTCTCGTCGAAGTCGACGCCCTGGAGATCCAGCGCCGACCACGTTGGGATGTAGGCCGGGTTGAAGATGATCTCCAGTTCGTAAAAGACATGAAGAAAGGGATTGTTGAAGATGTCCCCGTAGCGGCGCATCGTGAGGTCCGACATCAGGCTGCCCGCGCCGCAGTCCAACCGGACCGCCGGCACGTCCTCGATCAGGTTTTCGTTAATCCGCAGCGTCATCAGGTGTCGCCCGACCGATTCATAGCCCCATTTCGCCCCGAAGTTCCCGTTGCTGATGGCGCCGTTGAAGCTTCGATGCGGATATGCATTGGCATTGAGGGCGTCTAGTTCGTCGTAAAAACCATCATGGAATACGTGCTCCCGGTCGTAAGTGTTGTACCCCAGTATCTGCTTGGCGGCGACAGAATGGAGTGCCTGCTGCAGATGGCCGATCGCGCCCTCGTTCGGATCCTCCCCCGCGATCCAATCCTGGAGGTCTGGGCTCGCGTGCGCCATCTGCTGCGGTGAATCGAACGACACGAAGAGGCCGACGTGGTGCGGGTCCCCGTCATTCTCCGATTCCGCCAATGCGTATCGAGAGATCAACCCACCCATTGACAGGCCGAACAGCGCGATCTCGCTGTGGGGACAGATCTCGTGGATCTTCTCGAGGTCCCTCGACACCACGCCGGCATTGTCACGAATGTCCGCTCCTCCGTCGCTGAAGTTGAGGAAGAAGACCTCGAATCCGACCGGGTACACGTCGTCGTTGACCAGATCCCACACCAACACGTAGTACCACTCGGGGAACTTGTAGTTCAGGGGGTCGAAGCCTTCCACGACCAGGATAGGGACCTTGTTCGTCGGATCCTCGTTCCGGACTTGGATGAAGGCATCGTTCTCCGCCGTGGCGAAGACGCGTGGCGCGGGGAAGATGGTGACCGTCGAATAGGCCGTTCTCGTCTGCGGACTACCTTGGATGTCGATGAATCGGATCTCGAACCGAACCGTGTGCGTGGCACTGAGTCCCGCGGGTTCCGGATACGTATAGGAGGCGACCGCCTCCGGCGCAGAGGTTTCCAACTCCCAGGTGCCATCGTTGTTCATGTCGACCTTGACTTGCTGAACGAACCAGTTCGCGCTGATGTGCGCCCCGGTTCGTACGAGAAGCTTGAACAGGCGGAAGTCCGTATCGGAGTGGATGCCGATGGTGAAGTCATCCGGATCCGTACCTCCCAGCCAGAAGGCGTGGACCCCGCGGAGGTCGAAAGAGTCGTCTTGCACGAACGGGCTCTGCGCCGCGGAGGGACCGGGGGCGCTAAGAACGAGAACCGCAACGAGCGATCCGAGAATCGGGGCAGCGAGCGTTCGGAGGTTCATGGGGCCCTCCCACGGGTTGGAGTTGGATCCTACCGGTACCGGAATACGGACGTTCCCCTCACAAACGGATAACGAAGGTCACCACCTGCGCTGCGGACATTCCCCGACCATCTCGCGCGAAACACTGGACCCACACAGTGTCCACGGGCACGTGAACGACCTCTGGAACTGGATAGAAGACCATGAAGCTCTCGCGAGTGTTGTAGAGCCAATGCTCGCCCTCCCTCGCATCCCGGATCCTCAAGCTCCCGTCGGTGATCCAGTCGTAGACCAGAGTGTCGCAGTCGGCATCCATAGCCTGGCAAACCACGAGAATGGAATCGCTCGCGCTGGCGACCTCCGGGAACGCCACCAAAGAAAAGATCACGGGTCTGTGGTTCTGCGGAGACGTTGCGGGGTCGGCACAGGCGCCAAGGGCGAGGATCACGGCGAACAATCCAAGAATCGGAGCAACGAGCGTTCGGAGGTTCATGCTGACGCCCCAAGGGTTGGATCCGGAGAACTACCGGCCGGAGAGACCACACCGGTCGTGCCACCAATGGTCGCCACAGCGATTGCATCAGCACTCTGCCACGCGCCGGCCGGGGGGGTGTCCAGAACTCTGTGTAACCGGCGCTTCCATCTGACTCAGATTCTTCCTTCGAACAGGATCGAGAAGTGATTCAACGCCGCCGCCCAGTCTCTGATCGGGCGAGACCAGTTCTTCGATACGTTCCGTAGAGCAAGGTAGAGGACTTTTCGGATCGAGTC
>Ga0163154_10005636_pt1 | contig 15768 bp, 8 predicted proteins | sample OliLakLV19MP9P1_FD_148649 | JGI IMG/M metagenome (GOLD analysis project Ga0163154, IMG submission 148649) | Freshwater microbial mat bacterial communities from Lake Vanda, McMurdo Dry Valleys, Antarctica - Oligotrophic Lake LV.19.MP9.P1 | ecosystem: Environmental > Aquatic > Freshwater > Lake >... | reverse complement strand
TCCCTCAATTTGATGATTTAGAGCATCAAATTGGCTGAGGCACAGGGAAATCCTTCCCTCAGATGATTGGACTGAGTACTGGTTAAAACCTCGTCTTCCCCTCAAATAGGGGCTGAGTAGTTACGAAAAAATTACATCATGCACCGGCCCCGGACGTTTGGCCGAGTTATGTGCGCTGGTGCGCTTCCAAATGATTTCAGACCGAAAATTTTCGATGCCAAACACCGCATCCAAAATCAACTTGAGATAGTGACTCGCCGTGGGGTCACAATGTAGATATAGGCTGCCGGTCAGCTTGAGAGTGCGATGCAGTTGTATCAAGCGTGCTGTCATCATCACCAGATAAGCCAGCATATGGTTCGTCCCAACCAGCGTTCGTAGCGCCCCAACCACATCCGCAACTTTTGGCAAATCCCCCTGAATCAACGCTAGATAGGTTTGATTCGCTACCTCGCCCCAATGCCATGTGTCTTCAAAGGCGGCCATTTGTGCGTCACTATTCAAACCGCTTTCATCACGAAACAAGACATTATACGTCCGAGCGCTGTTAAACGGCGGGTCAAGGTAGATCAAATCGACGGATTTTGAAGGAAAATAGTCTTGATTCCGTAAGACATCTAAATTATCGCCGTAATAGAGTTGGTTGGTGAGCAGAGTCATCTTTAAGTGAGTCTTTCTATCCGTCTTGACTGCATTCCTCTATTATAACGTGCTTGTCACCACTTTAAGCGCAAAAACGAGGTGATGGGCTAAACGTATCCCACCACCTCGCCACGCTTCTAACCCACTATTCCCCAACCCACAACGCCTAGCGCGTCAAACCTGATGCGCCCGCTATCTACCGCAAACCCTAGTCGCGTCCCCATAGCGTTACCGCGTCGAACATCATACCCCCCGTGTCAAACGGGTAAACCAGCGTCGCCTCAATCCATTTTGGCTTGTGGGCTAACGTCAACGTCTTGCGCTGACACAACCACGGGAACGAGCCGCCCGGCCAATCCACGCTCAATCGCTCACGCACACCATCGGCATACTCCACCGTCAGCAACTTCATCCGATATGCTGGGGACATCTCACCCGACGCGCAGACCGTCATGGTCAGCGTATCCCCCGCATGTAGTTGTTTGGTTAAGGCTGGCCTGACTTTTTGGACAATTTTGCCCCCACGCCCAATCTCCATAGACCCAAACCCCACCGCACAATCCGCCTCAAATGCGACTGGCGCTATAGTAGGTTGGCAGATACGCCACGCCGAACTGTTTTTACCCCCGATTTTTCTTTCCATCCATTCCCCGTCTATGTTGAGTGACGATTCCATATCGCCGTTCCGCAATAGCTCGGTCTGTGTGCCTTCGGTGGTCAAGAGCGTCACCGTCCCACCCGCCGGAGCAAACATAATCCAACTCAAACTCGGCTTCACCCCATCAGGCGTTATCCAAGAGTCAAACCTATAGCTTGTGCCGCCCAATTGTTGCGACAACGGGGCATTGACATCCCACCATGTCCCCACCACCGTCGTTAGCGTGAAGGGCGTTATCCGCAATTGGTCATTGATCGTGACCATCAATCCCGATGGGCTACTGTCTATCGTGGTGGTCGCCACTTGTGGGTACAAATCAAGGATCGTTGACCCAAGTCCTCCCACACTATCCCTCGCCGTCAACGTCACGCGATAAAACACATTGGTTGCATCGCTTTCTAAAAACCGGCGCGGGATGGTGAATCGAATCTCTGTCGCCTCACTCATCATATAAAGAAAATGCTTCTGGCCGTCTTTATAAAAATCCACGTTCCAAAGGAAAGCCCATTTCCCCAACGCGCCATCCTCGCTATCCGTGGCGCTCCCAATAACGGTAATGACCTGTCCGGCTTGATAAGGTGCGCCATAGGCTGGCGATAAAATTACGGGAATCGGGGATTGATTCACCGGAGGGTTCGGCGTGGTGGTTGGCGTTAGGGAGGATGTCATCATTGGGCTATAGGTCGGCTGTGGATGGTTATAACGGTACCGGTAAACTCGTCCGGTCTGCCGAGTCAATCCGTAAAGTTGTCCATCTGCCCCGATTTCAAGATCTACCCAACCGTCACTGTAGGGAAACCCCGACGCAAAGATATCCTTCTGCTCTCGGATAAGGTCATAACTCCGAATCCACGACGCGCAGTAATCGGCATAAAAATAATCGCCGCGATAAGCCTTCGGATAGGCGTTATAAACTTCCGGATAGAACACGCCCGCGCTGATGGCGCACCGCTTGAGGTTAGCCTGATATGCTGAACGCGGGCGGGTGAGAGTCGGATGCGCTGCGGGGGTGAAATCGCCTTCGGTCAACGGCCAACCATAATTTGCGCCCGCTACGCCCTGATTAATTTCTTGCCATAGCAAGCCCGCATCGTTGATGAACAGCGCCCCGTCCGCTGGATTCAACGCCAACGAAGACGGGTTTTGCACACCCAACGCCCAAATCGCCCGATTATCCCCCGTCGCCCCGGCATAAAACGGGTTATCGGTTGGGATGCTGCCGTCAGGATGGTAACGCAGTATCTTCCCGTGGCGAGTCTCTAACGACTGTGCGTTACTGCTTAGGCCGTTATCCCCTACCGCGACATATAAATCACCGTCCGCCCCAAACTGAAGCGCCCCGCCGTTGTGAGTCCCAGTATCCAAACTGTCAAATGTCGCGAGGATGGTTTCGCTACCCACTTGTGCCATATTCCCACTGGCGGTCAAGCGTGACAAGCGATTGCGGCGCGGCATGACATCGTTGGGCGTGTAGTACACATAGACATACCCGTTAGCGCTAAAGTTAGGGTCAAGCGCCAGCCCTAACACTCCACGCTCATCGGTAGAATCCACTGCTAATCGCGCAAACGCCGCCGGTGACGGCGACCCACCAGATGGCCGAATCATCCAGATTGTCCCGCCGCGCTCGGCGACAAATAAGCGTCCATCTGGCGCGAAAGCCATGCTGATCGGGTTGACGAAATGAGCATCGCTGTACATATCCGCAAAAAAGCTGTGACGGGCGTCGCTCGTCATACTTTGGGCGGTGAGACTCCCCCCCAAGCCGATAATAACCAAAATTACCGCACACAATATCCATAAGCGTTGCATATTTCGACCCTCTAAACCTCACTAATCCCATAAGCGTAATGATATCCGCAGCAAATAGCGATGTCTCATCTCCGATGATTGGCCTATGTCTCTACAACGTTCAGCGCAATAAACGCATAAAACAGGGCGAGACAGGGTGGAAATAAGACAAAGCAGGGCGAGCCGTGGCTCGCCCCTACAATGTTGTGTGATGGTCATGAATTGTTTATAGGCAGACGGCAATGCCGTGTCCGCTTATCGAATTTCAGGCTATTCCGACGACCACACGCCCAACGCATCGAACACGATGCGCCCAGTATCGCCCGGATAGGCGATGATGGCCTGTACCTTGCTGGGTTGACCCGTCAGCGTGATGGATTGGCGTTGGCATGTCCAGCCGAATGTGCCACTCGCCCAATCCAACGTGATTTTAGCTTGCCCGCCGCCGACATAAAACACTTTTAGCATGTTGCCGGTATAGCCTTGCACGTTGAAGCCGGACGCGCAGCCGACGAACGTCAGAATATCGCCCGCGCCCAACCCCGCCGTGATGACTGGATTAAGCACCTGTGTCAGCTTGGCCGTCGGCAAGCTCGCGCTCCCCTTCAACTGGGCGGCGCACACGCCCTCAAAGCTGACCAACTTCTCGCCAGCCGGGTCGCCCGATACATCGCAGACCTGCTTGGCACGCGGCTGGGTCACATTGCCGGGGCGCGCCCAATCCAAAAGATTTCCGCCGTCCAACGCTTCAAACGTCCCGTTGATCAGATGGTCGGTCTGCGCCCCCGCGACATAATTCATGGTTATGGTCTGGTTTGCCGCCGGGAAAGTCGTCCACGCTGGGACGGGCAGACCGCCGCCCGGAGTCGTCCACGACTCAAACGTCTGACCGCCCTGATTCAGCGCCGCGCTCAGGCTGCGCCCGACATCCGCCACGCTATCGAATGTGAACGGCGCGACCCTCGGCTGACCATCCAGCAACACGGTTAACCCCGTCGGCACGCTGTTGACCGTGGTCGTCACGACTTGCGGGGTGATGTCTACCGAGGTAGTGGTCTGTAAGCCGTTGCTGTCTATGACGGTCAGGGTGATGCGGTAATAGACATTGGTCGCGCTATTGTCCGTCCCACGTTTGGGGATGACGAACGAGGTGTTTTTAGTCCCGCTAAACGCCGCGATGAATGGGTGTACATGGTCGGCGTGATGGAAGTCCACTTTCCATGTGAATTTTCCGGCCTTCAGATTGCCGTCCTCGGCATCGGTGGCCGCCCCTTGCACGGTGATGGCCTGCCCGCCGCGATAGGTCGTCCCAACGGTTGGTGACAAGATGGTCGGGACGGGCGCGGTTCCGCCGGGGGTCGGTTCGATGGTAGGTTCAGGGGTCGGCTCGACGCCATCATAGTTATAGCGGTAGATTTTGCCGTCGCCGCGTGACAAGGCATACAGCTTGCCATCTGCCCCGATGTCCAAGTCTACAATAGAGTTGGCCGACATCGACGACCCAAACGCGGTGACAGCGCCGCTGTCTAGATCATAGCGCTTAATCCAGTCCGCGCAAAAATCTGCGAAAAAGTAATCGCCGATATAAGCATTGGGATAGACCGGAGTCGTCGGATTATAGAACGTCCCGCCCGTGATGGCGCACTCGCCGTTGTCATGGTTATAGGCGTGGCGCGGGCGGGTGTAGGTCGGATGATCGCCTTGGTTAAAATCGCCCTCGGTATCCGGCCAGCCATAATTCGCGCCCATCGCGCCCTGATTAATCTCTTCCCACGTCCCTTGCCCGACATCGTTGATGAAGATGCGCCCCGTCCCCGGCTGCACATCAAACGTGAACGGATTGCGTAAGCCCATCGCCCAAATCGCCCGATTCACGCCGGTTGCCGTGCCAAAAAACGGGTTATCGGTGGGGATATTCCCATTGGCGTTATAGCGCAAAATCTTGCCATGCCGTGTGTTCAGCGATTGGGCATTGCTGCTAACGGCGTTATCGCCGATGGCGACATACAATTTGCCGTCCGAGCCGAAGTGAATCGCCCCGCCATTATGGTTGGTCGCGCTCAGGCTATCGAAATCGGCCAGAATCGTTTCGCTGCCCGCCTCCGCCACATTGCCATTTGCCGTGAAGCGTGACAGTCGGTTGTGCAGCGGCGACGGCACGGTGTAGTAAATATAAACATACTGATTGGTCACAAAATCGGGGTCGAACGTGATGCCCAGCACCCCGCGCTCGCCCGATTGATTCACGGTCAGGCTGACGAATGGCGTAGACAAAATCGTGCCGCCGCCTGCCGGTACAATCCGCACCAGCCCGCCCTGTTGCGCCACGAACAACCGACCATCCGGCGCAAATGCCATCGCCGTCGGACTGTTCAAGCCGGTGGTATAGACCACCTCTGTAAAATCAGCGGGCAAACCCCGCGTTTCCCCTTGCGCGGAAATCCCGCCCATCACCCCAACGCTGACCAATACCGCCAGCATCACGCCTAAAATTGATACGCGCCGCATAAGACCATCCATAAGGTGGTTGATAGATAACTTGATTGTATGACGGTCTGGATTACGGAGCTATAGGTCATAAGGTGGAGCTTGTCATGATCCGAGCATGGTATGTGGTGTGACTAGCGCATAATATTTACGGATACAGCATTTCAGTCGTTTCTCAGGACTCAGTACCCATGAATCTTCACGACCAAATCGGCCAAATGTTCACCATCGGATTTGATGGTTTCACCGCGCCAGACCACATCCTAGAATGGCTGCGCGAGGGGCGCGTCGGCGGGATTATCCTGCTGGCGCGTAATTTTGAATCGGCGGAACAATTGGCCGAGTTGACGCGCACACTACACGCCGCCGCCAAACATCCTCTGCTCATCAGCATTGACCAAGAGGGCGGCGTGGTCGCCAAGATGCGCGCCCCCTATTTCAGTGAAGTCCCCGGCGCGATGGCGATAGCCTCATCATCCGCCGATGCACCCGCTAACGCCTACAATGCTTATGGCATCATCGGGCGAGAGATGCAAGCCGTCGGCATGAACTGGGATTACGCGCCCGCCGTTGACCTGACCTATAACCGCGCCAATCCGACTGTCGGGACGCGCTCATTCGGCACAGACCCAGAGAAAGTCGGGGCATTGGCCGCCCAAGCCGTCAAAGGCTTACAAGATAACGGAGTCGCCGCGTGTGCCAAGCACTTCCCCGGCCTCGGTGATACCGCGATTGATACCCACGTCGCGCTGGCGACCCTCAACGCGCCGCTAGAACAACTCATCGCCCGCGACCTGATTCCCTACCGCGCTGTGATTGCCGCCGGAATCGCCTCCATCATGACCACGCACACGGTCTATAGCGCCCTCGACCTTGATTATCCGGCCACGCTGTCCAGCATCGTGATTCATCGACTGCTGCGCGGCGAATTGGGCTATACAGGACTCATCGTCTCGGACTGTATGGATATGAAGGCCATCGCGGACAACTACACACCGGCTGAGTACGTGGTCTTGGGGGCGCTGGCTGGATTGGACATTATTCTGGTCAGCCACAATCGTGAGGCACAAGCCGCCGCCTTTGACGCGCTGCTAGAGGCCGCCGAGTCGGGGCGCGTGCCGCTGTCTCGTATCGAACAGGCCAACGCGCAAATCGCCCACATGAAGGCGCAATATGCCGCCCGCCCCGCTGATTTGAGCGCCCTCCGCACCTCGGATGCGATGGAAACCGGCCTAAAAATCGCCCGTGAGGGGGTCGCCCATCTGCGCGGGACATTGCCCATAAATTTAGACTGGCGAATCGTGTGCATTGAATTTGCATCAGTGTTAGACTCCACCGTAGCCGAACGTAAAAGCATGGTCGGATTCGCCAAGCGTTGGGGTGAACGCACCAACCTGCCCGCTTTCACTGTACGGGTGAACGACGAGGACGCTTTTGCTGAAGCATTGACCGCCGCGCACGGGGGAGAGTGTGTGTTGGTCATCACGCGCAGCGCCCACCTCAACGAGAAGCAAGCCGGTAAAGCGCGGCAACTTCTGGCGGCTGCACCCTCAAATGTGCTGGTCGCATTGCGGAATCCGTTCGACGGCGCGATTTTGCCAGAGGCGCAGACCGTCATCTGCACCTGCGGCGACTCTGAACCGCAATTGATGGCAGCAATAGAGGCGCTACTGGACGATTTCTCACCCACTGGGACGCCGCCCGTCACGCTGGAATAAAATCTCGGCGCAAAGCGGACAAGACTGCCCTGTCCCCACCAAAATTGCCCGATTTATTACGCGAGAATCGCTAATTTCAGCCTTGCGGAAACCGCTGCAAATGGGGTAAGTTATCTAAAATAACTAACATCGTCCACGGCGCTTATTTTCTCCCTGATGTAACAGACTTGGAGCGCAGATGTTTTACCTCGGAATTGACGGCGGCGGCTCAAATCTGCGCGCCATCCTCATCGACCAAGATGTGCAATCGTTGGCGGAAGTCAAAATCCCTCGCACCTCGAATCCGTCCGGCATCGGGCGTGAGGCCGCCGCGACTCTGTTACACGAGGTCATCACCGATGTGCTGTCTCAGGCGAATATCAGCGCTGAACAGGTCACCGGCGTGGGGATTGGCGTGGCGGGCGCGGATGCGGTTTTCGCCTCTGATTGGTTGACCGAGGTCTTGCGCCCAGTTTTGCCCAACGCGCACCTCGCCCTCAGCAACGACATCGAAATCGCGCTGGTCGGGGCGAATGGCGCACGTTTCGGGGTGATATTGTTGGCGGGGACGGGCAGCGCTGCTTACGCGGTCAATCAGGCCGGCGACTCCCGCATGTTCGGCGGCTGGGGCTACTTGACTGGCGACGACGGCGGCGGTTATTGGATGGGGCGCGAGGCGATCCGATTCCTGACCGACGCCGACGATTATGACGATTTTTCCCTATATGTCGATAAGCCGCTGGTCAAAGGCGTATTGGCCGCCATCGGCGCAAAACACCCGCGTGACATCATCCCGTGGCTATATGAGACTCAGCCGCCGCGCATCCGCGATGTAGCCGCCCTGACCGATGTGATTTTTGCCGCGCATCACGAAGGCGACGAGGCGGCTAAAGACATCATCCGGCGGGCGGGGCATGTCTTGGTTAATCTGGTTCACAACGCCGAAAACCTGTTAAAGATTCCGGCGGGCAATGTCGCGTTTGGCGGCGGATTGCTACAATCCGAGACGCCTTTACAAACCGTGGTGTGTCAATCCCTGCGCCTAGACGCCCCGCCTCAGCCCAAATATTCCGCCGTGATGGGCGCGGCACTTTTGGCAAAACTGACCGTTAACAGTTAGAAGTATGCCGTCGGATGCTAATGCTCTTTAACGAAGATGGGTATTACGCACCTCGTAGGGACGGCATTCTCGCCGTCCGTTTTGGGGAATATGGACGGACGCCCAAAAGGGCGTCCCTACATTTTATCTGTCGTTGTTTGTTAAACTGCATAAAATCAAGTGTCTAATGAAGAAATTCCAGTAAAAGGACTGTATTTATGTTGCTCATCAATGCCCATTTCATCAGCGAAGGTCGGACATTCCGCCCCGGCTGGCTCCGGCTACGCGATGGCGTGGTCGCGGCGTTCGGCTCCTCACCCTACCCTGACGCGGCGGGCGCGACGGTCATCGACCTCAATGGCGCAACCCTCATGCCGGGGTTCATTGATGTCCACGTCCACGGCGCAATCAATCACGACACGATGGACGCCAACCCAGATGGGCTGCAAGCGATGGCCGGATATTTCGCCCAGCACGGCGTGACCGGATTCCTCCCCACCACCCTGACAGACACCCGCGAACGCACGATGGCGGCGCTCCTCAGCGTCAAAAAAGCGATGGAACAGCCTACTGGCGGCGCGAAAATCTTGGGCGCACACCTCGAAGGGCCATACCTGAATCGTGCCAAAGGCGGCGCACAGCACCTCGACCAAATCCGCCCTGTGACTGTCCCAGAAGCTCGCGAATTCCTCGATACCGGCGTGATTAAGCTGGTCTCGGTTGCGCCCGAAATCCCCGAAAACGGCTGGCTGATTGATGAGTGTCGCAAGCGCGGAATCACCGTCAGCATGGCGCACACCAACGCGACCTATACCGAAGCGCTAGACGGAATCGGCCTCGGAATCAGCCACGTCACCCACATGTTCAACGCGATGTCGCCCCTCCATCACCGTGACCCCGGCGCGGCGGGGGCGGCCTTGCTCTCGCCCCACGTCCGCTGTGAGTTGATTTGCGACGGCATCCACGTCCACCCCGGCGCGGCGGAATTGCTCTGGAAGGTCAAAGGGCGCGGCGGAGTCATGCTCATCACCGACGCGATGCGTGCGACTGGGATGCCGGATGGCGAATATCTGCTGGGCGATTATCCGGCGGTCAAATCTGGCGATAGCGCCACACTCGCTGACGGCACACTGGCCGGCAGCGTCCTGACTTTTGACCGAGGCGTGCGCCTATTCCGCCGCATCATCGACCTAGACGGCACAAACCCGGAAACGCTGGCAGACCTCGTGGCCGTCAGTAGCGCCAACGCCGCCAAAGCTGTCGGCGTGGAATCGGGGATTCATTATCACAGTCCGGCGGATTTGGTCGCCTTAAACGCCGATTGGCAAGTCGTCTTCACTATCGTACAGGGGGAAATCGTTCATGACGCAAGAAACACACCTCAACCGTGAAATCCACCAGCAGCCGGAGGTGGTCGCCGCGCTGATTGAGTCACAGTTAGAGGCCGCCCGCGCCGCCGTCAAAGCCATCCGCAAGTTCAAGCCGCATTTCGTCATGATTGCCGCCCGTGGCACATCAGATAACGCCGCCCGCTACGCGCAATATCTGTTCAGCATCCAACTCGGCTTGCCCGTCGCCTTAGCGCTGCCGTCCGTCCATACCCTATATCAGACCCCGCCCCGCCTGAACAAAGCGCTGGTCATCGGCATCTCGCAATCTGGCGCATCTGAAGACATCCGCCGCGTATTGGCCGACGCCCGTGGGCAAGGTGCGCTGACCATCGCCATCACCAATACCCCCGGCTCGGTGCTGAATCAAGCCGCCGAATATCAAATCGACCTCGGCGCGGGGCCAGAAATCGCCGTGGCCGCCACCAAAACCTATACGACGGAATTGGCCGCCGTCGCATTATTGGCCGCCGTCTATCAAAACAAGGGGCTGCGCGAATTACGCCGACTGCCCGCGTGGATGACCCAAACCCTCAAGCGCAATGTCGGGATTCAACACTGGGCAGAGCGCTATCGCTACGCGCAGTCGTTGGCGGTCATCGGGCGCGGCTATAACTACTGCACGGCCTACGAGGTCAGCCTCAAGATTAAAGAACTGTGTAGCATGACCAGCCAAGAGTATTCCGAGGCGGATTTCCGTCACGGCCCGATTGCGGTGGTGCAGCGCAACTTCCCGGTCTTGTGCATCGCCCCGAATGGTGCGCCCCTGCCGCTGATGATTGACCTGATGGATAAAATCCGCGCCAAAGGCGGCGAAGTCCTGACCATCAGCAACAATCCAGACGCGCTCGCCAAAGGCCAGAAGCAGATGCCCATGCCCGACCTGCCCGAATGGCTGAGTCCGATTTGCGCGGTGCTGCCGGGTCAATTGCTGGCGCTGCACATGGCGCGTGAAAAGGGCTACGATGTCGATAGGCCGGAAGGTCTGAGCAAGGTCACGATTACCGAATAAAAATGATTCAGGAAATAACAGGGCGGACAAGGCGTGCCTTCTGTCGCGGTGATGCGTAAATAACAGGGCGGACAACGCGGGCATTGTCCCTACGAAAACACGGTATTCGTAGGGACACGGCACTGACGTGTCCGTTTTGGCGAAGATATTGTTAACCATTTCCCTATTTCCCGTGTAGCGCTGATTCCTTCCTGTACGGACGCCTCATGAGGCGTCCGCCCCCTTGTCCCTAATTTACGCCCCCGCCCGCCGCTGATTTTCTGCCAGCAGACGGCGCAGCACTTCTTCCTCACCGGCAGGGGTGCGGAGGGTGGGGATTAAATCTTCCCAACCGTAGGCCGCCAGCACCGCCGCGTCCAGCGCGTCGTGTAGGTCAGCCATGCGCGGGGCGAATTTTCGGGCGACTTCTGGGATTTTGCCATTGCGCCCGTTGCCTTCACGCTGAGCGCTGACCGCGTTGTAGAGGTTGGTCAGCGTGCGGTCTTTGAGGGCTTTTTCATCCGCGCCCATTTGGATGAGGTCAGCCGGATTCAGCCACGCCTCGCGTTCGGCATGGACGAGCGCGGCGGCGGCGGTGATAGCGCGGATTTTCCCCTCACCCTCAATGGGCAAGGCGGAATCACCAATTTGACCGGATTCCGTGGTTGTAGGGACGGCATTATTGCCGTCCGCAATCAATGGACGGACGCCCTTCTGGGCGTCCCTACCTGTGTCGTTTACCGTGGTTGTAGGGACAGCATATATGCTGTCCCTACTGCTATGCGGCGCGGGTGTGTGATACAACGCTGATTTTTCGACGGATTCTTGTCCGGGCGGATACGGGAACGGGAAGGTTTCAAACGTCGTGGTCGGGGTATAGCGCGGCCTATCCTCTAGCGATGTCCCCAACCGAAGCGACCAGATTTCATGCAGATAGGAGTGCAGCACGCCGAAGAAATAATCATCGTCGCGGGCGAAGACGATTAGCGCGTGGTCAGGCAAAATCGCCTTATCCAACCATGTAAACACACGGTGTTTAGAGATATGTGGGGTAACGATATATCGATTTAACCCCTCAATCGCAACCCGCATCTGAGGGCGACTCCGCAACGAACGCCACCAATTTTCCCGTTCCGATTTAACAGGATTTTTATCTCGTGAGGGTTTAACATGCACGCGCACATATTCTAACGGCTTCTCATATTGTTTAGCCTTCTCAAACGGCAACCCATCAAAATCAATAATCCAACGATTTCTTGAGCGTGCGGTAATCTCGCTACCGTTTAAGAGCGGTTTCACGACATCGGTGTTAGAGATCCCTGATGGGTTTTTAGCCGCTAATAAAGTTAAAGCCAATGATTCATCAATATCAAATGCACCGCCTTTTTGATTGCCTCTGAAACCAAGATAGCTGTTTTCAGGCAAAGGTTTCGCCGCCGAAATATCCGCCGCGCCGCTGGTTAAATCGGGATTGATGTTGTCCACAAGTTGACCATTTAGCGTCTTGACGGCTTGTTTTTTGCCGTCGAATCCGGTGATGGAAATATGCACCGCCGCGCCGGACAATACCCACTCATTATCCGACCACGCCATGAAAATATCGCCAGATTGCTTGATTCGGTCAAGCACGGCGCGGTTTGCCCCGCCCCGGATGCTGTTGGTCGAGATGAATCCGGCGCGTTCGGTCTGCCCAACTTCAATGTAGGCGCGGGCGCGTTCAAACCAATAGGTCACAAGGTCGGCAAAGGCGGGGACTCGCCCACCATACAGTTTGAACAAATCATCGACATAGTTTCCCAATTCAGCGCGGATTTTATTCCCGCCCAAAAACGGCGGATTCCCGATGATGATTTTGGCGGGCGGCCATGCCGGTTCATACGGTAGGCCGTCGGCGTCATAGCGCAAAATCGCGTCGTCGTTGGTCACGCGGTCTGGGTCGGTATCTTTCAGCTTGTCTTGGATAATCGGATTCGGCAGCGAACGCGGGTGCGGATGCTTGCGCGGCTCGTGCCAGTGCAGCACGCCCTCGTCCTCATAGCGCCATTGCAGATAGCCAATCCACATCACGACATGCGCCAATTTCGCCGCGAATGGGTCTTTTTCGATGCCGAACAATTGGCGCGGCGTGACCACATCACGGAATTCATCCGGCGCAAGCGGGCGGAACGCATCGCGGATTTTACGTTCGAGGTCTTTCAACGCCTTGAGCGCGACATATAAAAAGTTGCCGCTACCGCAGGCCGGGTCAAGCACGGTGGTCGATTCAAGTTGTGAATATAAATCGTCGCGTAAGGCGATCAGGCGGGTTTCGGCGGCTTTACGGGTTTTGGGGGCGGTGGTCGGGTCAAGAAAAGTCTGCATCAGCGGGGCGGCCTCGGTTTGGGCGGCCTCCCACGCGCTGAGGAGTGGCGACATCAACACGGGGTCAATCACCAGCCGGATGTCCGCCTCAGACGTATAATGTGCGCCCAATTGCGCCCGCTTGTTGGTATCCAACGCCCCTTCAAATAGCGTGCCGAAAATGGTCGGGTTGACGCTGCGCCAATCGGCATCGGCGGCCTCGCTGAGGATGTCCAACGCGCCGGGGATTTCGGTGATGTCTAATACCTCTAGGCTGTCGCCCGCGCCATCAGCGCTCTCGGCAAAAATCCCGCCGTTGAAATACGGGACATAACTTAAATGAAAACGGTTGGTATCGCCGTTCATCGCCCGAAATAAAAGTTCAAGTTCTTCTGTAAATCCCTCTGTGACCTCTCGAGCCGAATCAAGAAGGAGACGGAAAAGCGGGATATTACGGGTTCTGGGCAGTAGCCCAATATCCTCAGTAAACAGGCCAAACACCAGTTTGGTCAAAAATCGCGCAATCTGCATCGACCCCCATTTGGGCGTCTCACCCAGCGGGTGCTGGCGCATCAAGTCAGACAGGTGGGCGAATTTATTGGCGAGGTTTTCGGTCAGTTTTTCGCTGTCGAGGCGTTGTTTTTCAAGCATGTGACGGATTTTGTCGGGGTCGGTCAACGCCCAGCGCAGCATGTCGCGGTTGCGCTCGTCTAACAAATCTTTGTTGAAAAATTTGATCGGCTGGCTGCTGAGATTCGGCCATTGCGGATAGATGCGATATTCCAAGAAGTCGCACACAATCAACAGCGGCGGGTTGTCGAGGTTGGGGCGATAAGACAAAACTTGCGCGTAGGCGCTATCGAGGTCTTTCAGCTTGCCTTTATATTCCCACGCGAAGCGCTCGCGATACCAGACATCCGCCCGACCCGCGCCGCCGCCCGCCTTCTCGACATGCTGCTCAAACACCGCTTTATCGCCGGTTGTCCCGATATAGGTAGATGGGTTGAGGCCGACCAGTTCAACCAATTCATGGAAGTGCAATTGTGCGCCTTGTTGTTCGCGCCGTGTGCTGTCATTCCAACGGGCGACAAATTCAGCAGGGGTGATGGGCATGGCGATTCTCAGGCGGTGTGCAGTACAAAATACCTCAGATTATAGCATAAGCGTTCTGAATGTTCACGATTTTGAGGGGGTTGGTTTATATGACAATGGGTCAAAATTCATCGGGCGGGCAAGCCTCACCCCTACAGGACATCCGGTGACGCGATTCTGAACACACATCATCGGAAATTTGGTAGGGGCGGCGCTTGCGCACGAGTCATTGAAATATCGTATCCCACGTTTTAACACCTTCGCCAATTTTGATTATCATGGACAACGCGGGCGTTGTCCCTACAAATTCTCCCGTGGCGGGTTTTTGTTGTAGGGACACGGCAGGCCGTGTCCACAGAGATAGGCGGTATCAATCAGATTTTGGCGAAGGTATTGACGTTTTAATGTCGGATTTTCAGATAGCCTCTTATACTGATTGATGAAATATCGACGGATTATCTAAAACCTAGGGGGATAATATGGCTATTGGACCAGAAAGACCCAGTGATTGGTTATTATGGGTGCTGTTAATAGGGATCGCAGCAGTATTGGGGTTGTTTGGTAACGTACACCCGACCTCGGCGGACAGCGGTTATATCGTGAACGTCGCGACAGATGCGCCAGACGCCAATATCGGTGACGGGTTGTGCAAGACGGCGGCCAATAAGTGCAGCCTCCGTGCCGCGATTCAAGAGGCGAACGCCGACCCTGACAACACCGTGATTGCGCTCAAAGAGAAGATTTACAAAATCACATTGAACGGCACGGGTGAGGAGGCCAGTGCGACGGGCGATTTTGACATCAGCACGTTAATCACGATTACGGGCGTGTCGCCTGTGGTGACGATCATTGATGCCAATTTCCTTGACCGTGCCTTTGATTTACAGACGGGCGGGACATTAAACCTTGTAAATCTCACCGTTCGCAACGGATTTTCGTCCGAGCAGGGCGGTGCGATTGCCGCTGAAGTTGATGGGACGATGGTTTTTGCAAATAACGTGATTTTCCGTGGCAATACCTCCGAAACAGCGGGCGGCGCAATCAGCGTGGTTGACGGCGGGGCATTCTCGGTACAAAACAGCAAATTCATCGGCAATCTCAGCGCACAAGGCGGCGCGCTCTATTTGTATAATGCGGGCAATAGCGCCGCCGTAAAAACCTTGTTTGACGACAACAACGCGGAATATGGTGGCGCAATCACCGTCTATATCTCAGCACTCGCAGTTGAAGACTCCCGTTTTGAGGATAACCTCGCGGGGTGCTACAACACCGTCGCTTGTGACCCACTCTTGATGGAGGGCGGGGCGATTTATGCCGGGAATTATGACCCCAATTCAGGCGGTGATATTACACTGACCCGCACGGGATTCTATCGCAACGGCTCTACGGGCTGGGGCGGCGCGTTCTCAATCTATAACGCCTTGCTGACCACCGATGCTTCAACCTTTGATTCCAATACCGCCGTGCAAGGGTCGGGCGGAGGGTATACTTTTGGCACGAACGGCACGATTGATAACAGTGCGTTTTTCAATAACACCGTGACGGGCGCAAATGGCGTGGGTGGCGGCGTGTATTTCCAAGAT
>Ga0163154_10005635_pt1 | contig 15774 bp, 9 predicted proteins | sample OliLakLV19MP9P1_FD_148649 | JGI IMG/M metagenome (GOLD analysis project Ga0163154, IMG submission 148649) | Freshwater microbial mat bacterial communities from Lake Vanda, McMurdo Dry Valleys, Antarctica - Oligotrophic Lake LV.19.MP9.P1 | ecosystem: Environmental > Aquatic > Freshwater > Lake >... | reverse complement strand
GGAAGAAGCCGTCACCGAGGCGTTTCGCATCATCTTGAGCGATGACGCGGTGAAAGGCGTGCTGGTGAATATCTTCGGCGGCATCATGCAATGCGACATCATCGCTCGGGCGATCGTCGCCGCCGCGGGCCAGGTCGGCTTCAAAGTTCCGCTCGTGGTGCGGCTGGAAGGCACCAACGTGGAGGAGGCGAGGAAGATCCTGAACGACGCCAAACGCGACATCACGACGATGCAGACGGCGACCGATCTCACCGATGCCGCGAAGAAAGTGTGCGCGGCCGTCGCGTAATCAAGCCAGTTGAGACAACACCTGTCCATATGGCGAGATTTTGGATTCGATGGTCGAACCTGCTTTCGTCCGGACTCGTAAAAACGCCTCAAAAACGCCCATCAGGCTGCTGGCGCGAGCCGTCCAGGTGTGATCCCGGAGCGTTCGCGCGCGACCGGCGTCGGCGATCCGGATTCGCTGCGCGTCATCACCGATCAATTCAGCAATTTTCGATTTCGCTTCCAAGAGGTTGCGATAGGTGATCAACTCGCGGCCGATCTCGAAATACCGATCCAAAGTGGCGCGATGCGACATGACGCAGGGCACCCCGGAAGCGGTGATCTCAAACGGCTTGATGTTGGTGCCGACGTCATCTTGCCACCTCATGACGTTCAAGCCCAGTCGTCCCGAGGCGTACGCAGCGGATTGCTCCCGATACGCGAGGTGGCCCAGCATCGTCGCGCGACAATCCCATCCGTCCAGCGACGGCGAGCCGAACACCGCGCACTTGAATCGATGCGACAGCCAACAGATGGTGAAGGCACGCTCCCAGTTCTCGATTTCGCGCAGCGCGGCCGTGGCTTCGATGAAGGCCGCAGGCGTTTTCAGCCAGCGAACAATTGTTGGTTGCAACGAGGGTTCCGCGGCCGCAATCGACGGCAGGCGATCAAGCATCGGCACGTCGCGATCACGAAGTTGACTGGCCAGCAATCGATCAAACAACGCGAAGGCGGAATCGCGGGTGCGTGCGTCGAACGTGGAGGCAATCCGCTGTAGTTGCTTTCGTACTCCTTGGGCTTGCGACTCGCGTATCGCCTCGAAATTGGGATCCTCGCTGGCGAGTTCGCGCCGCATGAGCGCGGAGGGCGGCTGATCCCCCGGCCCCAAGCCGAACACCAGATCGAATAGCGGATTGATGTCCGGGCGTGGCCGAAAGACTGCTTCGCTGACGCCGTAGGGCTGGGACAGCACATTGCTGAAGCCGAGAACTTGCGACATCTCGCCGGCGGTGCCGTCATTATTGATCAAATGCAAAAGTTGCTGACTATTGAACATTCTTGACGGAAATGCATCCTTGAGCGCTCCCTCGTGCGCCCAATGCGGAGCATCAAGCCAGAACGAAAGGTGCGGTGAATCGATCGCGTCAAAAAAGGTGCAGGGTTCTCCCCCGCGGGTGGCGTCGGGAAACGTGGTCAACGCATTCGCCCACATGCCGATGGAAATATCGATGCGATGCGAGCGAATGATTGATGCGGCATTTCGCATCAATTCTTGCTTTTGATCGTGGCGGAGACCCGGATCAGTCGACTCATTCTGTTGCTGTGCCTGCCATATGGGACCAAGCTCGAGGTAATTCACTTCCGCGCCGGCTTGGCGAAACCCCGCCGCCAGGTCGAGGAAAATGTCGCGGGAGTTTGTGCCGGGATGCAGAAAGAACAGGATGTTCATGCCGTCGCTCCGGCCGTCGCCGTCGGCATGGAGTCGTATCCCAAACGAGCCAGGATTTCGGCTCCGCATTGATTCAGCAACGTCGACTGTTGATCGGTCGTCAGACCTTCATTTTCCTCCCACCGCGAGATGCTGTTGGTGTGCGGGTGAGTGTGTTGACGCGTATTTTCATCGCCGTACCCTTCGTGGTGATGGTGGCGGCCGTACTCGATCATGCCATCACAGGCATCCACCCCTAGGAATTTGCAGATTGCGGCGGCCTCTTCCTTCGGTTGGACGCAAAGTCGTTCGTACGAGACGTGGATTGACGTCGAGCCATGACGATACAGGAAGTCGGCAAGCAGGCGCAGATCGGCGGCAACGCCGGGGAACTGACTTTCCGGAGAGGCGCTGTTCATATGCTTCCAGGTATGCCGCGACCAGCACAACCCACGCGGCTCGCGCGAAAGCACTAGAAATTTGGCGCAGGGAAAAAGAGTTGGCAGCACGCCGGCAATGTGCAGGTAGGGCGGGGTCTTATCCACGAAATAGGCGGCGTGCGGCGGCAGGTTGGCGGCGTAGAAACGGGATGCGAACGCGCGGCAGCACTCAAGGAACTGGGGCACCTTGAGATGCGATTGGATCGCCGCCGCCGCCTGCGCTGGAGCGTAGGCGGTCGCCTGACCCTTTCCATCCCATAAATTCAACAGCGGCAGCAGAAACCACGTCTCGGCAGGGCTGTAAAGGGATGGATGGCTGTTCAGCATCTTGCGCAGCAGCGTCGTGCCGCCGCGAAACGCTCCGATGACGAACACCAGTCGCGAGCCTTTCTCGAAGTCTGGGTCGTTTAGAGGAGGACTTGACCGGTTCACCATGGGTTTTACATCGGCCAGCGACGGGTTTTCGTCGTAGGATCAGCATCAATTCCCCTTTGAACGGAGGCTTTCATGAAACGGGTTCCTTGTCTTTTCGATGACGATCGCACCCTTGATTGGATTGGCGGCAATGATGACGGGCGGCCGCGAGGCACCCGAAGCGCGACAGAAGGTGGTCAAGGTGTTGGATCAACTCCACGCACTTGCCGCCCAAGCGGATGGGGGACGATATGTTGAACTCTTCGCGCCTGGTGCCATCTTTCTCGGCACCGATGCCACCGAGCGATGGACGATCGAGGAGTTCAAGTCGTATGCCATGAAACGCTTTGAGACCGGCAAGGGTTGGACGTACACGCCCGTGCCCGGAAAGCGATCCGTCACCATTTCGGGTGACGTGGCTTGGTTCGACGAACTGCTGGAGAACGAGAAATACGGCCTTTGCCGCGGTTCCGGAGTGCTTCGGAGAATCGACGGGGAATGGAAATTCGGGCAGTACAACCTCTCCTTCACCGTCCCCAATGAAGCGGCCGAGGCGGTGGTGGGGGTCATCCAAAATGCGGCGAAGGATGCGGCGGTTCCACGCTGAGAATCGTGTCGCATGTCATCAATTGGAGAAGTCTCGCGTACCATTCGCCCCATGCTGATTCTTTTCGACATCGACGGCACACTGCTCGTGACCCGCAGCGCGGGAGTCCATGCGATGGCCGATGCCGGCCGCGAACTCTTTGGCGATCAATTTTCGGTGGAAGGCATCGATTTCTCCGGCCGGCTCGATTGCCTGATCTGGAAAGACCTTGTGACGAGCAACGCCATTGCTGACGGCGACGCCAATCACGAGCGATTCCGCATCACCTACGGCAAGCATCTTCACCGCCGATTGCATGAGACATCGACCGCAACCCTGCTTCCGGGCGTACACACCCTCGTGCATCGACTGGCGGAAAAATCGGGCCTTACGCTGGGGCTTCTCACGGGCAATTATCCTGAGACAGGGCGTTTGAAAGTCCAAACGGCCGGTCTTGATCCTGACCTTTTCACCATCGCGGCGTGGGGAATCGACGGCGCGACGCGCCGTGATCTTCCGCCCGTGGCCATCCGCCGCCATCATGAAGCGTCGGGTCGCGCCATTGATCCGGAGCAGGTGGTGATCATCGGCGACACCCCGCACGACATCGATTGCGCCCGGCATAACGGTTGTCGCTCGCTGGGCGTGGCGACGGGCGCCTTTGATCGGGCGTCATTGCATGCGTGCGGCGCGGATCTTGCCGTCAACGATCTTTCGGACACCGGGCTGGTGGTGGATTGGCTGTTGACGCAGCCCGCGGCCATGCCCAAGACATGACTTCCACTCGAGGGTGTTTTCGTGGAGGAATCGGACGTGAGTCAACCTGAGTCATCACCGCAAGTGCCGCAGGTTGAGGGATCACCCGCGATGTTTGTCCACACCCCTTTGCATCCCGTGCCGCAGACCGAGCGCATCACGGCCATCGACGCTTTGCGCGGCGTCGCGCTGCTGGGCATCCTCATCTTGAACATTCAATTCTTCGCCATGCCCGGCGCGGCGTATTTCAATCCGACCGCGTACGGCGACCTCGGCGGCGCGAACTGGTGGATTTGGTATCTGGGGCATGTGCTGGCCGATCAAAAATTCATGACGATCTTCAGCATGTTGTTCGGCGCGGGGATCGTGCTCATGACGTCCGCCCACGAGCGACGCGGGCAGGGCAGCGCGGCCATTCATTATCGACGGATGGGATGGCTCATCCTGTTCGGATTGCTGCACGCCCACCTGCTGTGGGCCGGCGACATCCTGTATTTCTATGGCATGTGCGGCCTGGTGGCGTGGTTTTTCCGTCGCTGGAGGCCGTTTGGGCTGCTGATCGTGGGAGTGCTGGTGATTTCCGTCGCCTCGGGCATCGCCGCCCTGGAGGCGTGGTCGGTCCAATTTTGGGACGAAGCGGCTAAGCAGGGGATGAACGAAAATTTCAATCCTTCCCCCGCCGCGGCGCAAGTGGAAATCGATGCCTACCAAGGTTCCTGGACTAGCCAGATGTTCGTGCGAGTGCCGGGTGCGTTGTTCTTCGAGACGATCGTGTTCGCGACGTGGGGCGCCTGGCGGGCGGGCGGCTTGATGCTCGTCGGCATGGCATTGTTCAAGTGGGGCACGTTCTGCGCGGCACACCCCCGTGCCGTCTATGTTTCAATGTTTGCCGTCGGGAGCGCGGTCGGCATTCCGCTGGCGATCTATGGCGTCCATCGCAATGCCACCGAGGATTGGGACGGCATTTACCTTTTTTTCACCGGCAGTCAGTTCAATTTCTGGGGCAGCTTGTTCACCAGCATGGCGTGGGTTGGTGCCGTGATGCTTCTTTGGCAAAGCGGTTTCGGCCGCACGTTGTTGAAGCCGTTCACGGCGGTGGGTCAAATGGCCCTCACCAATTATCTCATGCAGACCGTGATCTGCACCACGATCTTTTACGGGCACGGCTTTGGGCAATTCGGCGAGTTCGACCGCCTGCAACAGTTGATGGTCGTGCTCGCCGTGTGGGCTGCCGAGTTGATCTGGTCGCCACTTTGGTTATCGAGGTTCCGCTTTGGACCGTTTGAATGGTTGTGGCGATCGCTCACCTATCTCAAACTCCAGCCGATGCTGAGGTGATTCGACGACGACGGGCATCGCCCTTGACGCGAAGGCAAAGCTAAAGCTTGCTCATCATATGGATGAGCTTTGCGGGCGATTCATCCTGGCCGGTAAGGCAGCTCAATCGGGCTGCCTCGAACAGGGCCATCAGGGCGACATGATCCATCGGAGGATCCGAGGGCGGATGTTCCACAAGCAGGTGCTTGAGTTGTCCTGCGATCAGGGCCGGGAGCCCCGAACTCGCCGGTTCGGCGTGTCGATCGATGAGTGTTCCATCGACGCCGATCCATTCAAATCCGGTGTCGCTGATGCGCAGGTGTCCATGGTCGCCCAGGACCGTCACGCCGCGAAACCAAGTGCCTGCCCGGTCACTCAAGGCGACGCATCCGCAGCGATTGGCCTTGAACCTCAAGTTCAGCGTCATGTGGCCGCACAGTACACTGAGTCGCTCGGGCACTTCGGCCAGAGGGCCCGCCAGCGCGGCGTTGATGGTTTCCGGCGCTCCGCAAAGCGTGTTCACCACATCCATGGCGTCAAACAACCGGGAGGCCAGCGTGCCTTGCCCCGGACCGCTGCGCAGAAATACGTTCACGCACAGCACCGGTCCGAACTGCGGCAGAACCTGGGCCGCCGCCTCGAATCCCGGACTCCGTCGCATGAGGGGCACGAAAACTGCGGTGGGACACTCAGGCGGGTTGGAAGCATCGGTCAGCGAGCCGAGGGGTGGCTGCAATGTGACGATGGGCCGATCCAGAACATCCATGCCCCCCGGCATTTCAGCATTGAGTGAATCGCCTGCCGCCAGCCACAACAGGTCGGCTTCAGTTGCCTGGCTGAACTGCCGCGGATCATCAACGCGCCGGGCATTGAATTGCGCCGCAAGTTCCGTCGCCTCGGAGATGCGTTCTGAGCCGATCGCGACCACCGTCAAACCTGCCGTCGCCGCCGTTTCACGCACCAAAGGCGCCTGTTCGGCTGAACACCAGACCATGATGCGCTTGCCATGCACGCCGCGGAGTGTATCGCGGGCGAGCGAACTAGACGGCGCGGCTGAGGTGACGTTGGCCTATGATGAAGGCGTGGACAGGCGACCGCCGTCGACGCATCACGCGACGGAGGAAAGTCCGAACACGGTTGGACACGGTGGTGGATAACGTCCACCGACTTGGTTGGCGAGTCAGGGAAAGTGCCACAGAGAATAGACCGCTTGGGACAGAGGTCAGAGGACAGAGCAGAAGCCACAGGTCGGTGCCGTCAGTTTGCTGCGTGACTTCTGATCGCTGACTGCTGACCTCTGTCCCGAGTAAGGGTGAAACGGTGCGGTAAGAGCGCACCGCGCGACTGGCGACAGTCGTGGCAAGGCAAACCCCACCGCGTGCAAGCGCAAGCAGTTCCCGAGTTGCATCGCAAGATCGATTCGCCCCGTCCTGGGTGGCCGCAAGGCCGGGAACGGGTAGCGTGCTTGAGGTCGTCGGTAACGGCGATCCCAGAGGAATGGCCGCCGCCGGCTCGAATGATTGATTCGGGTCGGAACAAAATTCGGCTTACGTCCACCCCAACCATGATGGGCCTTCCGCAAGGGAGGCCCATCGCCTTTTTTGGCAAAGCTGAAAACTGAAAGCCAGAAAGCTGAAATGAGCATCGAGAACCACTCGATTTCAGCTTTCAGTTTTCCCTCATTTCAATTTTGCTCTCTCCCCTTCAGCGTCACGTCGATCGACATGGTCTGCCCGTCGCGCTGGACGGCCAACTGCACTTTGTCGCCCGGTTCGTGCTTGCCGAGGAGCTCGAAAAGTTTTTGGCCGCCGGTCAGTTCCTCGCCGTTCCATGAGAGCAGCACGTCGCCGGCTTTGAGCCCCGCGTCGGCCGCGCTGGTGCCATCGGTCACCGCCTCCACCTCCACGCCGGTTTCGATCTCGGCGTTGTACGCGGGCTGGATGCCCAAGCGCACCTTCGCGCCGGTGTTGCGGCCGGCCCCGCCCGCACTCGTCAACACATACTTCAGCGCTTGTTCATTGTCGGACAAATCCATCACGATCGACTCCAGGAGATCGACGATCTGCACCGCACCCCGTGGGTTCACGGTGTACGCGCGGTCGCTGGGTTTGTGATACTCATCGTGCTCGCCGGTGAACAGGAACAGCACCGGCACGCCGGCGTTGTAAAAGCTGCTGTGATCCGACGGTCCCCGTCCGCCTGGCGTCATGGAAATCTTCATGCCGCTCGATTCAAAGTGCGGCTTGAGCATCTCCTCGAATCCCTCCGCCGTGCCCGTGCCTTGGGCCAGCAAATTATTGCTGCGCAAGCGGCCGATCATGTCCATGTTGATCATCAAGGAAATATCGGTGGCTTTGACCGGGAAGTTCTCGACGAGGAACTTCGAGCCGTACAGCCCGGCTTCCTCCGCGCTGAAGCCCACGAACATGACGGAGCGCAAGTTAGCATTGTCGCCCGCTTCGCCGTAGCCCCGCACCAATCGCTTGGCGGCCAGCAGCAGCCCGGCGGTGCCCGAGGCGTTGTCGTCGGCCCCGGGGTGGAGCTTGCCGATGTTGTCGGGCATCGCGCCCGTGTAACCGTATCCGACATGGTCGTAGTGCGCGCCAATCACGATCCATTGGTCAGCCAAATCGCCTTTGCCACGCAGCACGCCCGCCACGTTGTCGGTGTGAATGCGATCATCGACTTCGAGATCAGCCGTCAACGTGATCTTGAGATCATCGTCCAGATTTACTGCTTTGACCGTGCCTTCGTCGGCCAACTTTCTCCAGGCGAGAAGATCGCGTTTCTCGGGATCGACTGCGGCGAGCAATCGATCCGCCGCCTCCGGCGTTACCTGGAACATCGGCACTTCTTGCCGCCTTGTGAAACGCACGCTGTCCTTGACCGCTTCAAGGCCGGTCTTGCCATCCACCGCGCCCGGCGGATTGACGAGGATCACGCCCGCCGCGCCGCGATCGATCACACTTTTGATTTTCAGCGACATGCCGGAGAAGCGACTGAAGCGCGTGGAACTCCACTTGCTTTTCCCCGCTTCGTCGAGCGGTTCGTAGCGAAACAGGAATGCGATTCGGCCGGTGAGATCGGTGTTCTCGTCGAAACTGGTGTAATCCTCTTCTTCCGATTCGATCGCGTAGCCGACGAACGTGATGGGCGCGCTGATCGAACCGTTGGCCGAATTGCCGAGCACCGTGAAATCGGTTCCATCGACCAGTTCCCGGCCATCGATCGCCACGTTCGCTCCCAACACCTTCACTTTCGGGGTCGGGGCGGGAAAATCGAAGGGTTGGCGATAACTCGCGAAGTTCTTGAACGCTCCGCCGCCCAGGATTTCGACTTCGCCGGGAAAGGCCGGTTCCAGTTCGTACAGTTTCATGTAGAACTCGAGGTACTCCTCGGCTAGTTCACCCCCCCGGGTTCCGGGTGCCCGTCCTTCAAAGATCGCGTTCGCGAGGGTCTGCACATGCTGGAACCACAGCGTTGCGTCGGGGCCGAGGTCTTCGAACACCCCACGAAGGTTCAAGTTCTCGGTTTCGATCGCGACCCCGGATTCCTCGGGCGAGAAATTTCGGATGTTGCTCGGACCGGCCTCAAGGCGACCCTTGGCATCGGTCGTGCTTGACGATTCCGCCACCGGCGTGGCGACCGCGGTGTCGGATTGACCAAGCGCCGCCGCGGCCCAGAAGACGGAACTGATAGTGACAACGGCGAACCAACGCGGGAGGGACATGCTCATGGAGTTATTCTTCGCGAGAGGGGGGAGGACGGAGGCAAAAACCGGTGAAACGGTTCCATCGAAGTGTACCGGTGAGACGCCGCATCGTTGCCATTGCGATATCGCATGAATATCATTGATCACCGCTCGCCCCTGGTTTGCTGATTCCCGGCCGGTCATGCCGGCCTTGTCCAAGGCTTGTACGGTCGCAAGCCCACGCTGCCTTTGTCTTCACATGAACCCTGTCACCGCCCCATCCCGTCCTTCCAAATCCACTCCGCCGAACCCGTCCGCGCCGGTCGCAAAAGTTGATGACGCGCTGTTGCCAAGCGATGTTTTCGTGCCTCGCCACATCGGGCCCAACGACGCCGATGTCAAGTCGATGCTGTGCGAATTGGGCCTGAAATCGATCGATCAGCTGATCGACCAGACCGTGCCGCCTGGCATTCGACTGAAAAAACCGTTGCACGTCTCGGGCTGGGAAAACGGTCGTGGCGAGCACGAGGTATTAGCCGAGCTGAAGGCGATCGCATCGAAGAACACGGTCAACCGCAGCTACATCGGCATGGGGTATTACGGCACGATCGTGCCTCCGGTGATCCAGCGGAACATCCTAGAAAATCCGGGGTGGTACACGCAATACACGCCGTATCAGGCGGAGATCGCGCAGGGGCGACTCGAAGGACTGCTCAATTTCCAGACGATGGTGAGCGACCTGACGGGTCTGCCGGTGGCGAATGCTTCGCTGCTCGATGAGGCGACGGCGGCGGCGGAAGCGATGGCGATGTGCTTCGCCGCAAGCGGCGGAGCCGACGGATCAAAGTTGAAATTCTTCGTCGAGGAAGGTTGTCACCCGCAAACGATCTCAGTGATGAAAACGCGCGGGCAATCAATGGGAGTTGAGATTGTTGTGGGCAAAGCGAGCGAATGGAACGCGGCAGACCGACTTCAGTCGGTCTGCGGCATCCTCATGCAATATCCAACCACCGACGGCCTCATCGAGGATTACTCAAAAGCGGTCGAAGCGATCCACAACGCCAGCGGACTCGCGGTGTTCGCGACCGATCTGCTGGCCTGCACGCTCATCAAGCCGCCGGGCGAGTGGGGGGGCGACATCGCGGTGGGCTCGGCCCAGCGCTTCGGCGTGCCCATGGGCTTCGGCGGCCCGCACGCGGCATTCATGTCGTGCCGCAACGAACTGGTCCGCAAGATGCCCGGCCGCCTCATCGGTGTGAGCAAGGATGTCCACGGCAACCCCGCCTACCGCATGGCGATCCAGACCCGCGAGCAGCACATCAAGCGCGAGCGGGCCACCAGCAACATCTGCACCGCGCAGGCGCTCCTCGCGAACATGGCAGCGATGTACGCCGTGTACCACGGGCCGGAGGGGTTGAGACGGATTGCGCAGCGCGTGCATGGGCTTACAGTGGCGCTAACCAATGGAATGTGGGCGCTTGGATACGAACAGCCCATCGACACTCTTCACTGTTTCGATACGGTTCGATTCAAAGTACCGCCACAAAACGTGAGGACTCTTATGGCAAGTTCGTTGGCTCTCGGGCTGAATTTTCGATGGTGGGATGATGCCACCGTGTCGATCAGCATTGACGAGACAACTACGGAGGACAGCCTCCAGAAGATATGGAGTGTGTTTAGGGATGAGAGCGATACTCCGCTTGCGGTCGATCGGATGATCGGAGATCAAGGGTTCATTTCTGATATCCCATTTTCTCCACCATTCGGCCGCACGTCACCATTCCTCACGCACCCCGTCTTCAACACGCATCACTCCGAAACCGAGATGCTGCGATATCTCTTCAAATTGCAGTCGCGAGACCTTTCGCTGGCGCAATCCATGATCGCGCTCGGCTCGTGCACGATGAAGCTCAACGCCACCAGCGAGATGATCCCCGTCACCTGGCCGGAGTTCGGCAACATCCATCCCTTTGCCCCGGCCGACCAGTGGCTGGGCTACGCTGAGATGTTTCGGCAACTGGAATCGTGGCTAGCGGAGATCACCGGCTTCGCGGCCGTGTCGCTCCAGCCCAACGCCGGCTCGCAGGGCGAGTACGCCGGCCTGCTGGCGATCCGCGCCTGGCACGAGAGCCGCAAACAGGGTGCCCGCAACGTCTGTCTCATTCCCGACTCGGCGCACGGCACCAATCCGGCCAGTGCAGTGATTGCCGGGATGAAGGTCGTCGCCGTCGAATGCGATGACAAGGGAAATGTCAACGTCGAAGACCTCCGCGTCAAGGCGAAAGAGCATGCAGGTGACCTCTCGTGCCTGATGATCACTTACCCCAGCACGCATGGCGTGTTTGAAGAGTCCATCCGCGAAATCTGCAAGATCGTGCACGACCACGGCGGACAGGTGTACATGGACGGCGCGAACATGAACGCGCAGGTCGGCCTGACCAGCCCCGGCGAGATCGGAGCCGACGTCTGTCACCTCAACCTGCACAAGACCTTCTGCATCCCGCACGGCGGCGGCGGCCCGGGCATGGGACCCATCGGCGTCGCGAAGCATCTGGTTGATTTCCTCCCGCAAAATCCGATCCAAACGACCGACGCCCACGGATTGCAATCCGTGGGCGTCGTTGGCGCGGTGAGTGCCGCTCCGTACGGCAGCGCTAGCATCCTGCCGATCTCGTGGATGTACATCGCGATGATGGGTCCTGAGGGATTGAAGCACGCGACCGAGGTCGCCATCCTCAACGCCAATTACATGGCCAAGCGGCTTGAAGGCCATTACGAAATCCTGTACACGAACCACAATGGCCGTTGCGCGCACGAGTTCATCGTCGATTGCCGCGACTTCGACCGTGCTGCGGGCATCAAAGTCGACGACATCGCCAAGCGTTTGATGGACTATGGCTTCCACGCGCCGACCATGAGTTTCCCCGTGCCGGGCACGCTGATGATTGAGCCGACCGAGAGCGAGCCGAAGGCGGAACTCGATCGCTTCTGCGATGCGTTGATCTCGATCCGCAAGGAAATCAAGGACATCGAGGAAGGCCGCGCCGACCGCACCGACAACGTGTTGAAGAACGCACCGCACACGGCGGCCGCGCTGATCAGCGACAGTTGGAGCCACAAGTATCCGCGCGAGCAGGCGGCGTATCCCGCGCCGTGGCTCCGCGAGAACAAGTTCTGGCCCGTCGTCGGCCGCATCGACAATCCCTACGGCGACCGCAACCTGATGTGCACCTGCCCCCCGGTCAGTGAGTACGCCTGAGCGTCGGCATTCCCCGGAATATTGGTCGAATCGCGCAGAGATTGCGCGAACCTCCCGGCCAGCGATCAAGTCGGGCTTCGCGCTGGTCGAAAACAATGAGACGATGGTCGAGAGTTTTTCTCGACAAGATTGACCCGGCGCGATCCTTCTTTCGGCGGCGAATGTTTTTGCATGCAGAATCCGCGGACGGCATTCGAATTCGACGTGCGCCGCAGCGGGCTGGGGCTGTTGTTCGCATTGTTGGTGGCTGCGACCTTGTGGGCATGGCACGCGGCACGCCGACACGTTGCCGCGGATCTCAGCCTCGATTTTTCCCGCCGCGTTGAAGCCGCGAAAATCGCGACGCAGCGTCAATACGACATACTGATACAGACCATACACGCGTCTCGCGGCTTGTTTCAAGCGAGCGAGCACGTCGACCCATACCAATGGCGTGCCTTCACAACCGGACTACAGGTCGAGCGAAGCCATCCGGCCGTGGTGGGTCTCGCATTCGTGGCGAACGTCCAGGCGAGAGCGGCCGCCGCCTTCCAAGCCCAGATGCGAAACGACGGCGAAACAGATTTTCGCGTCCAGTCCGCCAACATGACCGAGCAAGGGCGGATGGTCGTCCAATACGTCGATCCTTCAAGGTCGATGACGTTGGTGCCCGGCGATGATGTCGTCGACGACCCCGTGCGTCGCATCGCCTTGGAACGAGCGCGCGACGGCGACATGCTGGTGATGACGCCGGCGATCCCGCTCGGCGAGAATTCCAACGGGGGCGTCGGCGTCATGGCGTGTCTCCCCGTCTATCGATTCCCAAATCCGATTGCGAGTGTCGAGGAACGTCGTCAAGCCCTGCTTGGATGGATGGTGGCGATGGTCGATACGCAACACTATTTTCGGAGCGTCATCGAAACCGTTCAGCCGGGATTGCGATTGCAGGTGTTTGACGGTTCGCCGGTCATTGCGCGTGAACTCTTTTCAGGCCATTCGGGTGAGGACGGGGCGGATCCCAACGCGGCCGCAATCCTTTTCCGCATCGAAATGATGCAACTGGGCGGTCGATCGTGGACGATGCAATTCAGTGCGATGCCCAGCGCTGTCGAGGCGCACCACCGCTTCCTGCCTTGGGCCACGCTGGGCGGGGGGTTGTTCATCGACCTGCTGATTACCGTGGCCGCGTGGTCTCTGACGCGAACGCAGGCCCAAGCGCAGCGAATCGCCCGGGGAATGACTGCCAGCCTGCGCATCAGTCATCAACAAGCCGAGAAATTGGCCCTGGTCGCGGCCCGCACCGAGCATGGCGTAATCATCACCGATGCGGAAGGACGCATCGAGTGGGTCAACATCGCCCTGAGACGCATGGCCGGGTTGACCAACGAGTCCATCAAGGGGAACGCGCTCTGCGACTTCATCGCCAGCAAGGATGATCGACAGGCGGCCTTGCTTGACCTGCGGCAGAATTTCAGTGACGGCACGGGGAATCGTTTCGAGCTTTCACTGAAGCGGCAGGATGGCCAGTCGTATTGGGCGGCCGTGGAATTACAGCCGATCCGAAACTCCGAAGACGCGCTGAGCAACTTCATCGTGATCATGCGCGACGTGACCCAGCAGAAGATGGTCAAGGAGGAATTGCTGCGTGATTCGTTGCATGACAAGCTGACGGGCTTGCCGAACCGCGCCCTGCTGATGGATCGTTTGGCGGCGTGCATCGCCAAGACGCAGCGTGACCCCGGGTTGCGATTCGCCGTCCTTTTCATCGATCTCGACCGCTTCAAGGTGATCAATGACAGCCTCGGTCATGCGGCCGGCGACGCCTTGCTGGTGAACGTGGCGAGCAAGCTGCGACAGAGCCTGCGCAGCAGCGACGGCATCACCGTGGCCCGCCTCGGTGGCGACGAGTTCACCGTCCTGCTCGACGGCATCTCTGATGCGGCCGATGCCATCCGCGTCGCCGATCGTCTTCAAAAGGAACTGTCGGCTCCCGTGACCATCGCGGGGCACGAAGTCGTTTCCACCGTGAGCATCGGCATCGCGTTGTCCGACCGCAACTATCGCAGCCCCGAGGATGTGCTTCGAGACGCCGACATCGCCATGTACCGTGCGAAGGCGCAGGGCAAGGCGCGGCACGAGGTGTTCGATCAGGACATGCACCGCCGCATCAAGGATCGCCTGGCCCTTGAGAACGATCTTCGCCGGGCCCTGGCGCATAATGAATTCGTTCCCTATTACCAACCCATCATCGATCTCAGCTCGCGCCGGTTGATCGGCTTTGAATCGCTGGTGCGCTGGCAGCATCCGCAGCGGGGCGTGGTGTCGCCGATGGAATTCATTCCCATTGCCGAGGAGACGGGCCTGATCGTACCGCTTGGCCGCTGGATATTGGCGGAGTCGTGCCGACAAGTGGTTCGCTGGCAGCGCAAACATCGCGATCACCAGCATCTTTCCATCAGCGTGAACCTCTCGGTGAAGCAATTGGCCGACGAATCGCTGGTGGAGCAGGTCAGCCGCATCATACGAGAAACCGATGTGGATCCCGCGTGCCTGAAGTTGGAAATCACCGAAAGCGCGGTGATGGAGGATCTGGCCAAGCTCAGGTCGAGATTAGCTGAGCTGAAAGCCCTGCGCGTGCAACTGATCCTGGACGACTTCGGCACGGGATATTCATCGCTTTCGTGCCTGCATCAGTTTCCCATTGACGGATTGAAGATCGACCGCGCGTTCATCCAGAGCATGGGGCTGCGCCGCGATTACGCGGCCGTGGTGCAGGCGATCGTCACGCTGGCGCACAACCTTGGCATTCAAGTGGTGGCTGAGGGCGTGGAGAACGTGGATCAACTCGTGCAGTTGCAGGTGCTTGAATGCGATCAAGCCCAGGGCTATCACTTCGGCAAACCGATGCCGGCCAGCGAGGCGGATGCATTCATCGCCCAGATGAGCGTGGCCGAATCGCTTGCGGCCTGACCGCACGGCAAACCACAGAGGCGCAGAATCACAGACGCGAGCACAGGGTCGTAACAGCAGTCGATCATCGTCGTGCTCGGGGCCGTACCATGCTCTCATGCGACGACGCGCGACTTGGGCGCTGCTACTCCTGATACTGGGCGCGATCACCAACGTGATGGTGGCTTGGGGATGCGCATATTGGGGAGCGTGGATCAACCTGATGCCGAGTGGCTGGGGATACCACCATCTCGGCAAGACTTCATGGGGCTTCATTCAAGACAATGGCCTTGGCTTTCAACGAGTTCAGCTCATGCAAGGTTTTGTTTTTGGTTCTCAACCCACCGTCATTTCTAAATTCGATACGCTACTGCCCGCATGGGTAATTCCTGAGCATTCACAAAGTCCAGAAACACTCTGGAGCCTTCATGTGGCGGCAGGTTGGCCGTTAGTCTCCATGGGTTGTCAAACTAAACTGATGGATGCTCGGGATGATGTCTCATATCAAATGGATGACGCGTGGCAGAACGCGATACGAGTTCGTGTGCGGAATCCATCGAGGGTCATGACTAGCTGAGCCAAGCCGGATGCGTCCGGATAGGCTGAATTGCCGTGAAGAACCGCTATGTCGTGCGTTCTCGAATCTCCGAGGCTACTTTTCGCCGGTTCCTGCGTTGTGTGGCGGCC
>Ga0163154_10005634_pt1 | contig 15777 bp, 12 predicted proteins | sample OliLakLV19MP9P1_FD_148649 | JGI IMG/M metagenome (GOLD analysis project Ga0163154, IMG submission 148649) | Freshwater microbial mat bacterial communities from Lake Vanda, McMurdo Dry Valleys, Antarctica - Oligotrophic Lake LV.19.MP9.P1 | ecosystem: Environmental > Aquatic > Freshwater > Lake >... | reverse complement strand
TGAGCGGCGCTGCGCCCGGTGCACGACCGCGCGCTCGCTTCGGTTGCGCATAGATCGCGCGCGCTTCGTCGAGCGTCACCGAGAAGAGCTGATCCTCGGTCTTCAAGTTCCGGTAGTCGGGCTTCTCCGCGCCCGGGATCGTCTTCATCAAGTAGGGGCCGAATCGCCCGAGCGCTGCCACGATCGGATTGCCGTCGACGTCTTCACCGAGCGCGCGCGGCAGCGTGAGGAGCTGCAACGCCTGCTCGAGTGTGAGCGTCTTCGGACTCATCGACTTCAAGAGCGACGCGCGACGCGGCTTCGGCCCCGTGTCCTTCTTGGACTTGGCCTTCTTCTTCTTCGGCTTCGCTTTGCCGTCCACGGGCGCCGCGACCGCTTCCACCTCTTCCGGCGGAGGCTTCGCCTCGTCGCCGAGCTGCACGTACGGGCCGAAGCGCCCCGTCTTGAGGTACACGGGCACTCCGCTCGCATCGTGCCCCATCGGTTCGTCGGCCGCTTTCGCGGTCTCGATGATCCCGATCGCGCGGTCGACGCTGATCTCATCCGGTGCGATGCCGTCGGGCAATGTCGCACGCTTGCCGCGGTACTCGAGGTACGGCCCGTAGCGACCGACGCGCAGATCGACGGGATCGCCGTCCTTCAGCCCGAGCGATATGGTGCAGATCGTCTTCGGATCGATCGCGCCGATGTGCTCGGTCACGATCTTGTGCAAACCAGGCTGATTTCCTCGGTAGAAATCGCTCAGGAACTTCTGACGCCCGAGTTCGCCGCGCGAGATCTGGTCGAGGTCCTCTTCCATCTCGGCCGTGAAAGAATAGTCGACGAGAGTCGGAGCGAGCGCCTCCATCAACTGCACGATCGCGAACGCGAGCGGTCGCGGTACGAGGGCCGCGCCGCGCTTCTCGACGTACTCGCGATCCTGGATCGTCGCGATGATGCTCGCGTACGTGGACGGACGCCCGATGCCGAGCTCCTCCATCTTCTGCACGAGGCTCGCCTCCGTGTAGCGCGCCGGCGGTTTCGTCGCGTGACCCGCGGCCTCGGCTTTCGCAACCTGCGCCGTGTCACCTTGCGCGAGCGGCGGCAGCACGGCTTCGTCCTCGGCGCGCTCCGCGTTCTCTGCCACGTCCTGACCTTCGACGTACGCACGCAAGAAGCCGTCGAACAGCACGGTGCGTCCGCGCGAAACGAGCTCGACTTTGCGTCCGTCCTTCGTCGCGACGTCGAACGTGGCCGCGACGCTCTTCATGCGCGCATCGACCATCTGGCACGCGACCGTGCGCTTCCAGATGAGTTCGTACAGGCGCGCCTCATCGCCGCCGACCTCGCCCTCGACATCTTTCGGCGTGCGGAACACCTCGCCGGCCGGGCGGATGGCCTCGTGCGCCTCCTGCGCGTTCTTTGATTTCCCGCGGAAAACGCGCGGGGAATTGGGCAAGTACTCACGGCCGTACTCGCGCTCGACGTGGCTGCGCGCCGCCGTGATCGCCTGGTCGGACAGCGAGATGCTGTCCGTACGCATGTAGGTGATGTAACCGTTCTGGTAGAGCGATTGCGCTGCGGACATCGCGCGCTTGGCCGTCATGCCGAGCTTGCGCCCGGCCTCCTGCTGCATCGTCGAGGTCGTGAACGGAGCCTTGGGCTCGCTCTTGTATTCCTTCTCCTCGACCTTGCGGACCCGCGCATCCGCGCCGCGCAACCCGGTCGCGAGCTTCGTCGCTTCGGGTTCGTCGAGCACGAGCACGTTGCGACCTGCGATGAGCTTCCCGTCCGAGCCGAAGTCGCGCCCCTGCGCCAACGTCTTGCCGTCCACGTTGACGACCGACGCCGGAAAACGAGCTGATCCGCGCTGCAATTCGACGTCCGCGTCCCACCAGCTCGCCGAACGGAACGCCATGCGCTCGCGCTCTTTCTCGACGATCAAGCGCGTGGCAACACTCTGCACGCGACCAGCGGAAGTGCCCGGACCGATCTTCTTCCACATGACCGGCGAGACTTCGTAGCCGTACAACCGGTCGAGGATGCGCCGCGATTCCTGCGCGTCGACGAGCGCCGTGTCGATCTCGCGCGTGTTCGCGAGCGCCGCGTCGATCGCCTTCTGCGTGATCTCGTGGAAGACCATCCGCTTGACCGGCACCTTGGGCTTCAAGAGCTCCAAGAGGTGCCACGAGATCGCCTCGCCCTCGCGGTCTTCGTCGGTCGCGAGATAGAGCTCGGTCGCGTCCTTCAACTTGGCCCGCAACTCGGCGATCCGCTTCTTCTTCTCGCCCGGGACGATGTAGTGCGGCTCGAAGTCCTTCGTGACGTCGACGCCCATCCGACCCCAAGTCTCCTTCTTGATCGCGGCGGGTATCTCGGCGGCGTTGGAAGGCAGGTCGCGGACGTGCCCGATCGACGCCTCCACCGTCCAGTTCTTGCCGAGGAACTTGGCGATGGTCTTGGCCTTGGCCGGAGACTCGACGATCACGAGAGGCTTGCTCATCTGGACCCCCACGGTTGGCGAGAGGATCGGCGCCTGTCAAGTCGGGGCCTGAGCGGCGCGTCCCAGGTCGCGCGCCCGCGAGGGATCCCTAACCCAATGCCTGACAAGCACTTGAGCCTTCCCCAGAACGGCCTCCACGAAACCGTCCATGCAGGAGGGGTCCGGGCACCCCCCAGAGCGGCACCGGAAACCGCCGGTTCGACGCCGCGAGTCCGCGGCGCGTGCCGGTAGAGAGGAACCGACCACCGTCCCGCGTTGGACGCTATTCCATGCAACTGACCGCCGCGATCCTGATGTTCCTCGCGTCTGTTTCCGGCCCCGAGACCACCCGCTCCGCGAGCCTGCGTCGGCCTCTTCCCGGGCTCGCGCCGCAGGTCTCGGAGTTGGCGCCGGACAGGCTCCGGCTCGCCATCGCCGACGCCTCAGATCGAGTCCTCGTCCTCGTCGTGCAAACGGGAGAGATCCTGGCCGCGTGCGCCGGCGCGGAGGGTCGCCCGGTCTCGGTCTCCTGGCGACCGGACGGGCAACGGCTGGCCGTGTCGGACCGCTTCGGCGAGGTCCGGGTCTTCGACGCGGCGGGCGGCAGCTTGGTGAAGCGCTTCTCGACTGCGCCGATCCGCGACAGTGCGGGCTACGAGTTGCGAGTCGTGCGCTACGCGGTGGGTGGCCGCGTGCTGGTGGCCGCGCTCGGGACCCCCGCGGAGTTCTTCCACGCCGACGACGGCGCGCGGTTCGCGCGCGTGACCTTGGCGCCGGACGTGCGGATCTCGGCGCTCGCGGTCAGCTGTGACGGCGCGCTCGTGGCGCTGGGCGACGCCGAGGGGCGCGTCGGCGTATGGGACGCGAGGACGGGCGAGAGGGTCCACGGACCGATCCGGGTGCCGAGAGGAACCGAGGAGTTGGGCGTCCACTCGCTCGACTTCCATCCGGACGGCCGCAGCCTGGCGATCGGTGGCGGCGACTGTACAGCGCGCATCTGGCGTCTCGACGAGCCTGAGCCGACGCGACAGTTCTCCCATTGCGATCAGGACGTCTTCGGGGGCCTCGCGATCGGGAACGTGCGCTTCTCCCCGGACGGAACGCGATTGCTCACGAGCTCGTACAGCTGGTGGGAGACACGCCTGTGGGACGTCGCGAGCGAGCGGCGGCTCGGAGGGCACGAGTGCATGTTCGGCAACCCAGGTCCGAGCTCGGCCTCCTTCACGGCCGATGTGCGATTCGCAGTCGTTGCCATCGGCGGAATCGTGCGCGATTCGAAGGACGGAAGCAGGCGCCACACGCTCGAGCCCGTGCCCGGCTTCCGGTCGGCGCGGTACCGATCGGGCGGGGGCATCGCCTGGAGCGTGCGCGGAGGATCGCGGCGCGTGTGCGAAGTCGAGAGCGGGTTGCCGATCCTCGAGCGCGCGACGGAGTAGTCGCCCTCGTTCCGTCCGCGGCTCCGCAGCCGTATCGTGTCGCCCCGCGGACCGCGAACGTGTCGGCGGCCGAACCACACATGGCGCTGGCTCCCCCGCTCACCTCGTTGACCGAACTCGACGCGCGCCTCGCGAACGACGGGTTCGCCGTCCTCGATGCACCGGCGTTCAGTGCGCTGACCGACGTCGCGCCGAGCACGTTCGCGCGCTGGGCGGAGTACTGGGACGACCTGCGGCGCGACGAGTACCTGCGCGATGGTGGTCGCTATCGCCAGCGTCGGCACGGAGGCTTCGTCGTCGAGGGCGAAGCGGTGCGCGCCGTCCCCCATCGCGCCCACTGGCAGTCGCTCGACTACAACGCGCTGCACGGCGGCATCGAGCGGTGGTTCGAGCCGTTGCACGCCGAATTCGCGGCGGATCCAGCCTGGTTCGCGTTGCTGCGCGGGCTCGCGCGCACGGCGTCGAGGCTGCGCGGGACGCAACCTTGGTTCGTCGAGGCGCATCCATTCCGCATCGACACCGCGGACGGCATCGGGCGCCCTACCCCTGAGGGCGCGCACCGCGACGGCGTCGATCTCGTCGCGGTCGTGCTGGTCGCGCGACACTCGATCAAGGGCGGCGAGACGCGCGTTTTCGACGCGCACGGCACGCAGGGCGTACGGTTCACGCTGCAAGAGCCGTGGAGCGCGCTGCTCCTCGACGACGAGCGCGTCGTGCACGAGAGCACGCCGATCCAACCGCTCGTTCCAGGACGATCGGGACACCGCGACACGCTGGTGATCACGTTGCGGCGCGGCGGATTCCAGGGGCCGACGGACTGACACCGCAGTGCGCGAGCGCGGCGGGTCGATATGCAGACGCCATGAGTTTTTTCGGCGAAGAGCACGTACGGCGGATCGAGCGCGCGGAACGTGGGCTGATCGCGGATTCGACGCGGGCGGTTGCGCGCACCGGCATGGAGGGCTTCGTGCTGGCCATCGCGGGAGGAGTGGCCGCGTTCTCGGGCGCGGACTCGCCGCTGACGAAGGTCGCCGGCCTTGGGTTCGGTGGCCTGCCCCCCGACGACGAGCTGGCGCGCGTGGAGACCGAGTTCCACGCGCGGGGCGCGGCGGTGCAGGTCGAGCTGGCCTCGCTCGCCGAGGCGGGCATCGCGGAGCGCCTGTCGGCGCGCGGCTACGCGCTCGTCGGCTTCGAGTATGTGCTCGCGCGCGCGCTGGATCCGCGCGAGCTTTGGCCGGACCGGACCGACGTCACGGTCGAACTCGACACCGACCCCACGCTCGACGAATGGCTCGACGTCGTCGTGACGGCCTTCTCCATGCTGGACGGACAGGGCGTCGTCGCGCACGAGTCGTTCCCTAGAGCGTCGTTGGAACGCGTGGTGCGCGCCATGTCCGGTTCACGCGGCATGGCGCACTACCTCGCGCGGCGCGGCGGGGTGCCCGCGGGCGGAGCGAGTTTGCGCGTGAGCACGGACGAGCACGTGGCTCAACTGTGCGGCGCGGGCACCCTGCCGGCGCACCGTCGTCGCGGCGTACAGGCGGCGCTCCTCGAGCGGCGCCTCGCCGACGCCGCGCGAGCTGGGTGCGAGCTCGCCGTCGTCACGACCGCGCCGGGCTCGAAATCGCAGGAGAACGCGCAGCTACTGGGCTTCGAGCTCGCGTACATGCGCGCGATCCTTCGTCTTGCACCGCCCGAGGCCGGCGAAGGCGCGGAGCCTCGTCCTGTGCGAGCATGACGCCTCGATGAGGAGCCCGATCCCGATCCTCCATCGCGATGAGCGCGTGATCGTCGCGTTGAAACCAGCCGGGTTGTTGTCGGCGCCCGAGCGCGGCAGCGCGGCGCGATCGATCGTCGAGGTCTTGGCAGAGCAAGGCCTCGCCGCACAGGCGGTGCACCGCCTCGATCTCGACGTGTCGGGTGCCTTGATCCTCGCGCTCGACGACGAAGCGCGCATCGCGCTCGAGACGCTGTTCCGTGAACGCGCCGTGAAGAAGACCTATTGGGCGATGGCTCGAGGTCGCTATCAGGAATCGCGCGGCGTCTATCGCTGGCCGATTGCCGAGGACGGCCCCGACGTGCGCGTCGACGAGGTCCGCGGCAAGCCGGCCGAGACGCGCTGGACGGTGATCGGACGCTACGAGGTCGCGACCGAGATGGAGATCGACCTCGTCACGGGGCGACGCAACCAGATCCGCGTGCACTTCGCGCACGGCGGTCATGCCTTGATCGGCGATCGACGTTACGGCCGGGCGCGGGATCAGAAACTGCGCGCGCCGAGCCGCCGTGTCGCGCTGCACGCGTGGCGAATCGGCTTCGATTCGCCCTTCGGCGGCGGGCGTGTCGAGGTCGAGGCTCAGCTGCCCGACGACCTGCTCGATCTGCGCGCGGAAGCAGCACGCGCGCACTGAAGATCGGCCGAAGCTCCCGCGATCCGGCGCTCTCGACTAGACTGCTCGCCCCGCAACCGAAGGACGAGACCCCACATGCCCACCACCGAAGACGTCTACAAGGAACTGAAGCAGGTGTTCGACCCGGAGATCCCGGTCAACATCGTCGACCTGGGCCTCGTGTACGACGTAAAGCTCGACGACGCCGGCGCCTGCACGATCACGATGACGTTGACGTCGCAGAGCTGCCCCGAAGCGCGCACGATCCCCGAAGTGATGAAGCGCCGCGTGAACTCGATCCCCGGCGTGTCGGGCACACAGATCTCGATCGTGTGGGAACCGGCCTGGAGCCCGCAGAAGATCTCCGAGGAAGGCCGGAAGATGCTCGGGATCGATCAAGAAGACGAAGACTGACGTTGACGTCGGTGTCAGTTGAATCCATCCACGCAACAGAGCTCGCCCTTGAAGCTGAAGCGGGATGCGTGGATGGATTCAACTGACACCGACGTCAATCCTGGATCACCTTGAACCCGCCCTCGGGCGCCGGAGCGTTCGGGTTCTTCTTCAGCTCTTCCTTCCAGTTCAGGAGGCGGGCTTTCGCGGCGGCGCTCTCGGCCTCGGGGATCTTGCCTAGGCGTTGCAGGAAGATGGACAGGCTCGTGAACGCGAACGGGTCGGTCGGGTTCTGCTCGATCGCTCGCTCGATCGTGGCGACGGCTTGATCGTGACGGCCGGCCTTGCTCTGCGCGGTCGCGAGTGCATTGAGGACGTCGGTCCAGTCGGGCTTGATCGCGAGCGCCTGTTCGTGCTCGACGATCGCCTCCTCGAATTTGTTCTGCCCGAAGAGCTTCAGGCCGGCAAGGTAGTGGCTCTTCGCGTCGCTCATGGGATCCCTAGCATAGCACCGACCTCCACGTCCCCCCGGACGACGCGAGGCCGGACCGTAATCCGACCTCGTGCTTTCGCCTCGTTTTCTCGGGCGTTTCACATGACGGGTTCGATGCCGAGATCCGCGAACTTCTTCTCGGTGAAGTTCTTGCGGAAGAGATCGCGCAGCTTGTTCGCGGCCACGTCGTAGGCCGCCTTGTCCGCCCACGTGTTGCGCGGATCGAGGACCTTCGCGTCCACGCCCGGGCAGCTCGTCGGCATCTTCATGTTGAAGACCGGGTGCGTGATGTACTCGACCTTGCCCGCGTCGAGATCACCGCGCAACGCGGCGTTGAGCAGCGCGCGCGTGTCCTTGATGGAGATGCGCTTGCCCGTGCCGAACGCGCCGCCGCTCCAACCCGTGTTGAGCAGGATGCAGCGCGCCTTGTTGCTCTCCATCTTCGCGCCGAGCAGCTTCGCGTAGACGCTCGGCTTGTGCGCCATGAAGGGTGCCCCGAAGCAGGCGCTGAACGCGGCTTGCGGCTCCGTGACGCCGACTTCCGTGCCCGCGAGCTTGGCCGTGAAGCCCGAGATGAAGTGATACATGACCTGCTTCGCGTCGAGGATCGCGAGCGGCGGCAACACGCCGAACGCGTCCGCCGTGAGCAGCACGATCGTGTGCGGATGCGGCCCTTGCGAGTTCGGCATCACGTTCGGGTTCGCCGACAGCGGGTAGCTGAAACGCGTGTTCTCGGTCACCGACTTGTCGGTCAGATCGAACTCGTGCGGCGTGACCTCGGCCAGCGTCTTGCCCTTCGGCGCGGGCACGTTCTCGATCAGGGTGCCCGGCTTGATCAACGCGTCCCAGATGACGGGCTCGGCGTCCTTGTTGAGGTCGATGAGCTTCGCGTAGCAGCCGTCCTCGAGATTGCAGAGGCCGTTGTCGCTCCAGATCGTCTCGTCGTCGCCGATGAGGCGACGCTCGGGATCCGCCGAAAGCGTTGTTTTCCCCGTGCCCGACAGGCCGAACAGGATCGCGGCGTCACCCTTCGGGCCGACGTTCGCCGAGCAGTGCATCGACAAACGACCCTCGAGCGGCAGCAGGAAGTTGCCGACGGTGAAGATCGTCTTCTTCACGACGCCGCAGTAGTCGGCGCGACCCGCGACGAGGCAGATCCGGTTCCTCACGTCGATGACGATCGCGGCTTCGGCGCGGCAACCATCGCGTTCCGGCACGCAGACGAACGACGGCGCGTTGATCATCGTCCAACGACGCTTCTCGATGTCCCGGACACCCTTCAGGTCCTTCGGGAACATGTTGTGCGCGAACATCGCGTGCGTCGCGTACTCGCCCACGAAGCGGTAGGGAATGGCGAACGCGGGGTCGGCCCCGACGAAGACGTCCTTGACGTACAGCGTGGCCTTCTTCGCGTTCAGGTGGTCGAGCACGCGCTGGAGCAGACCCTGGTACTTGGCCGGGTCGTACTGCTGCATGTCCGCCTTCCACCAGATCTGCTCGGCGACCTCGGGCCAAGCGACGGCAAAGGTGTCCTTCACCCGACGACCGGTGCAGTCCGGATCGGTGTAGTAGACGAGCGGTCCCTTGACCCCGAGCTTCGTCGCGAACGCCTTCTGATCGGTGTTCGGGCCGTCCTTTTTCGTCCGGCCGCGGTCGTTTCGGATGGCTTCGTGGAAGAGCTCATCCTTCGAGAGGTTGTACTTGTAGGTGACGGACTTGAGGCCGATGGCCTCGAGGTCCTGACGGAAGTCGGCGGTCAGGGTCATGGCGGGTCCTCTCCGCCCCCGCGGCCCAGAGGGGCGCGCACGAATGGGCCGGAGCGTGTGAAGTCGAGGAGGGTATCCCGACCTCGGAAACCCGGCAAGGAACGCGCTGAGGAGAGGCTCGGAGAGGCCTCCAGGAGGCGCTGCGTGCTCCGCCCCGGTGCGATCTAGTTCCCGACGCGCGGGGGCGCTGCGAGCCGCTCGCGGTACCAAGCGACGGTGCGCGCCAGTCCCTCGCGCCAGCCGACGCGCGGCGCATAACCGAGCTGCTCGCGGGCTCGATCGATCGACGCCAAGCTGTCCTTCACGTCGCCCGCGCGCGCTGGCGCGAAGACGGGTTCGAGGTCGCACGCGAGCAGCTCGGCCATCGCGCGGTAGACGTCCAAGATCGTGACGCGCTCGCCAGAGCCGACGTTCACGACAGTGCCGGGCTCGAGATCGCGTTGCATCGCCGCGACATTCGCCGCGACCACGTTGTCGACGTAGGTCATGTCGCGCGTCTGCGACCCATCGCCGAAAATCGTCGCGCGACGGCCTTCGAGCATCGCGCGCGCGAAAATCGCGATCACGCCCGTGTATGGGCTGTCGTCGACTTGGCGCGGTCCGAATACGTTGAAGTAGCGCAAGCTGACGGTGCGCATGCCGTGGAGGTTCCCGTAGACGCGCAGGAGCTCTTCCGCAGCAAGCTTTCCGCTCGCGTAGGGTGACAGCGGTCGAGGCGGCATCGATTCGACCTTGGGCAGCTCGACCGTGTCGCCGTACGCCGCCGAAGACGCGGCGAAGACGAGTCGCGGAACTCGAGCGGCGCGGCAGGCTTCGAGCACGTTCAAGGTGCCCGTGACGTTGATGGCGTAACTCTCGCGCGGCGCTTCGATGCTGCGCGGGACGGAAACCTGCGCCGCTTCGTGGAAGACGCCGCTCACGCCGATGCACGCTCGATCGCACACGCTCGACTCGACGATCGACCCACGCACGATTTCGACGTCGAGGCCGGCGAGGTTTTCGAGTCGGCCGCTCGAGAAATCGTCGAGAACGCGTACGCGATCACCACGCGCTAGCAAGGCGCGGACCAAGTGGGATCCGATGAATCCCGCCCCGCCGGTCACGAGGTACTGAGGCATGGATCGATCTCTGTTGCGGCGGACTGCGGGGGCCGGCTCGACGCGAGCGATGGTAGCTCGCGACTCGGGCCGTCGCAGAGTATCGGCCTCGGAGTCGGGACGACTTTCGTGCTCTGCCTTGCTTCGCCGCGTGGCGCTCCAGTAGACCGAGGGGGCAGCGTCGCATGTGTGAGCTCTCGTGCACGAAGAACTCACTCCCGAGGCCCGTCGCGCGCCCGCGTCCGTCCGGGGGACGGGTTCGCGAGACTTGGTGGCCGCAGCCACGCGCCGCGGGAGGGCGTGAAGGAGTCGATCGGATGGCCATTCAGGAACTCTTTGCGTTGAGGATCGACGCGAGAGACCGCGCATTCTCCAGGGGTTCTCGGCCCGCATTCATCCAGGGCGATTCATGAAGCCGCGCACGCGAGCGATCCTCGCCGGGCTCTTGGTCGTCGTGATCGCGGACCAGATCGTCCAGCACGCGTTCCTCGGGACCGGATACCTGATGGGGCGACGAGTCGCTCCGTTCGACCCGCCCCTCTTCGCCCCGCACCAGGTCGAACGCGTCGCGAGCTATCGCGCGCTCCTCGCGAGTGGGCGCGATCCGCGCCGCGAATCCGGGTTCGATCCGGAGCTCGGATGGTGCGCGCTGCCCTCGGTCGCGGACACGCGATATGCCACGGACGAACGCGGCGCTCGAATCGGACTCGCGCCCGTGCCGCGCGACCGAACCCCTGGAGTCGGGCGCGTCATGGCGATCGGGTGCTCGTTCACGTTCGGCCAGGAAGTCGACGGTCCGGAGACTTGGCCGGCTCGCGTGGACACCGCGCGTCGGGACCTCGAAGTCGTCAACTTCGGCTACGGATTCTACGGGATCGACCAAGCCTTCTTGCGCTATCGGCGCGAGGCCGACGCGCTGAGACCGGACGAGGTGTGGCTCGGCGTGCTGCCGTCGGCCTTGACGCGAATCCTCGGCGTTTACCCTCCGGCACAGCGACACTGGACGAACGTCCTTCACGTGAAGCCGCGGTTCGTGTTCGGCACGAGCGGTGGGATCGAGCTCGTCCAGAGTCCGGCCCAGTCGCTCGACGATCTCGTCTCGCTGCTCTCCGATCAGAATCGTTTCCTCGAACGCGTCGGTCGTCACGACGCTTGGGTGCAGCGCCGTTGGGCCGCCTATCAGGGCTTTGGACGGAGGCTGTGGCACCACTCTGCGTTCGCGCGACTCGTCGTGACGGCGCTGGAAGGAGGTGAACGAGAGGCGAAGCCCGAAGTGCTCGATCCGGAAAGTGAGGTCCGCCGCCTCGCTCTTGCGCTCGTTCGCGAACTCGCACACGAGGTCCGCGCGAACGGTGCACGTCTGCGCGTCCTGATCCTCCCCGACCGGCTCGACCTCGCGGACCGCGCCGAGCACGGCCGAGCGTACTGGGATGGCTTCGTCGCCGACTTGGCGGAAGCGGGGATCGAGTGCGCCGACCTCGCAGCCGCGTTCGGAGCGGCGGGAGCGCAGGGCGAAGATCGCTACTGGGCGCCGGAAGGCCACTACTCGGCCGAGGGGAATCGGATCGCGGCGGAGGCGGTCCTCGATCATCTCGCTCGGTCGCGCTGACGCTCGGAATGGGCGGACGTCGTGCAGGGCGGGGTCATGGAAAAGACGCGAGCTCGGTCGGCGAACCGACCGAGCTCACGCTTCGAGAAGAATGGATCCCCAGCGCAGCCCACCGGGCTGCGACGCTCGGAGCCGCGCAGGAATCGCGAGCGAACGCGCTGAAAGTGGGTTCTAAAAAGTCATCAGCCCGTCGGGCGGACCCGGCGGGCTGATGGCATCGAGAAGAGTTGTCCCCAGCGCAGCTTCCTGCTGCATCGGATGGAGCCGTGCTGGCGGCGCCTTCGAACCACGAAACTCGAAACTCCTTGGGCGGTGAGTGGCGCGCGGGTCGGCGGGAACCGCATGGAAAAGACATCAGCCCACCGGGCGGACCCAGCGGGCTGACGGCATCGAGAAGAGTTGTCCCCAGCGCAGCTTTTCGTGCTGCACCTCGAAGAGCGGGATCGGGCACGTCGATCGAACCGGGATTCTCGAGACGCGCAGGCAATGGAGGTGCGTGTCGTCGTTCCGAATGATTCGGGCCGCGGGATCGGCGCCGCAAAAACATCAGCCCGCTGGGCGAACCCAACGGGCTGACGGGCATCGAGAAGAGTTGTCCCCAGCGCAGCTTTTCGTGCTGCATCCGAGTCAGCCGCGATGAGCACGACACCGATCGCGGAAATCCAAGTTCCTTGGAGTTCAGAGTTCCAGGACGCCCAGGAGCGTTGCGGCTCGGCCCGAAAAGAGCCGAACCCGCCGAGGAGATCAGCGGGTTCGACGCGACGAGAGGAGGCGATCGCTCACGGGACCGGCCCTCACTCGGCTCCCAGTCCCCCTCAAGGCGTTGTCAAAAGCCGGCCGATTCCGAGCACCGAATCGCGGCTCCAGGAATTCGCATTACCTACGTTTCGGTTCGGCCCACAACTTCGATCCAGAGTTCCCCGCCCGGGCCGCGAACGAGCACCCAAACCGTTTCCGCGCCGAGCGCACCCGAAACGCCGGCGCGAACCATCGGTGCGGATGGATCCTCGACCAAGAGGAATCGACCCGTTGCGACGAGCTCGTTCTCGACCATCGTCTCGAAAGCAGGCTGGGTGCCGGATTCGACCAGCGCTCGTCGCGGGAAGCGCACGAGGAGACGGCCATCACTCGGGCCCGCTCGCGTCGACCGCGCACTCACGTACGTCGAATCCGCGAGCTCGCACGCGGCACGGCGAGCCAAAGCGTCGGGACTTCCCGCACCAAGATCCACACGCATCACAGGGGATTCGCGGTCAGTCGCAGACTTCTCGGACGATGCGGAGCGGCATCCAACGAGGGTCGCGACCACCAGCCACGAAAAGCCGGCGAGTCGCGCGCTCACGGTGTGAACCGCATACGCCACGAGCGCGCATCCGCTGGTGCCGGTGAAAAGCGCAGGCGACGCTCGGCACCCGCATCGAGTTCGACCATTTGCCATGCGGACGCATTCGCCACGACTCGACCCTGCGCGTCGTACCACTCGGGTGCGCAGCGCACGGCGACGCGGGAATCACTCGGGTTGGTGACGGTGACTTCGAGGAAGGCCGCGCCCTTCTCCGCGCCCATGCGCGGGTCGCGCAGAGCCAAACTCTCCGACAGGGCCTGCTCGCGCGCTTCCGGCTCGGTGGGCAGTTCTTTCGCCGAGCGCGACGAACTGCAACCAGCGAGGGCGAGGGTCAGGAGGATCGAGGCCGTGGCTCCGAGCGGTAGGTGCATGACGGCGAATCGTCCGCCTCGTCCCACGGACACGCAAGCGCCGCAGCGAGAACCGTCGTTTCCTCTACACTTCCCGCACTCCATGGGCTCCACCACGTACATCGAGAAGGGCGACTCGAAACGTCCCGCCGGTCAGGGTCGCGAGACGCCGATGATGGAGCAGTTCTGGCGCGCGAAACGCGAAGCGCCGGACGCTCTCCTCTTCTTCCGGATGGGCGATTTCTACGAGCTCTTCCACGAGGACGCGACCATCGCTGCGCGCGAGTTGGGAATCGCTCTCACCTCGCGCTCGAAGGGCGAGGACGCGATCGCGATGGCCGGCGTGCCGGTGCGCTCCCTCGATTCGTACTTGATGCGACTCGTGAACAAGGGTTTCCGCGTCGCGATTTGCGAGCAGATGGAGGACCCGCGGCAGGCGAAGGGCATCGTCGATCGCCAAGTCGTGCGCGTCGTGACGGCGGGGACGCTGACCGAAGAGAACGCGCTCGATGCGCGCGCGGCCAATCACTTGGCCTGTCTCTTCGCACACGGCGATGCGGCAGCTCTCGCGTGGGTGGACCTGTCGACCGGACGATTCCAAGCTTGCGAACTCGACCTCGACAACCTCGGCGACGAGATCGCGCGTGTTTCCCCGTCGGAACTGCTCGTCGCGACAACGCTCGCCGAAGGTCACCCCAGGGCTGCGGCGGAGCTCACTGCCGCGCTCGGCGCGCGCGTCCATCCGCGCGAGGTCTGGCACTACGACCGCGAATCGGCGCTACGGCTGCTCACGAAGCAACTCGGCGTCGCGCGCCTCGAGGGACTCGGCGTCGAGCAGGATTCCCCCATCGTGCCGGCAGCGGGCGCGTTGCTCGCGTACCTCGAGGAGACGCAGCGACAGGGCTGTGGGCACGTGAAGGTCCTCGAGATCGTCGATCGCGCGAAGCACCTCGTCCTCGATCGCGCGACGCGTTCCTGTCTCGAGCTCTTCGCCACGCAGCGCGAAGGCCGACGCGAGGGCAGTCTCCTCGAAGTCATCGACCAGTCGTGCACGCCGATGGGCGGCCGCGCGATGCGCGAGTGGCTCGGCGCGCCACTGCGCGACGTCGACGGCGTGTTGCACCGCCAGAAGGGCGTGGCGGAACTGACGGAAGATTCGATCACGCGCGAGCGCGTCCGCGACGTGCTCGGACGCGTGCTCGACGTCGAGCGGATCGCGGGCAAGGTCGCGACGGGCCGGTGCAATGCCCGCGACCTCGTCGGGCTCGCGAACTCGCTGCAACGCGTCCCCGAGCTGCGCGAAGCGCTCGACCGCGCCAGCTCGAAGGCATTGGGTGAGATCCACGAACGCCTCGACCCCATCGCTGAGTTCGCCGATCGCGTCGCGCGCACCTTCGTCGATTCGCCACCGCCGACGGTGAAGGAGGGCGGCCTAGTGCGCTCGGGTGTCTCGCCGGAGCTCGACGAACTCCACACGCTCGCGCGCGATGCGAAGAGTTGGATGGCGCGCTTCCAGAGTGAGGAGATCGAGCGCACCGGGATGAGCGGCCTCAAGGTCGGCTTCAACTCGGTCTTCGGCTACTTCCTGGAAGTCCCGCGCGGTCAGCTCGAACGCGTTCCGGTGCACTGGATCCGCAAGCAGACCGTCAAGAACGCCGAGCGCTATGTCACGCCGGAACTGAAGGAGTTCGAGGAGAAGGTCCTGCACGCGGAAGAGCGCGCGCGCGACCTCGAGTTCGTGATCTTCGAGGAGTTGCGCGTTGCAGCGGGACTCGAGATCCCGCGCGTGCTCACCACGGCTCGTGCGATCGGCGAACTCGACGTCCTGTGCGCACTCGCGCAATGCGCGGCCGAGAACCGCTGGGTCGCGCCGAAGGTCGACGCCAGCGACGTCATCAAGATCGTCGACGGACGACATCCGATCGTCGAACGCGCGCAACGCGGCATCGCCTTCGTGCCGAACGACAGCCACCTGAACCGTTCGGACAAGATGGTGACGGTCCTGACCGGTCCGAACATGGCCGGCAAGTCGACCTACATCCGACAGACGGCGCTCATCGTCCTCTTGGCGCAGATGGGCTCGTTCGTGCCGGCCGCTGAAGCACGCATCGGAGTCGTGGATCGCATCTTCACGCGCATCGGATCCGCGGACGACATCGGGCGGCAAGCGTCGACGTTCATGGTCGAGATGCTCGAGATCGCGAACATCTTGAACAACGCGTCGAACCGATCGCTCGTCGTTCTGGACGAAGTCGGTCGCGGGACCAGCACGTTCGATGGCCTCGCGCTCGCTTGGGCCATCGTCGAACACCTGCACGAACGCGCTCGGTGTCGCACGTTGTTCGCGACGCACTACCACCAGCTCACCGTGCTCGCGACGCGGTTCACGGGCGTCTGCAACAAGAGCGTCGCGAGCACGGTGAGCTGGTGGTAGTGC
>Ga0163154_10005631_pt1 | contig 15785 bp, 14 predicted proteins | sample OliLakLV19MP9P1_FD_148649 | JGI IMG/M metagenome (GOLD analysis project Ga0163154, IMG submission 148649) | Freshwater microbial mat bacterial communities from Lake Vanda, McMurdo Dry Valleys, Antarctica - Oligotrophic Lake LV.19.MP9.P1 | ecosystem: Environmental > Aquatic > Freshwater > Lake >... | reverse complement strand
GCCATGCCCTGCTACGGACATGCCCTGCTACGTCCATGCCCTAATCCAACAGGGCATGGACGTAGCAGGGCATGTCCGTAGCAGGGCATGGCAGTAACAGGGCATGGCAGCATCATGACATTCCAAAAATTGCATCTGATGCAATTCATCTTGATTACGCTGGAACCAAATCTGGCAACAAGGTAAGAATCTCTACCCCAGTTTCTGTGACTGCAACGGTATGTTCAAACTGGGCAGAAAGCTTGCGGTCTTTAGTCACAGCAGTCCAATTGTCGGCTAAGACTTCTACGTCGTAGGTGCCTTCGTTAATCATCGGTTCAATGGTAAACACCATGCCGGGTCGCATCTTTTTACCTTTGCCTCGCGTTCCATAATGAGGAATCTGCGGTGCAGTGTGAAATACCCGGCTGACGCCATGCCCCACAAAGTCGCGCACTACTGAGAACCCCTGCGCTTCGGCATACTCTTGAATGGCAGCACCAATGTCGCCAATCCGCGCTCCGGGTTTGACGGCAGCAATCCCGAGCATCATGCACTCTTCAGTCACCTCTACGAGTTGGCGCGCTAGAGGAGACGGTTCACCCAGCAAGAATGTTTTAGATGTGTCGCCATGATAGCCATCTAACAGCGGCGTCACATCAATATTGATAATGTCGCCAGATTTCAAAATTTGTTTGGCGTTGGGGATGCCGTGGCAAACGACTTCATTGACGCTAGTGCAAATCGATTTGGGAAACCCGTGGTAGCCCAACGGCGCACTTTTCGCGCCGTGTTTCTGAGTCCATACCTCTGCGGCATTATTCAGGTCTAAGGTGCTGACGCCGGGTTTTACCAATGGCTCTAAATAATCGAGCAACTGTGCTGCCAGCTGTCCCGCCTGACGCATTTTTTCAATTTCTCGGCTCGACAAAAGCACAATTTGCTCGTTATCCATGAGTCATTCCGTGGCTTTCTTTCTACTTTAATCCTTTACCCACCTTAACCTAATCTGACGCTTGACTCTGACGCTTAAATCTAAGGCCGACTCGCGATCGCTTCCCACACGCTGCCAGCTTTGACGACTTCACAGCAGCGGTAGAATGAAGGCAACCTAGAGGCGCTCGGCCATTGCAGGTTAATTGCAGAGGACTTGTAGGGCAACAGTATGACCCAAACCAAAATGACCCAAACCAAACAGCGGTTTTTGAGTTTTGACGAATATCTATCCTACGACGACGGCACAGACACCCTGTACGAACTGTTTAATGGAGAGCTAATCGCAGTGCCACCAGAGTCAGGATTAAATGTTGAGATTGCCAATTTCTTATTTTCAATCTTTTTACCCATTGTGGGCTATCGCCGAGTTCGAGGCCATGGCTTAGAACTCGAAGTTCGCGGTGAACCTAGAAATCGGTATCCCGACCTGACGATCATTCGGGCAGAGCATGTTGAGCAACTGCAACGCCGCAATACCGTTCGCTTTGCAATGGCTCCCCCGCTGCTGGCCATCGAAATTGTCAGCCCTGGGGAGCTACAGCGCGACCGAGATTACACCGCCAAACGGATGCAGTATCAAGATCGAGGCATCCCCGAATATTGGATCGTCGATCCGCAATTGAAAACGGTGCTGGTTTTAGCCCTGCTCAATGATGTTTATACCGAGGTGGCAACGTTTAGTGGCAGTGACAGTTTGGGTGAGTCTAGCCTTCGCTCATCGCAGTTCGGTGAGCTATCGCTGACAGTACAACAAATCTTTGCCGCCGACCAGCCCGATGTGTCAGGCTGACCCGTCCTGCTCCAGATTCACCGAAAAAGTTGAGACAATATGACCCAAACCAAACAGCGGTTTTTGAGTTTTGACGAATATCTATCCTACGACGACGGCACAGACACTCTGTACGAACTGTTTAATGGAGAGCTAATCGCAGTGCCGCCAGAGTCAGGATTAAATGTTCAAATCGCCAATCGTCTTTTCTTGATCTTTGCACTGCTAATTGGCACTGATCGGGTTCGCGGCCATGGCCTCGAACTCGAAGTTCGCGGTGAACCCAGAAATCGGTATCCCGACTTGACGATCATTCAAGCAGAGCATGTTGAGCAACTGCAACGCCGCAATACCGTTCGCGTTGCAATGGCTGCCCCACTGCTGGTGATCGAAATTGTTAGCCCTGGGGAGCTACAGCGCGACCGAGATTACACCGCCAAACGGATGCAATATCAAGATCGAGGCATCCCCGAATATTGGATCGTCGATCCGCAATTGAAAACGGTGCTGGTTTTAGCCCTGGTCAATGATGTTTATACCGAGGTGGCAACGTTTGGCGGCGGGGATGAGGCGGGAAATGGCAATTTGGGGAATGGCGATCGCATCCAGTCTCCACAATTCGGTGAGTTGACCCTAACGGTGGCACAAGTCTTTGCCGCAAGTTAAGCATCTGAATCGGTCTGGCACTATTTTGCTGCCGGGTGCTCTCTGCCCCACGCTCAACATGCATCTCCTGGCTGCTCACACGCGCCAATACTGACCCAACTGGTAGAGCCATCTTCCCAATGCTCTTTTTTCCAAATGGGCGCATTGTGTTTCAATGTGTCGATCGCATATTGACAGGCCGCAAACGCTTCGCCGCGATGGGGGCAACCAACCGCAATCAGCACGCTGATTTCTCCTACGGCCAATTTGCCCGTGCGGTGATGGATGACAACACGGGTGACATCGCCCCAGGTTTGCCGGATCTGGGCGGCAATTTGTTGAAAGACTCGAATCGCCATCGGCTCATAGGCTTGATATTCCAGCGCCACTACGGCTTTGCCCTCGGTATTGTTGCGCACCATGCCGCTCATGACTACAATCGCCCCATTGGCGCTATCGTCGGCCAGCTGATATGCCTCCTCTAAGGCAAGGGGGGCAAAGGTAATGGCGACATAATCATGAGGATGGGCAGGGAGCGCAGTAAACGTGAGTGCAGCGTTCATGATGAGAGAAGAGGGGAACCTTTTGTACGGTACCCTAGCGCTCCAGATTCGGCAATGTGCTTGAGGTCAGCAGATTGTAGGCGAAAAGGCGAAAAGCCTGACCCTACAAAGCTATATGCTCGAAATTAGAACCCATTTCACCGCGAAATTTGCCAGAGTAGGCTTAACATAGAAACCGTGTTAATCCAGATCGGACTCTGAAATTAATCGGTTGTCATGATGTCGGTAACGGGTGCGATCGCAGGAATCGAAGAATACGTTTCGAGAGCACATTCAGGTAGCGAATCAGATTATTGGTTTCAGATACCTGCGAGCCAAGGAGAAAATTCATGGGAACTAGCCTTTTCAATCATTTTGCGACGCTGACGGCTCCTACAGTTTGTAATTCCCAAGACCAGATCACTAGTCTTTGGGTTGGGCTGGCTCAGCAAGCACTGGCTCAAATTGATCAGCTGATTGATTCTCCAATGCTCTATGCAACTTGTATTTCCGCGTTGCTGCTGGTGCTGCTAGTCCGATCGCTTCGGCGGCGACGCTGGCTCGTGAGTGCCGTAGCAGTGATTTGTCTGTCTATTGTGCTAGTTAAATCGAGTATTTTTGTGTCTGTAGGAAATCGAATGCTGGTGCAGGCATTGCCGCCTGATTTGGGTCAGCCAACGGATGCGATTGTGGTGTTGGGGCGGGGCGGCGAATTGCGGCCTCAACGAGTAGAAACGGCGCTGGATTTGTGGAGGGGCGATCGCGCTCCCCGGATTTTTGCCAGTGGTCGGGGCGATGGCGCAGAAATTATGGCGGCGCTGAGAAAGCTAGGCGTGCCTGCCGAGGTGGTTGATCAAGAATCGTGCTCCCGTACCACCGAAGAAAATGCGCAGTTGACGGCGGCGTTACTGCTCCCTCAAGGGGTGCGCCGGATTATCTTAGTGACCGATCCGCCTCACCTCATGCGATCGTTCCTCACGTTCCGTAGCTTTGGGTTTGAAGTAGTGCCCCACTCTAGCCCGCTGCCCAATCGCATGGGCTATCCATCCCAGCGGCGGCTAGTGATGCGCGAATCGTTTGGGCTGTTGACTTACGGGCTACTGGGTCGCTACTTCCCGCGCAGCGATCGCCCCATCGCCAATGCGTCCATCGCAGTCAGAGCCGAGCACCAGCTTTAGGTTACTTAATTTGCGATCCTTAGAGCTGTCTGCCGCCCATCAGGTATAGCAACGCCATCCGCACGGCAACCCCGCTGGTTACCTGTTGCGAAATCAGGCTGAAATCAGGATCATCCATCAGGTCTGAACTAATTTCTACCCCCCGATTCACCGGGCCGGGATGCAGCACCTTGACGTCAGGACGACAAAGCTGGAGGCGATCGCCCGTAATCCCAAACCGCTGATGATACTCCCGCAAGCTGGGCAGTAAATGACTGGTCATCCGCTCTTTTTGCAGCCGCAGAGTCATGACAAAATCAGCATCTTGCAGCGCTGGTTCCAGATTCCAGTGCAGGAAGAGCCTGCGAGGTATAGCCCCAGGCTCCGACTCTTCACCCTCATTGACGAACTCGGCAAATAGCTTCGGCAACAGCGTTGGTGGCCCCGCCAAATGCACCTCGGCTCCACTAGCCGTGAGGCTCCAAATGTTAGAGCGCGCCACCCGTGAGTGCAGAATATCGCCGACAATGGCAATTTTCTTGTCCTTGAGCAGCTCCAGCCGGGGCAGAGTGGGGTCGAGCAGTGTGCAGAGGGTGAACAGGTCGAGCAGCGCCTGAGACGGGTGTTCGTGCAGTCCATCTCCGGCGTTGAGCACACCCACATTGGTATTGAGCCGATCCATTTCGGCGGCGATCGCCTGCGGCACTCCCGCGTCACGATGGCGAATGATCATCATATCGGTGCCCATGGCCAAATAGGTTTTGGCCGTGTCTAAGATCGTTTCACCCTTGCTTAGAGACGATGTACCGGGGGCAAAATTCAGCGTATCGGCAGACAGCCGTTTTGCTGCCAGTTCGAAGCTACTGCGGGTGCGGGTAGACGATTCAAAAAATAAATTAGTGACGACCTGCCCCTGCAATGCGGGCACCTTTTTGGTGCGGGTGGACAGCACTTCGCTAAAGCTAGCGGCAGTCTGCAACACTGTATCGTACTCGTGGGGGGTAAAGTCTGCCAGTGAAAGGACGTGACGTCGCGTCCAGGTTGAAGTCACCATGTCGGTAATATGCAATACGATTTAGAGCGGAGCTATTAGTAAGCTTCCGCTAGGCTGGGGTCTGAATCCGCAAAGCGGCGATCGCAACTGGGAAATAACCAGTTGCAGATCAATCCTACGGCGATGCCCTGGCTCTAGAACAACTAGGATATAAATCCCGATAAAACCATCAAAAACATAGTAGGTATTGGGTTAATGCTACCCGGATTTCATCCCCACAAACTGAAGTCTGCTGTTCTGGTGCTGCTGAGCAGTGCGTTACTCCTGATCCTAGGTGGCTGCGACCCCTCCGCAAAATCTGATCAGGCAGGCACGACAACGCCCCAGCCACTAACGGCCTCGCCATCGCCTCCAACCGCCACGGGTGCAGCCAGTCCTAATCCGGCATCAGAGACTCCCGGTGCCTCTGGTGCAGAGATAGAGGCGATCGCCACCCCTGCCGCCAAACTGGTCGAAGTCACCATTTACAAAGCAGATGATCAGTGTGTCAACTTTGCACCCCAGCAGGTACAGGTAGCTGGCGATCGCCCGATGGAAGCCGCCGTTGGCAAAGTCTTAGAAAACCAAGGCGGCGATGAATTTGACCTGTCTGGCTACCGGGTCAGCGTCGATGCCACCACGGGCGAAGCCACCGTCGATCTGCGGATGAAACCTGGCTCCCAGCGACAAATTGTTTCGCTGTCCGCCTGCGAACAATTTTCCCTATTCGGCAGCCTCAAAGAAACCCTCACCAAGAACCCCGACTGGAACATCAAAACAGTCCGCTTCACCGAACGCGGCAGTGACCTGGCGCTATGAACGGCAGGCTTGAGGGCAGGCAGGTTTTCTCTGGCTCCTAGTCGAAAACTTGGTCTGAATAAACAGTTAAAGTTCAGAGACTGGAATAGCATAATTGAGCATAAAATTAGCCCATACAACCTGTCTGCTACTATTGCCCAGTGATAACCACACTAACTCTCAGAAATTTTAAAAGCATTGAGGAGCAAACTTATGAATTTGCTCAGTTTGATCTTTTAGTTGGACGAAACAACAGTGGTAAAAGCACAATTCTGCAAGCTTTAGCAATTTGGCAGTTCTGTGTTGATGAATTCCGTCGCATTAAGCGTCGAGGGAAAACAGGAAAACAGGTTGTTCTACCTAACTTCACCGTACTTCCCGTGCCGGAGTTTAATCTTCTTTGGCGAGAGAAAACCGATCGCCGTTATCCCAAAGCAAACGGTTCTAAAAGGCAAGAATTTATTCTAATAGAAATTGACATTACCTGGATAACTGATACTCCTGAGCCTGAGCAATTCTGTTTTGGCGTTAAATTGCGTTACAGTTCTCCTCAAACAATCTACGCGATTCCTTCAGAAGGATGGGAACGTTTTCGAGAATTGGCAGGAGATTCTCATCAATCAAATTCACTCTTACCACTTATTGCTTATGTTCCACCCTTTTCTGGTTTGGAACCGTATGAAGAATGGCGAGATGCTGCTCCCTTACGTCAGCAAATTGGTAAAGCACAGCCAGGAAGCGTCCTAAGAAATTTATTGCTTCGGGTTTGGCAAGAGAATCGAGAAGATTGGTCTGAAATTCAAAGGGCAGTTCGCCGGTGGTTTAGTGTTGATTTAAGCGATCCCCACTATGAACGAGGAGTAGATACCCAGATAGGTTGTGAATACAAGCAAGGGGATAAATCGTATGACATTATTGCTGGAGGCAGTGGTTTTCACCAAACACTGACCCTGCTAGCCTTTTTTTATGGTTACAAACCTACAACCATTTTGCTGGACGAACCGGATGCACACCTGCATGTCAATTTGCAACGAGAGATTCTAGACTACTTCAAAAATCGGCAAGCACTTCGGAGCAATACTCAATTCCTCATTGCCACCCATGCCGAAGAATTTATTCGCGGAGTTGATGCCCATCAAATTATTTCATTGCTTGATCAAGTACCCAAACGACTAGAGACAACGCCAGCTATTTTGACTGCTCTGGCAGATGTTTCCAATCTAGAGATCACTCAGCTTTCAGAATTGGACATCCCTATCCTTTTGTATGTTGAAGGAGAAACTGATGAGCGGCTTTTACGCGGTTGGGCGAATGTCTTGGGGATGCAAAACAGACTGAATCAGGTTTGTTTTCACGTCATGCATGGCGGCTCTAAAGAGAAAATGCGAGAAGATAGTCAACGCCACTTTGAGGGAGTTCAACAAATTATTCCCAATGTAAAACGGCTCATATTATTTGATTATGATGAAGCAGCATCATACCACCCTGAACCAAATAACCCAGTCTTGTATGAATGGCACCGAAAAAATATTGAAAATTATTTACTTGTTCCAGATGCCTGGATCAGAGCCGCTTTGCAAGCCATTGGTATGATTGAAAATAATGTTTCCACATCTCCAATTAGGAACATTATTGAAGATTTTTTTGCTAGCGAAAACCTAACTCTCCCACCCAGCCAATCTTGGAAAGATGTCAAGGCAAACATTTTTCAAGTTGTAGACGGTAAAAAGCTATTATTTGAGAACTCAAACTCTCTATTTCAGCGGCTTAAATCCTATCAGTTTCCAATCCAATTGCAATCAGCCTCTGCATTAGAACTGCCTCGGGAAATAGTTGCAGCTCATATGGTTGCAGGCGAGATTCACGAAGATATTCATCAATTTTTTAACAAACTGAGTCAACTTTTTTGAGTTGTTCAATGTCTGAGTGCGGCGTTGGCTTGCCTGCGCAGAGCGCGTATCACCCCCAACCACCCCTCATCCTTCATCCCTACATTCAAACCCTTGATACGGATAATTCGCCGCTCGATAGCGATCTTGCTCAACCAACCGACACACAGCCGCCGCCGATCGAGGCCGAGAGGCAACGCGCAGTTTAACCTGCGGTGGAAACGATTTAGAGCGGGCACCTGCCGAACCTACCACCCAAAGGCTTTGGGGTAAAGGCTGAGATTGGGGCGATCGCCCCACCCGTCGCCAGAAAGCTGGATCTGTGGACGGGAGCGGGAGAAACGCCAATTGGATTGGGGCACGCCCCGCATCGGTAGCGGTACGGCGACGCATCTCTAGGGCAAAGCTGAGACCTAGCGCCACTTCTTGAGACGTGGGGGCGCTAAATATCACCGAGACGGGGTTAGGGTTGGCGGTGATCAAACTCGCCGCTCGTTGAGGATTGAAGCTTTTGTAGAAGGCCAACCCGTTGACCACCACAGCGCTGCTCAGTAACCCAATCAGGAGCGCCATCAGTTGCACCCGTCGCGGCTGCCACCAGCCAGATTTGGAGCTAGGCAACGCCGCCAGCCCCACGCCTAGCAATGCGCAGACCCCAGGATAGTAAACAAAGTTGTAGCGAGGAGCCAGGGTCAGATCTTTGCCGAGTAGGTAAACGATCGCCAAAAATTGCAGCACGACACAGAAGGTAAACCCGCTGAGTAGGGCGATCGCCGCTGGCTGAGGCGACTTTTCCCACGAGGGGTTAGGGTCTTGCCGCCACAGCTGTCGAATCCCCCGCCATGCCTGCCGTACTAGCCAAATTCCCACTATTAGCATCAGCAGGATGTTGGCAATCCCGATCGGCTCCGGCTGTTTTTCTACGGGCAGCGCCACCATCATCACCAGCCATCCGGCGATCGCCTGATACAGCGGGGCAAACCACTCTAGACCATTGGTGCCCAGCACCAGCCAGTCGGTTTCGGGGCGGGTGAAGTGTGCTACCAGGGTGGGCAGCCACGGCGCGTAGCCTAGGCCAATGGTGGCGATCGCCAGAGCTACAGCGCCCCACTGCCGGGGCAAAATTTGATGGCGCGCGGCCAGCATCCAGCCCAGCAGCGCCGCTATCTGCGCCGCCAGTGCCAGTAATACAAAGTAGTGGGTGTACAGCCCCAGCAGGTTTGCTACCACCCAGCCGCCCCAGACCCAGGGGCGAAACCGCTGCTGTTGCAGGTCTTGCTGCATTTGCACTAGCCCCGTCAGCGCTAGGATAATTAGCAATGTGGGGAGGGTGTAATGGCGGGCCTCTTGCGATAGGTAAACCGCAAAGGGAGACACCGCCATCAGTGCCGCTGCCATCAATCCAGCGCCCGCAGAAAAGGCGACGCGGTTGAGCCAGTAGATGGCGGCGATCGCCCCCACGCCAAATAAGGCAGGCAGCGATCGCAATGCCCACACCCAGTTTTCGCTAGGGTTGAGCCAACTGATCCAGCGATACATCAGACAAAAGAACAGCGGCGGATGGGACGATTCGACGGTCAGCGTTTGAATAATTTGGGCATCGCTGACGCCGGGTCGCAGCGTAAAAATTTGATTGAGCAAGGTGAGCGGAAAAAAGGTGTCTTGGGGCACGTCACTATAGGAATGCCCTAGGCTAAACAGCGCCGTAATCACCTCATCTAGCCACAGCGGTTTTGTGTCTAACTGCCAAAACCGCAGCGCAGCGCCCAGGGCGATCGCCCCCACTAAGCCTGCATAGTGTAACCCTGCGCCACTCGTCCGTTTCCGACCCAGCCCGTTCACCAACAGACCGCCATCCCCATCACGCTACTAGTTAGAATCATCACATGAAGTCGCTCAACCTAGTAGCCTTCCGCTCTAAACGCCGCTTATTGGATCGATTTCTATGCCATCCCACTCGCCTTCTCCCGATGCTGCACCAGTGCTCGCCACTGAGCTAACGCGACTTCTAGAGCAGCAGCTGCAAGATTTACGCGATCGCCTGCGCCTTGGGCAGCGGCGGATTGCCGATTGGCAGGGCGGGCCGTTGGCGGTGTCGGCAGTGCCGGGTTCGGGCAAATCTACCGGGATGGCGATCGCGACAGCCATTTTGTTGGGCGATCGCTACCAGCAAGCGCTGCTAAACAAGTCTCTCCCGGCTGATCAAATTGTTCTGGTGACCTTTACCCGCGCCGCCGCCGCTAACTTACGGGGCAAAATTCGAGAGCTGCTAAAAGAGCTAGGATTACCTGCTAGCGGGTTTGCCGTCTACACGTTGCACGGCCTAGCCCTGAGCATAGCCAACCGCTACCCCGATCTATCAGGGCTAAACCTCGATCGGATGACCCTGGTGTCCCCCACCCAAAGCCACCGCCTGATTCGCACCATTGTAGAGCAGTGGATTACGGCCAATCCGGCGCTGTATCGGCAGCTGATTGAAGGCAATCAGTTTGATGGCGAAGAAACCGAGCGGCTGCGGCGGCAGTCTGTATTGCGCACAGAAGTATTGCCAAATTTGGCGCAAACCGTGATTCACGAAGCCAAAAGCTCAGGGCTAATGCCATCAGACTTGCGTGACCTGAGTCAAACGCCCCGCCGAAATGAGGCAGATACACAGTTCGGTGCCACCCCCGACTATGACGTCCTTAGCATGGCCGCAGGGCTCTACGAGCAGTACCAAAGCCTCCTCCAGCAGCGCAATTTTTTAGACTACGACGACATGATCCTCGCCGCCCTGCGCGTATTGGACAACGACAGTGCCCGTCAGGTATGGCAAACGCTGGTCTTTGCGGTGTTTGAAGACGAAGCGCAAGATTCATCTCCCCTGCAAACGCGGCTGCTGGAGCTATTGGCCGCAGAACCCAACAGCAACTCACTCAACCTGGTGCGCGTTGGCGACCCCAACCAGGCAATCAACTCCACCTTTACCCCTGCCGACCCGCTGTTTTTCCGCGAGTTTTGCCAGCAGTGCGACCAACAGGGCAGACTGGCCGAAATGGATCAGGCCGGACGCAGCACTCAGGTGATTATGGATGCGGCAAATTTTACCCTGGAGTGGGTAAATCGGCGCTATACAAAGGCTCCCCCAAAAAACACAGCCAATTATTCATCCCTCATCCTTCATCCTTCTGCCTTCCCCCTACCCTTTCGCCCGCAGCAGATTCACCCCGTTGCCCCCAATGATCCACAGCCCGATCGCAATCCGCCGCCCGAGGGTGGGGGGTTAGAACTACGCTTTCCACCCGATGTGTATCAGTCGGTGGGGTTAATTGCCCAGCGGGTGGCAGCGCTGTTTGAGGCAGAGCCGACGGCGCGGGCGGCGGTACTGGTGCGCGAAAATCGGCAGGGGCGGTTTGTGGCAGATTTGCTGTGCCATCCGGAGGCGTATGAGCTGGGGGTTGATCTGAGCCAGTTAGGGATTGAAATTTACGATGTGGGAGAACGCGATCGCCATTCTCATGTGCCAGCGGAGGTGTTGGTTCTGCTGCAATTTCTCGATCGACCCCACTCGCCCGACAACCTCAAAGCGGCTCTGCGGGTCTTAGTCGATCGGCAGCTCATTCCTACCCAAGACCTAAACCAGCTCAGCAGCCAACCTGAACAGTTTCTCTACCCAGGGCCGCTGGATGCCGCTCAGCTCGAATCGGTGCTAAAAGCACGGCGCTATTGCAACAGTCTGCTGCGGGCCCGCCTAGAGCTGCCCCAGTATCAGCTCATTCCCTTCTTGGGGCTAACGCTGCGCTATGACCAAACAGAACTGGCCACTGCCGACAAACTAGCTGCGCGCATTGCTCAGCAAACCGCCAATCATCCCTCTTTGATGGCCATGCTGGACGCGTTGCAAGAGGTGGTGCGCGGCGAGCGGTTTGAACCAGTCGAAACGGGAGATTTGGACGCCCGCTACACCCGCCCCGGTCAGCTCACGATCATGACGATGCACAAAGCCAAAGGGCTGGATTGGGACTTTGTTTTTCTGCCCTTTTTACATGAACAGCTCATTCCTGGCAGCGTTCGAGTGCTGCCCCAGTCTCAGTTTTTGGGCAATTTTGACCTGGCAGAAGTGACCCGCGCCCAAATTCGAGCCAGCATCCACCAATTGCCCCTACCGAGTATGGATGTGGCTTGGACGCAGGCAGGACATTTGAAGGTGGCCGAGGAATTTCGTTTGCTCTATGTAGCCATGACCCGCGCCAAACGTTTGCTGTGGATGGCAGCAGAACGCGAAGCCCCCTTCACCTGGAACAAGCCCGAAAATCTAGAGCGCAAAGAACCTTGCCCAGTCTTGCCAGCTCTTAGCCAAGCCTTTCCACTGGCACTGCAATAGTCAGAATAATTGCCAGCCCCGCACGGCGAGACTGGCAATCAGCAAAATGAACTCTTCGCAGTTGGGCACTACGATCAAACTCGATCCAATCTGCTCAAGAGCTAGTGGTTTGAGCGGCTAGAAGCTGCTTGAGTTTTTCTAGATCCTGCGCCCAGCGTGGATCGGGTTGGACAGACTCGGACTCAGTAGAACCAGCAGCCTTGGTGCGAGTTTTAGCAGCAGCACCGCCTTTTTTGCGGGCAGCGGCTGGAGTCGGAGTCGGAGTCGGAGCCGCCTCGGAGGTAGGCGTGCCTTCTGCGTCATCTTCCTTGCCCTTCTCTCGGGGCTTAGCCCGCTCGATTTGCAGCGTCGTTTCTTGGAACACGTAGTTGTTGAATTTCTCAATCACCAAGTCAGCTTGCTCTTCGCTTTTGACTGTCACAAAGGCAAATCCACGGCATTTGCCAGTCTTGCGATCGGTGATTACCTTGGTGGTAATCGATTCATCTAGACCAGAGAACAGGGCAGCTAGCTCTTGTCGCTCTACTTGCTCTTTCGGCAAATTGCCCACATAAAGACGAATAGACATAAGGTGAAGATTCCTCCAGATTTGGTTCAGACCAACTTGCGTGAAAGGGTGGCAGTGGGGTGAAGCGTAACAGAGCTAGCATTGCGGAGAACTTCAGAGCCAGTTTGGCATGATCCAAAGAGTTCCTTACCTGTAACTCAGGTTTTTTGCTAATTCCGTATGGTTGGCACATCTGCGCCACTCACTAAGGTATCACGGCGATCGCCATGAGATCCTGCCAATTTAGGAGATTTCATACTGAACTTTGAGAAGATTAAGCTTGATCGAAGTCATTATCCAGTAAGAGATGAGTTTTAGATCCAGCGGGCGGGCGAATTCACCCTCATTGCACAACATCTCAATTCACTACGATGGAGTTACAAAATGCAACGTTGCACCATCATAATTACATCACACAAAAGCCAGCCACACGGGGTGACTGGCCAAATTCGCTGTGTTGGAAAGAGATTATGTGGCACTAGGAAAACAGCGTTAACATCCCGATCGACTCAGCCTGTACAAGTCAAGTGAGCCTCGAATCTGCGATCGCTGCACCTAAACCTCACATAAAGGAATGTAACATCTAAAGTGTAAGTATTGCAATCTTTCTTTACAAAAGGTCTTTACTGATTATTGGGGATGGCCTGATGAGGGCTTGTGTAAAGCCTCCAACACACGGCTCCCCTACTCGTGATCAAGCTTATTCCAACTCCCGTCTTAGCTGAGTGTCGAGAGCAGGCAACAGCAATGGAGTCTCAGGGTAAACCCAAAAACTGGACTGCGGCTGGAGCGACCGTCGCTCTCTGGATACTGTTGGGAGTTTTAGCTAAACCTCGTCTAACTTGAAACCCAGAGTTTTCCCTCACCCTAAATCCCTCTCCCTGGGGAGAGGGACTTTGAAAGCTTTTCCGGCTCCCCTCGCCCTTTGGGAGAGGGGCTGGGGGTGAGGGCTGAAACTACAGTTCTCAACATGGACTTGGTTTATACTCTGGCTGAAGAGGTTTTTTAAGCGATAAATCAAGCTTAGATAGCTTACAAAAATGACGAACTACTCTATTGGTTGATGCACTGGAAAATATTGGCTCTACGGAATTAACTAGCGAACTTTCGCTAACTGCGATCGCCTAACGTAACTTGAGAGGCACTTTGACTACAAGCACCCAACATCCGCCCCTGATGGAGATCGCAGGCTGTTTCTTAAAGCTGGGTGCTCAGGGATTTGGCGGGTTAGGAGCCATTTTGGCACTCTTAACGCATAATCTGGTAGAACGTCGGCGCTGGCTCCGCGAAGCCAATATTACAGAAGCGCTGACTTACACTAAACTTCTGCCAGGATCGACCGTTGTCCAAGTTGTCGCCTATTTAGGATGGAAACTACGCGGCTGGGCTGGCGGAGCCATTGCAACCGCTGCATTTCTGCTGCCCGCTTTTCTGGTCATGCTGGGTCTTGCAGTCGGGTATAGATTCCTTTCATCAAGCGTGGAACTGCCTTTGATCAAAGGTTTGACGGCAGCTATCGTCGGACTTTTAATTCTGACCATTTGGCTGCTAGGACGCAAAAACATCGCTAGCGTGGGCGGTATACTCATTGCACTAGGGGCATTGATTAGCTCAGTTTACTTTGGGATGAACCCAGCGGCTATTGTTGTTGCATCAGGGTGTCTCGGTGTCTTGGCTGAAGCGCAGAAAGAACCCCCATGATTGTTCAGCTATTTGGGCAGTTTTTCTTGATCAGCCTGCTTGCCTTTGGGGGAGGGCAAGCGGCACTGCCGCTGATTGAGCGCGTTAGCGTTGCTCAGATGGGCTGGCTCAGCCCAGCAGCCTTTGCAGTAGCCGTTGCTTTTGGCTACATTACACCGGGTCCTGTGCTGATGACAGCAACGTTCATTGGCTATGTGGCTGCGGGTTTACCGGGGGCGATCGCCGCTACGCTGGGCGTATTTCTGGCTCCTACTCTTCTGGCAATGGGTGCAGCCGCCGGAGTTGAACGATTTGCTCAAAACCGATGGCTACAGGCGTTTGGTCGTGGGGCGGCTCCTGCGGTTGTGGGTCTGCTCGGTGCCACGGTCTGGAGCTTAATTCAAAGTAGCGTCACTTCATGGCAGCTTGCAGTTGTGGCAATTCTGACATTTGTCTTAGCCAGCAAAACGGCGATCGCACCTGGTTGGCTGCTACTGGGTGGAGCGATCGTGGGTTGGGTGATGGGAATTTTGAAGTAAAGCATTACCAGCCTGTCCAAGAATCTTGAAGCAGATGTAAAAATCCATGCGAGAGTTCTTTGCCAGTCAGTTCTCGAACCGCCAGAATTTCTAAAATCTCTTTGAGTTCTCCTTGGTGAATCTCAAGCTCAAAGCTGAAGCCATTCAGAGGTTTCATTGCAGATGATGTGACCCCGCCGACTGCTGCTGCGGCTTCGTGCAGCATCAATCCTGTCAGGATTTGTTGATATTTCAACAGCGAATATTGAAGTGATTTATCCGCAAGGCTGATCTCATCGCTGCGCAGCATTTTCTGAACTCTCGCAATTAATTCAAGCGTGTTTGTACCGGTGCTACATTGATTATCCAATCCTGCGATAGCGCTATCAAGACTTGCCAGTACGCTCTCTTCATTTTCCTGCACTCGTTTGAACCGCTCAATGAACTACCCCACCCTGTAGAGGGATAGGGTTTCTAAATCCCCTAATCCTTCTACAGCTTGAGATTTCTGACGCTTCTTCGCCCCAAGTTGCTTCATACTTCCACATGAAGTAGCGCTTGACGGCTCTGCGTCTGAGAGGACAGTTCCTGCCCCCTGTGCCCAAATCAAATTGACTTGGGCGGCGTTGATATCTCTGTCTTCGGTGTGACCGCACTTAGAGTTAGAGCAAACATGCACTCTATCCTTGAGCGTTTTAGGCGTAAGTTCCCAGCATTTCGCGCAACGTTGAGAAGGTTTGAGTTGCCGGGTGGGAGACTCCACACAGAAGCCCCCAGCCTCAGCCAGCTTGTACTCAAACATCTTACTAATCTTGGCAAACCCGACCGACAGAATAGACCTATTGAGTCCTGCCTTTTGCTTTTTGCGC
>Ga0163154_10005629_pt1 | contig 15790 bp, 10 predicted proteins | sample OliLakLV19MP9P1_FD_148649 | JGI IMG/M metagenome (GOLD analysis project Ga0163154, IMG submission 148649) | Freshwater microbial mat bacterial communities from Lake Vanda, McMurdo Dry Valleys, Antarctica - Oligotrophic Lake LV.19.MP9.P1 | ecosystem: Environmental > Aquatic > Freshwater > Lake >... | reverse complement strand
ACCGTGATTACTGACACTAAACGGGATCGTTTTAAACTTTTTCCAGCTATACTCAGCTCACTCAACAACTGGTTTTCTAATCAAAAAAAATCTCGCCGTGAAAAAGCTGTTCCAAAATATACAATTCCACAAACGATCAGGCGTAAAGGTTTAATACAAAAAGCAACTTCAAACACTGGGAAAACTGTCACGGCTGATTTTAATCACATACAAGAACGGGTTAGACAACGATCAGATGAAATGGCAGAGACTGAAGAAGTTGAAGGTAAAATAATTTGGACACCTGATACTGAGCCGGGCTTTTTGCTACTAGAAAAAACCAGTACTTCACCAATCATTAACGTGTGGGTAGAGCCTAGGAAAAGCTACTATAAAGAAATGCCTATTCTAGAAGAAATCGAGGATCAGGAAACAGACGAGGACATCTCTCGCTGGGACAACCAAGAGGAGACTCCGGCCACGGAGATAGGGCCAGAAGAAAATATTTATACCTGGGAGGCAGAGAATAATTTGGAGGCAGAGAAAATGATGGTTGACACTCCAAAACCAGAAGTGGTAGTACTGGAAGTGGCCGAGCCAGCTCAAGTTTTGAAAACAGCTCCGCTGTCAGTCCAAGAAGTGTTGGAAACTGATGACGTTGAAGAAATAGGGCCTCAGACTCGATTAATTCCACCGAAACCAAAACTAAGCCGCCACATTAATAATTCTTTATGGAGACAACTTCATGATTTAAACACTAATACTTTAGCACTACTGATTTCTGCATTTATTTTGCTTGGCGTTGCAAGTATTTTTGTGATTCAAATATTCTTAAATCAAGAAAGTGAGACTATCCCAAATATCATTTCAGCTCCCCCGAGTCTCCTACTCAATACTAATCTTAATTTAATTATCAATAGTTCCAATAACGGTTCAAACCTAATCACTTCCTTAAATAACCTCAAACCAACAGGACAAGAAATTGTTCAGGCGGTTTTTATGGAAGCCGCTCCAGATAATACCTCAATGTTGCCAGTAGTAGTTCTAAATCTATTAGGCTTAGATGTAGAAAAAAATCTAGCTCAATCAATTAGCGAGCTGCGCTTTGGCTTCACGTCAGAAGGACAACCTTTTATCCTGATGAAAGTGCCTAATACAATTGTAGCCACAGGCGGTTTGTTTTTATGGGAAGAAAATCTGTACGCCGATTTATCCAAAATTTTTGTACTTGACCCAATCCCACAAAGTAGTAACCTTAATTTCTCAGACTCAACTTTTGCTGGACGAGACGTTCGTTTAATCAAACAACCTTCCAGGTCTGAACTTTTAATTTACGGTCTAATAAACAACACTGTAATCATTACTACTACCAGCAATAGCTACCGTGAGTTATCAATCTTAATTAAATAATTATGTTAGATTTTAATTTTTATCGCAACAACTTGGAAACTAATTTAAAAACCACTGTAGCCGAATTGGAGACTATTGGAATTTATGATGCTGGGAGTGACGACTGGAAAGCCCTTCCCGAACAAGTAGAAAATCTGACTGATGCTGATCTAAACACCAATGCCGATGCTGTTGAGGATTGGAATGAAAGACGGGCCACGCTCTCAGATTTAGAAATAGATTACCGTAACATTAAACGAGCCTTGGCTAAAATTGCAGCTGGTACTTATGGCATTTGTGAAATCTCCGGTCAACCGATAGAAGAGAAGAGGCTCGCCTTTAAACCCGAAGCTCGAACCTGTATAGCTCACATGGGAGAGGAGGGTCATCTGTCTTTATAAAAACATGTCTGTTTCTTTAGTCTACACTGTTCAACCACACGTAATGTCAGGAACGGTAGTGAGAATTGAAGCCGATATTTCTCGCGGACTACACTCTTTCTCAATTGTCGGTCTAGCTGGAAAAGCGATTGAGGAAGCCAAAGATCGTGTTAGTGCGGCTATTAAATACTCTGGTTTTGAATCACCTAAAAGTAAGAATCAAAAAATTACGGTCTCACTCTCACCAGCCGATCTCAAAAAGGATGGACCGTTATTTGACCTACCGATAGCCTTGGCTTATTTATGTGCCGCTGGAGAAATTAATCCGCCAACTGACACTATTTATGTGGGTGAACTAGGTTTAGATGGTAGCCTTCGAAGTATTCGTGGTGTACTTAATATTGCAATGGCCGCCAAAGCCAGTGGGTACAATAAAATTATTGTACCCACTGCTAATGCTGCTGAAGCGGCCTTAATTGACGGCATCCAAGTTTATCCTGCCCGAACACTGATTGAGGTTATTAAGCACCTAGAACCAAAGCACCCCGAACACCAAGCCCTAAAAGTGCAGCCGCTAACTGAGGTGCCTGAAAAACCGCACCAAGACAATCTGATTTCTCTTGAAGATATTAAGGGTCAAGAAAGTGCCAAGCGGGCCCTAATCATTGCCGCCGCCGGAAGACATAATATAATTTTGGTTGGTCCACCAGGGACAGGAAAGACGATGTTGGCCCGAGCTTTTGCTGAGCTTTTACCATCGCTGACCCGTGAAGAAATTTTGGCAGTGACGGCCATTCATTCACTTGCTCAGCCAGACATCGTTATTGATAGCAGGCCGCCATTTCGCTCTCCGCACCACACTGCTTCGTACACTGCTTTAGTTGGTGGTGGCACCAATCCTAAACCCGGAGAAGTCACAATGGCACATAAAGGGGTGCTATTTATGGATGAGTTCCCTGAGTTTGACCGCCGTAGTTTAGATGCCCTAAGGCAACCTCTCGAAGATCGAGTAGTTAGTATTTCTCGTGTCTCTGGGACAGCCCTCTTTCCCGCTGACTTTATTTTAATCGCTGCTCTAAACCCTTATCGTGGTCGCGAAGATGGCACCGATAATCTTGCGCGGGCGATGAGAGAAACTTACCGGGAAAAAATCTCTGGACCAATCCTCGATCGTATTGATCTTTGGATCGAAGTGCCTCATGTCAGTTATGATACCTTGAGTAACCTCAGTCGTAAGACCGGTGAAACGGAAACTGCCTGTACGCAAATTAAACAAGCACGAGAAAAGCAAAGTAGTCGACTAGAGAATCGAGGTATTACAACGAACTCATCGATGACAAGCCGCGATATAGATTTTTGTATCACCCTCAGTGAAGAAGTGAATTCACTACTCAAGCTCTCTGCCGCCAAACTCAATCTTTCACCGCGAGGCTATCACCGTTTAATTAAAGTGTCCCGTACCATCGCTGATCTAGCTGGGGAAGAGGAGATTGGTAAAAGTCACTTACTAGAAGCCTTGCAGTACCGCATTCCACTTTAAAAAACTTTGGCTAGTTTTTTTAAAGTGTCCGGCTGGCCCTAAATAAAAAGAGACTTAGAAAATAATCTAAGTCAATTGTTTATTATTTTTAGCTAATAGTTAGTTGGGGCAAGGTATACTATATTTACATGCTCTTCACCTTTATCCTACATCACTACCTACTATGGCACTACACCAAAGCTTTTAGTGAGATTCTGCACGTTTGGAAAAATTTATTTTGGTTTACTTTTCATTTTTTCTCGTTACCACAGTTACTGCGTTCTTACTTTAAGCCTTGGAAAAGAATAACCGAAGCCAGAGGTCGGGCATTTAATTTTGAAGACTTGGCTGGTTTTGTTATCGTCAACCTTATTTCTCGGATCCTGGGAATGATAATCCGCACCAGCATCATAATCTCCGGCACTCTGGCTCTAATACTACTGACGGTGGGAATAGTTGTGACTTATATTTTTTGGTTCCTGACCCCGGTCTTATTGGTGCTTGGTATGTACTACGGTTTAGTACTAATGTTTTCATAATTTTAATACATATATATGTATACTATCGCCGACGACATTGTCCGCTACAAACCAACTCTTTCTTTGGTAAAAATTTTAAATAGAAAGACTCTAAGTAGATTGCGTCATTTCTTTTTTGCCAGTGCCGTAATCTGCACAGTTGCAAGCTTAGTGGTGCCAGCGTTATTACCTGGAGAACATGCCTCTCTCTTACTAGGAATGGCGTTGATTTTTAGCGCTTTCTGGATAGAACAAGTGCTTATTTATAGTTATCACAACAGCTCCTATTTCTACGGATTAAACTCAATTTTGGGTCTGGATGAAAAAGAAATATCTGGCACTACTTATGAGATAGCTGAAGTTTTGTTAGCTGATGAATTAGATGTCACCAAAACTTTTTGTCAGTCCAGAATCGGTACTGTCATATTGCTACGGTCTGGTATTAGCATAAATGCCGTAGATACTTACCTACACACGGTGCGTCCAAAAATTACTACCCGAATGATACCGCTACCTCACGGTAAAATATTCTCCCTTATCAGTCTTGGCCAATACCTACTTCAGCAAGACAGCTCATTTAAAACTTTTATCAAAGAACAGGGTAGCACCGAAGAAAATTTTGTAGGAGCCCTACGCTGGGTAGTAATGGCTCACCATACTGAAAAAAAGGCTGAGCGTTGGTGGGGAAAAGATAACCTTTCGAAGAAAGAAAGAATTGGAAGAGAATGGTCTTACGGGAAAACTTATCTTTTAGAAAAATTTTCTAAAAATCTTTATACTAGTGCTATTTTTGATAATCTAACAAGAGGAGTCTCTACTTTCACCGAAGAAAAGATTGCTGAAGTAGAAATAGCTTTAGCACGAGCTAAGGCCTCCAACATTCTCATAATTGGCGAGGCTGGGGTTGGTAAAATTGATCTGTTGCTTGAAGTAAGTCGGAGAATGCGTACCGGAAAATCAATTAACTCTATAGTTGACCAACACATGGTCCTACTTGATACCAATCGTCTTTTTGCCACTCATAAAGGTAAGCAAGAATTAGAGCAAACGCTTCTTCATATTTTTATTGAAGCTACTAAGGCTGGTAATGTAATAATCATCATAGAGAACCTGAGTACTTTTATTAGTGAGGCTAAAGCCATGGGAATTTTTATACCGGAGTTACTAGACCCTTTCCTGGCCACTCCGGCACTCCATGTTATTGCCACCGAGACTCCTGGTGCTTATCACACTCATCTTGAACCACTTGGCGCTTTTACCAGGCGCTTTGCTGAAGTATTAATAGACTCTACTGACCTTAGTAGTACAACGCGTATCTTACAAGACATTGCCCTAAACAACGAAAACAAATACCAAGTTCTTTTCACTTACGGATCTTTATCTGCCATTACAACCGCTGCCGACCGTTTTATTATTGAAGGGGTAATGCCTGATAAAGCTATTGAACTCTTGATAGATGTTGCCACCAGAGCACAAAACCAGGGTCAGTCGGTAATCTCAGCAGAATATGTGTACGAAGTAGTGAGTGAAAAAACTGGAATTCCCGTTGGACCAATTGGCGAAGAAGAACGTGACTTACTGCTTAATCTAGAAGAACGAATGCATGAAAGAGTGATTGGACAAAGGCCGGCGCTCGAGGCGATTGCTCGGACAATGCGTCGGGCACGGGCCGGAATCCAAGCTACGGACAAACCCATCGGATCATTCCTTTTTCTTGGTCCAACTGGTGTCGGGAAGACCGAAACCGCAAAAGCTTTAGCGCATGTTTTTTTTGGGAATGAAAAAAATATGCACCGCATCGACATGTCAGAATTTAGCGACGGAAACGCCCTGTCACGACTAATTGGCAACGGGGTAGACTCAGGAATCTTACCAGACATGCTCCGAGAACACCCGTACTCGGTGCTATTACTGGATGAGTTTGAAAAAGCATCTAAGTCAGTTCATGATATTTTTCTCCAAATTCTTGACGAGGGAATATTTACCGATGCTAAAGGCAATAAAGTAAATGCGCGCAATACAATAATTATTGCTACTTCAAATGCTGGTAGCCAGCTGATTCTCAGAACTATAGCCCAGAGGCAAAATCTAGCTACTCTCAATCAAGAAATAATTAATCACATTATCAAAGAAGGAATTTACCGACCAGAATTATTAAATCGCTTTGATAGTAAAGTTATTTTTGAGCCGCTGTCACAAGAAGAGCAGGGACAAATTGCTGGTCTGATGCTCAAAGGACTTTACGAACGGGTAAAAGAACAAGGGTATGAAATGTCAATCAATCGTGACCTGGTGGATATTTTAGTGCAAAAAGGTTACAGTCCAGAGTTTGGAGCGCGGCCGATGCAACGTGTCATTCAAGATATTATTGAAGAAAAAATTGCTAAAAAAATAATCAGCGGTGAAGCTGCCAAGGGTAGCACTATTACGCTAGCTCGAGCGGACTTTTCGGACGATGAATTAGCCACTTAAAAGAGTTAGTACTAAACTATCCTCAACTGAGGTACTAGACTACATGAAACGATAAAAGCCCCCGCAGGGCTTTTATCGTCGTTATTAAAATGGATTACTGGCTCCACGAACTTCAAAGTGGAGGTGTGGACCTGTCGAACGACCGCTATTGCCGACCCCGGCAATCACTGCTCCCTGACTAACATAGGCACCGACCCCGACATCGTTGCGATTTAAGTGAGCATAAAGTGTTTGAGCGCCGTTACTGTGTCTAACCACGATATACTGACCATAACCACCGTTCCAACCTGAGCTCTTAGAAACGATAACCTCACCGCTAGCAGCCGCTCGAACTGACGCTCCAATAGAACTACCTAAATCGACAGCATTATATCCATGAAGACCCTGAGTCTTGATACTGCCCGGTAATGGATGAGATAACCATGAAGCACTTGAACCAGAGGTACGAGTTGGTGTAACAGCTAATTTAGTAACTGGCGCAGTATGGATGGCTCCGCCCGGAATCACAATAGTAGAACCGACAATTAGAGCCTCATCCACTATTAGTTGATTGTAACTTAGGATTTCATCCGCATCGCCATCATAAGTTTTAGCAATTGCCTTAACGGTATCTCCCTTCTTGACCACATGACGGACACCAACGATTGGGAGGATGATTAAAGTTTGTCCTTCTTTAATACTTGTAGCTCGAGGCAAATCATTAGCCCACAAGATGGTATTAGCAGTAACTCCATACATTTCAGCAATATGGGAAAGGGTATCCCCGGCTCGCACCGTATAGACACTAATTTCACCAGTTGAATTTTTAGCTGAAGCAATCACATTGGCTCCCACTGGCCCAACAGAGACCAAAGCTCCTTCTTCTACCACAACCTCAGCGCCACCACGAGCCCCTTGTGGCTTTGGATTTTGCTGTGCTGATAGAACATTAATATCAAGCGGGGAAGCACTTACTGCTGACCAATAATCAGAACCTTCGAGTAAAACAGGGCTTTCTTTACTCCAGAAAACTGCTTGAACAGAGAGTGGGACAACGACAACCAATAGAATGAAGCTTGCTTCAACTAACCAGCGTTTCTGAGAAACTATTGCGTTGACTTCTGTCCTCTGATTACTCTCCGTTACATCACTTATTGAATCAGAATCTTGGTCTATGGGTTTTATACTAAATTTATTATGGACTCACCGCCTGGCAACCGCTACGGAAATAATTCTGAATGAAATCTGAATGAAAAAGAGGTCTTTTAGGCCTCTCAAAAAACTCTGACTTACTTGGTACGGGCTTAATTCTACTAGACCAAGAGGTGAGTGCAATTGACGAATACACATTTATTGTAATAATGTTTTTTTTATAAAATGAGCTATATTTCAAGCCCGGAAACGCTCTATTGACACAATCTTACTATCGTCTCTTATTTAAAACAGTGATCCAAAGCTCCCTGGTATCCGCTATCGAGCCAGGCGAGGAAGACTTCATGTTATAGTTGTCTAACTTTCTGGTATGCTAAATCCGCTTTATCTTGAAGGCTTAAATGCCAAACAAAAGGAGGCTGTCCTCCATATTAATGGGCCAGTTTTGGTTTTGGCTGGAGCTGGTTCGGGGAAAACCCGTGTAATTACTCATCGGATTGTTCATCTGATCCACCAAGGCACTGCTCCGCACAATATTTTAGCAGTCACCTTCACCAACAAAGCGGCCAAGGAAATGCGTGAACGTGTCGAACATTTAGTGAAAAAATATCCTCCGAGTGAACGGGCGCTTTTAGACTCCCTGCCTGTTGTGACCACTTTTCACGCTCTGGGAGTGAGGGTTCTTCGAGAATTTCATACTTTTTTAGGACTACCACGTCACTTCACAATCTATGATAGAGCTGACAGTGTCAGGGCAGTTAAAGCAGCGGTGGAAAAGGGTGGTTATAATCCCAAGGAATTTGAACCGAAGAAAATCCTGGGCAAAATTTCGCGAGCTAAAGGTGACGCCATCACTGCTAGTGAGTATAAACTCTCTGCTTCCTCTTTTCCTGACCAAGTGACAGCAACCGTTTGGGAACATTACGAGAGTATTCTTAAGGCTGAGAATGCCCTGGACTTTGATGATTTATTAATCCGTACCTTACAACTCCTAAAAAATAATCCCGAGGTCAGCCACACTCTTCAAAAACGCTATCACTATATTCACGTTGATGAGTACCAGGATACCAATGCGGTACAATTCTCACTGGCAAAAATCTTGGCGGTACCCACTCAAAATATCTGCGTGGTGGGAGACATCGATCAAAATATCTATTCCTGGCGCGGGGCTGATATTCAAAATGTGCTTCAGTTTGAAAGAGAATTTCCAGGAGCGAAAACCATACTACTTGAGGAAAACTATCGGTCGACAAAGACTATTATTGCTGTCTCGAACTCAGTCATCGAAAAAAACAAAAACCGTATTCCTAAAGAGGTGTTTACGAGTAATCAACAAGGTGAGAGGATTACGCTTTATGTTGCCATGACTGGGCAAGACGAAGCGGAATATGTCGCCCTTAAAGCCAAAGAATTAATCGAAGCTGGGAACGCTCCTAATGACATTGCGGTTTTATACAGAACCAATTTCCAGTCGCGAGTGTTGGAAGAAGCTTTCTTAAACTACCAAGTATCGTATCAGCTACTGGGAACCAAGTTCTATGAACGCAAAGAAATCAAAGATGTTCTCTCTTATCTACGCTTAGCTTTAAATCCTGGCAGCAATGCTGACTTGGCTCGGGTGATTAATGAACCAGCTCGAGGGATTGGAAAAGTTAGTATGCTTAAAGTAATGACCGGGCAGCGCAGTGAACTTAAAGGAGCCATCTTGGAAAAAGTGTCTCGCTTTGACCAAATCATGAGCGACATTGCTGACGAGGCAAGAACCAAACCACTCTCAGAAACTTTAAAATTTATCATCAAGCGGACCGGGATTGAAACTGAATTAAAAAAAAGTGGTACCGAAGAAGATCTCTCTCGACTAGAGAATCTTCAAGAATTAGTCACTCTTGGTAAACGCTATGACGAACTGACCCCTGAAGCGGCGGTAGAAGCTTTAATTGAAACCGCCGCTCTACAAAGTGACCAGGATGAACTGAAAGATAAGGAAGAGCATGATGCTGTTCGCCTAATGACGGTTCATGCCGCTAAAGGTTTAGAGTTTCCATATGTCTTTATCTGTGGCTTAGAACAAGGCTTATTTCCGCACGAACGTCTTGATGACACCGGGATTGATCATGAAGAGGAACGTCGGCTTTTCTATGTAGCCTTGACCCGAGCAGCTAAGAAAATCTTTTTGTCTTACGCTCACTTACGAACTATTTATGGAAGCCAAAAAGTTAATCTACCTTCCGCTTTCTTGGATGATATTAGTAGTGAATATATCGAGATGGGGAACCCCGGTAGTGACACCACCTCCGGTTACGAGACCACCATCTTTTTTGACTAACCAAAACCGTTCGGTTAACCGAACGGTTTTGGTTAGTCAAATCACAACACCCTCCCGGCTATTACGATTAATCGTAATAGCCGGGAGGGTGTTGTGATTTCAATTTTTAGGTTTTTTAGAACTTCAAAAAACGCTGACACATAAAAAGTCTTGCTCTTTTACTGACATCTAGGTATGCTCGACGTAATGAAATCTAGACCGAGACAACAAAAATTTGCCCAAGAAGAAGGGCCTGAGGAAACAGTAAAATTTATTCATAAACGTTCACTCGGACAAAATTTTTTGACTAGTGATGTCGTGCCTGGTTGGATGGTAGAGACTGGAGCGGTCGCCACTACTGACACTGTACTCGAAATCGGGCCCGGAACCGGGATGTTAACTAAAGCCTTACTAAAAGCCGGGGCAACAGTAATTGCGGTCGAGGCTGATACGAGGGCTCTCTCTGAATTAGAGCGTATTTTTGCTGCCGAAATTAATTCAGGCCAACTAACACTTCATCATGGAGATGCTAGAGAACTAACACCAAAAGTACTCGGGCTAAAGGACCGGCAGTTTAAGGTGATCGCCAACATCCCTTACTATCTTTCTGGTTTCCTTTTACGCACACTACTGGAAAGTCAGGTACAGCCAAAAACTTTAGTCTTCTTAATTCAAAAAGAGTTAGCCGAGAGGATTGCCCGCTCCAAAAAAGAATCCCTGCTTTCACTGTCAATAAAGGTTTTTGGTCAACCGAAATATGTCAAAACAATTAGTCGCGGACATTTTCAACCGTCACCTAAAGTCGACTCAGCTATTTTGCTCATCAGTGAAATTAACCAAGATCATTTTAAAAACGTCTCAACTGATTATTTTTTCAAACTGTTACACCTCGGACTAGGAAATAAGCGCAAGCAATTGCTCAGTAATTTAAGCAAGACGTACAACCGCGGGGTCTTAGAGTCAATATTTAAAAAACTAAAAATATCACTAACGGTGCGTGGGGAAGACGTCACGCTAGAGAAATGGTTGGAACTAAATCAGTCACTGAGTAATGAAGCAGGCACCTAATTTTAGTAAACAGCAAAAGCATTCTCCGCCGCTATCACCACAGGCAGTCAACAAGGTAGTCTTTCAAACCAGTAAATAGGAAAAGATATATACACTGCTAGAAATCTGAGCTGTCTTTTACTGGTATAATATGAGGGTATGGTGAACCATTATAATTCAAAGGTTCTGGGCGCTTTTGCTGTGGGGGCAATTTTAGTGGCTGGTTCTTATCTAGCGGCGAACTTAAAGCCGGTCACCGGAACAAATTCCGCCTCTTTGTCAGTCACCACTGTAGAGTCACCACTACGAGTACCGATTGCGGTCCAAGACTCAAACAATGACGGTATTGAAGATTGGCAAGAGGTTTTTATCTCAGGTTCACCAATTATCAATTCGAGTACGTCGGAAGACTATGCGCCGCCAGAAACCCTAACTGGGTCAGTCGGGGTGAGCTTTTTTGAACAAGTTCTAAGTGCTGATGCATATCAGGGTATTGGCAGATCTAGAGAACAAATTATCAAAGACACTGTCACCAAAATCAGTGCCTACGCGGCTGATAAAATTTTTAATGTTAGTGACCTGACGCTAAAGCAGGATATTTCGGCCGCGGCCATTAAAGCTTATGCTAATACTCACGCTGAAGCGATTATTAATAGTGGTATTCCTGGATTACGTAATGAGCTAGATGTCATCCGTGAGATTCTAAGCGGCAAAACCGAGCCAGGGTTACAAGAATTAGAGTTGATTAGTAAAGTCTATCTAAACACACGTGACCAAGTCCTTCTAATACCCGTACCAAATACCTTAGCTAAGGAACATTTGGATTTAATTAATGTTTATAGTGCTCTATATAATGACATTAACGCCATGACTAAAGTGGTTTCCGACCCAATGCTGACTTTTGTGCGAATGAAGCGTTACCAGGAAGATGTGACTGCCCTGACACTAACACTCCAAAACATGTACCTGGCCCTTAAGCCTTATGCGAATGATTTTGGCTTAGATGATAAAGCTTTGTTATTTACTGCCTTTAATCCTGATTTGCGTTGATACTAGTTATGATTAAATCCCTGACTTTAATCCAAAATTTTTTAGTTTCCATCTTTGTTTTTGGTTTTGTCTTTGTTAGCGTTTACGTGCCCCAACCACTTAATAAGGTGCCTGAAGCCGAAGCCGGTATTGCCACAATCATAAATCAGATTATTGAACATGCCTTAAGCGGGACTCGCAATCTCTATACGATAGCCTCGCATGCTTTACAGGCCTTACTAGTACATAAAGAAACGATTTTGGACGGTATTATGTTTCTTTTGGCTAAGGCTATTGTTGCTCAAATTACTGCCAGTATTGTGAGTTGGATCAACTCTGGGTTTAGTGGTAGTCCAGTTTTTATCCAAGATTTTAAAACCACTTTACTTGAGGTAGCCGACCAGGAATTTGATTATTATATTAAGCAGATTGGGGATCCACTGTCGTTCATCTGTAGTCCGTTTGGGCTCGATATCAGTATTGCCCTAACACTTTCTTATGAGCGAGGACGAGACAGTTATCCCGCAGGCGCTTGTACCCTAACTGGGGCGCTAGCCAATATTGAAAATTTTATTTCTAATGATTTTTCTGATGGTGGCTGGGAAGCTTGGTTTCGTATCGTCAATCAACCGGAAATCTACACCCCGTACGGTAGTTTCCTTGAGGCCGAATCTCAAATCAACTTTCGAATTACCGAAGCTCAAAAAAGAGAAACCACCCAACTAAACTGGGGCAAGGGTTTTATGTCTAAAAAAGTCTGCGAGGATGTACCAGGCACAGCAGCGTTTGGCCCACCAGATCAAAACTGTAAAGTAGTGACTCCAGGTGACACTATTGCTGAAAGTCTCAATTTTCACCTAACGGTTGGTGGTCGAGGACTAATTGAAGCTGATGAGATGAATGAAATCATCCATGCCTTAATCGGACAACTAGCCCAGACCGTTATCACTGGAGCAGGAGGACTCCTTGGTGTCAGCTCTGCAGGTAGTGGCAGTAATGGTGGTTCTTACCTGGATGACTTAAGAGGAGAGGGTTTCAACCTGGATAATTTACGTAATTCTGTTAGTGACAGTCTCGCGACGACACAGCGTTATCGCCGCGAAGCACTATTCTATAGTACTTTACTGAGCGAGTTTGCCGCCAGCACAACTCGTTCACAATCTCGTCGCGATCAGGCCTTAAGGGAAGCTCAAAATATTATCCAAAATCTGATACCAGCACTGGATGCAAATATTGTGGAGCTGACAGCCTTACTTAGTAGTATCGACAATGCTCCGAGCAATCCTGATACTAATTTCATCCAATCAATAACTGAAAGATATGCTGCACTGCGACCACGACTACATTTTGATAGTCAGGTTGATGCCTCCATCTTGCAATGGCGCACCATGATTGACCCGGCTCTAGATGGGTAATTGTAATTATGAAATATCTCCTAACTAATAAAAAGCATCTGGCACTGACGCTTTTTATTGTGTTTGGAGTGGTGTTAGTACTAGCAATCCCTCAGATTTCTCTGGCCGCCGAAGGGCAGCCCGTGCAGCCCGAGGAGGCCGGTCTAATGCTCAAGGTTCTGTGGAAGTTTGTTAATGCTGTCTTTGGAAGCATGGTGTTCCTAGCAGGTATGTTATTGGATTATACGGTCACTCATTATGTCGTTGGTTTCGGTTTCTTCTACGCGTCAAACGGTATAGGTTCAGCCATTGATATACTATGGACTTCAGTTAGAGATATTTTTAACCTAACCTTTATTTTTGGCTTGGTTTATATTGGCTTTAAGATGATTTTAAATAGTTCTGATAGTAGCGCCAAAAAAGCCTTAGGAACACTGATTATGGCAGCTTTACTGGTTAACTTTAGTCTGTTCATCACCAAATCAGTCATTGATTTTTCTAATATTGCCGCTACGCAATTTATCCAAGAGTTTAAAGTTAAAGATCCCCCCAACTCAAATGAATATAATATTAGTGATACTTTAATGGGACATCTTGGTGTGCAAACGATCTTCTGGGCTGAGCAGCCCAACGAATTAAGTTGGGGGTATCTTTTTGGTACGATGTATTTATACCTTATTTCGGCTTTTGTTTTTGCTGCCGGGGGCATTCTGCTGCTCATCCGACTCATAGCTCTTTGCATCTACATGCTTTTATCACCAGCAATGTTTATTGGTTGGGTCTTTCCAGGATTTGACAGCGTCAGCAAACAATATTGGAAAGGGTTTCTCGGGCAAGCCTTTTTTGCACCTGCTTATTTCCTGATGATTTACTTTTCAATGGAAATCATCAAAAAATTAAAAGTTGGATTGAATATCACCGGAAACGAATCAGGTGGTCAGATCGGGGCCGCCTTTAACGGTATGAATTATACCCATGCTGCCGATAGCTTTAATGGCATACTAATGTTTTTCCTTTTAGCCTCCGGTTTTATGATAGCCTCCTTGGTTGTAGCCAAAAAAATGGGCGCCGTTGGTGCCGACAAAGCGGTTTCGCTAGGAAATATGGCGGCAGGTAAAGTAAGGGGAAGCGTGACTAGTTCTATAGGTAGAAACACTATTGGACGAACGGCTGGAGTAGCTGATTATGCTAATAAAAAACTAGAACGAACTAAGACAGGAAGAAACTTTAAGAGGATACTTTCTGTTGCTTCTCTGGGCACGCTTAACGAGAGGGGTCGCCGAGCTGCAATTGATGCTGGGAAAAAGGCTAAATTTGGTGGTAGTTATTCAAGACAGGATGACAAAGATTGGAAATCTAAGAGGGAGGAGGGAATTTACACTATGCAATCTGAACACGAAGATAATCAAAAAATTAAAGCTGGACAAGCTGGTGCAGAAGATCTTGCTGCTTTACGAGCCAAACAGAAGGCAGGTACGACTTTAATCCCTGTTGAGTTGACTCAACTACAAAAGCTTGAACAAACTGAGGCCGCCATGATCGCTGTGGTTGCTTCAATGGCTCATAGTCAACTAGAAAAAATGTCGACCAAAGACCTTGAAAAAATTGCTCCTCACTTAACTAATTCTCAAGTTGAGAACATCATGAAGAGTGACAAAATTGATCCAGCGGCAAAAGCTGCGACAATGAAGGCTCGCCAAGACGCAATCAAAAAAATCATCGGTACTGGTAGTGGAGTAATTACAGAAGAGTTAACAAAATTAAGTATTGAGCAAATTGAGACAATGGGTGATGAATGGATCCGTGAAAATGCACACCTTTTTTCAAATACGCAAATGGAGGACCTGAAAAAGAGTAAGAAGTTTGTCGAATCACAAAAAAATAACTACGTGGCTCAGCGTAGTGGCTGGCATAAAGCAGCTATGGCCCCGGGGGGTCCGGCTAGTTTCAACGGAAAAGCCACTGACCCGTCGCAAATATTCAAGCACACTAATAGTGGGAAGGCTCGTAAAGCGGAGGATGTAGCTAATTTAGGTAGAGATATTCTGGTCGGAGGTGGAATGACTCCAGCTTTCCTAAATGCAAATCCAACCTTCTTAACAAAAGACGCACTTGAGATTATTTCAACTAAAAAGACCTTGGGAACAAAAGACAGAGAAGACCTAGAGGCTTTAATAATAGATGCTTATACTATGCCGGGTGGCAATGTAGCCCTGAAACCATTGGTTGACTACTTGAATTCTCCAAGGGTTTTAAAAAATGGTGGTTTTTAAGAAAATTATTATGGATATTACTACAGAACAATTTGAAAAGGCTTATGCTAAAGGGACACCGTCGCAACAATACCTATGTTCTAGTTCAGGGGGTCAACTACTGAAAATAGCTAGTGAGTATGGTTTGGACAAAGCGGCTTACAAAAAATTTGCCGTTACTGTCGGAGATACGGTACTTGGTTTTTATAACAAGACTGATTTACCTAATCTGTTGGTAAAGGAAGTAGGATTAAGTGAGATAGTTGCCATAAAAATGACCGGTGATCTGCTTGATTTTTTTACACCTTTAACTGACCCAAACTGGCAACCGCCTCAGGATGATTATCCTAGTGACAATTCACTCGAATTTGGAGC
>Ga0163154_10005625_pt1 | contig 15797 bp, 13 predicted proteins | sample OliLakLV19MP9P1_FD_148649 | JGI IMG/M metagenome (GOLD analysis project Ga0163154, IMG submission 148649) | Freshwater microbial mat bacterial communities from Lake Vanda, McMurdo Dry Valleys, Antarctica - Oligotrophic Lake LV.19.MP9.P1 | ecosystem: Environmental > Aquatic > Freshwater > Lake >... | reverse complement strand
CTGCTGCTTCCCTCAAAAAACAAGCGCAGTTAGAGACGCGTATTGAGTTCTCTCGTGTCACTGTTTTCTCAGCTTGAGACTCCAAAAAGTTTTCTGCACCACTAAGGGGGTGCCGACGCAGTTTTGGTGAAAAGGAACCCGATCGCTCAGGCTGAGCAGGTGGTCTCTAGAGGTCAGGTTGCCCGAAAACCTGATTCACCAAAAGCGCGTCAGGACCCATTTATTGTGATACTTGACATCAGGCTTCTCATGTGAACTCTGGCTTTCAGTTTGCCCAAAAGCCTCATTCACCAGAACTGCGTCAGAACCTAAATAGCATGTTAAACGACACCAACCGCTCAAAACTTGTGATGTACGGCATCTGTCTTTTCCTTGAAGCTCACTCCAATTCGGCATTCTGAGATAACAAAGATTGGAACTCCTCCAGCGATGTGGTTGTTACAGACCCCCGGTGAAGCTGTTTCAACCGCGCAACATCATCAAGCTGGCTTAAGGCATCAACTAAACCTGGCGGTAGGGTACCAAACCTCAAACTTAAAGCCTCCAGGATAACCTCTTGAAGCGTTTCAACCTGTGTTAACCGCTCAAAACTTGTGATGTACGGCATCTGTCGTTCCTCCTGATACTGTCTGAGTTCCGCTCGAAACTCTTGCTCCAATGCGCTGGGAAGCCCCATCATCCAGTCCACCAGGCGGACGAGCTCCACCACATCATCCCTACTATAGTCCTGCTCAAACAGCCTGCGAAACAGGAACCATTTCCACTGTTTGCGCTGCTGCGGTGCCCCTGTCGTTGCCTTTGTTTTCAGGTGTGCCATCACCATAAGTTCCAGTCAATCAGTACATGCACCGCTGGAAACAACAGCGACAGGAACGGCTCAAAGTAGACCTCCAACGCCTCCTTCCAGGGCGGGTCATACTCTGTCTGAGCGGTTGATGAGTCGGTCGTTTGAGGTCGGTCTGCTTCAGTCACGGGCGATCGAGCACAGGTTTCTCGATCGATTGTAGGGCGAATGTACTAAACCGCCTGATTGATTTGCTCTACGGCTTTCTTCCATCCATTTGCCTGAAGCCCAGTTTCCTGGCGAAATTTAGCCAGCGTTTCGTACTTTGCCTTCAAGGTTTTTTCTGTCCACGCTCCATTCGATACAGGCTGAGTTTCCGTTGACTTCGTTGCTGGCGAACGAGACAGCTGTCGTTGAGCGCTCTGAATTCTTACCTGGGCTTCCCATTGGCGGGCTTCCCGCTCCAGCCTGGTCACTGCCAACTCATCCAGCAATTGCAGCTTTTTCTCAACCTCAACGTAGGCATCAAAATCTATGGCAGCGATCGCTTGCTGACGTTGCTCAAGCAGCTTTTCGGCGATCGAGTCAGTCTGAGCGGTTGTCTCACCCGCACCCAGTAGCGGAGCTTCTGCCATATTGCCCTCGTATGCCTCTGTCAGCGCTTCCAGTGAAGTATGAAACATGTCCTCCTGTGCCTGTGCCGCTTTCAACACCGATACTCCTGCATCGAACAAATTTTGTTTGATCTGCTCAAAATCCTTGTCCTGTTCGGCTCGCCGTCTCATGGGTTTTCACTCCCAAAATCTTGCTCAACCTGCTCCAGTAGCTCCTTCAATGCTTCTGGCAGCATTGACCGTACCTCTGGGCTGACCTGTTGGTAAGCCGTTGCAAATTCTGCCATATCCTCAACCCGCTCCTGACGAGTTGTATCAAGCTGCTGATAAGACTCGCCTAATTTGTCCATTGTCGCTTTCAGTTGCAGAGTTGCTTCGCGGTACTGCCCGGTGAGATCTTCCACCTGCCTCACGGCTCGATTTCGCTGCGAGGTCATGTTACCTAACCTGCCCCGCATCGAATCGCGAGATTGGATCGCATCCATCAACCGCTGGAGCAGATTTCTATTCTCCTTTTCCTTTGCATGAGTCATCGCAGAAGAGGTTTCGGCTTCTTGCTTGAATTTTTCCGCCTGCTCTTCTACCTCTTGACACTTCTGCCACAGCTCGTCAGCTTGTTGTTTGTAACTTTCCAGTGCTTGTAGACGTTGTGCCTGGTTGTGAAGATGAATCTGTTTGGGAGGCACTTGATGCTTGCTGCGGTCTAAATTTTTCATGACAGCGGGTGAGTGTTTAAGGACTGCCTCAGTGGAGCAATCAAAATGCGTTCTTCCAAATAGAGTGCCCCAAATCGCGTGGCATATTCCTACGCCTCCTCCTCGTTGTATCCCAGCTCACTCAGGAACTGCAACATCTTCGTCTCTGCTTCATCTCGTTGCCCCAGCAGTTGTTTCAACTGTTTGACCTCGGCAGCAACATCGATCACGGCTTCATCCTCAGCGGTCTCCACATAACGGGCAAGGTTCAGATTCCAGTCATTCGTTTCAATCTCTGCGTGTTCCACCACCCTGGCAAACCGTTCCTCGTTCTGAAACGCATGAAAGGCAGTAGCTAAACGAGTCACATTGGCTTCTGAGAGCGTGTTCTGGTTCTTGCCCTCGACCACTGCCTCTGCGCCGTTGATAAACAGCACCTTTCCCCGGCGATCGGGCTGCTTGCAGCGGTTGATGATCAACACACACGCTGGAATCCCCGTCCCATAAAACAAATTGGGAGCCAGCCCAATCACAGCTTCAATGAGGTCATCCTTCAGCAAGCCCTGCCGAATCTTCGCCTCCGCCCCACCCCGAAACAAAATGCCGTGAGGTAGCACGACCCCTAGTATCCCGGTCGGTTTGAGACAGGCAACCATATGCTGCACAAAGGCCAGATCGCCGTAAGACTTCGGTGGACAGCTGTAGATGTCGCGGCTAAACGTATCCCCTTTTTGCCAGCGAACGTGACCCCAGTTGTCGCTTAACACGTTATTTGGGTTCTTCCCAGCTTTTGGTGATCCAGACATGGAGAGTTCGAGTTAAAACTCTCTCATCACAAGGATTAGGGACGATATTTTAGATCTGGGATGCATGAAGGACAAAAGCTGTGATTGAAAATCAACTGGATATGAAATTCAATCAAATTTGAGCAGGAGAAAATAGATGCGTTAGCATATAACGCACGAACGAGTTATCTATATGGTTCCCTTAACTCGCGAGCAGGAATCGTCGCTCCAGCAGGTTGATTCCTGCCCGTCCATACATCTGTCGCTTGAGCATATTGAGACGATTAACCTGGCCCTCGACCTGCCCGTTGCTTATCGGTAAGGTGACACCTGCTCTGACGGCATCATAGTCCGCTCGTAAGCTGCGGGCAAAGCGGACAAGGGGTGCAAGGTCGCTTTGCTCAGCCCGTTCTAACCAAGAGTCTCATGGTTCAAATTGCCGCTGCCTGACGAGTTGAGCAAAGTCTTGCCCCAGCCTGATGGTTGAGGTGAGTTCGAGTTGCTCAGACAAACGTTGAACGAGCTGCGCTTCATTCGGCTTTAGCGTTTGAACCCGTCGTAGCACTAAAAACGCTGCCCGTCTTGGGGTTAGCGGGGGGCGAGGAGAATTCACAACTGCCGCCAGTCGTTGAGACGGATATTGCCTTAACGTTATCCCCTGCGCCTGTGCGATTTGCCGCACATAGCGGCTCACCGTCCTGTAGCTGCCAGCATACCCTTGCTTTTGCAGCTCTCGAAACAGCACTTTGACCTGTCTGTGTCCTTGATTGTATGGCTCAAGCAGGTAGGGTTTGTAGGGGTTCAATAAACTCCTGCCTTTGTCGCTGCGTCCTTGCCGTTCGGGAAAGCTGGACGTACTGAGGTGGCGTTGCACCGTGCGACTACTGAGCCTGAACTGTTTCGCAATGGCTCTAGCAGACCAGCCTTTGGCGTGCAATTGCCAAATCTGCTCGTAGGCTTTGAGGCGTTGCGCTCGCTTTTGTTCGGCACGGTGTTGAGCATCGGGCTGTGCGGGTGTGGCAGCAGCAATCATCACGGTTGCCCCTGCAGGGGCATCTGCCCAACGTTGGGCAGTATCGACGGTCTTGAGAATGGCAGCTTGGTTGCCCAGTGCTTGTTCTAGAGCCTGAATCAGGTTCTGCAACAGATGAAAGCGGTCTGCGACATGGCGTGGGGTGCGCCTTGATCCATGCCGCTGCGATCAGTGGCAGAGCGGTCACGGAAGAGGATTTCGATCCCTTGATGTTGCTCCAGCCATTGGGCAAGCGTGCTGGCTTCTCGATCTTTGAGCAGTGCAATCGGACGGTGCCGCTCTAGGTCAACCAGAATCGTGCCGTAGGATTGCCGTTTAGCAAAGGCAAAGTCATCCACGCCCAGCACGGTTGGGGGCGCAATGGCAGGCAGGGCTACTGTCGCAAGCAATGCCAGCAGACTGGAATCCGGGATGGGATAGCCTAAGCGATGCCCCAGACGCGAACCTGCTCTGCCTCCGAGTGCCACAGCAATCGTAATCAGATGTTGCGCCAATCGGTCAGTCCGTCTTGCCCAGGGTGCAGCTACTTGCGGCAGTCGCTCGGTAAAGATGCGTCGCCGACAGCCGGGTGTGAGGCAGAAAAATTTCCGCACCCGCAGCTGGAGTCGCAGGGCAAAGCTAGCACAGGGGAGGTCTTGGAGGGTGCGCCAGTAGAGGCTATGGACGCGTTGACTTGACCTCTGGCACAACGGGCAAGGGGCAGTTGCTTGTGTTGAAGTCACAGTTAAACGGAGATCCGGATGGTTAGGATCAAACTCCCAGCTTTCGAGGCGCAACTGCTGAGAGTCGGGTAGAAGCTCTTAAAAGAAGACGGCTTTCTCCTGAGGGAAAGGGCTACAACTCTATCCTGCCAAAGGATCACCAAAAGCTGGGAAGAGCCCATTTATTGTGGTACTCGACATATGCAAAAGCATACAAATCATTGATCTAAGAAACTGTAAAACCTTGCGTACATAAGCGATTTGTATCAGTTACTCTTTGTACGCATACAACCTAGAGCGCCCAGTATGCAAGCGCTGTAGCGGTCGGGCTGTAGATCTAAAGCTTTAAGATACGCTTACATGCATCTAACTCGCTTCGCATATACGTACATACTTAGATGTAAGAACTTCGTTAATCACTTTAGACCGACACAAGCACAAGAAACTCTCACTAGCCTTCGCCTCCTGCTCTCAGTTCAGAATGACCATCGATCGAGAAGCAGCCGACCTGATCACGATATGGCACTGTGTCGTGACGCACCTTGGGGTACGTCACGACACAGTGCGGCAACTCTACCAGGAAGAATGCTGCGGATTCTTGGTTGACCGAACCTGCAAAGGGGCAGGCAGCGATCACAGGACAGCCCGCTGCCTGCCAATCAGCGTGAAAGCGACGTAAATACCTGCCCTGTCCGTAAAACTGAAGGGTGTGTGCCTGTTGAGTGACAAACCAAGCTGGCTCCAAGCTTTGTTGAGCGGGCACGACACGCTGTGGTGGTTTGAGATGGCGCACATCCCCATCAATGAATTTGCCAGTCGCTTCGCTGGCTTTAGCAAAGCGACGAAAGGCTGGCACACCCAGTAAAGTATTAAGCACCCAAAACCCCTTTTCCACCCGGTAGCGGGCTGGTTGATAGCTGCCTGTGCCTGACGATGCACACTGAGACAGGCAGCGCGATCGTCAGGCGCAGGCAACCCTTGAAGGGTCTCAGAGGCGAAGGTAAAAAGTTGCCCATCGACTTGGTGTCGCATCTCTCTCTAAATGGGTTCTGACGCTCTTTGGGTGCAAGAGGATGCGAGCGCTCCTTTTCATCCTGCTTCATCCTGTCACTTCTGAGTTTCAGGCGATACCAAAACTGGCTTCACCAAAAGTGAGTATGAGCCCAAAGACCGTGTTAATCGACACCAGGCTTAACTAACCGAGTCTCACGAAAGGGATATTACTGTATAATACAGGCATCCTTATGAGAGCGCAGACTGACCTGAAAATCTGTAAAAATTTTGGGCAATCTCATACGATCAAAGTGGTGGGGTCTTTACGGAGTCCAATTGTGGCTACTGAATTTATACATCGGGTGCCGACTGTCAGCGAATATGTCGATGTCTGCGTTTCTTCTGGACTAATTTTGCCTAAGATCGACATTATTCCTGCTGGACTTACTCGGTCACTTTATGCGGTTTGTGCAGTGGATAATCAGCAAGTGATCGGCTTCGCTCGCGTGATTGGTGATGGTGCTATTTTTTTTGAGATCGTTGATGTCGGAGTTCGCGCGGAGCGGCAGAAGGAGGGTATTGGCTCAGCCCTTATGCGGAACGTTTTCGCATGGTTAGACGATCATGCACATCCGAGCAGCTTTGTATCGCTAACAGCTAATCGGGGATCAAAAGCATTCTACGAACGACTAGGATTTGTCCCGCGAGATGCTGATGAACCCGCAATGACACATCCCCATTGGGGAAAGACAATGACCTTTCAAACCAACGGCGGGCACGGCGATAAGGGGCTGAAACCGGAAGGTCGATAACCCGAAATCTAGGAAGACACGACGTTGTTTGTCTAAACTTACAGAGTGATGTGCGGATGTGTTGGTGGGAGAGCCGTCTGAGGCTACTCTCGGTGCTCTCATAAGACGGTCAAATCCTCGTGCCCTCGTCGATCAGCGAAGCCTTGAACTTCTGATATCCTTGTGCGCGGAGATCACAGGCGGGACAAATTCCGCACCCTCGCCCCCAGCTATGACGAGTTTGCCGATCTCCTTGAAAGCAGGTATGGGTCTCTTCGATTATCAGAGCGACGAGATCGCTCCCTCCAAGAGTTTGCGCAAGTAACCACGTTTCAGCCTTATCAATCCACATCAGGGGTGTGTGAACAATGAATCGCGACTCCATACCAAGGTTAAGTGCAATTTGCATTGCCTTCATAGTGTCGTCGCGGGTATCGGGATAGGCTGCGTGATCGGCTTGGCACACGCCCGTGACAAGATGATTCGCACCGCGACGGTAAGCTACTAACGCCGCGAACATTTGAAATACAAGGTTGCGCCCTGGTACAAATGTGCTCTGTAATCCCCTCTCCTGCACCGAAATAGCAAGGTCACTTGTTCCAGAGATCTCATTTACTTGTCTCAGCACAGCCAAATCGAAAACATGGTCATCACCGAGCTTATAAGACCAGTTTGGAAAGTCGCGGCGAATTGCGTCTAAGATTGTACCCCGGACTGAGAGTTCGACACGGTGCTGCTGACCATAATCGAAACCGATGGTCTCTACGTTCTGAAATCGATCAAGCGCCCAAGCCAAACAGGTCGTTGAGTCTTGCCCGCCCGAAAACAAAACTAGTGCGGACGCATCAGTCATATCGCCCTACCTCGGCTCAAGAAAGTGTACAGGCGTTTCGTCCTTATCTATTCAAGTCCCACTACTTCGTCAAAGAATTGCCGATCGAATTTGGTGGGATCACTTCCTATCTTCCATCCATTGGCAGAGGTTCATTCTAAATAGATTGTATTTGAAATACAATCCCAAGTGCCCTAAAATCGCTGCTACCTAATTGTGCATCGGTTTATTGAGAATGTTCCCAAAGAAAAACTTTTGCATGTCACCAAATTCCAAAAATCCATCCAAAATCAATTCCGCAACCCGTCGCTTTGATTTCTGACCAGAATAGTATTCGATAGATAGTTCAGCCGCTTTGAAGGCATGATCAAGATGCTCCATCTCGACAAAGGTATGAATGTGAATCCAATGGTAGTGTGTATTTCCGAATTCGGTGCTGTGGTCCTCAAGGTACTGAACGAGAGGGAGAAAATTCTCTCGCAAATGTTCGTCAATAAGATTGAATTCCTGGTCGGCGAGTAGCTCTGATCCAATGTGAAAACCTAAGCCTCGTAAGATAGAGTCCTCCGTATTTTGCTGATCGAGGCAGTAGCCCCTGGAAACCCGGTCAATCGTAAGCTGCGTCTCCACATTCAAGGGAAAGGTGTGATCAATTGTCGTTAGATCGACCTCAAAATAATTGCACACACCAAGCAAAAGATATTGACCAAGATCCCAGTGAGTAAAGCGCTGCTGATTTTTTCGGTCTGCATACTCGTCAACTGCGGCGAAGTATATTTGAGAAGCAATCCTCGCGCTTCGATCTGCTGCGTAAAAAACGTTGACCCCACAATCTCGAAATAAATCTTGTCGAATATGAAAGGCTCCAGCCAGACAAGAGACACCACCAGCGAAATTACCATTGAATAACTGATACCTGGATACAAATCGAATTATGTCTTCGAGCGTCGTAACCCTGGGAAGAATATCGTCTTTTAAGAGACTCTTGCTACCAAGAGCGGCAGCCGCATCATAAATCATAGACCTTATATCAAGAACAGGCGGGCTCTGAGCGGCGGATTGTGTTTGCATTGCAGATAACATAATTAACCTCCCGACAACAATTGACAACACTGGATAGTCGGGTAAAAGAGTGAGTTTTAGGTATAGCCCACTCCCTCTCCGCAGAACCGCACAGACAACTTTCACTGTACACGGCTCAAGCAACGTCTTGAAATTCAGCGTCTCCGATTCTTAACAACCTTTGCAGGTTGTCCTGACGGCTACATTTGCAGACCAATACTTGCACCTAACTTTTCCCAGCCAGGTGAGTTTCATCTCACTTGAATTCAAGCCCATCACCTGTCCGATGTCACCACCCTTTTGGGTGAAGCATTCGCCCTATCTGCTCCGTTATGGTTTTCGATTGCCTTTAGGCTTACAGCATTCGCTTCTTGGAACATCCTGTTTTTGCTGAAGGGTTCAGTCGCTGACACTGCCCTCCCATTACTGAGTGAACATTCTGAGGCAAACATTCGCCTGAGCACTGGCAGGGAAAGGATTTGGGAGTCCTTCCCAACTCTCCCGAACGACTTCGAGTCACGCATACAACTTCTTAATTATCGGCAGAGTGTCAAAATAGCTAGTGAGCTTCCAGGTCACCGAACTCAACTCAGGCTAATGGATGTGTAACAATTTTGCATTATGTGCCTTAAATCGATTGGTTAGTCGAACCAGAAGCCTGGAACAGCGGGAATGGCTACTTTACCTACTATCGGCAGCAACGTTTCTCATTTTATTTCAAGCGTATATGGTTGCGCCTCTGATTCCCTACCTATCTCAAGTCTTTCAGGTTTCCAACCAAACAATCGGTTTAGTCATTCCTGCTTACGTGATTCCCTACGGAATTGGCTCATTGATTTATGGTGTCCTGTCTGATCGCTTTGGTCGCAAACCAATTATGCTGTTTTCCTTGGTTGCCATGACTGGACTGGTGATGTTGACCGCCACCGCGCAATCTGCCGAGCAACTGATGATTTGGCGACTATTAACTGGAGTCAGTGCGAGTGGGGTAATTCCACAAATCCTAACGTTGATTAGTGAATTGTTTCCCTACGCAGAACGAGGGCGACCCTTGGGCTGGATCTTTGGAGCCATGGCAGGCGGCATGGCGTTAGGATCGGTATTTGGAGCCATACTCCTCTCCAGGCTGACTTGGCACGGACTTTTTATCGTGGTCGGCGGATTGAGCGCGATCGTGCTGCGACTAATCTGGAAGCAAAGACACTTGCTGGGCAGCAAGGCAACAACAACAGCACTCAACCTTCCCGCTTTGCTCTCCCCGGCTACAAAAGCCTGCTCAGCACAAAGCGGGGACAGCGAACGTATGGCTATGTCCTGTTAAATGGTATGTTTCATTCAGGAGTCTTTACTTGGCTGGGACTGTACTTCGTGCAACGATACGGATTTAACGAATTCCAAATTGGGCTAGCTCTTTTCGGCTACGGTATTCCTGGAACATTTTTAGGACCAATCATTGGACGCACTGCTGATCGTTGGGGACGCAACCGTTTACTTCCGCTAGGATTTGCGATCGCTGCTCTTGCCTCAGGCACACTGATTTTTAGAATTCCACCTCTCCTTGCGACTCTGGCAGTAACCGCTCTCTCGCTCGGTTATGACCTGACTCATCCTCTTCTTGCAGGTATTGTTACAGACTTTGGTGCAGAACGACGGGGACAGGCGATGGGGCTAAATGTATTCACCTTCTTTATTGGATTTGGAGTCGGCGGTTTTTTATTTGGTGAGCTGCTACGCTGGAGCTTTGTTGCCGCTCTATCAACATTTACAGGAGTCATGTTAATTGCCGCCTTATCAGCAATCCACTTGTTTCACAGGGAGACGGCAAAGCATAGCTAGTAGGTATAATAAACCGGAATAAATCACGATTAAGTTAGTTACCATCAAACTAGTTTTACTTTTCTGCGAAGCAATCCGCCTCACAAGAACTTTTGTCAGTTATCTACAAAACAACTTGCGATCCACCCTATTTGGTTAGTGTCGTTTAACACGCTTTTTGTCCGGATTAACACATTAAGTGTCACCTCAGAAAATAGCTGAAAGCTTGATGCAACAGTTTTTTCAAGCTTATCTCTCTAAATTTGAGCATTAACACATTAAATGTCCAAATGCCACAAAGCAGTGGCTAAACGCCCGATGCGGACACTTAATGTGTTAATTTTTTCCAGAAATTAGGGATCTTCTTTGTCGCCATAGCACTGAACAGAAACGGCAAACCCTTATCCTCGTCGCCTTACACGCTTTTCTCTCTGGAATGAGCGGACATTTAATTTGTTAACGATGTCAAATAGCGGTTCTTACGCTCTTTTGGTGAATCAGGTTTTTGAGCAGCCTGAAAGCTAAGTTCCATAGGATAAGCATGAGCCAATCGTGTCTCTTTTCACCATAACTGCGTCAGAACCCAAAAAGCGTGGAACGCGACAGTAGGCGAACGACTTCGTCGCACGTAGCGCTATCGCCACCCGCTCTCCAGTTTCCTGGGGAATAATCCGACCTTGTAAAACCAGATTCAAGGCAATTTCCAGGTCGGGATTGGGGTAGGGATGGCTTGCCAACCATTCAGCAGCCGTTTGAATTTGTAGGAGGGTGGGAGAGGTTAGAAGGGCGATCACAGGAATACAGTTTACTGGTCATGCATATTCCAATTCCACTGCGTATGTGAGTAAACCCTGAACAATTTGCCTGCCAGATTGCTGATACGACGTTCAAGTTGCTTTGCCCCAAGTGATTGCCAGCCAGAAATCTTCCATTGAGTTGTCAGTAAAATAGAGAGTGAATTTTTCAGTTGTGGTAGAAACTGGCTTGGTTGTGGCTGGAAGGTTTGCCAATTTTCCTGCCCAAAGATTGCCTAGGGATGGATCCTTACCTAATGCTTGGGGTTCAGTACCATCTGACTTATAGCTGATAGATACAGCATTTTTTGTATCAGCAAATAGATCGACTCGTTTGATTACTTCTAAGTTACCTTTGCTCCAGAAGGGGTAATGTTCTTCCCGTAAGGTGAGTGTTAATTCGGCAGTGGGTGATTTACCTCCAATCTTGGCGTTCTTGAACTTCGCCCATTCCGTTGGGAATTCGTGTCTCATGGAGAAAAGGCGGACAGAACCAACAGTCTGGGCTTCGGCGATCGCCGTCTTGAGGTTATCCACAGCACCTTTGCGCAACAAGCCACCACCTTCACGAGCGGTGTATCGAATATGCAAAATGACATCACTGATTGTATCGTAGTCAAATTGGCGGACATCAGCTGGTAATTCCAAATTCCACTCACTAATCACTCCTGAATTTTCGAAGGGCAAATAGCGCTCGTCACGCAGGTTTGTTTCAAACATGCCACTGTCATTTTGGGCGGTACTTGTCACAATCGCTTGCAGGCTGCCATAGTGATCGCTATACCGACTATCTTCAGTCCCCAATCTTGCATAGCCGTCACCTACACCTACCTCTTTGCGAATCGAGCTTTTGGTCAGCATCAGCGTGCAATTCACCGAGGTATAAGGACCCGTCACGCACGGAATGCTGAGTGCAACGGTCTTGATACGCCGAAAATAATGCCCCGGTCCGTCCATGTCGAAAAGTTCTTCGGGCAGCGCAACAGTGCAACGCCCAGTTGTGCGCAATTGTAACAACGCCGTTGGATTGACCTGCAACAGGCTGACGTGTTTGGTCAACTCGTACTCACGTTGATTCAACTCAAGATACGCCATTTCCATACGTTTGAGGTCAAAGTAGAGCTTTTCACCGGCTAGCAACCCTTCCTTGCCCGCCATATAGCCAAATTGCAAGAAGGTGAGGTCGGGTTTACCCAATTCATGTTGCAAAGCACGCTCGGCTTTCTTCGCTACATCGTAGGCAAATTGGAATACCTGCCCATACATGCCGCGCACTTCACGTTTTTGCCATGCATAAAAGGCTTGATTGGTCTTCTTGCCATTTTTCTCGTTGGTCAAGAAGTCTTCGATCTCCTGTGCGTGCTTCATCTGTTGCTGGTGGTTATGCCACTCGCGTTCGGCAATGTACTCGCGAATTTGAGCCGCGCGTAGTTGTTTAAACATCTGGTTGATTTCACCAGCAATAGTGCCGCTTTGGAACGCCCAATCCTGTTCCCTGCGATCATATGAGCCGGCTTTAGCGGCGTGTCCTGCATCGTAGCTATCTTGAGCCGAAAGGCTTCTTTGATATTCAGCAATCGCCTGGAGCGCTGGACCTATGTGTTGCCCTCCAAACACAATCTCTCCCCCCAATCCCCAGAACTGTAAATCAACATGAAATGTGGGAATATAGTAGGAAAGACTTGCTGCTGTTGTTGTAGCGCTTGCTCGTACCTGCCAGTCACGTGCTGAATGAGATGCCTCTAGCTCCTTGGCCTCATAGCTGCTCATAATTTTCCCACCTGATGCGCCTAAATCCTGCGCGATGTCTACTCCAACAGGACGGCGCTTCACATCCGGTTCGGTTGCCATAAAATTGAACTTCGTCAGACCTTCAGCAACCAGCGCATCCAGTTCCGGGATCGCAATATCGCTCTCCTGTTTGCCCAACTGTCGCTCGTAGTAGATGTAACGTTGCGCTGCGTTGATGAGCGATGTTTCCAGCCCTTCGCGGTTTTTGATCGTTTCCTGCCATTGTGCATACTTTACCGTCTCGGCCAAGCCCAGAATCACCTTTTCGTGCTTGGCTCGGAGAATCGCCATTGCTTCGTTGTCTTCTTTCTCCATCGCCGAGAGCAGATTATTACCCAGCGATTTGACTTCTTGACAAAGCTCGGTTGCCTTTTGCACCAACAATTGAAATCGCACTAAGGGTAAAGGTTGATTGACTCCCGCAACAACTGCTCCTATATTCAATCCCGCCGCTGCCGCTCGTGCCAGCAATGCAGGGTCAATCGGTGGCTCGAATAACGGTAACTGTCGAAAAATACCTTGCAAGTTCAGGCTGTTGCGGATCTTAAACAGGCGATCGGCTACTGTATCCCAATAGCTCATCAGCTTGTCGTTACGCGGTACACAGAAATACAGCGATGTGCCGATGCTGCGCAGGGTGGCAAATTGATCGTTTGTTCCCCCGGTCATGGGAAAAGGTGCTAGATCGAACGCAATTTCACTCTCCAGCTTTTCCAAGGTGTTGCCAAATTCGTCCCACTTGTCACGTCTGCTGGCGTAGGTCAGCGGTGCCAGTGAACCTTTCTTGGGTACAGCTTGGGGTCGCTCACCCAAAATCAATGCCGCCAGCACATAGATCTGCATCGCCTCGTTAATCGTCTCGCCGGTGTCCTGGCGGAATAGGTCATCACCCCAAGCGATCGAGTTATCCAGATACGCCATCACCGCCTTAAACATATAGGGTGTTTGGCGATAGCGGGCGATCAGATGGGGGCGAAACGGCGAATCCTTCCACGCACCAATGCTGTTGATCGTGTCTTGCTTCAACACTGAGTCAGTGCTTGATGACAGATTCACCAGAATTTCTTCAATTTGTTTAACTTCGGTAAATTGAAACGGCTTCACTTTCCAAAATCGCTCCGGGGTTGGGCCGTCACTATCATCGGTAGGGTCGAAAATAAAATGAAACCAACGTTGGGCGTCTTCATATCGCTGATTTTTGCTTAAGTGAATAGCGATCGCCATTGGTATGTGATAAAACAATTCCCAGTTGTAAACGGAGTACGCACCGCTGGAGGTGAAGTCGAGGTCGCAAACTGGGTAGGGCTGCTGCACCACATCGGTCGGATCATATCGATCCTTGCTAAAAATCTTACGATACAAAGTAGGTTGAGGTTTACCGCCCAGCAGCTTTATTTCTGTACCGGCCGGTATTTCAACAATAGCCGGTTCGGTAAGTCGGCGAAGCTTGCCCTCTTCGCCAGTGATCACGATCGCTTCGGGCAGGGTTACATCTTTTACCACAGCCGATAGGAAAACGAATGCGCCAATAGCAAGGTCGGCAGTTTTGCCATCGCTCAGCACCACGCGTGTTCCACGCTCTGAGTCGTGGGCGATAACGCTGCCTGGTAGGGTTGCTTCGTTGCCATCCGCTAGAGCAATCTTGACACCATCGGGCAGTGTGACTGTAACACTACCCGGCAGCTTGACCAACTCAGTTTCGTTGGGTTTGCCTGGTTTAGGCAGCTTCAACACCAAGCGTATCGGCAAAGCAACTCGAAAGCTGAACGGCAGCGTCTGAAAAGTGCCATCGCTCTTGTTTTGCACATAATCTGTATCGGCGGACTGCAATCCTGAAACGGATTTTTCGATCAGCCTGTGTGCCAACTCGCGTACATAGGGGTGGAAATGTGGGTAAAAGCGATAGCGCAGTGTACGCCTCTGAGTGACAATATGCCGTTCCCCGGTTACTGTTTCCGTACCTCCCCCCCACCATACATCGATCTGTTTTTTGATAGCTAAATCGAGGGAACCATGAAAGGCAGTGACGGTCGCATTTTTTAAAATGTTCATAGTGTAATCACCTGTATTTTTTAATCGTTAGCGCTCCACGTTGAAGACCCCGCCTACACTACTGACAATGTTTTTTATGCTGCCCAGATCTTTTGCAATACCTGTGTTACTCACAACAGCGTCGCCGTACCGCACCGCAATACCAGGCTGGGTGAGCGCATCAACATTGGGTTTGAAGGCATGAAGCGCCAACGAGTCAATTGGGTCGGGTTGCGGAATATTTTGAGGTGTCTTGAATGCCTCTTGTAGATATTTGGGAGGCACCACTGCGCTGATCGGTGGTGATTCCAATACAAAAGAATCCCACCAATGTTTCTGAGAAGGTCGGGGAATAGTGAAACCCTCCCACTTGTCCACTTTTGTTTCAGTCAACGACGGTTCAACAAAAAAGGTGTAGACATCATCGGTATAAAACACTGGGCTGATGAGCGGCGCAAACTCCTCGTTTGGGAACTTCATCTGGTTGCAGCAGGGCAATAGGGTGTAACCACCATAGCCACCTTTCGACAAAATGGGTTGTGACTCAGGGGGCTTAGCTTTCTTGCTACCGTCGGTTGTTTCAATCTGTTTTACAAACGTCACCGACAGTGCACCTGAGCCGGTAAAATGGTTGTAAGCCTTGCCATAGGTACGATATGGCAATTTTGGTGTAGCTAAGCCTTCCTGACTTAAACGTTGTGGACGGCTATTCTTGCTGACGATCCGAAAGTAAGGTGTGACCTTGTGATAGGTACAAATTTCAAAAGAACCTCCTGGACCACCACCATAATCACAAATATCAGCCTCATTCTCTTGAATACCATTCAAAGTGATCCTAACCGCACCATCAACACCTGTTCCTTGGTCTGCTTCCTCGTCAACAGTGATAAATACATTGCTAGCTATAAATAATGGCTCGGCAAGTTCTATTGCATTGCCAAATCCGCTCGATTCACGCACTGTCCATTCACCTTGAAAATACTCAGACCAGTTCAGTTGAACATCTAGCGTGCGCCGAACCGCGCCTTTCGAGGCTGTCGCTGCCGCCGCAACCAGTTGGTTAAGCGGCAAGGCTC
>Ga0163154_10005622_pt1 | contig 15801 bp, 10 predicted proteins | sample OliLakLV19MP9P1_FD_148649 | JGI IMG/M metagenome (GOLD analysis project Ga0163154, IMG submission 148649) | Freshwater microbial mat bacterial communities from Lake Vanda, McMurdo Dry Valleys, Antarctica - Oligotrophic Lake LV.19.MP9.P1 | ecosystem: Environmental > Aquatic > Freshwater > Lake >... | reverse complement strand
GATTCGTTCGCGAGGGTTCGCGAACAACCCACACATTTATTATGAGTGGGTTAATTAATTCGCAAACGTGGCGTTTAAAGGTATTGGCATTACTATTTCCAGAAAATACCCCCAAAGGGATTTTGTCACAGAACCCAGGGCTTTGAAAAAGAATCCCTTTGGGATTCGTTCGCGAGGGTTCGCGAACAACCCACACATTTATTATGAGTGGGTTAATTAATTCGCAAACGTGGCGTTTAAAGGTATTGGAATTACTATTTCCAGAAAATACCCCCAAAGGGATTTTGTCACAGAACCCAGGGCCTTGAAAAAGAATCCCTTTGGGATTCGTTCGCGAGGGTTCGCGAACAACCCACACATTTATTATGAGTGGGTTAATTAATTCGCAAACGTGGCGTTTAAAGGTATTGGAATTACTATTTCCAGAAAATACCCCCAAAGGGATTTTGTCACAGAACCCAGGGCTTTGAAAAAGAACCCCGAAGGGACTTGCTGCAGAGCTCAAGCTCTAAAAGAAGAATCCCAAAGGGATTCCGTCACAAAGCCCAGGGTTGCTCGTCCGCGAGAAACCCTGGGTAATACCCGGCTGACACACAACCCCAAAGGGGTTGCGCCATAGGGTTGCACCTGCAATTGACATCATCGAAAACGCGGTCCGTGCGAACTTTGATAAGTTACGCTCTGTTTGACGGACCACACTAGGAGTGGTTCTTGTAAACAAAGAGTCTGGATTTTAAGGAGACTTATCACCGTAGCGATTCTAACTTTTAGACCCCAATGCCTTTTAATTAACAAAAATGGCGCGTGCTTTATGTGGGGGAATAAGCAAAATTTGAATGACCTTAGATTATTATGAATCGATCGCTTTTTATTACGTTTTTTTGTTTTAGTTTTTTCCTTGTTCAAATTTGCCATGCAGAGTTTAGGGCTGCGTGGGTGGCAACGGTGTTTAATATAAATTACCCATCATCGGCGGGATTAAGTGTGGCAGAACAGAAAAGGGAATTGCTTCGGCTTATTGACACAGCCAAAGGTTTGGGGCTGAATGCCTTGGTATTTCAGGTGCGTCCCGAGGCCGACGCTTTATATCAGTCCAGCCTTGAACCATGGAGTCGATTTCTTACGGGGACCCAGGGACGATCGCCTGGGTTCGATCCTCTGGCATTCCTAATCACTGAAGCACATAAACGTGGGATTGAAGTGCACGCTTGGTTTAATCCTTTCCGCGCTGCGAGCGATTTTTCAAAACCGCGTGCACCCAGCCACGTATATAACAAGTTAAAGCCCTATATTTATCGCGTTAACAATACACTTTGGATGGATCCAGGTTCCTCAGCTGTGCATGACCATGTGGTTGGAGTGGTGGTTGACGTTGTCACTCGGTATGACATTGATGGAGTTCACTTTGACGATTACTTTTATCCCTATCCAATTAAAGCGGGACAATCAACGCCTTTTCCGGACGAAAGGACGTTTAGGGAGTATGTATCGAAGGGCGGAAAATTGTCGCGGGCAAATTGGCGCCGAGATAATGTGAATCGGTTTATTGAACGCATTCATAAATCCATAAAGGCTCAAAAGCCAAGCGTCCAATTCGGGGTCAGTCCATTTGGAATTTATACGAAGGGCCAGCCGACTACGGTGAAAGTTGAATTAGACCAACTTAATGAAATTTATTCCGACCCAAAGAAGTGGCTTATAGAAGGTTGGGTAGATTACCTCGCCCCGCAGCTTTACTGGATGGATAAGTCTCCGCAAAGTTTCTCCGAGCTTTTGAAGTGGTGGCGAAGTAAAGAAACTAACCCTCGTCGAATTCCGATTTATCCAGGCATTGCCGTGGCACGTTTGAACACACCCCATAATTGGCCTGCTGCTGAGATATCTAAACAGGTTAGGATTACTCGCCAAATTGATGGTGGGGCCGACAATGGTTATCTCTTCTGGAACATTGCGAATTTAACCAAAAATCGGAAGGGCATCGCCGATATTTTGCGCACCATGAAATAGGTCATTGCCAAACCTTGCTGCGCGCGGCGTAAGCGAGTGGCGGGAAACCCCCGAAATGCAGAAATGCCCCAATAGCGCATTTTCCAAAAGCCCAGGGTTGGCATCGGATGTCGATTGCGGACCTTTCTAGGTTGGCCTAAATATGACGTTTTTTATCTAAGACCGCTCGGTAAATGGCGAGGTACTCATCAGAGGATTTGTCCCATGAGAAATTTTTCTCCATAGCCTGACGTCGGAGTTGTTGGATGTGGTGGGGACGGTCGAACCAAGTGCTGACGGCCCATCCAATGGTATCGTAGACCGCCAAGGCTGTGGGCAGAATAAATTTAAAGCCGGTGCCCTTGGCTGTTGTTTCATCATAATTCTCGACGGTGTCTTGCAGGCCTCCTGTCGATCTGACAAGGGGCAAGGTTCCATACCGCAAAGAATACATCTGATTCAAACCGCAGGGTTCGAAAATGGAGGGCATGAGAAAAAAGTCGCTCCCCGCTTCAATTAAATGACTCAATTCATTTGAGAACCCGATTTGAACCCCGACCCGGCCTGGGTAAGACGCCGCTAACCAACGGAAAAAGTTCTCAATTGCAGGATCGCCCGTTCCGAGCACGACAACCTGCATAACCATTCGGTCCAGAGCTTTCGGCAACGTTTCTTTAAGAAGATCGAACCCTTTTTGCGAGACCATGCGGGAAACAATCCCGAACACAGGCCAGTCCTGGCGCGGTTCAAGGTTCATCTCCGATTGCAGCGTTTGTTTGCACTTCACTTTCCCAGAAAGATCGCTCACAGAGTAGTTGGCGGGGATCAGGCGATCGGTTTCTGGATTCCAATCGTCGTAATCAACTCCGTTAAGGATCCCATAAACGTCATCGCCACGGTCATTTAAATACATGGCCAGCCCACAACCGGCGACGGGTTCGCGAATTTCCTTCGCATAAGTGGGGGAAACGGTGGTCACAGCGTCGGCAAAAAAGATTCCTGCCTTGAGTAAGTTGATGTAGCCGAATGATTCAAACACGCGATTATTAAAATGTTCCCAGCCTACACCGAGGTAAGGATAGACGTTTGCAGGATAGACCCCTTGGTAGGCCATGTTGTGGATAGTTAATATAGCCGCGGTGTCGCGGAAATACGGAGAGAGCCGGGGGTCAGGCGTTTTTGTGTAAACTGTAGCCATAGCCGCAGCCCAATCGTGGCCATGAACGACATCCGGAATAAATTTGTAATCAACGCACAACTGGAGCGCCGCTTTTCCTAAGAATGCGAAGCGGTAGGCGTTATCGGGATAATCGTTTGTGTTGTTGTGGTAAATACCAGGGCGATCAAAAAACCGAGCAAACTCGACGAACCAGACTTTAATTTTTGGGGACACCGTTGCCTCGTGGACCCCGAACCAATGCTCTTCGTTATTACCCATATGGGCGCAGGCAGAACCAATAAAAGAGATTTTATATTTAACTCGGTCCAACCAATTGAACATAGGAATAACAATACGCACCTCATGACCTTTTCGGGCGAAAGCCTTTGGCAATGCAGCGACCACATCACCTAAGCCTCCAGTTTTCGCATAAGGCACACACTCAGATGAAACGAAAAGAATCTTCAATTTCTCGCCGACTCCCCCCTTTGGAAGTGGATCAGAAACGCGGGGGGAAGACACTTTTTTGAGCGACATCTTACTTGGTTTAGTCGGGGCAGAATCAGCGATTCCTTTTACCGTATCCTTAGGTTTTGGCTCAGGGGTTTTGGGTGTCTTTATTGGGGCCGTAACCTTTAAGGTTGGCTCCGCTGTCTTTTGAGTTTTAGAAACTTTTGGTAATGCGGGGACTATAATCGAATCAGTCACCTTTTTCGAAACAACAACTGGTACAGGAGCCGTGGGCGCCAATTTAGCGTTCTCGTCAACCTTGGCAGAAGTGGCTACTAGAGTAGGGGCAGGGGCCAAGGATTTATCCCCTTTATTTACCGGCGCGGGCTGAGCCTTTGGAGTTCCGGCCTCCTTAGGGTTTAATTGAGATTCACCCCGCTTTTTGGCTTTAACGGGATCGATTGTGTGGGCCACTTCAGCCTCAGTCAAGGTCACCGTTTTGCGTAACTTGTCGGGTTTAGAATCCGTTTCGTTCTTTTTAGACTTGGCCATATGATATTGTATGCGCCACCTAGGGCATTCATGCGAGTGAAAAAGCTATTACACGAAAAATGGCGTTTGGCATTCTCCCTTTCTAGACCGGCTTGTGCGACCCCGCAAAATTTCAATGGGGCCAGCGGCGCTAGGTTCTCCAAGGGATGACGAAATTCTTGAGCCGGAAGATATAAAGGCGTAAATTCGGGGTCATGATTTTTTTAAGCGCGGAGAACTGGCAGGCAGCGGAGTGCGCGCATGGGGAGCGGTTAGCGAAATACGTTGAGGCGCATCTAGCCCGAAAGGGTTGCGGGGAAACGGAGCCTGTGTTGGATTTTCTTTTTTCCTATTATTCTTTGCGGCCTGCACCCCTACTCAAATGGTCGCCCGGACTTGGGGTCGTTCTTGAGGGTGTAGAAGCGGAAAAATTTTTAGCTGATACACGGTTTCAGAAGGTCGACGGCGGCGTAGCCCTTGATCAGAGTCGACTCCACGAAGATCGAGCCAAAGGGTTGCAATGGACTTTGGCGCTCTTAACCACGGTACAACAAAGGCGGCCCGCCTTTAACTGTTTCGGGCTTCACGAGTGGGCGATGGTTTTTGCGGAAAGGGATATCCGTCACTCTACGGTGCCATTGCGTCTGACTCATGAAGAGATTGATGAGTTTGTCAAATCGCAGAATTTATCCTGCACACACTTTGATGCGTTCCGGTTCTTCACGCGTGAAGCACGCCCGCTTAATAGGCATGAGTTATCGCGTGAAAGCCAAATTTCTTTTGATCAGCCTGGGTGCGTACACGTTTCCATGGATTTGTATAAATGGGCCTACAAGCTTTCTCCGTGGATTGATTCTGCAATATTAGCGGACGCCTTTGAATTGGCGATGAAAGCACGCATTCTGGATATGCAAGCGAGTCCCTATGACCTCTCAGGGCATGGCTATTCCCCTGTACTTATTGAAACGGTGGAAGGACGGGAAGAATATGAAAGTCGCCAAAAAGAACTGACTCGACTCGCGGATCCCGTGCGGGAAAGATTGATCACCGCTTATTCTCTCGCGTGCAATGCCTGGCCAGTAAAGACTTAGTATTAAATAGGTCAACCGGGTGACTTCATCACGTACGAGTGATAGATCATTTTGCCAGAAACAAATGCCTCATAGATTTGCGAACCTTTGAGCCCTGCAAATTCTTCAAACGAATGGAGAAGGTGTTTTTTAAAAGCTGAGTGGATCAGTTTTTGTTTGCGCTTATGATCGAGATCGAGTGAACAGAGGATAAAGGGAGTAATATTGGTTTGGCGGATTATCGTCATGCCAGTTTCGGCCAGTGATTTATTAAGTTGGTTTAAATCGGTAGCACTTCGAAAGTCAGCGAACAGGAAAAACCCACCTGGCTTGAGTACTCTACAGACTTCGTTTAGGAATTTATCTAAGCACCCGTAGCAGTGCGATGACTCGACATTCATAACCACGTCGAACGAATGATTCGCAAAGGGAAGCGCTTCGGCGTTGCCTTGTTGGAAGGTCAGGTTTTTGACAGAAGCGTGGTGTTTTTGGCTGAATAAAATCGCCTTTTTTGAGAAGTCGAGACCCGTCACAGAATGTGGTCCTAAGTACCTTGTTACGTAAGACGCGCCTCCGCCCCGACCACTGCCTACCTCTAAAACGTTCAAATTTTTTAAATCTGTTCCTGTCGCGACATGGTGGTACAGCTGAATGAAATACCTATTTACTTCATCATCCGGATCTAGAACCAGGGGCTTCTCGTCCACAGCCATAAAACCGTAGTTCATAAAGGTCCAATCCGGAATATGATAGCCCGCGAGGTGCTGGTACCACTGCTTCCAGATGAACCCCTTCACGGTGGGGGAAACATCTAATAATCGTACAAAAAGTTTTACAAACATGACCACTTGACGCTGGGATGGAAAGGCATCCGTGGCAATAAAATTTTTCGAATTTTGACGGGAGCGCCTAGCCGATCAAAATGAAGTAACGAATTTAGCTTAAATTTGGGTTTACCTTCTTTCTTGCCATTCGCATCGGGGCATTCAAAGTACGGAGCATGTCGGATAAAATTTCAATGAATCGGGTCTTGGCTGTCATTATGGGCGGGGGACAAGGGACGCGTTTATTTCCACTGACCAAGGACCGGTCAAAGCCGGCTGTACCATTGGTCGGTAAATATCGGCTGGTGGATATTCCTATCAGTAACTGTATTAACAGTGGTATTCGGCGGATCTATTTGTTGACCCAATTTAATTCGACCTCCTTGCACCGGCACGTTCAGCAAAGTTACCAGTTTGACCTATTTTCAAGTGGGTTTGTGGAAATTCTTGCGGCACAGCAGACTTTTAGTAATTCAACTGGCTGGTACCAAGGCACAGCCGATGCCGTGCGCCAAAACATGGTCCATTTTAGAAATCATCAGTGCGATTATATCGTTATTCTTTCTGGGGACCAATTGTACCGCATGGACTTTAAAGAAATGTTAGCCGAACACATTGCGCGTGGATCCGACATCACGATCGCGACGCTCCCTGTGAAACGTCACGGAGCGAGTGCTTTGGGGATACTTCAGACTGACGACGAACAAAAGATCGTCAGATTTGAAGAAAAACCAAAAGACCCTGCTTTACTCGATGATTTAAAAATGACAGATGCCGTGAAGGCGCGGTTCGAATTGACGGGGTCGGATGATTATTATCTCGCTTCGATGGGTATTTATATTTTCAGCACTCAAGTGCTTGAAACTGTACTGGCAAATGACAAAGCGGATTTTGGAAAACACATCATTCCTGATTCAATTAACAAATTTAAAATGGGTGCCTTTATATTTAACGGGTACTGGGAAGATATTGGGACCATCAAATCGTTTTTTGAAGCCAATCTCGATGCAACCGTTCCGGTTCCGGCCTTTAACTATTTTGATCTTGAACGGCCTATTTATACCCACCCACGCTATTTGCCCGCCACCAAAATGAATGGAGCAAACGTTAAAGATACGATTGTAGCGGATGGGTGTATTATCACTGAAGCTTTTCTGGAGCGGTCTATTGTGGGGATCAGGAGTATGATCGGACGTGGATCGAGTTTGAAGGAAGTCATTATGATGGGCGCGGACATGTACGATTCAGACTCGGACCGTCAACGTCAACGGGATCAGGGGAAGCCCCCTATGGGCGTGGGTAACCACTGCGAGATACGCCGGTCTATCATTGATAAGAACGCACGCATTGGTGATTACGTTCGCATCTCGCCTGACGGTAAGCCAGAGGAAATGGACGGGCCAAATTTCTACATTCGCGAAGGAATCGTGTGTATCCCGAAGAACGCAATCATTCCTAACGGAACCGTGATTTAATTTAGTAAATCAGGCTCTTTTTAGCATCGGCGCACAAAAGCGGACTGAATGACGCCTAAGTCACGGGCGGTTTCTTTCATTTCATTCTGATGGAATTGTGGTAACAAAGGGGGGTGATGTTACACCGAATTTTATTATCGGGGCTTGTTTTTGCAGGCCTCATTTTATCCCCCTCACTTAAATCGGCCGAGACGGATCCCGAGGTGAGAGCCTTCATAAATGCAGTGGCAGCTAATAACAAAACTGCCGTTGAGAAATATATCAATGCCGGTCGTGACATTAACGCGACCAACCGTTACCGCAATTCTGCACTTATGGTTGCCGCTCAGAAGGATCATGTGGAGTTGTTAAAACTTCTCATTTCCAAAGGCGCAAAGGTGAATGTTGCGGACGGCAAAAAGTGGACGCCATTAATGGGTGCATCGCGAGGAGGGCGTTTGGCAGTAATGAAGGTATTATTGGAGTCAGGAGCCAATATAAATGCGAAAGATGCCGAAGGTCAGACTGCACTATTCCATGCCGTATGGGCGCAGAAAGCGGAGGCTGTAAAACTTTTGTTGGCGTCTAACGCGTCCGTCAATGGTCGAGATGATTTGGGGATGACGCCTTTTCACCAAGCAATTTTGGATGGAAAATTGGATATGGCAGAGTTGCTGGTCAAGTCCGGAGCAGATGTGGGTATTAAAACGACAAGTTCTGTGACCCCACTCATGACCGCTATTAGTGCTGGAAGGATGGAGTCGGTTAAGTATCTCGTTGAACAAGTTAAAGCAGATTTTACGACCCGGCATTTAGGGAATCCCCCTATCCTAATGGCCGCCAACAAGGGGCATGCGGAGATAATAACTTATTTGATTTCCAAAGGTGTGTCGCCCAACGCCCATACCCCCTTAGGCGAAAGTATTTTGAATAGCGCCATTAAGTCGAAAAATGCCTCGGCTGTAAAAGCCATACTCGAAGCGGGTGGTGACGTGGAGGCCCATCCACCCAAAGGTAACTTTCCAATGCATACCGCCGCAGAAGTGGGATCGCCTGGTATTGTCCGGTTAATGCTTGAACATAAGGCTCGGCCTAACGTTAACAATGTAAAAGGGGAGACGCCTCTCCATTTCGCTGCTCTAAACGGAAATAAGGAGGTTGTGGAAATCCTTCTAAAAAATGGGGCGCGAACTGATGTCGCAAATGTTGATGGGCAAACACCTGAATTTTTGGCCCTCTCCAAAGGTTTTCATGAAGTGGCAAAATTGTTACGTGTAAGCGGGCGTGAAACGGTTCCGTCCTTAATTTTTGAGGCGAGCATGGGTGATAAAGCAAAAGTCACAAAGTTGCTAGAAGAGGGAACGGCAAAGGTAAATCAACGTGGACCCTATGGAACAACAGCATTGATCGAGGCCGTTAAACAAAACCACACTGATATTGTGGAACTCTTATTAAAAAATAAAGCGGACCCTGGTTTGAAAGATAAAGAAACCCGTTCTGCCCTTCTACATGCGCAGGGAAAACCTGTGATTGAAGTTTTGTTACTTAAAGCAGGTGCGAAGTATTATTTTACGGGTGGAACCACACTCGTGGGAAATCCAATGGGCGAATATCTGACCATATCTGCCGGAAAAGGAGCTTTGGATGTCGTTAAAGCTTTAGTGGAGAATAACCAAGTGAAAGTGAACGCGACGGATCGGACATCGATGACTCCGTTGATTGCTGCAGTTAAAGGAAAACATTCCGGGGTCGTAGAATATTTAGTGAAAGCCGGCGCGGATGTATCGCAACGTGATTCCCATCGAAAACAGGCTATTGACTATGCTTCTGAGGAAATTAAACCCCTTTTGGCAAGCCGCCCGGGAGATCGAGCTGAGAGCCTTACACCCTCAGATCAGAAAAGTGAAACGCCTAAGCATCAATGACCTGAATCGAACGTAAGGGGCGAATGCTTGGCCATTTTTGAAACGAGCATTTTATTGAAAAATAATTACCCCTATTGAACGTGCTAGATTTTCTAGAACCATCATAATTAGCTATAAACAAAAAGCTTGCCGAATCTTAATCGACACCGTAGTTTCCCTCCCACAGTCCATTAGTGGATGATTTACTCTTAACAGTGTCATCAATATGAAATACCTACCTATTATTACGTTCGGCCTTTTAACATCTCTCATTACAGGCCTTCAAGGTGCTGATTCCTTGGATCAAACTTTAACTGCTTCCGTTCAAGAAGCAATTTTGGTGGCTCCGGCTTTAATTGAGGAAATGACACCCACAAAGCCAACACCTGAAGAATTTATTAAAGCGGCTGAGGCTGGTGATTTAGCAAAAATCCAATCTTTTCTTGATGCTGGGATTGACGTGAATACTAAGTTAGCTGACGGCACAACAGCCTTAATAGCAGCAGTCTTATATAAGAAAGAGGAAGTCGCTTTGTATTTGTTGGAGAAAAAAGCGGATTATACCGTGAAGCGTGATAACCGTGCCTCAGCACTTATTTTTGCGACAGAAGCAGGCCTCACTCAAGTCGTCAAGAAAATGCTGGAAGCGGGTGCGGATGTTGAAGAGCGTGGATTTGATGGGACAACGCCCATGCTTCTTGCAGCAAAGGGCGGTCATTTCGAATTGGTAAAATTACTTCTAGACCGTGGGGCAAACGTAAACCCTTCGGGGACGCGTTTTACACCTTTGTATATGGCAGCGATCAAAGGGCATCAAAATATCGTTGAATTCCTTTCAAAAAATGGCGCCAAATAAGAATTGAACACCACAAGCTTCGTTTCTGAGGGAGTGATAAGCGGAGTTGCTTGGAGGTGTAGTTTAATTGCTCCGAGAGTGACGCCTCATTAAACGACTGACAGCCTATTTTTCTCCAATTTTCCGGTACAAGGTAGCGATTCCAATTTGAAGTTTTTCTGCTGCGACTAGTTTGTTACCATCACAAAGATCAATGACACGCAGAACATACTGTTTCTCGGCTTTTTCTGAAAAATCTGCCAGAGAAAGAAGAACAGGATGACCAGAGTTATCGTTTGTTGATCCGAGTATTGGCACTGAGGGTGTGGTAGTAAAATGGGGAGGCAGGTCCTCCGCTTGGATGACGGCCCCGTCACAGAGAGCAGCGCCTCTTTCCAAAGCATTTTCTAATTCTCGGACGTTCCCTGGGAAATGATAGTTTTTGAGTAATTCTAGGGCAGCTGAGGAGAGTCTTTTGAGGGGATGCCGGTTTTGTTTAGAGAGCTTCTGGAGGAAATGTTGAATCAACAATGGGAGGTCATCCTTGCGTTCGCGCAACGGGGGAATTTCAAGAGTGATCACATTCAGGCGATAAAAAAGATCTTCTCGGAAATGGCCTGCTCGCGTTTTTAGGTCGAGTGATTCGTTGGAAGCAGCCAACACTCTGACGTTCACAGGCCTATTTTTTGTATCACCGACCGGACGTATTTCGCGTTCTTGGAGAGCCCTTAAAAGTTTCGATTGGAGAGCCAATGGCAGAGCATTAATTTCATCAAGAAAAAGTGTGCCCCCATCGGCCTCTTGAAAGAGGCCGATTTTATCGGATACCGCCCCGGTAAAAGACCCACGTTTATGTCCGAACAATTCTGACTCGAGGAGGTTTTCAGGTAGTGCCCCGCAATTTACAGCAACAAAAGGCTTTGAGTGGCGCAGGCTGTTATAATGAATAGCACGGGCCACTAGCTCTTTTCCCGTCCCGCTTTCCCCATGAATAAGGGTGGTACTTTCCGTTGCCACAATTTTACGCATTAAGGCGAAGAGCTTTTCTATAGCTGCGCTTGTTCCGATTATATTCTCAAACCGATATTTATCTCGCAATTCATTTTTGAGATGAATGTTTTCGAGGATGGCCGTTTGAAAGGTGATAGCCTTTTCGATCGCCAATTGGAGCTCATCCATTTTGAAGGGTTTAGTGATATAATCAAAAGCCCCAATACGCATGGCTTCAACTGCGGTTGATAGCGAGCCATAGGCCGTAATTACTATGACAGCGACGTTAAGATTTTGCTGCCTTGCGGCACGGAGCACATCCAAGCCACCCACAGGCTCCATTTTAAGATCAGCAATGACGATATCAGGTTGATGTCTACTCAGAAGCTCAATGGCAAGAGTGCCGTCTGGAGCAGGTATGGTTTCAACTCCGAGAGTGCGGCACAGGGCGGTAATAACCTCCACCATGGCCGGTTCATCATCAACGATAAGTATTTTTGGCACTGTAAAACCGGATACTGACGATTATTGTGCGATGACTTCGTTCAATTTGAAGATCGGAAGGAACATCGAAATAACGATCCCACCAATAATCACGCCTAAGAGCACGATCATGAACGGTTCCATCAGGGAAGTAAGAGCTGTCAACATCGCCTCAATTTCTTCGTCCCAGAAATCGGCCATTTTATCGAGCATGGCATCGACCTTACCGGTTTGTTCTCCGGCTTGAACCATTCGAAGCATCATGGGCGGGAAGAGAGGTTCTTTGCTTAACGACGCGGCAAGCGGGTCGCCGCGTTCAACGTTAAGGGCCACACGTTTAATGGCAGCCTCCACTTGAGCATTTCCAGAGGAGGCCCCGACAATGGCCATAACCTCAAGAATGGGAACCCCAGAGCGAATTAACTGGGCGAAAGTACGGGCAAAACGACTCATGATAATCTTGTGAACCAAAGGGCCAAACACGGGGAGCTTCATTTTTTTTCCGTCCCACCACCAAGTTCCGGACTTGGTGCCCAACGCAAATTTAATCGAGAAAAAGAGAACAGTGATGACAATAGGCGAGACAATAAAACCTTGGGGGCTACGGAAGAAGTCGGAAACATTAATAAGGAACTGGGTAGGAGCTGGAAGCTTTGCGTTGAAGTCTTTGAAAATATTCGCGAAAATGGGAATAACTTTGACGATCAAAAACATCGTAATCACACCTGCAAGTCCAATAACCACCACAGGATAGGTGAGCGCTGATTTAACTTTTTTAGTCAGGCGAGCGGAAGCTTCCAAGTAACCTGCCAGACGGGCAAGAATTTCAGCGAGTAGACCACCACTTTCACCCGCTTTGACCATGCTTGTATACAGCTTATCAAATACGCGTGGGTGACGTAAAAGCGCTTCTGTCAACGAGTTGCCTGCCTCTACGTGAGCAATGATATCCTGAAGAACTAAACGCAAATTTTTGCCTTTTTTGGGGTCTGTTTGCTCATACAGTGCGGTAAGAGCCTGAACCAACGGCATACCCGCATCAACCATGGTCGCGACCATTCGGGTAAACATAACCAATTGATCATTTGGCACTTTCCCAGGTTTCTTAACTTTAGTACTACCCCCCTTTTTCACCTCAAGACCGAGGACAATGAGGCCCTTTGCCGAAAGTGTCGAAATGGCATTTTGGTCGTTTAGACCGTCAATGACGCCAGTGACAACCTTGCCCTTAGTATCACGAGCTGAGTATTTATAGGTAGGCATATGGGGTTACAATCTTTTATAGGGAAAAATGGTAAAATTAGCAAAAGAATTTGTTTCGTTCCTATCTGGGTCTGACTTCAGCCGATTTCCCTTGAGGTACGGGTCTAGGTAATCCTGTATTAGCAGATTTTGCGGCCAAGAATTGTTGTTGTTGCCGAGACATTTCCCGGAATGTAAACTGAGCTTGAAAGGGTTTCTCACCTTTATTCGGTTTAAGTCGCACGTAAGACCCGTCAGCCTTGAGTTCCCGCGACTTCACGCAGTCCTTCAGGTATGCCGGCAGAATTTCTTCTTCGATTTGCTTTTTTAATTCGTGATCCTCAACCGGGAAACATATTTCAATCCGCCGATGAAAGTTGCGGGGCATCCAATCCGCACTTCCAAGATAAACAAGTGGCGCTCCGTCGTTTCCAAAATAATATACTCGGCTATGCTCTAAAAAACGTCCGACAATACTGATCACTCGGATGTTTTCACTCACCCCGGGTATGGACGGTCGTAAACAACAAACCCCACGGATGATCAAATCTATTTTAACACCCGCGCAAGAAGCCTCATAAAGGGATTTAATGATATCCTCATCTACCAAGGCATTGACCTTCGTGATGATGCGTCCGGGCCGCCCTTTTAATGCTAGATCGCGCTCGTGATCGATCATCTGTTTGAATCGTTGTGCCATGTCAAATGGAGCCACCAGAAGTTTCTTGAATCCGGGATATTCTGCCAGCCCTGTCAGTGCATTAAAAAGTGTGGCGACTTCTTGGGTGAGGTCTTTGGAGGCGGTTATAAGACTCAGATCAGTATACATTCGTGCCGTTTTAGGATGATAGTTTCCTGTGCCTAAATGGACGTAATGGCGTATCCGATCTTCGTCCCTGCGGACGATAAGGATAGCTTTGCAATGTGTTTTGAGTCCCACCACCCCATAAAGAACATGGACCCCGGCCTCTTCCAATCGCCGCGCCCATTGGATATTATTCTCTTCATCAAACCGGGCTTTGAGTTCCATGATGACTGTAACCTGTTTCCCGTTCTGCGCGGCCTCAATCATCGAGGTAATAAGAGGCGAATCTGGGCTGGTCCGATACAGCGTCATTTTTATTGCGAGAACTTGAGGATCTCGTGCGGCACATTCGACTAAATTAACGACACTATCAAAGCTTTCGTAAGGATGATGCAGCAAGACATCTTGTCGGCGCACGACTTCAAAAATATCAGCATTGGGCGGGAGCGCTTGATCAAAACTTGGAATAAATGGGCGATCCCTGAGTCTCGCGAAAGCGTCGTTGGAGCATAACGGAAAGAGGTGAAGCATGTTCAGCGGAGATCCTCCCTTGTAAAGGTCTTCCTGCTTGAGTCGAAAAGTTTCCAGTAGAAAATTTTGCACTTCCAGAGGGCAATTTTCTTGAAGCTCCAAACGTACCGCATTTCCTTTATTCCGTTTCCTCAATTCTTTTTCAATGGTGCGCAATAAATTCTGAGCTTCTTCCTCATCAATATACAGGTCGCTATTCCGAGTCACACGGAAGGCATAAGCGCCCTCAAGTTTTAAACCTGGAAAGAGGTCTCCGCAAAAAGCCCGAATCATGGAGTCAAGGAACACAAAATCCAACAGGTGTGATTCACTTTCCTTGCGCGGAATACGAATCAAGGGCGGCAAAACCTGTGGCATCTGTACAACCGCCATTAACTGGTCAGTCTTGCGTGGTTTGCGCAATTGAAGAATGAGATTGCAACTTTTGTTCAGGAGTTGAGGAAATGGGTGGCTGGGATCAACGGCTAGAGGGGTGAGAACGGGAAAAACTTCACTCAGGAAATATTGATGTGCCCATTCCATATCTTCCTTCGAGAGGGAGTGAGCCTCGTGAAACCTGATATTGTTTTCCTCTAACTTGGGAATGATGTCCAGATTCCACACACGATGTTGTTGGGCTACAAGATCGTGGACGCGTCTTTGGATAGCATCAAAAATTTCTACAGAACTTAATCCATCTGGACCCACGTCACTGATTTGGTTCTCTATTTGTTGTTTGATTCCCGCGACTCGTATTTCAAAAAACTCGTCGAGGTTGGAACTGAATATGGCGAGGAATTTAACCCTTTCCATTAATGGCTGACTTTTATCTTCCCCTTCTTCCAACACCCTTCGGTTAAATTCAAGCCAGCTGAGTTCTCTATTAATAAAATTTTTCGAATCAGAATAGTCAACCATGCCCTATCAATAGCTAGTTCGGTAATAATTTCAATCAATGTGATCGTGACGAATAGGTGACGAAAAGTCCTTGGTGACGATGGTGCGCTCGACACATTTCCTACGTTTTTGGTTTTATGATGCCTCCGGGGCAGGCGCAGCGGGGGCGGCAGTACACCTCTACAACGTCAAAGGTGAAGTCGAGGATGCGGCCATCTCGGTCACTGGTGGAGATGATTAACTACTCTCTTGATCATGTCTCGCGTACGCCGCAGGAATTTGCAACCAAGGGGGCGACCCTCAGCCGTTCAAGTTCGTTTATCTGGCACGAGGGGCAATCAACGCCAAAAAAACTTAGGGACACAAAACAACAGAGTCCAAAATTTGTAATTATAAAGGCGTTGTAATTGAGGGCAGGCTTCGTTTAGCCCGACTTCCGCAACTGGGGTAAAAAGCGATGGGTGGGAGGTTGTAAGTTATTGATTTTAAATGAGGGGTTATGAAAAGGTCGCCACTACATGAGGTGAAGGGATTTGAGTGATTTGTGGCGGAGGTTGAGGGGGAAGGCTGAGTTTGAGTTGATCTAAAAGCAAGGCCACATCGCGGGAGGGTAGCGTATGGCGCACCAGTAACAATTCCCGTCCGTCGGTCGTGGGAATCC
>Ga0163154_10005617_pt1 | contig 15815 bp, 14 predicted proteins | sample OliLakLV19MP9P1_FD_148649 | JGI IMG/M metagenome (GOLD analysis project Ga0163154, IMG submission 148649) | Freshwater microbial mat bacterial communities from Lake Vanda, McMurdo Dry Valleys, Antarctica - Oligotrophic Lake LV.19.MP9.P1 | ecosystem: Environmental > Aquatic > Freshwater > Lake >... | reverse complement strand
CCCCCAACCCCCTCCCCAAAAAATTGGAGCGGGGGCTAAAACCTGCCCTAAAATGGGTTTCTCCCCCTTTCTCCACGCAGTGGGGATAAGGGGGCTGGGGGTGATTTAAGCTGATAATTGACTTGACAATGCTTATCCATTGAAATTTTAAAATCATTTGAATTCAAAATAGTTGTTCCATAAGGGGGGAAAGTTATGCCCACAGCATGGTTTGGTATCCTCATTGTTGGTTTTGTGGCAGGGGTTCTTTCTGGGATGTTTGGCATTGGTGGCGGTGTGGTCATTGTGCCTGTACTCATCATCTTTTTGGAATTTTCCACTACCCAAGCGACCAGCACCTCACTGGCGGCGCTCCTCATGCCTGTCGCCATTTTTGCCGTCCTGGAATATCATCGCAAAAAACTGATAGATGTGCGGGCGGCGGCGCTCATTGCGCTTGGCTTGCTCATCACATCATGGGTGGGCGCGTCCATTGCTATCGCCTTGCCTGGGGATATTCTCAAACAAGTCTATGGGGCATTTTTACTGTATATGAGCTGGCGTTTTATTGAACCGCGCCAAGTATATTTTATTTGGCAGGCAAAACGCACAGGCATAGAACCCCCTGCGGTTAAAGCGACCAATATTACCGCACCACCCAATACATCGCCCATCGTGCCACTCGGTATCGGCTTGGTGGCCGGGATTGCATCGGGCATGTTTGGCATTGGCGGAGGCGCGGTGATTGTGCCTGCGCTGGTCGGATTTTTTAACTACGACCAAAAGTTAGCCGTTGGAACATCTTTGGGCGCGTTATTATTGCCTGTGGGCTTGCCAGGGGTGTTGCGATATGGTGCAGAGGGATTGCTCGATATTCCCGTAGCACTATTAATGGCAGTTGGGTTGGTGATGGGGGCGTTTTTTGGCGCACGTATCGCTTTGGGATTGCCGTCCAAAACGGTTAAACAACTCTATGGTGTATTTTTGGTGTTTGTGGCGCTCCGATTTATATTCGGCTAAATTGGATTAATTTTCTCAAACCGAATCTAGTCAATTCTTGACAATCTACAGACTATAGTTTGGGGTATGATGAAATAAGTGTTAACTTTTGTCCTATCAAAAACTATTGGTTGTTGTATTATGTCGGCACAAACACATCCTAAAACACACACAAATCATGCAGTGGTTGAAATTCATACCAATCAACCAACCTGTTGCCCTTCGTGCCATAATACCGATTCTTTTGCGTATATTGGCACACAGGTTTGGCCCCTGCGCGTGGCGCAAAAATTGAATGTCCCCCAACAATCTACGCTTTGGCGGTGTGATATTTGTCATACGACCATCACAAAAGCGTAAGATACTCCGTTGTATTTGCGTCATATCCTTAAGAATGTTATAAGCTATCACAAAGGATATTCAACGTGGATACAAAACCAGTCAATGTCACCGATGCCGATTTTCAGACACTAGTCATAGACCACGATTTGCCCGTACTCGTGGATTTTTGGGCGGAATGGTGCGGACCTTGTCGCGCAGTCGCCCCAATCCTAGACAAATTGGCGGGTGAATATGCCGGTAAAGTGCGAATTGCCAAAGTGGATGTGGATAGCAATCCCGCCTTATCACAATATTTTCAGGTGATGAGCATCCCCACTCTGATGTTATTTAAGGATAAGCACCTTGTATTTAACCAAGCGGGTGCATTGCCAGAACCTGCCGTGCGGAGTTTGCTCGACCAATTGGTTGAATTAGAAATTCCAGAACATGCCGAAGGCGAACACGACCACAGCCACGATGGTCATGACCACGAATAAAAAACAGGGGGATAATTCCCCCTGTTTATGGAGAAATGATTTTGAAGTCAAATGATTTTTAGAAAAAGAGTACCCTTTCAGGGCTTTGCCTTGTGGCTGACATACGCACTGCGTGCTAGTCAGCCAGTACAATTTTGCCTATTTTGAGGGGTGTACTGGCTGACTAGAGGCGTTAGCCTCGTATGTCAGCCACAAAACTATTAAAAAATACTCCCAAATTGGAATGTTCTCCTAAGCCGATAATCATATGAACTTGTTTTCGGTTTTCCATTAGTTCCTCTATGGCACAATAATCGGCACGACATATTCTTGTAAATCACTAAAATCGGGTCTGGCAACCAAAATACGTATCTGATAACTCCCCGATGGTAATTCTGGCAACACACCCAACTGACCATTCACAGAATTAAATACACGGTCTTGGATGGGTGTCCAATTGCCCCACTGCCCACCGATAATATCAATCCCATAATAGGCGGCTTGGTCTGGCGAAAATTCGACCACACCCGTAATTGCCATCGGCAAACTCACCACCTCATTGGGTTGTGGCGATAGGATATACGCCGTCACAGGTCTGCCCACCCCACCAAAATCACCGCCACCCGCATACCCTAATAATTCTGGGGTACATTCGATGCTGGGCAAAAAGGCGAGATTTGCGCCTTGTGCATAAATTTCGGCATTTGCCGCATCTGATGGCTCTATGGGCGGGGCAATAAACCACTGCTCACGCGCCCCTGCCGTGGTTTGTATGGCTTCGATTGGCACACGGCAATAACGCGGTGGTGGCGGTGATGTTTGACCAGCACCGACTTGGAATTGAATCGCATTGCCAATTTCTGGGGGCAATGGGATGACCACTGTGCGATAGATACCCGGGCTGACCAATTCGACATAAGACCCGCCTGCGGGTATGGCAAGTTGTGGTGATTGCACATTTTGTTGTATGAGGTTGCCTGCACCATCGGGTAGCAATGGGGGGTAATCGAAGACATATTCTGGAATTGTGCCAATACACCCTGTAGCAGGGTCGGTGAGGCTACGCACATCACAAATGCGCGTATATGTCAAACCCGATGGCGGATTGACCGTATCCGATACATGCTGACCATCCACTAGAAACTCATCAAAGTAGCGGGGCGTGGTGTATATCATGTTCATGACATTATTCCAAATGGGTGCCGCACCCGCCAAACCAGATACATCGCGCATGGGGTCGCCATTATTATTCCCCACCCATACACCAACGGCGACATTGCGGGTATACCCCACTGTCCAGTTATCCTTAAAATCGTCTGTCGTGCCTGTTTTGACCGATGTGGCGATATTTGGCGTATTGAGAGGGCTATTAGACCCCATAGCGGGGGTACGGGCGGCATTATCACCCAAAATACTGGTAATCATAAACGAAATGCGTGGGTCTAGGATTTGTGTTCCTAAGCCAGTCCGTTGTACCGATATGGCGTTATACACCCCTTTAGCGGGGCATCCATTTTCATACTCATAGATGACCAGATTTTGGCTATCTAGCACACATAAAATGGATGTGGAATTGACCAATGACCCCTGATTGGCAAAAACGGTATAGGCACGGGTGAGTTCTAGCAGGGTCATTTCTGCCCCACCGAGTGTAATGGCAGGACCATAACGCGACGCATCACGCCCAAAGGTCTGCACACCGAGCCGTTCTGAAAATGCCAAGAAATAATCTATCCCAACACTTCTGACAGTTTGAACGGCGGGGATGTTATAACTATTTGCCAGCGCACGGCGCAACGTCATGGGTCCATGAAAGGTGCGGTCATAATTGCGTGGGTCGTAGGGTGCTTGCCCTGGTTGTTGGATGAGTACCCGCGTGTCCCAAATCACATCACCTGTCCCCATACCCCGTTCTAGGGCGGCGGCATAGGTGACTGCTTTGATGGTACTACCCGGTTGTCTTTCGCGGATGGTCACATTCACGCGCCCGTCTATGGCATCGTTGTTATAATCAACACTGCCGACCATCGCCAAAATTTCGCCTGTGACGGGGTTCATCACCAAAACGGCGGCATTGCTCACATTTTTCCCCGCAAGATTGGCAATTTGTTGGGCGGCAACGGCTTGTACTTGCTCATGCAACACGGCATCTACGGTGGTATAGACCTGCAAACCACCTTTGGCAATATCTTCTGCGCTATATCCCAAACTGAGCATGAGGGATTCGAGTTCGTTGGTGGCATATACCGTAAAGTGAGGCGCACGCAAATCTATATTGCTATTCACAAACGATAAGCCTTGCCGTACTGTCTCGTCCATCACGGCTTGGGTAATATACCCTTCTTCAACCATCTCATTTAAGACAGCCATCCAACGCGATTGTACCGCCTGTTGCACATCGGGTGATGGGTCTAAGGGGTCTAAATTGGCGGGGGCTTGTGGCAACCCTGCGAGAAGGGCGGCTTCGCCCAATGTAAGATCTTTTGCCTCTTTGCCAAAAAAGATTTGCGAGGCGGCTTGTGCGCCATAGGCGAGATTGCCATAATAAATTTCATTGAGATACAGTTCCATGATTTGGTCTTTGCTCATACGCCCTGTGAGCGCAACCGCCAGCAAAATTTCTTCTGCCTTACGTTGGACGCTCCGTTCTGAGCGATATTGAGCATCGAATAACACATTTCGCACCAATTGTTGGGTGATACTACTACCACCCGTCTGCGCGCCCCCTAGCCCCACATATCCCAAGAGTGAAACCATCGTTGCGGGAATATCTACGCCGATATTGCCATAGAAAGAATCATCCTCAATCGAGATGGTCGCATGAATTAAATCTTGTGGAAATTGGTTAATTTTGACAGTGGTTCTACGCCCTTCATCGAATACCTCAAATAAGGGGAGTCCGTTGCGGTCATAAATAAAGGTGCTTTGAAATTGGCGATAGGTATCTATTTTTTGCAGGCGTTCATTGAGCAAATCGCCCACACGAGCATAGGCTAATCCACCTGCTACCGCCGTGAGTAGGGTGAATCCACCGCAAAAGGTGATGAATAAGCCCAAAAATACTGCCCAACACCCCACACGCGGGGTGCGTCTGCGCGATGCCCGCGATGGCAAGCGACTGTCTTGTGGGATAGCCATCCGTTGTTGCAGTGGCGGGGGAATCATTTGTTGTTGTGGCGGACGCTGAAACTGTGCATTATTGGCATTTGGGATAGGGGCATTCACCCGTTGGTTGGGTTGGGTCATCTGACCCTGACCCGATAGGCGCGGATTTGGCATGGTATTTTGTGGGCTTTGCACCGTTTTAGATTGCACTGTCCGACCAAAATCGGGGTTGGGGTCTAATCCACCTGTCCCTGGTAGGGTTGGGGCGGATGCCTTGTTATTGGGCATGGTCACAAACATATTGCCCACATTTTTCACCGAATCCATCGGTTCTGTGGGTTCTTGGGGCAAATAAAACGGCACATCGGTATCACCAGAATGATGTCCCATTGGGCGCGGGGTGGTTGGGGCAAAATCTTGGTCATTACCTGCCCGATAGAGAAGCGATTCATCTTCTGGCAAACCCCGTTCTAGGGGGGGGTCGCTGGCACGCAACCGTGCAATTTCATCGGCATCTGCATCAGGTGTGGGCGGTGTGACCTTTGGCTTGGGAACGGTCATATCGCCTGTGACGATAGGCACATCCTCTGTATCGTCTTTATGAATATTTTTTTCGTAACCGGGTTCAATGGGTAACTTGAACGGCATGTCATCATCATGATTATGGGGGTTATCTGGCATGGTCATTTAATTCCTGAATGTGGATAACAATTTGATATTTAGTTTACCCTATTTTTGGGATGTGCGGATAGGCGGATGAGATACGGTTGCACTACGGGCAAAGTACGGAGGATAGATAAGGGCGTGACACCGCCACGCCCCATAAGCGCTATAACTAGCAGAGATTAATCGTCATCCGAAAAATCGTCATCATCGAGTTCTGGCTCTGCTACAGCTTTGCTCCCTTTGCCCGATGCTTTTGGGGCGACAGGGCGCAAGGAAGCGGCAACTGGCACACCCACTTCTGGCAGACCATAATGGGCGCGGATACGCCCTTCGATTTCATTGGACATGGCAGGGTTTTCGAGCAAGAAAATTTTGGCATTTTCGCGCCCTTGCCCCAACATCACATCGCCATAGCGGAAGAACGCGCCACGTTTTTCTACGATGCCCAAATCTGTGCCTAAATCTACCAATTCACCGACTTTACTGATACCACCTGCTTCAAAAAACATGATGTCAAATTCGGCTTCTTTGAATGGCGCGGCAACCTTATTTTTGGTCACACGCACACGGGTGCGGTTGCCGATGGTATCTTCACCCTTTTTGATGGATTGCAGACGGCGAATATCCAAACGCACACTGGCATAAAATTTGAGCGCCCGCCCGCCAGAGGTCGTTTCGGGCGAATTATGGACGACCACACCATCTACTACATAACAATGATTGCCTTCCACTTCTATGTCGAAGCGTTTCATGCTACGGGTCTTTGGTTTGATATGAATATCCAAAATGGGCATGGGTACGGGTTCATCACGCTCACAGGGTTCAATATTCAACGGGACAAATTGCTCACGAAATTCTGGCATGAGTTTGTATTCCATTGATGGATGCACATAACGGGCAATCATGGCATGGAATTTGGGGGTTTCTGCCTTATTAAAGGTGATATGTCCCCGTGCATTGGCTTTTGGATGAATATCGTATTGCTCAAACCACTTGACCAATGCCTCACGCTTTTCTGTGGGCAAGCCCATCGCGGCAATGCTACACCGATTTTGACGGGTGGTATCGAATGTGCCATCATCCATGTACCAAATCGCCACCGCTAATGGAGATAGACGGTTAATCAGGTCATAGCTAGGATTTTTCTTTTTATCCACATAACCTTCTTGATAAATTTGCGCCAATTCATACATAGGCTTGGTATCAAAACTCAAACCACCTTTGGAGTTACGGCTCATGTAACCAATAAGCCCCTCAAATAAGCTGGCTTTCCATTGGCAATAAGCATCTTGTTTTGCGCCATGACCAATGCGGAGCGCCACGTTATAATCGCTCATATAGCGCATTGCACCATCGCCCAATATCGAGCCAAACACAATTTGCTCATGGGCGGGGGTGAGATAGTGCTTGACGGCAGAAATGAGATTGTCGCCCACTTCTAATTCACCCGCAGGGACATAACCATCTTCCGAAAGGAGCATGTGGTTGGGGGTACATCCAAATTCGCTACGCCCTCTGCCCTTGTTGGAATCTACCACAAATTGCAAAAAGTGGTCTGCATTGCCATTATCAAACCAGTTGATAATTTTGCGTGGCTCAAACATACGGGTATCGGCATTATAGGATAACACTTCTACATCACGTTTTTGATTGACCAATTTGCCAATTTTTTCGGTGCTACCATCTGCCAACACGACACGGGCAGTATAATTAAAGCACCCAAACATCACACCGACTTTTTCGCGCAATTGATTGGTAAACATCACGGTGGTGTTGGTGTTTTTAATCACCCCTGCCAATTTACGCAACGCTTGGCTCATGAGGCGGGCTTGCAACCCGACATGGCTATCGCCCATTTCGCCTTCAATTTCGGCGCGGGGGACGAGTGCCGCTACACTATCTACCACGACAATATCCAACGCGCCAGAGCGCACAAGGGATTCGGTGATTTCGAGTGCCTGCTCACCTGTATCTGGCTGAGAAATGTATAATGTATCCAAATTGACACCAATGCGCTCGGCATATAATGGGTCTAGCGCGTGTTCCATATCCACAAAGGCACATAATCCGCCCCGTTTTTGGGCTTGTGCCACCACAGACAAACACATGGTCGTTTTACCGCTCGATTCTGGTCCATAAATCTCGGTGATACGTCCGCGTGGAATACCACCGACCCCAAGCGCGATATCTACCGTCACGGAGCCTGTGGGGACGACATCAATCACCAAATGGCGGGCATCGCCGAGTCGCATAATTGTGCCCTCGCCAAAGCGTTTGGTAATATCGGCTAGAGCAGAATCGAGGGCTTTATTTTTGGCTTCTGAGGCTTGTGGCGAATAATTATCCACACCTGCGGTTGGGGTAAACAAGTCATTTTCGGATTTTGGAGCTTTCTGTTTTCTCGCCATGTTGTTTTTCTCTCTATGCGTCTAATGGATTTGATTTTGTGCTATGTATGTCCTATGATAGCACAAAAGTTCTTGAAACACAATAGGGCAAAATAGAAAATTCATGGATTTTTGGTATTTTTGTGGTGAGAAAAAATCAACCTGTAACAAATTGCCCAATTGCGCCTCTTTACTGATATATCGGCAGGTGAACGCGAGTAAAAATCATGTTTTCATCTTTACCACAGCAGGGCGCAACTCATACGCCCGACCATCAAGAGGAGATACTCCTCATGCAACGCGCACAAGCAGACCCACAAGCCTTTGCGCCCATCTATGACCGCTATTTTGCGCGGGTCTATGCGTATTGCGCTCATCGGGTCAGTCAGCCACAGGAGGCAGAAGATTTATGTAGCCAAGTATTTTTGAACATCCTCAAATCACTGCATACCTATCAGGGCGGGATGGTGGCGGCGTGGATATTCACCATTGCCCGTCATGTCGTGGCACATCACTATCGGGGCGCAAAGCCGATTTTATCACTGGATGGACTCGATTTTGCCACCAGCGATATTGCCCCTCTGCTCGATGCAGAAGAAGAAAAACGGATTGTGCGCGAATTGGTCTCTGCGCTCCCCACAGAAAAACGCGATTTGCTCCATTTAATGCTCGATAGCGGGTTATCATCTGCCGAAATTGGGGGGATTGTGGGCAAAAGTGCGGGGGCGGTGCGCGTAGAGATTCACCGCATTGTCCAAAGCCTCAAAAATCGTTATTTACGGATTATCGGGGAGTAATGCCGATGAACGAGAACACACAATCCATCCTACTGGAACACTATTTGCTTGCCTTGCAAACCAATCCGTTTACGCCACCGCCACCCAATCTCGACCCAGAACTGACGCGTATGGCAGAAAAATTACACGCCTATTCGCGCACATCTGCCGAATCATCTGCCAAAGAACGGGTTTGGGAAGATGTCATGACCCAATTTGACCAGCAAAACACATTTAGTCGTCCTATCAGAAAGGAAAAAATACCGATGTTAGCCACAAAATCTTTTCCACAGCAAAAATCATCATCCGCATCATGGATGTGGATCGCCGTTGCGAGTGTCATCTTACTATTTGGAGTCGCATTCGCCGTGGTGGGCAATCAACACCCCACTCCGCCACAATTTGGTGCAGGCATCAATTTATCTCAAACACAAGTCGCCAGTCCTATCGCCCCAACCGCACCAGCAACCACTATTCCAGCAACAAGTCCAGTAGAAGGGTATGTGCCTGTGGTGACGGTCTATGTGCCGATTGGGTATGGGCAGATTATACGTGAGGATATGCTCATCATCACGTATTGGGCAGCGGATAGAGTGCCATCGGGGTCATATCGGCAGATAGAGGATGTGGTGGGCATGGTGGGCATCACTGGCATACCACGCTTTTTGCCCTTATTAGAAGAAGTGGTGGTGAGCCAAGAACTTGCCATGACAGGTATCCCCTATTATCCAGAAGGATATGGAATTTATGTGTTTACACCCACACCCATGAACCCAGATATGCTACCGATTATCGCCACACCAACACCCGCCTTTACACCAATACCAACTATTACCCCGCTAGCCACCCACACACCAACACCACAGCCATGAAATAAAAAAACAGGCAGGGCGATGATTGCCCTGCCTGTTTAGCAATTCACATTACGGGTGGTCATAGGCATAAAAAATATAGTCTTGGGGACCCGTTTTGACTCCCAAATCGCTCAATAATCGGAGCAGTTGGGCGCGATGGTCTGTGCCATGATTGGCAACATGCAAAAGCACTTGCCACAAGATGAGGTCTTTATCTTCTTCATCGGCAAGGGGCTTCTGGAATAACATATCGTCCCGCAAATTTGCCAAATAACTACGCATATCGTGTTCTACTTTATCCCAATAATCCCGAATGACTTGCCTATCATCAAAATCCTCCGATTTTAGCCATTCGGGGAGTTCTATACCGCGTAATCCGCTAAACCATGTGTTATCGGCACTCATCATGTGGACGATATGGTTGCGAATAGACCCAACCGAATACGCAACGGGCTGAGTGAATTGTTCTTGCGACAGGGGCATGATAAACGCATTCCATATTTTGCGATTTTCAGTGAAATGATACTCATAGAGATGGCGAAAGGCATCTGCATTCATTGGGTAACGCACTCCTTGATATATGGGGCAAAAAGCAATGTGTTTTATAAACAAAATAACACAAATGTGCGAAAGTGGCAAGCAATTTATAAATATCAGATGGCATATTAAGACGTATAATGGTTTTATCAATCAAGATTATAAAAGGGATATAGCGCATGTCATTAAAACCACTCGCACAACGCTTATTCATCAAAAAAGGGTATCATATTGCCCTGCTCAATATGCCCGAGGATTATGAAATTTACGGATTGCCTTCTGAGGTTACTATCTCGCATAATTTAAGCGATACCTACGACATGATACAAATTTTTACCCAGACACAAGAACAGGTCAAAAACGAATTAGACCGCCTCAAATCACATCTCAAAGCAAGTGGTGCATTGTGGATAAGCTATCCCAAAGGGACGAAAAAGGCGAAATTACCAACCGATATGAGCCGTGATATTTTGTATCGGCTCATGCTCGATATGGGAGTCAAAGCCAGTTATGAAGCATCAGTAGATGATGTGTGGTCGGCGTTACGCTTTAAGTGGGATAACGCATAGCCCATATCCCTGAATAGTAGTAAACTAATCCCCAACGAAAGAGGATTTTTTATGCACGCAATTATCACCACCAATCTATCAAAACAATTTAAAGAAACTCGTGCCGTCAATGACCTCACCCTCACGGTTGAAGAAGGCGAGGTATTCGGCTTTTTGGGACACAACGGGGCAGGTAAGACCACCACCATCCGTCTATTGAATGGCGTATTAGAACCCACCAGTGGCAGGGCGCACGTCTTGGGATTATCGCCCTATTCGCAAGGCGAACAACTCCGCAAACAGACGGGTGTCCTCACAGAAACACCCGCATTAGATGAACGCCTCACGGCTGTTCAAAACTTATCTATCTTTGCAGACCTGTATGGTGTGCCACGAGGAGATATGAAAAAACGGGTGACAGATATGCTGGCGCAATTCGATTTATCTGACCGCGCAGAGGATAAAGTCGGTGGGTTTAGCAAGGGGATGAAGCAACGACTCGCCATTGCCCGTGCTTTTTTGCACCGTCCACGCCTACTCTTTTTGGATGAGCCGACGAGTAGCCTAGACCCCATCTCTACCCGCGCCGTCCATGACATGATTCGGCATATCAGCAAAAATGACGGTGCAACCGTGTTTATTTGCACCCATAACCTCACAGAAGCCCAACGCCTGTGTCATCGGTTGGCGGTGCTAGAAAAAGGGCATTTGGTCGCAATTGGGACAGCACGGGAATTGGCGGAAAAAGTCGGCATGTCACGCCAATATCACATCGAAGTTGCACCGCATCAGGTCGCAGAGGCACAATCGGTCTTAGAGATGATAGACGGTGTAACCGAAATTATCCCAGATGGGGAGATTTTACGCTTTTCTATCAACAAAAAAGAGACCCTTGCCGATTTACTCACGATGTTGGTGAATCGGGGGGTGCGACTCTATGAGATGGAAGCGGGAGAATCGGCATTAGAAGATATTTATTTTGCGCTTCATAATAAGGCAGAGGGGGTATCGTCATGATGAGTTGGAATTGGCGCGGGATTCGGGCGGTTATCCGCAAAGATTTGCTAGTGGTATTCAAAAATAAGATGGTGATTGCGCCGATGCTGTTATTGCCAGTCATATTCACCTTCATCATGCCCTTGCTGGTGGGGGTCTTATATCTCAATGCACCGAGTGGCAGTAATTCGATTAACGAATTTGAAAGCCTCATGCAAAATATGCCGATGACAGACCCATTTTTTGAATCGGTAGATAGTTCACAAGCCAAATCGTTGTATCTAATTTATATGTATCTATTTGTGCCATTTTTCTTGATATTACCCGTCATGACGGGGAGCATTGTGGCGGCGGATAGCTTTGCGGGTGAAAAAGAACGCAAAACGCTCGAAGCCCTTCTGCATACTCCTCTGAGCGATTTTGAATTGTATTTTGCCAAGTGGTTATCGCCCCTTATCACCTCCATGATAGTGTCGCTTCTGGGTGCCGTGGTATATGGGGTGGTGGTGAATTTGGTGATGTCACGCGGATTTGGGCTAATCATTTTTCCCAATCTCACATGGGTGGTTTTGCTTCTGTGGGTTGTGCCTGCTGTGACGTGTATGGGGTTGGGTGTGACCGTGTGGGTATCCTCGCGGGTGAGTACCTTTCAGGAGGCATATCAGGCGGGTGCGTATGTAATTTTGCCGATTATGATGTTATTCATCGCCCAAGCGGGCGGGGTTGTGTATTTGGATGTGAGCGCCTCAATCATATTAGGCGCAGTGGTATGGGCAGTAGATGCCTTTTTATTCTCACTCGGCGGCAGACGATTCAGTCGTGGTGCAATTTTGAGCCGATTGGCATAGCCCAAAATCTTTGCGTAGTGGCATGATTATTTATGCCACTACTCATTATAGCGGATGATAAAAAATCACCCACCCACAGGGTAATTGGTCGTCCATAGCACAGGTGACCACACAACTGCTTCGACATTGCTCACGGGCAATTGCATCGTCTGACCATTTTGCCACACCTGCACACTGCCATCGTCGGCGATATATGCCATACTCATGCCATCGGGCGAAATAGCCAGTTTGGAGAAAGTATCAAAATAACTGATACTTGTGCCAATTTCGCCCAAAAAGCGCCCATCAGAACTTTGAGCCGACCAAGTAAGCCCATAGTTATTGTTGCCATCATTGTATATGCCAAAAGAGACATAATTGCCTTGTGTGAGGCTTTGCCATGCGCTATATCCCACCATAATACCCATAAAATCCACCCTATTCCCCGTGAAGGGGTCTATCAGTTTGGGCAAATTATCGCCTGTGATGACAGCTATGCCATTTTCCATTGCATTGATGAATTGTGTCCCCGTAAACCAGAACAGCCCATGCCACACCATATAATCCTCTGTCATGGTGACATTGCCCAATTCAGATGAGCCAGCACTAGTATAGAAGTAATAGGTATCCTCAAAGCGTTGTGCATCGGCATTATAGTTGGTGGTGGGATAGGCAATCCCCGCCGCCCCCCATGCCACATCCACTGGACCTTGTTGCTCATATCCAATAGGCAACTCATCCACTACGGTACGGGTTGATTGTGAGACAAGATTATATATCACTAAACGGCTGGCATATTCTGGAAACCAAAATTCTGTCCATGCGACTTCTGTGCCATCTGGCGACCAAACAGGGTTAGACCGCGCCACAAAACGGTCATTACCCGATGGTGTGCCGAATACGGCATCGGCAGGTTGGTCTGCAATCTGCAGGGCATCGCCTGTGAAGGGGTCTATGAGCCAAATATTACCGGGTGGCTCGGTCGGATTCATCGGCGCAGACGCATTAATGGCTTCTACGGTGATAGTCGCCCACGATTTATAGGCAACCCAATCGCCATTTGGCGACATGACGGGCTTAAAGTTATAGCGCCATGTGGTGAGCTGAACCAGCGCATCGGTTTGCGGATTCCATGTCCACAAATCACCATCAATGAGCATCACGAGGGGCATATTAAGCGGTTGTGCCTCACTAGGGGCGGGACGAAATACCCCTCCCAGCGTGAGTAATATTAGACTAAAGAGGATTAATCGTTTCATTGGGCAACATCTCCAAAAAATTAGTGTAACCATTGCCCCATTATACCGCTATATCTCCAAACGTACCGCAATCGGTGGGATAGCGTACTGTGATATGGATAGGACGGGCATAAAGCCCATCCTACTAATTTTGAACATCTATCCCATAACGTTCCACATCAATACGAAAGTAGAAATAAAACCCTTCCCTTTCTGTCATAGTTGGTATAAGCAAACAATATGGGACACGAGGGTAGCTAATCTGAATAATCAGTAACTCTTTTTTGCCAGTGTATCCATCTAAATCTATGGTTGCTGGGATATAGCTATAAGAGTTATCGGATGATAATAGCCCATAGAATACCAATTTATCCTTTTGTATTGGCACTTGAACATAATCTAGCAAAGTAATTAGAGCAATTGGTTGTGGATTGGGAATAATGTTGTGTTGGGCTTGCATATCTGCTTGTTCCATATAACCCACACTCATATAAAAGTCCAATTTATCCTTAACTGGTTTATAAATATCAGGATAAACCCACATTAAATGGGATTGGTCACTATGAGCAGTTAATGACCAATATGTATCGAAATTACTACTATTGCGATATTCATAAGGTTGGATTAATTCATAAGTAGTCCTATCAATAGACAGGAGTGGATTTCCGACAATAAAAGTTGCCCGTATAGCAAAAACACCAACACGACCATCGTTGAAAAGTTCTGCCTGCTCAATACCAATCACAACAAGCTCGTGGATACCTTCATCCAATGATGGAATAGTCATATCAAATGTTTGAGTTTGATGAGAATTAAATACCATATCCTGATATGGTATTTCCTCATTGGCAAAGACATTAGTGAGTTGGCGTTCATTAAGAAATGCAATATATCGAATTGGTAAAAAAGCCTCTGTATTGGTTGAACTGCGGTAGTATCCTCGATAAGTGATATGATTAGGAACATTTGGTTGTAATTGATAAGTTGAGTTGCCAATTACACTCACATTTTGAATCATTAGACTATAGGCAAGTCCGTCTTCAAAGGCAGGATTAGTAATATAACTATCCCAATTATCAACAGATAAATCAGCATCATACCAACATAATTGGTTATTAGGTTGTGGAGTAATTGAGAGGGATTGATAAATATCTTGAACCGAATTAATACTCCCTTGATTAGTAAGCACTGTTTGATGTGAATTTGTACATCCAACTATTATAATATCTATAATAATAAATATACAAAACTTTAATTCTTTTTTTAATAACAATACCATGTTATAGCGATACAGAAGATTGTAATCTAGGTGCCCAGAAAACCCCCGGATATGCTACTGTATGATAGGTATTTACCACCCAATAAGCATTTCTGGGATTTCCTGATACAGATTTTGTGGTACTTATACTATATCTACTGGAATTATAAGGTGCGCAATAATAATCTGTACCTCCGTAATTTATACCATTTTTTATAAGAGACTCTACTTGAGCACACATTTCAGGAGTAGGAGCATGATACCAAACATTGATACGGGTAATTGCACGCCCATCTATCGAGCAATTAAACCATAAACAAACTATAGCATATTGCCAATCTAATCTTGCTTCTACTTGTACACCATTATTTACCTGCATAGGTTGAATTCCATCAAATACTTCGACGGGGATAGAATAATAGGCATTAGAGGAAACACTGCCAGTCACAACATCTTGTGACCCATCTTTTTCATCATCGGTTTCTTGGGCAAAAACTGCTCCATTGACCATGATGAGCAAACTGATAAAAAGAACAAACAATTTTTTCATGTGACATCTCCTTAAGGGATACAAAATAGAAAAAGTTGTAAATTCAAGGGGGTGTGTTGAAAGAGTGTACGGTGTGTTGAAAGAGTGTACGGTGTGTTGAAATTTACTTTTTTAATATATTCGGAATCTAACCAATTGTCAACCATAATATGATTAAGATAATGTAAATTGCATGATAAATGTCACCTCTATCCGGTTTTGGTGGGCTAGGACGGGCATTTAGCCCATCCTGCTAGTTTTGAACGTCTATCCCATAACGCCTTGCTGATACTGCAAAAGAGAAATAACGCCCTTCTGG
>Ga0163154_10005612_pt1 | contig 15819 bp, 3 predicted proteins | sample OliLakLV19MP9P1_FD_148649 | JGI IMG/M metagenome (GOLD analysis project Ga0163154, IMG submission 148649) | Freshwater microbial mat bacterial communities from Lake Vanda, McMurdo Dry Valleys, Antarctica - Oligotrophic Lake LV.19.MP9.P1 | ecosystem: Environmental > Aquatic > Freshwater > Lake >... | reverse complement strand
AAGCTTTACTTTTTATCGTAGCATAAAAGGGGGAGCCTTCAGCCTGTCTATTGTGTATTGTCTTGGTGCGCTGGCTTGGTAGCTCTTTTGCATTTTTGTCAGGTCTTGTGCGACAGGAGAAATGCAAATGTGCTACCAAGTGTGTGATTGAGAATTGAGTATAACACATTAAACCCTATACTTTACTACTAACATTAGTTCCTCCAGTTTCAACTTGTCAGCATTTGAAACTGAAAGAGTAAATAAAGTGTCTAAATCAATGTCCGAATTAATTCCTTTACAGAGTTTGAGTTCATCCACCCGGGCAAGATTTGTGACGGCAGAATCTACATTTAATGTAAATAAAGCCAGGTTGTCTTTTATTTTAGCTATGAACATTACACTTTCTATCTCAGCTGTATCAAATGGCTGCACCATATATGGTAATCTTGATTTGTCGAGAGTTAAATCAATTGTGCCATTCTTTTTCAACAGAAACCACTCATTGGGCATATCATGCTTTAGATTAATGGCATAGTGTAAACCATTGTCATCAGTAATCGCCTGTTTTATCTCGTTCAGTTTCGTTCTGATAGAAGCGTTTGCCGCATTTTTCAATGTATCACCACCTTCGCGGGCAGTGTATTTAATATGGAGAATAACATCTGCTATTGTATTATACTCAAACTGCTTAACTTCTGTTGGAAGCTCAAGTCTCCAACTGCTTACCGCACCAAGCCTTTCGAAAGGCATATATTTATCATCCCTGAAATTCAATTCAAAGACACCACTATCGTTTTGCGCTGAACTTATAGATATTGATTGCTCAAAATTTGCTTCAGAAAAAGCTCTAAACGAACTGTCCGTAGTACCAAGTGTTCTATAACTGCTACTTTTATGAATCAATTTTGCACTGATTGAAGTGTAAGGACCACTAATACATGGGATACTAATACTTACTGATTTTATTCTACGGAAATATTGCCCGGGAAAATCCATATCAAATAGAACCTCCGGTATTTCAAAGTTACAAGTGCCGGTATTTCTTAATTGGATCAATGCCAATGGATCGAGAAGCGAAATAGAAATATGTTTTATTATCTCAAATTCTCTCTTACTATTGGCCTCCATATACGCTTTATCCAATTGTCTTAGAGCAAACTGTAATTTTTCCCCCGACAATAATCCGTGATATTGATTGTCCCAATAAGCAGGTTGAATAATATTTGAAAGTTCAACACCAAGTTCATACCGATATGAAGCTTCTGCCTTTAAAGCCAAATCAAAAGCCATATTATAACTCTGTCTGAAGAGCAATTGTAATTGCTCTTTTTGCCATTGGTACAATTCTTCGTTAGTGAATTTTGAATATAAAAATGCTTCTGTTTCCTGGGCATTCTCAATTTGTTTTAGATGATTTGCTAATTCTTTTTGCGCTATTTGTACTCGTATCTGCGAGGAAATTTGTTGTTTATCTAATTGAATAATTTCTCTGCTTGCCATATTGGCTTGCATCACCCAATCCTGGTCTCTGCGAACAAAAGAACCCATTTTAGATGCTCTATTGGCTTCATAAGCGAATTGGCTACTCACAATGCCTGCTACTTTAGCTAAAGCACTTGTAGCTGCTCCAATATGCTGACCTCCCCAAAGAACTTTTGCCCCTACACCAAATGGTGCTCCCATTACACCAAATTCGGGAATTAAATGAAGAATACCAGCCAATGCTTCCAATGATGCAGATGTGGTTTGAGCAATATGAGCTGATTCTGCCTTTTCTAAATCTTCCTTCTCTTTAGGAATCAATTTTACACCTCTTTCTCCGCCATCTACAAGCCTAACATCTACATCTGGTTGTATGTCTGTAATATTGGTTTCTGATATGGAAGTATTTGCGTCAATATCTTCACTTAGTAATTCGACTGCTGAAACTTCCGTCTCATCTATGCCAAGCAATCCTAGGTAATGTGTCCTTCTTTTTACAGCCGTTTCTCTATTTTTAGCTACACTTTCAAGTTGAACTTTTGCATCTAATATTTGCCTTTCTTTGATTTGGATAATCATTTGCAATAAGTTGTTCTCTTGAGTAGCCCTTAACCTACTCAGTGCTTCGCCTTCTTTCTTTTCGATAGCATTTAGCATGGTAGCACCAAGTCCTTTCACCTCAATACATAATTCATTTGCTTTTTGCAACAAATATTGGTAACGATAAAATGAAACCGTATTTCCTGTAAGTATATCATCAATACTTAAACCTGCCGCGGCAGCTCTTATCAGCATCGCTGGATCTATAGGTGGTTCAAAGAGTGCCAACTTTCGAAATGTTCCTTCTATATTTTGGCAATGCCGAATCTTGAAAAGTCGATCCGCAACAGTGTCCCACGAATGGAGTAATTTTTCATTGCCAGGAATGCAGAAATAAAATGATTCTCCTATACCTAAGATACTGCCCGAGCCTTCAGTTCCATCTGTTGAAAAGCTACTGCTGTATGGTATTAGATTCTCCATTTCCACCATAGCATTGGAAAAATCGTCCAACGTATTTCGTAAATCATGGTATGTTTTTGCCACTACATCACCCCGCTTTGGCACAAATTCTGGTTTTCTGCCAAGGATATGACCTGCGATTACATAAAGTTGTGTTGCTTCATTGATGGTTTCAATGGTATCTTTTCTGAATAATTCATCACCCCAAACTATCAGATTATCTACGTACTGTAGGACTACCTTAATCATGTAGGCTGATGGTCTTCTTGCTGCTATTTTATGCGGCTTAAACGGGTGTTCCCGCCAATCTTTAATAGCAACATTTTCAGTAGTATCAGACCTTTCTCCATTTATTTCAAGTAAAATATCCTGAATCCTTTTTGGTATGCCTATTTTGAAAGGCACTACTTTCCAATATCTTTCTGCTTCATGACCAGGTATGGGGGCCTCATTGGTAGTTGGGTCAAAAATATAATGAAACCAATTCATGGCTTCGGCATATTTGCCATTTTTACTTAATCGTGTCGCTATGAATAAAGGTATATGAAAAAACAATTCCCAATTGTATTGCGAGTAAGCACCATTAATAGAAAAATCTATATTTTCTTTAGGCAAGGGTAAGTTAACATTACGAGTAGGGCTAAATACATTCATGAAAACATTGCCGTTATCATCATAAGTCAAATTGGTGTCGGCAGCTAAAACAGTTGCGACACCTCCTTGATTTAAAAGTTCAATAAAGGTGCTGGTGTGCGGATGGAAAAATGTTCTGAATTCTAATGCTTTTGTCGATGCATTTGGTTGAATATACAATCCAATCAAAGGCTGGAATTTATTCATGGCACCTACTGTGGAATAGCCAATATCCGCCATATTAACTTTTCCAGCGTTCATACGCTCTTTGTACGCATTATAAACATTTTGCTTTGCCTTACTCTTTTTTGGTTTTACCTTTTCTTGAAAAGATGTAATTGGCATTTCAGGATTCAAATCGGTTGAATAATTAGTCAGCAATCGTGGAGTAATTAGGTCAGCTCTAAATTGGTATTCCATTTCTTTTAGCCATGGACTAATGAATTCATCTACGCTATTTACATTTTCAAATGGAAGTGCGAAATAGCTTTTATTGGTGGAATTGAAGAAAAAAGGACTTGCATTTTGGACCCAAAATTCAACATCATTTTGGTTATATAATACGTTGTAGTCGGTATTGTTATTCAAATAAATTGATTGCGAACTATTAAGAATTTTCTTCGCAAAAACTGAGTTTTTATGCATTGAAGAAAAGCTTTGTTCATGATTCAAAATCAAATTACTGTAATCAAGTAATACAATTCCTGTAAATAGAAGTTGTAATCCTTCGAACCAATTATCACTGTATTCAAGTTTGAATCCATTATTTATATCAGTAGAAATAAAACTCCCCTGATGGTCGGGTTCAAGTGATCTATGTAAAGAAATTACAATCGCATTTGTTTCTTGAACGACACTAATTTTAAATTTATAAGACTTAAGCTGTTCAAAAAATGAGGCATCAGTTCTTCCATTAAATCCGGGTCTCAATGCCTCTTTAGACATTTGCTTAGGTGTCCATTTACCATCCTTTAGTTCTGTCCAGCAGAGTTTTATTTCCCAATATTTTAAAGGTTCATTTTGATTAAAAGGCTGTTCACTTGATTCTTCTGCTGTTTGCGAAAGAGCAGCGGCGCTGGTTTTCACCTTTTGAAAAAATTCAGGCCAAAACAAAAACAACCTTCCTTTCCATACGATAGGCATTAGGTGGACGCCACTATTTTCACCATCCTCTACGCCTTTGATATCTACAGGTATTTTTTGCCATGATGACCATACATCAAAAGCACTTTCGTAGGTGCGATAATAATAAATATAGGGTTGAGCATGAGTCCTGCCTACAAGGTGCAATCTATAACTTGTGGCATCTTCGCTATTTTGTTGGTGAATGCCGACCAAGTCAAGATTCGACACAGAATCTAATTTAGAAAGATAATTTCTGAATGCTGTTTCTACACTTGCATCGGTGATATCATTTTGTAATAGCTCCGATTCTAAATCTTTAAAAAATGGCGTCTTATCATCTCTCCACTCTGGCTCTAGCCAATTTTCGGGATACAGAAATATTTTGCGGTTGGCTTCCCACACGCGGTAGTTTTTCATCCACGACCACCTGTTTTTTTCTATTTGATCAGGTGATACTTCATTTTCGAGGTTTAGAAAGCACCGTTGTATAAATAATTGCACTGAAGATATCGCTTGTTTTATGCGGGACGTGTCCATACAAGCGTCCATTTGGACATCAATGAGGAAAAATTCAAACAGCCCATCGGCATCTTTAACCCCATGGTCTAAAAGTGTTTGATTATTTATCAGAGAACTGATCAATGCTAATTTTTGATTTTCCCTAAGCTGGTCATTTATTTTTGCCGATGTAGCGAGCCAGCTACTTTCTTCATACTTTGCTTTTACAGTTTGGATAGCATCCCCGGCAAGCTTTGTCCACAATGTAAAATCCGATGGCACAATTGTAAACTTTATCAGGGAAGAAATATTTAGCCCTGATTTAATGGATGTTTCGATTATGCTTAGATAAAGACTGGTTGCTTTTTCGTTATTAAAAGCTGACCTATCATGATTAAAATGAGTAAATAAACCTTCCAAATTTTCTTTTGACCAACCAAGTTTTATTACTATTGATGCTTTCAAATCCTCCAACGGAGCAGCAGATTTTGCAGCAGTAAAAATTGCTAATAATGACGCCTTGCCAATTCCTGTATAATTTCGAAGCCTTGTATAATCTACCAATCGCTCCCACTGAAGAAGTGTAATAGTTTTAAATGTTATTTCATCAAAGTCATTCTTATTATTGAAAATATAAATGACTTCCTCTGGTTCTAACTTTAATGTATTGATGATCAAAGATGCTTTTTTCAACTTAGGCAATTCCTCTTGTAGTATAGCTGGATTTTCAACTAAATTAAATGGAAGCTCGATGAGCGTTTCGGTAATTGCAGCATCTAACGATATAGCTGTTGAAATTAAGGCAATCAGCTCTTTCTCTGCTTTTACTTTCTGAGCAGGATCCAACAAAGTCGCAGGTTCAGGCAGATTTAGTAAAATTGTATTGGCCATCTTTTCCACTTCAGTTGTGGTGTACCCAAAAGGTTTAGATGACAAATCGATATCATTAAATAAAAAGCTCAATAATGGCAATGAGCATCCTGAGGCCTTTATTTTTGAGGCCTTTTCTAAAAATAACAGCGTATTATTAAAGTCGGCTTGATCAAAAGGATTGATATGTACCAATGATTTAATCAATATAAAATCTGCGAATGAAAGTTTTAGTGACTTTGCTAAAAGTACATATCGATAAATGTTAGTGATATTTTCCAGGTTTAGGACGGAGGTATCATTAAGTCCTGAATTTTCTTTTATACTTAACAAATCACTTTCCGAAATCCCGAAAGTTCCCAACAAATAAGGGGAATGGTCTTTTATTTCATCGGTGTTCGTCAATGTGATAAAAACAGGATCTATTGATCTATTTGCTTTATTTAAAAACAAACGATGGTATGTGGATTTACTGTCACCAAAATCCATTTGTCCCCACAGAGTATGAAGCCTATCTATTGAAATACTGGTGAGTTTTGCTACTTGGGCAGCTTTTGACAATTTTTGAATCACTTTGTCATTGATATCAGCCTCGCCTGTTGCAGCCACCAATTGGTCTAACTGGCGAATAGTCCAACTCGTATTTCGCCACAATCGGATAAAACGATGAAAACGATCTAGGAATGTATCTGATAATTCAGGTATGCCAGTAGTTATACTTTCTATGCTTCGCAGTTCTGTCGTGTTGAGGTCACATTTTGAAGCCGGCTCAAATAAGGTAACGGTGGTGGTTGCATCTACCCTTGGGTTGAGAAATTTGGTCGTTAGCAACGCTACCACATCTACATATTTTAAACCTGTTTTTCTAAGTAAGACAGGTATCTTCTTAATATCTGATTTAAATGTAACTTCGTCAGCATAGCCAAAATAGGTGTTCAGTCTTTCAATGGAGGTACTGGTACCATCGAAATTTTGCTTTGTAATAATTTGAAAAGTCTTTTCATTTATTGAAAAGTACTCAGCGGCAATTTGGTTTTTAGTAGCTGTATTCTCATCTTTTTTGAATAGAGTCATCAAATCAAACCTGCTGATATTTATTTGATTGAAATGGGTCCGAATAACATCTAAAGGCTGGTGATAAGGCAGCGAAAAAGGATAAACTGCATTACTTAATATATTATATGCATCTTTCTGAAAATTCTGGGGTTCAGCTCTAAGTTCTGCCGCAGAAGTAGGACCTGTATCATATCCGGGCAATCCCGCTACCCCTGAAAAAGCAACATAATATTCCAACACCTCATTCACTAAATCGATATAAGGAATAATGGTGTTGGTATTTTCACAAGTAAGTTTGAGATGAGCAAGATCTGGTCTTCTCGATAGCAAAACATCATATGGGCTCTGAGGATCTCTATCGCTTTTATCTAAAAACCGTAAAATATCTACTAAATATGCAGCCGGACTATAAACTGATCTGCAATGATCACATTCGCAAATACTGGTAGTGCCAAACAATTCTTCAAAATTAAGAATCGCTGATTTTACGGCAGCTAAAACACCTCCAGATCGGAGTATAGCAGGCATGGGAGACAATACTTCCTTATGCAGGGTTACAGCAATTTGTTTCGCCCTGTTACTTATAAATTGAGCCCTTTCATATACCTGGTGAGCATTTTCTTCTCCAATGCTGCCACTCATTGTTTTTATAAATGTGGTTTGGGGGATGGCATTTATTTGTGCAGCAGATATAAAGTTGGCTGCTTTTAATTTTTCGAGCGTACTGGCTATAGGACTTACCTGATACAATCTTTGTAGTATCTTAATTTCTGATTTTATAGCAGTACTTTGTTCTTTATCAATAGCATTGACTATCGTATCGTAAGTATCTACATTGGATTTACTGATATCAAAATCAAGTGCTTTTTCAAAAAATGCAATTACACCAGCATGAGTAGATTTATCTATATTAAAGGCATTTCTTTCATTCATGATGGCGATACGTTGGGTAGGAAAACTAGCATCAATTATCCCTTGCATGCTTGCTGCATATTCTTCTTTCGAGTAGTTAGCATCAGCAGGCATTCCTGTTTTCTCAATAATGGCTGTCCATTGTGTAATGTCTAATTTTAATAGTTGTTTTGGTTCTGTAATTCCCATGCCTACTCGTAAGGTTTCAATGAGCGGATAGTGAGATTGCGTTAGTACAGATAATTGGTTGCCGAATAATAATCCCTGAATAGCTTTTTCATTGCCTTTGAATGCTTCCTGATTGGGTAAATATTCTTTCCAAAATTTTTCGGGTTCACCATCATACTGCTGATGTGCTGTGAGATAGGCCGCTTGTAGTTTTTTGTCAGGCAAAGAAATACTCAACAGCTTTTGAAAATCCTTTACTTTTTCGTCTATTGGTTGATTTAAAATAACTCTTTGAGCTAATAAAATAATTTTTTGTACAAATTCCTGAATATTTTTTTCATCATAATGCCCAATGATATTCTCCTGAATAGACTTTTTGACGGCCTCTTGAAATGTAGCTATTTTCATCAAAGCCAGTGAGGGCATATACAATGAAATTTGCTGACGGGCTATTCCATATAACAACTCATGAGGGAGATTGTCATTATGGAAATCCATTGTAATTTGTGCAGATTCAACCAACAATGAAACATAAATTGGGTTTTGCTCTGACTCCTCTGCTAAAAATGATTTTTGGTCTTCTGAATCAGATAATTGATGTAGTTGCAGTTTTGCTCCTTCAACCAATGGCATAATGGCTTGCATCACTGTGGCATATTCTGATATTCCACGTTGAGCAGTTTGCAATAAGCTAACGTTCAGGTTATTTAGCTCAAGGTTTTTGTTCCAGGCTTTTTTATTGGATAATGTAGATCTGCCTATTATGAGGTCTTTCTCTACTACCATTGCCACCACATCAGGCACACCCCGCTCCTGCTTGGCAAACTTTTCTGCTGAAAAAGTGATGGAATAGCTGCCATCATCTGCTGTAGTGGCCTGCCCTAATAATTCGATACCCGCTTTTTCTAATTCTTTGCCCGAAGTAGCCGTTTTATAAATAGCCGCACTTTGCAAGTCTATATCAACCAGATAAACTGTTTGATTAGGCAAAGCCTCTTTTAAGGCGTTGGTTACTATACCGCTTACTTTGTAAGCGTTTTTATTAGGAAAAGGAAAATCTACTGGTGGCACTACGTCTGGCGGCTCGGTGGCGGCTATATCTAACACGATTTCTATATTAGAAATATCCAAAGCTAAATTACATATCACCGAATCTATAGTTGATTTGATTAGTTTTTGTCCTTGATAAATTTTGAAATACACATCAGGTTTCTTATCCAAAAACAACTCTTTAAACCTCAATGAGTCAAATATTAAATTAAACTCTCCTTTTGCGTTGGTAGTGGACTCTGATAAGAAATCATCAACTAACAGGTCTTTATCCCAAGCCTCGATACGCAAATTGGCGAGAACGATTTTGGAAGTGTTGACTAACCTTCCTTGGATTTTAATAGATTGTTGCATTGCCATGATTTTTTATTTTAATGTTTTTGAATTCAATTTTAATTTAGGGAGCCTTCTATTTCCAATTTTTGCGGTGTTTATTGTATTTCTTCACAAATGCTTTTTCTGCATCATGCGGAAAGTTGTAGGTAAAGACATGCTTCACTTCATTATCATTGTTAACTTCCCTCGCTTCCCGGTATGCCTGCAGTCATTCATCATAATGACTGATGAATTTTTCTGCAAAGGGCATCAATTCAACAGGGATAAGATGCCCTTTCCCCAGCAACAAGCTACGAATGCTTTCGTTACATTCTTACAGGATTTTCTCTCTGTATTCATTATTGGCATCATACCCTTTGAGGGTAATTTTGCTACGTATCAATTGAAGCTTGATTGGAGTCAACAATTCTTCCAATGCTCTTAGCTTGTAATTAAACCGAACATCAAAGAACTTATCCCGCTTACTGAATTCTTCTTCAATAGTTTTCTTCATGCGTTCTTCCCGTTTGTTGACGAAGTAGCCGATTATGCCAGAGATTAGAATTACTTCCACAAAGATTTTGGTTGCTATTTCTGTTAATGTTTCCATTATTCTTTATTCATGTTTATGTTTTCAATTGTGCGACCGTTGCTATCCGTTACTTTACCGAGAACGGTATTAGGATTTTGATTTTTGATTGTTGTTGTCATAACTTTTTTTTTATTCGTTTTTAAAACCGTTTCGACTAAAGTTAGCGACTTGATGGGCTAACGGGTGGATTATTTAACAACAAAATTCTATCTATGGCATCAACCATTGCTGCATTTGCACTTCTTCTTGCGGACCTATCAAGCCTTGGTCTAACTGCCTCTGTTCTTCCTCTTAGATGTGTAAACTCTACCAGGTATTGATTAATTCCCATAGAACTACCCCATGTTCCGAATGAAACCCCGGGTTCTTGAACAGCTGTGCTATTCGGATATTGTGAAGTAGGTGGTCCATCAATACTACGATTGCCATCTACTACCGCTCCATTACTACCAGCATCACTGACTACAGCTAATGCAAGCTGATCAGCTATCGGGTCTGCTCCACGGCTTTGATCCACAAAGAAACCAGGAGCTCCATTTCCTGGGTTGCCCCTATTAAAATCTGAATGATCATGTATTGACAAGGTAAAAGCTAACCGATCTTTATACCTTTCAAATAAACTAAGGAGCACTACATTTTCTGGAAGAATTGCTTCAGGAGATGGGGTAGGAGTACCTCGATTAGCTGAAAGTGGGGTGCCTCCTCCTCTGGCTGTCGCTTGGGCAAGGGTTTCCCCTAGGTTGGGAAAGTCTCCGGTGTTAGTCTGTCGTCCGCCTATAGTTCTAGTCCGATCTGGTCTACCTTCAAATAAATTCGTAACAAAAATTATGTTGTAATGCTGATTATGTCCTTGACCTTGAAGCCTTGTAAGTAGATCTCGAGCTGAAACACGAGCAGCAGCTTCATCTTGGTGCACGCCAGCAACAATTATTACAGTATCCAAAGGATCAGTGGTAGTCCCAGCAATAAATTCAACAGCTACTCTTTGGCCTTGATAAGTTATAATCTGGGTTATTGGCAAACGATTATTACTTTCAGCTATGCTTACTAGTGGAGGTGGTAGTGGAGGAGCTGGGTTCGGATTATTTAGTTCTACACAACTCGATGTTGCTGGATTGCATTGAGTTCCTGCTGTATCAATTAGCATTGTAGGATTTCCCTGAGCGTAAGCATACACATTCACCCCATCCCCAATCCCAATCGGGTCGCTACTACACCACCTGCCCAACCACGGCAAATAATACCTTGCACTATGGTAAGCCATACCTGTTTCTTCATCCCGCTCCATGCCAGTGTATTTGTATCTTTTGGCAGTGGTATGTATGGCTGCATTTTTAGCCTGGTAAGCGGTAGTGCCATACGGGTGGTATTCTTCGTAAGAAATAATATTGCCAATGCCATCACATTCCAAACCTACTGAGCTTAAGTGGTTGCTGTATTGGTAGCGTTGTACAATTCCTGTAGTGAGTTGATTGTTATTGGTTTGCAAAATATGTTCTGCTATTAAAATCCGCTGGTCATCAACAAATAAATGATGGGTTTCTATTTCTTCCTGTAAAACGGTTCTGTTCCATCTGCGGTATAGTTCCATACCACCCAGATAAATCCGTTCTTCTATCATGCCATTCAATCTTTCTATGCGTTTGCGACAGCGTTGTTTGCCAGTACCATAATTGTAAAATACGCGGCCCCCGCCAGCGAGGTTGGCGGTATAAATCATATCCCGGTAATCCCATTGCATTTTATATTCATCCGCCACATTACCAAGGTTAAGCATGCTACCATGGGTATCATAATTATAATGGATGGCTGTACTTTCATCGCTGCCTGTTTGTGTACTCAACAATCGGTTGCTATCGGCTGCATACCTATAATTTCTGGTCCATCGCTGGGTAAAACTGCCAATGCCAGCACGATGCCTCATTTGCAAGATGTTACCTACAGCATCATAACGGTATTCCTGTAGGTAGTTGCGGCTTGCAAGCGGGTCGTTGATGGGGAAGGAGACTGCAGACATATCAGATGGATTCCCATGCCCAGGTGCCTGATCTAAACTTGCATTTTCCCTGCCTTCGGCTTGTATCAATCGGTAAAGGGCATCATACGTATAGCGGTTGCGTGGCTCTACCCGTTGATTGTTAAAAAATACAGGTTCATAAGCGTCATCCAGTATCTCCGTAATATTGCCTGACGGGTCGTAGGTATAATAGAGATTCTGCAACACATTGGGGTTGCTTAAATCACTGGGCGTATTCGGCAAGGCTTCTCCCGGACTGCTGCGGGTAGTTCGGAGTTGTGCCATGCGAAAAGTGACAGGGTCATAATGGTATCGGGTGGTAGTTCCATTACCATAACGCATACGGGTACTCTGGCCTTTGGCATTGTATTCAATGTTTAATACTGCTTCAGTGCGCTGTCCATTCACCGTATGTATTTCACTTTTTAATACGCCTCGTTGGTTGTAGGTTGGCGTATAGGTAGCTGGTAGTCTTCCTGCAAGCTGCCAATTTTCCAAAAACACCATCCGGTTGAGTGCATCGTATTGAGTTCTTTGTGTAAATATTTCGGCAGAGGGTATTTCAGAATTCCAATCAATAATGGATTGGTTATAAGATGCGGTCAATTGCCTAGTAGCTTCTAGCAAATTTCCTTTAAAATCAATTTGTACGCTTGTGGTCAATCCGCCTGAGTCGTAATGTTGAAACATTTGTCCATTTAGGTTTTTTACTTTTGCATCAAGCAAAGTTTCTCCATAAACAATCTGTTCAATCACTTTCCAATCACCATCGTTCACTTTTAATTGCATTTGCAAGGGCCTGCGAAGTGCATCATATGTGGTACGCATTATTCTATATTCGTTCAGAGCACCTGTTTCGGTTTGTAGTTCGTTTTCATCCCAGGCATAAAAGGGTTGGCCATTGCTATCCATAATCATCCATCGGTCGCCAGCATCCATACTGTGTTGAAATAAAAGATTGCCAGCTATGTCATAACAAGGAGCATAACCGCTTGTTGCACCAGAAATATTGATGTATTCCATCACACGATTGCCACGGGCATCTTGTATCCAAAGTGGTTTGCCCTCAGTATCTAATTTTGTATAGGTAATAAATTTCTCTTCCACTATTGATCCATCTTGCTCATATTTGTTATGTACAATGGCAATCACATCCCTGCCCAGTCCATCAAAATGTACAACGGCCGGTGTGTTGGCATGAAAGGCAGATAGCCTAGCTGCTCTCTGTTGGGCCGTATTTCCAACTATGTTGTTTGCATACCAAACATTACCCGTTTCTAAAATAGTATCGTTGGCATCATAAGCCAAACTATACCAGGGTGTAAATACCGCTTTTATGAAAGTACCATCCGGCATTTCAGTGCGTATTGTCCGACCTGCTGCATCATAATACAATATAGGAGTGACGCCTTCTTCCCTCGGTTCTTCGTATTGGTGGCCTACAGAACTAAAGTAGGGCTCGTATTGCTTTACAGGTTTTCCTTTATTATTGAGTATGGTTTTGCCATTGGCCAGCCAACGTAATGGAAGTCCATCCCGTTCAGGCTCTGCTTGTTTCTTTGTAACAATGATGTTCCCTGAACCATCGGAGTATTCAAAGGCTGCCTGCAAAGGGCTGGGAGTACCCAACTCCTGTGCCACATGTTTTTCTCTTACAATTCCTGCAGCACAAGCAGGATGATGTCCGTAGGTAATTCTACCATCCGGTTCAATTTTTTCACCAAAATAATAGAGGCTCCGGGCAGTGGCATTGCCCAACAGGTTTCTGGAAATAATTTCATTGTACGTTTCAGTAAAATAAGAAACAATCATCTCAAGACTGGGATGAATCAATGCATCATCAAAATCTAACAGATTATCAGCTTCTTCTCTTTTTCCCATTACGGCAACAGCCGTTGGCATTCCCAATATATCAAATACTACTTCAGAAATATTATCATTTAGATCAACCATCCTCTGTGGTGCCAATACACGATAATTAAAGTTTTCAATGCGTGTGGTATTGCCAAGGGCATCGGTAGACGATTCGATAAACAAATCCCTGGGATCATATTCCAATTGGGTATTGTTACCGAAAGGATCGGTGTATCTTTCTGGTAAATAGAAGTGTAAAGCTGCATCCACATTAAAACCTGCAATGCCCGATCTTACCCAATATTGACCAATAGTATCCATGTCTGAAAAATGATCTTGCAGAACCGTTCCGCTTAAGTAGCCGCTTGCATTGGCATTATTCAAATCATCCGTCACTTCACTTGTTAATTGACCTGGTTTTAATATTGCGGATAGCAAACCGTTAGTAAGTGCCAGCTTGTATGTTTCATAAGGCAAACCTGATTTACTTTGTTCTCCCCAAGGCAATGGATTTATAAGGTCGTCAGCGAAATACAATATTCTAGAATGCTCTACGCATCTTGTTTGCGGGCTGATTCTGTTTGGAAGTTGATGGTATGGAATTTCTTCAACCAATTCAGCTATCTGATGGCTTCTTATTTCATTAATAGAAAAATACAATCCTTCGGCTGGTACTATGCCCGTTAATTCAAATGTTTTTGATTCGATTGGTATTCTTAACCGATAAGTATTTTCTGTTACAATATCATTGCTGAATTTATTTTCTGAAAATACCATTAAGCTTTCACGTTGTACCTCATGAATCAGCGAAAGAATTGCTGACATAATGCCAGCTTCTGAATGCTGCCCAATACGAGGATAATTGACAGCCATTGATTCAAGTGTGTTACCATATTCATCCTGCTTTATATTGAATGAGTGAGCAATACGAGGATCCGGTATAAGTGCATCGCTTGTTAAATCAAGTTCATATTGATAGGTAATCGCTTCACTCTCTGCAGCAAAAAAAACGGCAAATTCATTATTTGCCTTAGGCTGAACGAAATTGATTTTACAATTATGAAAAGCTGTTGAAAATAGTTTGATTCGTTTTTCTTCACCTCTCGAAAATGCTTCAACCTCAAGTTCATATACTTCTTGTCGCAAGGTCATTCCTTTGCATGAGCGCAGCGCCTGAGGCCATTCTTGACTTGTCAAATTTAAAGAGGACAAATCAGGTTCAGGTAAGGCCTTTTCATGAAAGGCTGCTGAAGCCGGGGCAAAGTATTCGTGTTGAAACTGGTTGAGTATTTTTTGACTTCCGAAAAAAGCTCCTGTATGATACCAGGTTATGGTTTTGACTGGGGGTTGATAAAGTGTTAGGTCGTCTGTTATATATGGACTGTTTGCATTTGCTGATGCGAATGTTCCAAAGTTTTCAGCGTCCGTTTGTTCCACCCTGCCAAAGCCCCTGAACTCCCTTTCTGCATGATCGTAATAGCCATGATGATAGCTGTATTGAGAGGTAAAACAGGAGTTTCGCCATTTATCTTTTATTATTGTTTTTGTTAATAAATGTACGGGGAAATGTAGCTTTGTTACCCAAGGTTTTCCAGCCAATTTATCTTCTGTATAGAATTTAGTAGAAGGAGTATATTCCATTGAAGTCTCCTTACCCATATTATTTTTAAAAGAAACCATGATGTGTGGTTTCTTGCTGTTCATCAGGTCAATATACTTTAAAGGAGCATTTGCATCTTTAGCCAAGGGGCTAGACCAAACAATACAGGCGACCCCGTTACCTAATAAATCAGTGACCGTTATTTTAGCTTGCGAATGAATTTCTGGGAAAGGGTCTATCTCAAAAGGCGTGGCACCAAACCGATTACCACTTAAGTTTTTCCAACAGGTAAATTTATTTTTACCGAGGTAAACAATATCAGTAGTGCCAGAACCATCAATATCAGTCAATTTAAGGTATGATGGATTGAATGCATCTGGATAATCAAAAACGGGAGCATTGTCCATGGCCACTTTTGCACCAAACTTTCCATAGCCTAGATTGGGCCAATAACAAATTTCTCCATTTCTGATTCTTACGATATCAGACATTCCACTGCCCGACATATCAGCCAAGAAAATAGTTTGTTTTTGGTCGGCAAATACAATTGCTGCACCCATTTCTTCATCAAATGGTTTAGTCGTCTTTCTTGCTTGCGAAAAACCCGCTCTACCTTTTGATGGATACCACGTAAAAACATTATCTTCTGAAATTCCTACATCT
>Ga0163154_10005611_pt1 | contig 15822 bp, 28 predicted proteins | sample OliLakLV19MP9P1_FD_148649 | JGI IMG/M metagenome (GOLD analysis project Ga0163154, IMG submission 148649) | Freshwater microbial mat bacterial communities from Lake Vanda, McMurdo Dry Valleys, Antarctica - Oligotrophic Lake LV.19.MP9.P1 | ecosystem: Environmental > Aquatic > Freshwater > Lake >... | reverse complement strand
CCACAATATCGCCGATTTTTTTGAAGTGTACGGCGAGCGCAAACCGGCTGGTGATTTGAATGAGCGCTGGAGCCCAAATATCGACAAAAACTATTTGGAATCCCTCCTGGAAGGCGCGTTTGACGACGTGAGCCCTGAGGATGCCGGAGCAGCTATTGTGGAAGCCGTTGATAACGAATTCGTTGACGATGACGCCACCGCGATTGAAATGGTGGCTAAAGCCTTGGGTAAGCCGGCAGCGGAGCTTGAAGGCGAAGTGGCCAAGGCTCGCGGGGAAACCGGGGTCGGCCATGCTAGTGTGGCCTCCAAGAAGCAAGCCAAAGCCGGCCCAGGTGCAGGTGTTGAGGTGGAGTTAAAAGGCGAAATCGAGTGGGAAGAGAAAGCCGGTAAAATCGAATTTAAACCAGCTGAAATGGATGTCAACTTTAAATCATACTATAATTCAAAAATGTCAGAAGGGCCTGGCGTGCTGGTTGAACTCGACACTATCGAAAATGAAGATGAAGTAGCCGATTTTAAATACCGCATGGGAGATGAAGGCGGGACTTTGCATATTACTTTCAAAAATGCTTTACGCGAAGAAGACCGGCCGTTTTCGACTCTATTTTTGTCTGGCGGCTATATTCGCCACCAATTTAAAGTGGGCGACTACTTCCGTTTAGCTATTGAATTAGATAAAGACTACGCTATTTCCGCAAAAGGTGCTGGCAAATTCCTAGATGGGGGCGTAGACGCCTGGAATGATTTAGACGAAGACGATGATGAAGCCGAGGCTACGTTAGCGACTTCTGCAAAAGACGAAATAACTCTACTTGAGCGTCTTAAAGCAGGGGATTACTTCAAATTTGCAGATGAGCATAAAGACCAAAATGAATACCTTGCCCGTGGTAATAACTGGTATGGCTCAGAGAAAGGTTATGATGGTGGCCCTTGGCACGGGGAAGGTAATATGCGAGTTATCAAAATTATCAAGTCAAAAAAATAAATTTTGAGTTTTCCTCGGTAATCTGTAAAATACTTTACAACTTACCGGGGATTTTTTATGCACGAACGAATTGGCGATCTTAATCATTTTAGTGACGATGATTTAGAATATGAATTAGATTGTCGGAATGTCGATCGTGCTCTGGAAACCTTGGCCGATATTCCTCTTGTTACCCAATGGGATGTTTATATCTCCGATAACGAATGCAGTAGCCTAACCCAGATCGCTTCGGAATACGGCCATTTCGGGGAAATTCTTTTAGCTTATTCGGGTTTGCGTGCCCCGATCACGCTTTTTGCCGGTAAACACAAATTTGAATATTTAAACAGAGCCAAACCCGAACCCCTCGCGGAAGCTTACTTGGCATCTTTTCCTTTGCAAAAATATTTTAAATATAAAGAAAATGCACTGAAAGTTTATTCCGCCTGGTTGGGTCCGGATTTTAGCATCACCGGCGATAGTTATGGCTTTATTATTCGCCGCGCTCATTGAGGATTAAATGGAACTGAAGGATCGTATTGCCCACATTTATATAGCCTTAGCTAATTTAAATAATGAATTGGAAGAAATTCGCCAAAAATGCCCCCACCCCGAAACGCGCATTGGTTTATATTCTTACCGCGTAGGGGCAATTCACCCGCAAAGATTATGTACGGTTTGCGACCGCCCCTTAGGGGAGCCAATCACTACGGAAGAAAAGAAACAAGCTGACGAGCTTTTAAATCCACGCTATATCATGGCCAACTAACCCACATTTTTCAGGAGTCTTGAATTCGGATGGTAACTATTATTGCAGAAGGTCCCCACGGCAAACGCATTGCAGGTACGGCAAACTCGGTGGAAGCTGCCCACGAGTCGATAAATAATTTAAAGAAAACTTCGATGTATCGAAACAATATGTTTTTAATCGATACAGGATCTAAAAAGATAGAAGTGGCCTCGGAGGTTATCGATGAGTGAAGGCAACAATACCAGTGGCGGCATAGGGTTTCTGGGGCTTTTAACGATTCTGTTTATAGGGCTTAAGCTGACCGGCTATGTTGACTGGTCCTGGTTTTGGGTCTTATTTCCGGCTTTTTTCCCTTTGGTATTTTTAGCTTTATTTGCCTTATTCGCACTAGCTATGGCGGTGCTTAAGACCATCCGGGAAATTAAACGCTAAAAATATTTTCCGCTATAGTCCAAATTTGCCACCAGCTTTTCATTAAATCCCATGATTTGCCAATCGACTATATTGGCGTCTGGGATTTTAATTGTGTCGGGTATGTTCATGCTGTAGGGCGTGTGACAGCATCCTATATTCCACCACATAACAACCAGCTTCCAAACGTCGTTTTCCTCTGTGGCATTCAATAGTTGAAACGCCATGGTCGTATTGTTTTTGTGCCGGTATAAAGTGTCACGCCGAAAAGCCATTTTAGCCCCGGTTACTTTGTTAAAACAATCGCAGGAGATCTTTATGATACACATTTTTCTAATATTGGCGCTATTATTTGTTGGTTGCGGGGAATCCACGCAATCCTCCTTAGCTGGCGCTAACTCTTTTGGTTTTTTCCGCTGGAAAGCCGTGCTAATGACAGGCGACGATTCCATAAATGCGTTTGATAATGCACGTAAAAAAGTAGCCGAGGTTATCACTAATGAAGGCGTCGAACCTTCCAATATTATCCATTTATCCAGATCCAGTTCGCAGCAAGTTGGCGGGGTAAAAGCATCTTCAGCAATGCACCTAAAATGCGGTACTTAGACTCGTTGGTGTAGCGGTGCTTGAGCACTGAAATTTAGTCTAGGGAGGTTGTCATGTTGGAATCGTTAGAAAAAGGCCGGATATATCCAAAAAGCTGCGCGGTAAAAAAAAATTGGAAAGCCATCCGCAGATGTTTTGCGCAAAAGGGTGGTTAGCCTAGTGGCTAACTGGAAAGCACAGACCCAAGAACAAAGGTTGACCAGGCTTTAAAAATTGGAAATAGCCATAGAGGCAAAAAAATAAAAGAGTCCACGAAAGAAAAATTATCAAAAATAAATGCTAGGTTATCAAAAGAGCAAGTCATGCGGATCTGTGCCTTGGCTGAGGCCAAGGTTAAATATCGCGAGATCGCTAAAATTTTTAATATAAAAGAACCGAGCATTTCGGATATTGTTCTCCGGAGAAGCTATAAATGGGTTTGGCTCGATAAATAAAAACCTTTTAAATTAAAACACCACAAAAGACAGCAATATCAATAACATAAAGTATTAAATAAATCGTAGAATAGCCTGAAGAATTAATATAGCATGCGTGCAACTAATAATTAAGGAGTGTCTATGTCTAACAGGTACCAAAAGGTTCAGTCTTACGTGAAAGATCATGATGTCAGTATCAGCGAGGCTTGCGACAAACTTGGTATCGCATACCATTTGTATCATTACGACCGCACCAAGCTCAATAAACGCAAAGCATTGGCTAAAACCAGTAACCTGTTTGGACGCGGTAAAACCACTCGCCAATACACTCCCACGGCATCGGCGGAAACGGTGGCTCAACCTACTACCAATTTTACCCAGGCATTATCCATCCAGATTTTCACAAAAAAATCCAATGGGGATGAACACCGTATCGAGATCACCGGAACCCAAGCCGATGTTGTTTCGGTCGCCAAAGATTTGTTGAACTAGTCGCAAGTATGAAGCGCTAAATGCGGAACGCAAAAAAGACACCGTTGTACAAGTCAGCGGGTTTGCAGATGTTCGCGGTACCGATGAATATAACATGGTGTTGAGTCAGCACCGCGCTGAAGCCGTAGTAAAATATTTAACCAAACTTGGCGTCAACACTAGTAATCTTAAAGCTGATTGGTTCGGTGAATCTGTTTTAGCGGACGCCGGCCACACCGAAGCAGCACATGCTAAAAACCGCCGCGTTGAAGTCACCTACCAAAAACCATAATGCCTTTATTAAGCGACCTGCCGATTAACCAGTCGGTAGGCTATTTTAAATTAGCCGGTGCCGAAATAATAGATGATGGTTAATGTTACGGTGCGCGACAACTCATATTTCAGTGGCGGGTAAAATCATGCACGAAGGTCATGCTAATTATTTAATGAATTATATTAAGCAAGAAATTGACAAAGATTATTCGCCTGCATTAAATTTTGAGGAGTGGCTTGAAAATGGCTTGCCGGCAAAACACGATAAAAAATTCGAATATAAATGGCATAACAAGGAGTGATTATGGCGGTCAATTCCAAAGAAGATGTGTGGAAATCGGATTGCTGCGAATATTGTTCGCTACCTCTAAAACCCATTCCTGGTTCGCCTGATTTTGTTTGTAAATGTGAATCACCGGATTCAGTGTCCGCAAGCTCGGCTCGCTACCAAGAATGCAAGAACAATTAAAATCAAAAAATGTTGGCCTAAGTAGGCATATCTTAAAAAATTGAACCAGCGCATAAATCCCCCATTAAATAAAATTAATGCGGGGTTTTAAATTTCCGCCCGGACAACATTAGACACCATACCCATGCTTTCATGCATTTGGTACATGATGGCGGTTATCGGCCGCCCGATCGCCGCGCCGGATTCTAATGTAATGCGGAGTGGCATTTGTTCGTGCAAGGCTCCGAGATATTCCGGTTCCGGCAAAGCGTACACATCATTAGGGCCTAATACCCGCAACACCGGGTCTCGGAAGGCGTCGGTATGGATGGGCATCCCGTACAGCATGGGGATAAAGCCGGTAGTATTTAATTGCCGCTTTGATACGGGATCTAAAATATTACTGGTGGCCAAATGTTTCCAAACATTAGCGCCCCAAATCCAGGTGCCCGGTTTTATATTGCGGACCCTTAATTCCGTAACCATGTCGGCTAGAATATTAATTCCTTTGCCAGGACGGTTAATGGCGATTTTGTCGGCCATTTGTTTCCAAAGACGGTCTTCACGCACTAACGTCGCTTCCAACACTTTGAAAAGTGTTTCGACCGTTAGGTCTTTGTCTTGCGCTTCGTCCATATGATCGAGATGGACGGACCCGTTGATTTGAAATATTGGCGGGTAAATATACGCCTGCCTGACTTGGCCGCCACCGGCTTGCGAGGGGCCAGTAGCCATAACCGCTGCGACATCTTTTTTTCTGATTTTGATTTTTGCAATTTCGCCTCTGTCTAACTTATGGAGCATTAAGGTTTTTCTTGCGAAGCCCTCGCGCTCCATAGCTTCAAGAGCGACCTCGCAAATATCATCTGCATCTTTTACTTTATCCAGCAAGCTTTCAACGGTCAGTTCCATCGTAAACCTCGGTCGTTAATAACTCGCTACATAAATTTTTTATTTCTTCAATTCCGGGCAAGTCTGCGTAAGTTCCAGTGAACACGATGCTGCTAACATTACCCGCCCGGAAATCCAGCCCGTTCGTAATGTAGCAAGCTATTCTGGTACTAACGCTATGCGCCCGGCACCAATCAATATATTGGCCGTGGTTACCGGCGATTACTGCGATCATTATCTTCCTCAGCTAGAAAACGTTCCCACTCAACAGGCAACTCACCGAGCATACCTTGCTTAAATACTTTCATGTCGCGTTTCATTTGGTTGATGCTAGACGAATCGCCGCGTGGGTGATCGTAAGCGATCTTCTCTAATTCGTCGTAGCGCCACTTATTGAAATTACTTTCCAGCCGTTCCAATTGTGCATGTGTGATTTTCATAATCTGTTCCATTATCAAAATGCGCCCGATTTAATTCACCGTACTTAAAAATAACCACTATTTGTATTTTACATGTTGCGGATGTTTGCCAAGGACCAAAATAAATTCTCATCCGTCTCGATCAAGGTCTTCATATTGATAACGTGATCGTCTAAAGGGCACGCCTTATCCGAATGGATACACAATGTAGCACCGTCCGCAAGGGTGTGTTTGTTTACTTTTACCGCAATAAAGAGTGCGATCACTCGTGGTTACCAATCAAGCAAGAGAAGAAAATAGATAACGCCATTGCCGAGTTAAAAGAATTGGCCAACTAGCCGATAATAATTTTGACACGCTGCGCGATATTGGCTATGGTTTTTCACCCATCCACAAATCAAATTGCTGGCATGAGCTGTACTTAAATAGGAGTATTGGTATGACTGATCTACAAGTTGTGTATTCAAATCCTGGCGAAACACCCGTAACCGGTAAGCTAATTATCGCTGTTAACGCTGACGACATGGTTGTTGACTATGCAACCCTTGGTTTGACTTTTGATTCGTCGGAAGAACAAATCATGACCGCCGCCAACGGCTTGGTGCAAGAGCGCTTTAATCGCAGCTTCAGCTCGGTGGCAAAAATAAATCTTTTCATGAGATCCTCCTAAGGTTTTCAAGACCTTAGCATGCTTATTAAAAAGTGCAATACAGAGTTGCCACGGTCGGCGGTCTACGCTATAACACGGTGCGTTACAATCCAATAGGAATAGCATGGAAATTTTAAAGATACATCAGTGCCTAAATTTTAAACCCTACGTCGGGGCTAAAGCGGCCACGCTGGGTACACTGGTGGAATTAAATTACCTAGTTCCACGCGGGGTAGTTATTCCATGGCCTTGGTCTGAAGGCACTGTGACTACGGCTAACAAAGTTGACGGCTTAAGTTTGCAGCTTCCCGCTAGATCATCCTTCAAGGAAACTTTGGAAATATCCGCCAAAATAAGAAAAGCCTTTTGGCCGGATTATACCCAAACTCAATTGGCTCAAATCGCCGAAGCCACCACTAGACTAAATTACCCACTTATTGTGCGTTCGTCCGGTAGCGACGAAGATGATTTTACCAACCATGGTAAATCGGCAGCCGGTTGGTATGGCAGTCATGTCGTTTACGATCCAGAAAATTTGGTTCAAGCGATAAAGGAGGTTAGCACCAGCCTTTATTCTAATCGTGCTTTAAGCGGTAGGCAGTCGAAAGTAGAGCCGAAGATGTCGGTTATCATTCAGGAATATGTCAACGACCCGCTCGCTATTCAATTAGTCATTTGTACCGGCCACCCTAATTTGGAGCCAGATGAGATGATTTATTCGATTGATAACGACGACTATGTTGTAAAATATGACGGAATGGAAATTTGCGGGCGAACGCATCGGGGTCTTAACCCTATTTTGCAAAATGCTCTATTTCTGCAAAACTACTTCAAAACACTGCAATGTATCGAAGTGGTTTTGTTAGATGATAAAGCTCATTGGGTGCAAACGAGATCAATGCGTTCGGAATTGATTTCGAGCACTTCGTTGCGCAGCGCCGTCTTGCATAGAGATGCTCTTAACCTACAAGGCTTTGGTATCGGTGCATCTCTTTTTCAAGGTACTGTAAAAGTAATTACGGACCCTAGAATGGTTCATAGCTCTACAATAACTAAAACGGATATTTTAGTGGTGCCCAGCACGTCACCGGAATGGGAGTCTTTATTATTTTGGGCCGGCGGGTTAATAACGGATCACGGCACCAGAACAAGTCACGCAGCGTTGACCGCGCTGGAGTTTAATATTCCTGCGATCATAGGTACTTCTAAGGCTACTGAAATTTTAAAAGATGGTGACAAGATCATAATTGACCCACGACGTGGCGAGGTATACAGATTTGAGCAATAAAGTTAAAAAAGGAGTTAAGAAAATGGGCGAAACTAAAACCAACATGACACCAAAGACAGATAGCGGCAAATCCGTTTTTGGTAAACTGAGCGATAAATGGGCCAAGAAAAAGGACACGAACGCACCAGCTGTTGTCGCCAGAACTTTTGCGGATAATCTTTCTGACGCTTATGAGATGCTGGGCAAATTAATCATTACCAAAGAATCGGATTTGGCTAATGAAAGCGGTAAGGAAGTTGTTAACAGAAAATCCGTGGCCTTATTGAGATCAATGGAATTTCATTTGGAGTCCGCTTTGCAGGAAGCCGCTGAGTATGCAAACCTCTAACGAAGTTATCTTCGGCATCATAGAGCGCCCAAAACCGGAACGTCTGCGCGAGGAATTTTATTGCGACAAAGGCGGTGGCGGCTGTGGGAAATATTTCGCCACGTACTTACGTAAAGAAATGACGGGTAATTATTCTATCCGCTGCCCAAATACTAAATGCAACCACGTCCATTTTAGGAAAATAGTAAAAGGGTTGGTCACCAGTGATCGCCATGACGAGCGTTTACCGGATGCAGTGGATATCATTATAGGGCTGGCCAGTACGCTACGTGATACGCCGTGGCACGATTCGCCAGAGTTTAAGCGCAGCCAAATGAAAGCTTTGAGGACGCCTAATGGTTAGGGAAGTCGATAATTTTTTGATACGCTTTAAAGCCTGGAAAGCTGAAGTGGATAAATTTGCCGCTAATGCGCAAGTATCTTCGCCGGAAGTAATCCTGGCTTTGCGGCTGTTGATGACACCCACTAAAGAACACTATTCTCTAAAAGATCTCGTGGGCTGGGAAGAGTTTAGTCAGTTTATGGACGTAGTGGATATACTGGAAGGTCGGTTAAAATAATGGCAATTAAAAAATTACAAAAGCTGGATAAAAACCAATGGATTCAAAGGGCTAAAGCTTTGTTTTTTGATTGCCTGCACGACCTCGAAGCTGAATCTTTGAAACAAGAAGCTCGCGATTTGATAGAGCAAGGCGGTGGGTTTGATTACAACACCGAATCTAGCGACACAAAGCTTAAATGGTCCAAGCAAAAACGGCGCGCTATCAAGAGGGTTTAAAATGATGAACTTTGCCCCGATGTTACTGGAATGGGATTCTTCTAAATTGCGCGAGGTTGAAGACGCGAAAGTAATATACCGCCAAGCTAAAGCGGAAGGACGCCGCATTGAAGACCTTATCGGCAACCCTGTTGAATTCTTCAAACCCTCTTTGCATGGTATCCGTATTTTGGCTAAAGAACTCAAAGACAGTCAATTTCGGATGCGCATCTTAAATGAAAAAGGCGACGAAACCCTTATCTGGGATAGCCTTGATTCCGCCGAGGTAAAAGAATCCGCCAAAATATTTAAAGAATATTTGGATAAAGGCTGGCGAGCTTTTGCGATTAGTTCGGACGGTAAAATAAAGAAACGCTTGCACAGTTTCGACGCGGAACTAGAGGAAGTTGTTTTCGAAGAAAATAAATACCGCGAAAAATTAAATAATTTCGTGAAAAAGTTCACAGAAATTAAGCTATTACCTCGAACTTTTCCAGGTTGATTTATGCCCAATGCACTCGCTTTAGATTCGTTTGGTACACTAGGGATAGCCACTTCGTCTTCGGCTACCGATTCGCAAATAACGGCAAGTATGTTAACCGTAGATACTTCAGCCGGTTATTTTACCCTGCCGACAAATTACAACTCGGTATCTTACTACAACGGCGGCATTATCACTGGAGGTACCGGCACAAGCGTAACTGGCACCTCATTTACCTACAGCAATGAAAATGCTGGCAATTATTATATAACTGTTAATGGCACCGCTTCCACTTCTGCCATTTCCGGCCTCCAATGGTATGTTACAGATCCGCTCACCAATATAAAAGACTTCGTAAAAAGCAGATCTTTGTTTAAGTCTAAGTCACGTGCAAATCCCTTGGCGATAGCTTCGGCCCAGGAAGAAAAAGCACGGCAACTTTTACGCGAGTTGCTGACGGAAAAAGAGTGGCGGCGCTACGTCACCAACCAATTCATTATGGTCAAAGGTGCTTCTGGTAGGTGGTACCAAATATTTGCGGCAGCGCACCGCTTGATAAATGTTTACGAACGCGGGCAAGTTATCGAGCAGCTTTGTATCCACACCGACTCCCAATGCCCACCATCAGACCACGTAGTGAATATGAAAGTTTTGGTGGAAACTGACGAGGATTTGGTTTGGCGCGGTTCCAACAAACGCGGACCGCTCGTGTACATAGATTACGGGTCGGCTTCGCAGGCAAACGAACAAGACAATTTGGTGCAGTATTTTAAAAAACTGAAAGAATGTGAAGCCAGCCGCAAATTAACAATTACGAATACTTATCATATAGCGGATCATTACGCGGTAGCCGGATAGTTCGCGGTGCTCGATTCGGTGCTACCTGTTTATTCAGGTGAGGATGGCCTCCTAAAACGCATGAGCTTAATTACCAGCGGTCGCCTCGTGCTGGTAGCCGCTTCAATATTCTACCTTGTAAGCCGGCTCAAAAATAATCTGCGTTGCGCTAATAGCAAAACCAACGATAACCACATGTTCGCCTGCTAAGAATCCGGTTAGAGATTGCGTTAAAGCGCCTGCGGTCACACGGCTGACGTACACAGGAGCATTTACCGTCAAGCCCGTAAACCCGCCGATGATCGGCCCAGGCTTTACAGCTATGTTGCCGGTAGCTAGGTTAGGTACTGTCGCATCCACAACGATGCCAAAGGTTGTTCCGGTGTTTAAAAGGTCGTCGGCGCGGGCTAGTTCCACATTGCCGCTGCTAGATTCAAAGACAATTTGATTTAGAGAAATAGTAGCGCCTTCAATGTTAGTGAAGGTCTTCACGCCATCTACGTAATCTTTGTTAGCGGCATCCGTCCCTAAGACTGGCGTGGCTACATTGGAAAGAGTTTTAGCTGCAAAATCAAAATTACCGTTACCATCTTTGCTGATAGTAATTCCGGCGGGGCCACCAACCGAAATGGAGTTGAAAGACACATCCGCATTTTCACTGGGGCGGCGCTTTTTCTTTTCACTCTCGATTACGAGTAAATTTAAATTGGACATGCTTTGGCCCCTAAGTCTAAATTTTTGTCTATCTAAAGATAAGATACCCGGCCTATGTGACCGCTTTTCTTAGTAAAATAAGCCACCTGCACTTGGCAGAGCCGCTACACGTAAATTAACCGTTATGTCTGTTAGTTGGAGTTATTTATGTCCGCGAGCTTACCAAGCCAACACTCCGCTGCCACCCATCGCTTTGTGCCGGGCGCACAAGCCAGACATGCCGGGTGCATTCTTGCAACCCGCGATGCCGCATTTCGGCATTTCGGTACCTACGGTCACAAGCAGGGAATCCTGGCGGCGGGCGGTGTAGTGGAAAAGACAATAGCTTATGCCTGGCAAAGATTTATTTTGACAAACAGAACAGAATTTAACTTTAGGGGGTACTTTGATGGTTACGCCGGCGGCGCACAAAGTACCATTTCTATAACGACGATAATGCGCCTTGCATAAGGACACGTCGCCTTTATTTCGCAAATTGCACGGCTTAGCACATACGACACAAACCGATTTAACATGTTTTAAACGGGCTCCGTCCGCAGCTAAAACGCCAGCACGGTAAAGCTTTCGGTGGTCGCCGCAGAGCAAGACCCCATCCCGAAATTTCACCGGCTTAGAGCACACGGTACAGGATGTATTTATTTCAGCCCCGTTTGAGTCGGTTATGCCTCTTTGGTAGCGCAAATAGTGCAGGAAACAAAGTTCAACATCATCTTTTCTTTTCTTTATGCCGTGATTGCAAACTTTGCAGGCGTATTGGAGTTCATTGCCAGCGCTGTCCAAATAACCGTTGTGGAAGCGTTCGGCGTGCGCGTGGCACATAATAACGTCGCCACTAGGTCGGCAAGGTTTTTGGCAAACAATGCAAATCTTCTTTTTAGATTTTTTTACACCGTCGGCGTCCGAGAAACCTTTGGAATAGAGTAGGTAATGTTTATGGCATAATTCAACACCGTCGGCTCTTTTGCGGATACGTTCTTGGCAAACTTTGCAACTAAGTTTTATCGTGTCGCCATTTTCTGTTAAATAGCCGCGCTTAAAACTGAGGTAATGATCCCGGCATAATTGAATACCATCTTTACGGTTAGTCGCCTTGGGACATACTTTGCATTTCACTATAAGCTTTGGTGCAGGTGGTGCTTTAGGTTGAATAACTTTGGGCGGTTTCGGCGGCTTTATTTTAATTATTTTGTTGCCTGCCATATCAATTACGCCGGCAGCTATTTTCATTAAGTGCTGTCGGCAATAGCCGTTGGCAACAAATTGTTTAACTGTGCCACATAGTTTACAAATTTGTTTTTGGCGGGTGGACGTGCCGTCTTCTTTAATTCTGCCAAGTTTAAAAGCGCTATAATGTGATTTACAAAACCCTTTAATTAGCCGTTTAGTTTCGGAACATACTTTGCATTTGGCGTTCGGCACCTCGGCCCACATTACCCGCCTGCCACCTTCCAAAATACGAGAGCCATCTAGCCGCATGACTTTATGCATGTAAACTTTTATATAATGTCGATTGCACAGGTTTCTTTTACGCGCACCGGTTTCACAGCCGGGTATATGGCAAACAACTCCGGTATAGTCCACTTTGCCAATGCGTTTATCGGTTAATGGTCGGCCGTCAGCGTCAATTTGTTTTTTCTTGAATTGCTTATAATGCTTTGTGCACATGCCTTTTGCATGTATTTTTGGCTCGCGGCAAACTCTGCAATGGCCGTCGTGTTTTATTTCTGCATTGCAAGTATCGTTAACGACACCTAGCGAATCCATCCAACCTTTGCGCAGCCAGCTGTAATGTAGTTTGCAGAATTTTTTACAATATTGCGGGTGACCGCAATCTTTAAAAAGACAATTTGCCGGCATTTACTACTCAGTATCCAAACTCAGCTGCAACATGTAGCCTTCAATACTTTGATTTGATTTGTAGTAGTAAATCCCAGATTTAAAGCTGTTGTCAAACAGATAAAGCAAGCCAATCGTATCGCTACCGTAAATCTTATCGTAATTACCAGCCCTTACCAATTCGTCTTCTTTGTAGAACCGGTAGTACGTGCCCAAGGCGTGTGGTTTATTACGTTCGGATAATACGGTTGTCTCTACGTAATAAGCGTTTATTTTACCGTAATTTGTGGTGCGCTCCACTTGCTTGGAGTCTTTTGCCCCGCCGATGTTTATATGAATAGCGGTAGCAATTTCTGGGACATATTTTTTAGCGCCTAATTCTACTTGGTGGCGGTCCGGCCTAGTCGTGAACTGTGTTACCGCGTAATTAATATGCGTAACCAGCGTGCTGTTGATTAAAAATTTGTTTTCAATGGAGTAGGTAGTGTTGGATGTGTATGGCGGTAATTTTACTAATTTGGCATCTAAATCTAAATATTGCTTTCCGGGTTGTTCTACCCAATCACGAGCCATACCTACCGCTAATTGGTATTGTTCGTTATTAAACCAGCTAGAGGCGGTAGCTTCTAAAGAACGTGCAAACCTTTCGCCGGTACTGCTACCGCCAGCCACCAAAGTATAGCTGCGGAGTTTACCTTGGTTATACCGGGCACCAGCCTTAATGCTACCGAAGTCTTCCGATTCCGTGGCACCTCCGAGTGTTTGTAATTCTAAATTCAAACCTTCGCGGTCCGCACTATAGCTAATACCAAGATCGTAATAGTGTGCATACGTGAAATAATCTGCCGAAATTATCGTTTTAGCCAAAGCGCCGGAGCTAATAAAACCCAAAACCAGCAGAAGTATTCGCATGTGTTATTCTTTACTCAAAGAGGGTTAAAGCCATGAATGTTTCGGATATACCTAGCGTACTTCTTAAAGATACCGATTTGAAGCACAATGTTGAACTTGTGTCCGATATTCAGCATTTGTTACACGAAGTTTTAATTTCCTATAAAGCGGGTATTCCCCTTTATGAAAAAGATACTGTAGTTCACGCCGACGCTATTTTGTTGGCGCAAGATTTGTTGGATGAATTAAAAGCGCGTTTTGCTCTGCAAGATAAAAGCGCCTTCGCGGCTACTAATAAATCTAAAAAAAGAAAATAATCAGGGGTTAGCTTTTAGCCATTTAACCCATTGATCCAGCCATTCAAAATATTCGAATAAAAAATCGTCGTTATAAATGGACCCCTTAATATCTGGGGTCATTTGTTCAGATGCCATTTCAAAAAGCTCTTGGCGACCTTTGATGTCATTCATATCATTCATCGAAAGCCGTTCGTGTTGATCCAGCCATTTATTAAGCTTTGCCCAAAATTTTTTATATTCCATTAAAGACTGGCTCCAGCCGCTTCTTTTTTTGGTCGGCCTGGCCCGCGTTTTTCACGGAAGCTATCTTCTGCTGGCGTTTCGGTGTTTGAGCCAACATATTCTTCACGCGCTACCCACATTTGATGTGCTATATGGTAACTGCGCTCCGCTAACGCTTGCGTTGTTTTTGCAGATTGATCAGTCTGCCCTGTTAGCAAGGCTTGTAAAACATGCAGCGCGGTTTTATCTAAAAAATTTATTTCATCTCTGGTCATTTTAATTTCCTCTATTACGGTTATTTTATAACTACGACCTTTAGACGTGGAGAATTATTATGGGTATATTCTACCGGCAAAGTATCGCCATCACGGCCGGAAAGCAACCCACCTCTGGGCCTGTTAAAGAGAAAATTTTTGAAATCCCAAATTACGAAACCATTGACGTAACTTCTTGGGGCGAAGCTGCCTCGCAACGCTTTGTGGTTCCAGACGGTTCTGTAGACTTGCCTTTGAGTATAGGCACGATACAAGAAGCGGAAATGCTAGCCATACGCGTTGATTCTGTAGACTTGGAGCTAAATGTCAAGTTGGTCAATGTGAATGGAACCACCGTAAATCTTCCTCTGTTACCGCAAAGGACTAGTATTTTTCATACCAAATTTTCAAGCATTTTGGTGACAAATACGTCCGGTTCGGCAATAGAGGGGGTATTTTTCGTTGCCGGGGATTAATTTTTTCAAAAACATTTTAGCGAGGGTTAATGCATGGCGCGCAAGCAAAACGCAGTGCCGATGGAATCCCATTACCAAAATTCTTCTAAATATGAAGATGAGGTCGGGGAATATACTGAAGATGGGTCTGGAAAAACTGATCAAATTGATGATTCTCCAGACTTTGAGGAAATACGGCGTAAAATTAACTTAATTAATCGCGGTATTTCCGTAGACGTGATCGATGTCAAGAAAGTCGTGGAAGATAAAGACAAGATGATAGTTGAGTTATGTTTATTTACGGATGTAATCGGGAATCCGTATTTTGGTAGCGTGCGTTTGAAAATGGCAAAACAGACGATCAATAAACTGTTGGCACTGTTGAAAAAGCAGGTTGACTAGATGTAAGGTTAAATTACCAACATGAGCACTAGATTTTCAGGGCAGTTAAATATTGCAGTTGTGCCGGTTGTAATCTCCCCTTACGAGATTGAAGCGGTTTTTACAGATTTGCGTGGTTTTTATACCGAAGCGCAAATTTCTGTTGGTAACGTCATAATCGACGCTAATCAGAACCGTTACAAGGTCACTAGCATCATCTCCTTAAGCCCCTTGGTGCTTCGGGTGGTGTTTGATGATTTGGGTGCGCCATCCCAGCCTTCTGTGGGTTTGGGTATCATCGGTCAAGCATCTGCTAACCGCCAACTTTTAGAAGTCACCCCGGAAGCGCCTACGGGCTTGGCGGAAGCCGCTCGTAATATCGATGCTTTCAAAAATCTAGATCAAGTAATTAGCTCTACTACCGGACCACAAGGCGTCCAAGGTACAACTGGCGTCCAAGGGGCTGGGCAGCAAGGCTCTACCGGAGTAAAGGGACCAACTGGACCTTCCGGTGCTATAGGCTCGACAGGGTCGCAAGGGATTCAAGGTCAATTTGGGAATACTGGTGCTATCGGGCCAACCGGTGTGCGCGGCTTCACTGGTGCTGCGGGTGCCAACGGCCAGCAAGGCGTAACCGGAGTTTCCGGTTCAAACGGGGCGACCGGGCTTTCAGGGCCACAAGGGATTCAAGGCCAAACCGGCGCGCAAGGGACACAAGGGCAGCGCGGTTTTACTGGATTTGCCGGCAGTGCCGGAGTCACCGGTGCAAAAGGTGCGACA
>Ga0163154_10005607_pt1 | contig 15833 bp, 8 predicted proteins | sample OliLakLV19MP9P1_FD_148649 | JGI IMG/M metagenome (GOLD analysis project Ga0163154, IMG submission 148649) | Freshwater microbial mat bacterial communities from Lake Vanda, McMurdo Dry Valleys, Antarctica - Oligotrophic Lake LV.19.MP9.P1 | ecosystem: Environmental > Aquatic > Freshwater > Lake >... | reverse complement strand
CACCCGCACCGTGGTCGGCCTGGTCGATCAGGTCGGAGCGTTGCTTGGGGTAGTCGCACCAGTGCACGCTCGCCGGAGCGGCGGGGTCGATGGCGACGACGAGGCGCTGGTAGACCTCCTCGGTGAGGAAGGGCATGAATGGGGCGAGGACCTTGGCGAAAGTGACCAGCACCTCGTAGAGGGTGGCGTAGGCATCGGCCTGGTCGGCGGCGTCGTCGCTTTTCCAGAAGCGGCGGCGCGAGAGGCGGATGTACCAGTTGGTGAGGTCGTCGATGAAGGCGACCAGGCGCGGCACCACGTTGTAGAGGCGGTAGCCTTCCATCTCGTGGTTCACATCGCGGATCAGGCTCTGCATCGTCGACAGCACCCAGCGATCGAGTTCGGCGCGTTGCGCGGGCGCGCGCGCCGCGGTGCCCGGCGACCAGCCGTCGACGCTGGCGTAGGTGGTGAAGAACGACAGCGCATTCCAGTACGGCAGCACCACCGTGCGCACGATCTCCTTGAGGCCGTTCTCGCTGAAGCGCAGCGGCTCGGCGCGCACCACCGGCGAGTCGATCAGGTAGGCGCGCAGCGCGTCGGCGCCGATCTCCTCAAGGACCTTCATCGGGTCCGGGTAGTTCTTCTTCGATTTGGACATCTTCTGCCCGTCCTCGGCGAGGACGAGGCCGTTGACGACGACGTTGCGGAAGGCCGGCTTGTCGAACAGCGATGTCGACAGCACCAGGAGGGTGTAGAACCAGCCACGCGTCTGGTCGAGGCCTTCGGCGATGAACTGCGCCGGGAAACCGGCCTCGAAGCGTTCCTTGTTCTCGAACGGGTAGTGCGACTGGGCGTACGGCATCGCTCCCGATTCGAACCAGCAGTCGAGCACCTCGGGCGTGCGCCGATAGCGCTTGCCGTCGCGCACGATCTCGATGCGGTCCATGTGGTGCTTGTGCAGGTCGTCGACCGTCACGCCCGACATCCGTTCCAGCTCGGCGACCGAGCCGACGCAGATGGTATCGCTGGCGTCGTCGACGTTGATCCACACCGGGATGCATGATCCCCAGAAGCGGTTGCGCGAGATGTTCCAATCCTTGGCGTCGCGCAGCCAGTTGCCGAAGCGGTTGCTGCCGATGGCCTCGGGCACCCAGCGGATCTGGGCGTTGTTGGCCATCAGCTTGTCGCGGATGTCCTCGACGCGCACGTACCAGGCTTCGATCGCGCGGTAGATCAGCGGGGTGTCGGTGCGCTCGCAGAACGGGTAGCTGTGCACCAGGGTCGACTGGTGGACCAGTTTACCCTCTTCCCTCAGGCGCTTGATGATCGCCTTGTCGGCGTCCTTGCAGAACTGGCCGGCGTATTCGGGGATGAGCGCGGTGAATTTGGCCTCTTCGTCGAGCGGATCGACCAACTCAATGCCCTCGCGGCGGCAGACGCGGTAGTCGTCCTCACCGTAGGCGGGCGCCAGGTGCACGACACCGGTACCGTCGCCGGTCGAGACGAAGGCATCGCCGAGGATGCGGAAGGCGTTGGCCTGGTCAGCGAAATACGGGAAGAGCGGTTCGTAGCCCAAGCCGACCAGGTCGGCGCCCTTCACCGTGCGCAGGATGCGGTACTGTTCCGGCTTCTTGTAGATGGCCGCGACGCGGTCGCCGGCGAGCAGGTAGATGTCCTGGGTTTCGGCGTCTTCGAGATAGACGTAGTCGATCTCTGGCCCGACGCAGAGCGCGAGGTTCGCCGGCAACGTCCACGGCGTGGTCGTCCAGGCGAGCACGTAGGCGCCGCCGCCTTCGCCATCGAGGCGGAAACGCACGGTGATCGCCGGGTCCTGCACGTCCTTGTAGTTGTTGCCGGCTTCGAAGTTCGACAGCGGCGTCGTCAGCTTCCAGCTATAAGGCATGATCCGGTGCGCTTTATAGACCCGGTCCTGGTCCCACAGCTGCTTGAAGACCCACCACACCGACTCCATGAAGTCGCGGTCCATGGTCTTGTAGTCGTTATCGAAATCGACCCAGCGGCCCATGCGCGTGACCGTCTTGCGCCATTCGCCGACATAGGTCTGCACCAGCGAGCGGCACTGATCGTTGAAGCGGTCGACGCCGTGGGCGCGGATCTCGGGCGTCCCGTTGAGTCCCAGCGTCTTCTGCGCCAGGCTCTCGATCGGCAAGCCGTGGCAGTCCCAGCCGAAGCGACGTTCGACCTGGAAGCCGCGCATCGACCAATAGCGGGGCACGATGTCCTTGATGGTGCCGGCGAGGAGGTGGCCGTAGTGCGGCGTGCCGGTCGCGAACGGCGGCCCGTCGTAGAAGACGAACTCCTCGGCCCCGGCGCGCTGGCGGCGGCGGTTGGATTCTTGGAAGGCGTCGAGCCGTTCCCACAGCGCGAGGATGCCGTGCTCGATCGCCGGAAAGCTGACCTGGGCCGGTACCTTGGCGAAGACGGGCGTGGCGGCAGACATGCGGAACCTCTCGGCGTGGGAAGGCCGCAGGTTCTACGTCGCGCCCCAGGGCGGGCAATGCCGCCGGCCCGCTGCCAACTACGCCGGTTGGGTGACCGCGTCGCTGTCGACGATGGCCGGACGACGCCACGGCATCGGCCGGCCGATCGCCTCCCAGCCGAGCAGGGTCAGCGCGGGCAGATGTGCCAGCGACGTCACCCACCCCAGCTCGTTTCCGCCGTCGAGCGCGTGCAGCCACCACAGCGGCGCGGCCGCAGTCCACACCAGCAGGCCCCACGACGCGGTGAAGGGCAGCAGCAGCACCAGCGGCAGCAGGTACCAGGGATTGACCGTGGGCAGGCAGACTAGCAGCAGTGCGAGCATATGCGCGGTGTGCGCTGGGTTCTGCGGATCGCGTTGGGCGCGCGTCGCCCACACCGCCGCGCCGGCGAGGAAGAGCGCGGCGAGCAGACCGATCACCACCGGTTGGACCAGGTCGGCGCTCAGCCAGGCGGCGACCACCCAGCGCAGGACCGGCTCGAGCGGGCCGTGGAAGTGGAGGGTGGTGGCATGGTCGCTGAGGCCGCGCAGGACGCCGAAGCCGAGGCCGTCGGCGAAGGGCAGGTAGGTCACCACCGCGGCGAGCGCGGGCAGCGCCCACCACCACCACGCCCGACCGAGCAGCTGCGGCAGAAGCGCCACCGCGCCGAATGGGCGCACCAGCGCGGCGAGGGTGGTGGCGATCAGGCCACCGTGGCGTTTGCCCATGTGGGCGAGCAGCACGCCGAGCACGAGGGGCACCGCCATCAGCGCGTCGGTGTGGCCGGCACCAGTGAAGAAGAGGGGGCCGATCGGGTGCCAGGCGGCGGCGATGATCATCGCGGGCGGCAGGTGCAGGCGCACCACCAGCGCCATGACGATGGCCAGCGCCAGCAGCTCGCAGGCTGCCGCCACCACCTTGAACGCGTGCGGGGTCGCCGCGACCTCGGTCACCAACGACTGGGCCCACTGCATGAGCGGCGGATTGGCGGCGGTGAGGCCGGCGTGCGGCACCGCCTCATAGATCGCCTCGGGGATGCGATCGGGAACCAGCGCGAAGGCGTCGGGATGGGCCGGCTGGATCAGGTAGGGGTTCTGACCCGACGCTACCTGACGACCCTCGACAATGGCGCGGCTGACATTGTCGCCGGCCGGCAGGCCGAAGGCGACCAGGCGGATGCAAATGGTCACCGCGGCGATCCAGGCCAGGGTCCAGGCGCCACCCGGGCGGCGACGGACCGACCATACCGCCAGCACATAGAGCGCGCCGAGGCAGAGACCGAGGCTGGCGAACAGCACCGGGTTCACCTGGAAGCCACCGCTCTGATGCGCGAGCAGGGCGTAGACGCCGATCGCGGCGATGCCCGCCGGGATGAGCGTGGTCAGCGCCGAGCGCGCGCCGAGCTGGTGCTTTACCGCCACCGCGCGCTCCTTCAGGCTGAACCAGGCCACCCACAGGAAGCCCGAGATGTAGAGCGCCATAAGCGGAGCGATCCACGAATTGGGCCGGTTGAGGCCGATCGCCAGGCCGAGGGCGGCCCAGCCGGCGCAGAGTAGTTCGGGGATGCCCGAGGCCATGCTCGCCTTGTAGCTGCCCTTGCTGCCCGCGGCCCCGGTCTTCGGCGTGCGCACGAAGGCGGACTGGCGACCGATGAGCGCTTCGTAGACGGCGATGGCGTTCGAGATCGCGATGCCGGTGCCGATCGAGGCCAGCACCGGCAGCACGCGCAGACGCTTCCAACCCGAGCGTCCCTTGAGCACCCACTGGCTGGCGGCGTAGATGGTGATCGGCGAACCGGCGCCGATCACGAAGCCGAGCAGGCCGAACATCAGCACCCACACGGGCAGGTGGTGCGCCAGCATCAGGGCGGGCGGCGCGGCGATCAGACTGAGCAGGATGAGCGGGTGGACGCAGTAGTGCGTCATGTGCAGGGTCGCGGCGAGCTTGGCGTGCAGGCTCCAGGTCGAACTCCAGACGCGTGGCAGCAGTTTGCGCGCGGTCTGGATCGAACCCTTCGCCCAACGGAACTGCTGGCTGCGCCAGGCGCTGAGCGAGGCCGGGATCTCGCCCGGAACGGCGAGGGCGATGCGGTAGGTGCAGCGCCAGCCCTTGAGCTGGACGCGGTAGCTGAGGTCCATGTCCTCGGTGAGGGTGTCGTGCTCCCACCCGCCGCCGGCGTGGATCGCTTCGCTGCGCCACAGGCCGCAGGTTCCGTTGAAGTTCATCGCCAGGCCCGACCACGCGCGCGCGCCCTGCTCGATGGCGAAGTGGCCGTCGATGCCGAGGGCCTGGGCCCTGGTCAGCAGGTTCTCGTCACGATTGATGTGATCCCAGCGGCCCTGGACCAGGGCCAGCCCGGGGTCGGCGAGCAGCGGCTTGATGGCGATCTTGAGGAAGTCGGGGTTGGGGATGAAGTCGGCGTCGAAGATGGCGATGAAGGGCGCATCGCAGGCCTTCATGCCATTCTCGAGCGCGCCCGCCTTGTAGCCGGTGCGGTCGGTGCGGTGGATGCTGACCGCGTCGAGGCCGCGCGCACGCAGGGCGGCGCACGCCTGGATACCCATGCCCACGCTGTCGTCGGTGGAGTCGTCGAGCAGTTGAATGATCAGGCGATCCTTCGGCCAGTCGAGCCGGCCGATGGCGTCGACCAGGCGGGTGACGACGTCGCGTTCGTTGAAAACCGGCAGTTGGACGAGCACCCGGGGCAGCTCGGCGGGCAGGGGGGTGGCGTCTTCGGCAGCGGCCGTGGCGGCCGCTGCGCCACGGTTCACGAGGAACAGGCGGAGCAGCCACAGGCTGTGCAGGCCGTAGATGGCGAGCAGCGTCACCGCCAGCACGTAGATGGCGGCGCAGACGTAACTCAGTACATTCAGCACGGTCATGAGATGGATCACCGGCGTCCCCCGATTTTAGGCAAAGCGGGCAACGTAAGGGTTGCGGCCGGGTTCGCAATGACCCCGGATAGGGCGGGCAAGTGTCGATCGGGCAGTCCCTCGACAACCGTCTGATCCGCTCCCTTCAACGATCTGGGCCTCGATCTTCTGGCCGGAACCGGACTGGGCCCCCGCATCGACGAGTACGCCGATCGGACAAAGTCCGTGCCGCAAGCCGTGTCGGGATTTCCGCTGCCGCTCTCAGTCACGGCAATCGCTCATCATCAGCCCCGACAGGCTCCTCGTCTCGCTCCTCGCCTCACGTTGTGCTGCTCACGGCTACGCAGTTGTTGCATCGCCAAACCCGCTAACGGATGATCCCATCGTGCAGGACAGCGGACAGTCCTGGGCTTCGCCGATCGAACGCCTTCTCGGGCGTGACTGGCGGGGTCAACGGCTCCACGAAGGGTGTCCAACCTTGCGGGCACAAGCCCCTCGGACTGCTCCTTTCGCGACTACGCTTTGCTAGCGAGGACGATGCACATGGACCAGCGCGGTTTCCCGACGGCCGATGGCCTGATCAGCTACCTCAACGCCTGCGGTGGAAGCGATACCTTCCAACGCTGGGATGCCAACGGTCAGCCTGATCTCGCCGCAGCGCGACGCCTTGCCGAGGATCTCCGAGCCATGCTCGGCCACCGTCTCGGAGTCGTCGCCAGCGTCGAACAGTCTTTCAACCGCGTCACCCTGAGTCTGGTGCTCGAACCCGCCAAGGTTTGAGCCCGTTCCGGGTGCCGGCTGCCGGCTGATGGTCACTCCATCAGCGAGCATCACCACCCGCTTCCGCCAACCCCGACAACGCCTGCCATGCGGCAGGCGTTGTCATTTTTTTTGGCGCGCGGCGCGCCCTTGATCGACTGCTGCGCGATGCGGCAGCACTATGAGACCTTCAGCGAGCGCAACCGCTTTTCCGAGCGTCGTGCGCGCCCTCGGCTCCTGACTCCAGCGGGCGTTTGCGCAAGGCGCAGAATACGCAAACCCAGTGGCGTGCATGCCGCGCGTTGGCTGCACAGCGGCCTTCATCCACGGCCTTGCGCCGAGGTCGGGCGGTTTAAGCTGCGCCCCCCCCCGAGACCCCACCTCCGTGCGTTGCCCCTTTTGCCACCAGGATGACGATCGCGTCATCGACTCTCGCGCCACCGACGACGGCACCGCCATCCGTCGTCGCCGCGAGTGCAATCCTTGCCATAAGCGCTTCACGACCTACGAGCGAGTCGAGGGCGAAGAGAACCTCCGTGTCGTCAAGAAGAACGGTGGCATCCAGGCCTTCGACCGCGGCAAGATCCTGCGCGGCATGCTCATCGCCTGCGAGAAGCGACCGGTGGCGTCCGAGGATCTCGAGGCCGCGGTCAACCGCATCCAGCATCGCCTGGTCAGCGAGGGCGACCGCGAGATCCAGACCACCCGCATCGGCCTGCTGGTGATGGATGAGCTGCGCGCCCTCGATCAGGTCGCCTACGTGCGATTCGCCTCGGTCTACCGCCAGTTCAAGGATCTCGACGACTTCATGGTCGAACTGCGCAAGGTGATCGGCGAGGGCTCGCGCGCATGAGGCCGTCGCTGGTGATCAAGCGCGATGGCAGCGCGGTGCCGTTCATGCTCGAGCGCATCACGGCGGCGATCAGCCAGGCCCAGCGTGCGGTCGGCATCAGCGACGGCGCCCTGGCCGACGAGTTGGCCAATGTGGTGCAGGAACACCTCGAACGCATCTGCGACAAACCCAGCCTGGGCATCGAGGAGATCCAGGACGCGGTGGTGCACGTCCTGCAGGAGAGCGGCAACTACGAAGCCGCCATCGCCTACACCCGCTACCGCGACGCGCGCGAGCGCTTCCGTCGTTCGCGGCGGCTGCTCGGCGACGACCGCGCCGCGCCCAATCTCGCCATCGTCGACCCCGATGGCCGTCGCCGCCCGTGGGAACGCGACTGGCTGCGCGACGTTCTGGTCACCCAGCTCGGCCTGAGCGGCAAGGCGGCCGACGATGCGGTGCTGCAGGTCGAGAGGATGCTCGCTGAGTCGTCGCTCACCGAATTGTCCTCACCGCTGCTGCTCAGTCTGGTCGACGCCGCGCTGGTCCGCTGCGGCATGCACGCCGACGCAGCGGCGCGCGCGCCGCTGCGCCTCGATCGCGACGAGGTCGCGCGCGCCATCGCCAGCGCCCCTGACGGTCATCAGGCAGCGCTCGCCACCGGACGGCGCGCGCTGCATCAGCTCTCGCTCGCCCGCGACTGCCCGGCCGAGGTGCTGCGCCTCTACTGCCAGGGGCGGCTGTGGGTCGACGGCCTCGATGACCCGCTGCGCGGCAGCCACTTCACCGCCACCGTCGACGGCAGCTCGAATCCATGGCAGGTGCTGGCCAACGCCTTCAGCCTGGCCACCGAGGCGCACGCGGCGTGGCGTCGCATCAGCATGGTGCTGCCACCCCAGCACCTCGGCCACCTCGAACGGGGTGCGCTGTCGCTGGTCAAGCCGATCACCGCCCTGTCGTCGCTCGCCTTCGTCTACCTCTATTGCGACGGCCGCACGCCGTTGCTCGACCACTGGCCGTTCGTCGGCAAGCGCGTCAGCATCGCCACCTACGCCGACGATTTCCTGCTCTTGCGCCGTCTGCAAGAGCTGCACCTGCCGATGCTGGCCGGACCGCACCTCATGCAGGGCGGTTACCGCGGTCGGATCGCGATCGAACTCGCGCTCAATGCCCAGGGCCTCGACAACGAATTCTCACAGATGGACGCGCTGGCGATGGGCCTGGTCGCCGCCGCCAAGGTGCGCATTGACCAGTTGGCCAAGGCGCCGACCCCGGTGGCCGGCGACCTGCGCTTCGCCATCTACGGACTGCCGGTCAATTCGGCCTCGACCGAATACCTCGAGCGCCAGGTAGTGCAGGAGGGTCAGCGCAATGGCTTGACCCTGATCCGTACCACCAACCTGCCCGAGGCCGCCTGCGCGCACCTCGGACGCCTCCTCGAGTGAACGCTGACGGCAACCCCTGGGACGGCACCGCCGCCCAGGTCGTGCCGCAGGCGGTCGAGCGTTTGCCGCTCTTCCATTGGCGACCGGCGACGCGCCTGCTTGCGGTCGGCAGTCGCGATGGCGCGTCGTTCTCGCCTGACTGGCGCGCCGCCGAAGAGCGCACCTTCCATCGCCCGCTCACCGTCGACGGCCTGTGCGCTGCTGCCGACAAGCTGGGTGTCGCCGGCTTCGCCGCGACCTGGGCCGAGAGCCTGCGCTATCCGCGCGGCCTCGACACCCTGCTCGCCGCCGCCGGAGAGCGGCCGCTGATCGTCGCCAGTGCCGGTCGCGGCGACGCCGATCTGCTCGCCGCGCTTTTGCCGCGGGTGGATGCTTGGCTGCTGCTGATCGCGGGCGAACCGGGCGAGCACGCCGCGCGCATCCTGGCGGGGGCCCGCCGCGTCGAGGTCCAACTCGGGCTCGACGGCGCATCCCCACCCGACCTGCCGTGGGCGTGCGCGGCGGCGGTCCATCTCGTGCCGCTGCGCGCCGCGGCGGATCCGCTCGCGCGACGGGGCTGGTATGCTGCCGCGCGTGCGCGGCTTGCCGGGGTGGCGGTGTACGACGAGGACACGCCACACAGCGATTGCGCCTGCGGCGCCCGCCTGGTCTGGCGCTCAGGCGGGATCAGCCGGCGCGACGCGCTCGCAGGCGACGGACGCTGCACGTCCTGTGGCGCCTCCACCCGTATCGTCGGCTGACGCAGCCGGGGTCGCACAGGGCAGGCGCAGAAGAGGCTGGATTTCCCCCGGGGCTCTTTTAAATACTCGCCAGACCGCCCATGGGGGCATAGCTCAGTTGGTAGAGCGGTTCGTTCGCAATGAACAGGTCAGGAGTTCAACTCTCCTTGCCTCCACCATCGATCGCGGTCGGATGGACACCCGGGCATGCGCCCGGGTGTTCCTCTTTGTGCCCTTTCGCGCAATCAGCGCTGGATGAGGGGCTTGCAACATCTGGCGCGGCGGCCATCGTCTGCCTCCCCATTCCCGAGGAGGTTCCATGCCCATCCAGCGCACCCTGGTGCTGCTCAAGCCCGACGCCGTCCAGCGCGGTCTGATCGGCGAGATCATCCGCCGTTTCGAGCAGAAGGGCCTGATCTCGGTCGGCATGAAGCTGATCTCGCCGGCGAAGGATCTCGCCGACAAGCACTACCACGAGCATGCCCAGAAGCCGTTCTACCCCGGCCTGATCGCCTTCATCACCAGCGGCCCGATCGTGGCGCTGGCCCTCGAGGGCGACGAGGCGATCGCGGTGGTGCGCAACCTGGTCGGGCCGACCGACGGTCGCAAGGCCGCGCCCGGCACCATCCGCGGCGACTTCGGCATCTCGCGCTCGTCGAACCTGGTGCACGGATCGGACAGCCCGGAAGCCGCCGAGCGCGAACTGAAGATCTGGTTCCCCGAAGGTCTGCTCGGCTGGTCGCGCTGCGACAAGCCCTGGCTTGATTCGGAGTGACCGTCCCGACCATCCTGTAACGCCATTCCCCGTGGTGTAACGGTAGCACTAGAGATTTTGACTCTCTCAGTTCTGGTTCGAATCCAGGCGGGGAAGCCAGTGAAACCCACGGTGAAAACCGTGGGTTTCTCGTTTGACGGGGATGTGCGATCGAGGTGGTCGCTGTCTAGCGCCATCCCGATCGCCGGTCTCTGCTCAGCCCGGATGCTTCGGTTCGCGCGGGGCCTTCCCCAGCGGACGGTCGAGTTCGAGGATGATGAATTCGTTGTCATCCGGCAGGCCGGGGTTGCGGCCCTTGCTGAAGGGGAAGTTGTTGTCGTTGAGCACGCCGATGCGCTTGCGATCGAAGATGATCACGTCCTCGATGGTCTGGAAGGGGAACGAGAAGGTCGTTCCCAAGCCGACGTCGCCGACGCGGCCAGGCAGCGAGATGGCATGGGGATCATGGATCGCCTGGAGGTCGACCGCCTGCTCCTTGTCGACGTAGGCCTCGGGAGCGCCGAGGGTGACCTCGTAGATGCGCTTGAAGCCGGTGAGAATCCCCTGCGATTCATCGCGCTCGATGATCAGCCCGCGCTTGTTCTGGAAGAGTTGGAAGTCGCCGATCGCGGTGCCGCCGGCTTCCAACTGGTAGCGATGGCGGATGCCGGTGTAGACCCGGTGCTTGAGGTCGAATTCGTGGATGAGCAGGGTCTTCGCCTCGTCGCCGACCAGCGGCTTTTCGAGCAGGGGGAGCAGCTTCTTGCCATTGGGGCTGATCGCCATGCCCTCGAATCCACCACTGCGCGTCGCGCGGAAGGGACGATCGAGACGGGTGACCCGGTACGGCCAGGGCAATCCCGCCAGCCATGGTGTGTTGGCACCAAACTCATCCTGCAGATTCGTGCTGTCATCCGAATCGGGATTGCTGCGATCGGCGTAGATGGGGAAATCACCGAACAGGTAGACGGTGCGGATGCTCGGGAAGACACGCTGGGTCCACAGCAGGGTACGGAAGTCGAAACTCTGTACGTCGGCTCGCTCGTGTAGACCGTTGACGGCGATCGTGCCCGCGATGAGCAGGGAGAAGGGCAGCGGGCCGACGGTGCGGCTGGAGAAGACCCGGCCATGCTCGTCGAGCTGATGGCTGGGGTTGATCTTGGTTTCCAGGTTGAAGCGCACGCGCGCCGCGTTCTTCCAGCGCTTGCCGGCGTCGGGATGCCCGCTGCCCGCGCCGGTGCGGTAGTGGTCGACGTAGAAGCGCACGAAATCGAACATCTGCTGCAGGCTTGGCACCACGTAGGGATCCATCAGCCCGCGCGAGGCGACGAAGGCCTGGGTCACCGGCGACAGGGCATGGGTGTTCAGCTGGAGCGACCGAAAGACCTTGTCGGCGATGTACTGGCTCTGCACCTGGGCGAAGGTCAGATCCTTGATCAGCTTCTCATCGGCGAAGTCGTAGGGCGCCCCATCGGCGCGGCGCACCTTCTGCGCCATGAGGTAGGGATCGTGGCTGAGGACGGGGACGAAGTCCTTGGTCAAGGCGCAGTCGGTCTCGAGCGTGGTCATAAACCAGTCGAGGGCGACCTCCATCGCCGGCAAGGTGTTCTCGGGGCGCAGATCGCGACCGCCGCGATGGCCCTGGGCGTCGAAGCGGGTCGCATCGATCAACCCATCGGCGCCGACGAAGCCGGCAGCGACTGCTGCTTCATAGAGCAGCTTGGGGTTGTCCGAGATGATGCCGTCGACCTTGAGGACGATGAGGGCGGCCATGCGCGCGGGATCGTTCACCGTCCAGGTGACTACGGGATAGCCGGCGCGATGCAGTGAATCGATGTCGAAGATATCGCTGGCCGCGGGTGCCAGCCCGGATCCGCTCGGCGGTACCGCGCCGCGGGCGTAGTGGTCCACCGCGGGGTTGCCGTCGACCAACATGACGTGGTATGGCGAGAACACCGGCGTCTTCACATTGCCGAAGCGGCGAGCGTGGTTGCGCACCGCGTTCATGACGCGCACCGCGCTGGATTCCTCGTTGAACGGATTCTGCGGCGAACGGATCTGCTGTCCGGAATGATCGAAGTCGGGGAGGGGGATCGGCGCTTCGAGCACCTTGCCGGTCGCGTCGGTGTGCAGCAGGAACGGTCCGAACTCGTCGCCGAACCACAGTGTGCCGTCGGGCGCGCGCTGCATCGACTCCAGATCGAAATCAGCGCCGGTGAGCGTCCGCCGGGTCGAGAAGTGATTGCTGATGGCGAAGGGGACGTGGCGGTCGGGGTCGTGCAGTTCGATGCGCGACAGCACAGCGATGCTGCCGTCGCCGCCGCTGGCCGTCTTGAAGCGGGGCCGGATATGATAGGCGCGCAGATTGAAGTCGGATGAATTCTCCATGTTGCCGAAGCCGTTGTCGCACATCACCAGGAAGGTGCCGTCGTGGTTGTCGAGCGCGGCCGAGAAACCCTGCACCGGCTGCTTGTTCACAAAAGGGGGCACCTGGCCATTGATCGCCGCCGTGCCCAACTGCTGGCCCGAGGTCGGCCCGGGCGAGACCGCTTCTCTCGCCCCGTTGGCGCGCCCGAGCAGGGTGGCGTCATCGGCGGCATGCCCTGCGCCGGTCAGGGCGGCGAGGCATGCGGTCAGGGCGATCGCGCAACGGGGCGCGCCAACGGGGCGAGAGAAGCGGAAATCCATGGTGGAGTCCTTTGGTGGAGGCGTCGGGCATCGACGCCGCTGGGGACTCTTGGTCTGCTGATGAATGCCATCCTGGCAGCCCGATGAACTGATGCGGATGATGCAATGAAAGCGGTGCCTACGCGGCATGAAGGTCGCGCCGGTTCACCCCCCGACCTCCCCGGGAAGGCCAGCTATGGACCGCTCCGCTCCGCTATCGGCCAGCTATAGCCAGCCAGCTATGGACAGGTGAGCGCCGGGACGGCTGGCGGCAGATGCGCGGCTCGTGCGTGGGTGGAGCGGAGTCGCGCACGGTCGAGGCGCAGCGGCGCGGGGTGCAGTGGGTGAAGAACCATGGTCCGCTGTTTGGGCGCGAGGTGGCCTGAAGCACATGCGCTGGCTGGTATCCCCGGAATCTTCGGCGACGCCCGTACTGATGGTCGAGAAGCGTGCGCCGCAGTGGCAACCAGTACGCCGTTGCGGACAGAGTGGCTATGACCTGTCCATAACCGTCCGTCCATAACCGTCCTGTCCATAACCGTCCGCATCAGCGCGCTCCCGGCTGCGGGCGGATCCCCGCGCCGGCACTGCGTGTCACAAGCAAGCCACAGACGCGTTCTTACTGTGTCTCATGCAGATTTGCACGAATCGATCAGCCGGCCCACATCCTCAGGACTCCCCCATGCCCGCCATCCTCCGTCCCTGCTTCGTCCTCCTGCTCTGCGCGCTGGCCGGCGCCGCCGAGCTGAAGCTTCAGCCCACGGAGTTGGTCCTGGTGGACGGCCGCACGGTGCAGGGCCAGCTTGCCGCCGAGTTGGACACTCACTTGATCCTCTATTCGCCCGGCCTGGGCACGATCAAGAGCTTCCGCAAGGAATTCGTCGCCAGCTACACCAAGGACAATAAGCCGATCACGGTCTCGGCGGCGCGGGCCCTTAGCCCGGAGGAATTGAAGGTGGATCTGGACTGGAACGGCTGGGTGGATGCCCCGCCCGAGAACGGCCCCAAGCCGGCCTATACCACGCAGAAGTGGGGCCCGCCCAAGCGACTGCTCATCTGGAAGACCCTCGATGGGAAGACGCCGCAGAAGACGGAGTTGGTCTCCGGCCAGAACCAGGTGAATGTGGCGCATTTCCAGGGCCAGGACCCGGCCAACTGGCTGGTGCTGGGCGCGCCGCTCGAAGACCCGGCGAAGTGGGATCTTGAAACCGACGTCATCCTGCCCGGGGTGTCCATCGACCGGATCTACTCGATCCACTATCCAAGCGGCATCTTCCGCCACTTGATGGTCGAGAACCACGCGTGGATCGGCTTCAAAGGCGGCTATAAGGTCGCTGGAAATTTCTGGGTGCATGAGCGCGGCCGCGGCGGCGTGGCGAGCGTCTCGCCCGCAGAATTGCTCGGCGCCTTCCATACCTTCTGCAAGAACGGTCGGCCGCCCATCTACGACCAGTGCAAGGGGCGTAACTACGATACGGATCTGAAATCGTTCATCCCCTACACCTGGGACAGCCGTGGCTACTGCCTCGCCCAGTACATCCTGGTCAAGAAGGACACCGGCATCTCGGTGGAGTTCCTCGGCTCGCACATCTCAGGTGACAAGTTCTGGCTGTTCAGCGGCATCGGCATCATCGGCCCTGACAGTTCGGTGCATGCCGATACCCGCAACGGCGACTGGGTCCAGAAGAGCGCCACCCTCCAGCTCATGTCCGGCGCCCACTGGGGCAAGGTCGCCAACAAGATCACCACCGAGGAGAAGCGCATCGAAGGCGTCCTTGAGTTCGGCACCAAGGAGCGCCCCCTGACCAAGGATGTCTACGTCGACACCAGCTGGAAGGATTACAGCGGGATCAGCTTCAAGCTCAAAGGCGAGGGCATGGGCTTCAGCCTCGAACAGGGCGCAACAATGCGCATGACCAGCGCCGATCCCAAGACCGCCCGGGTGGTCTTCCGCTACCTTGATCGCGATATGGGGCAGCAGTGGTGTGACGAGATCAAGGGCGTTCCGTACCGTGAACTACCACGTCGCATCGATCTCGTCCTGCTCGGCGACGTCGAGATGGACGGGGTCCTCTTCGAGGACACCCACAAGGGCGGCATCCGCCTCGGCGACCTGGGCATGAAAAGCAAGTTCAAGAATGTCACCTTCGGCAAGAACTGCGGCAGCACCAAGCCCGAAGAGATGTTTGCGCTCTACGAGAAGGGCAAGCCGCCGGTTGGCTGGAGCGAGGACCCGGTGGTGCAGAAGGCCGGCAAATAAATCAGGAGTTCCGCTCAAGTTGGTCCCCGGCATCCCTCTCCACACTGTCGCTTCGCCACCTATGGTGCTTCCATGTCAATGACCCTGGCTTCCCTGACCACCTCGTTCTGCTCCATCACGGTTGAGGGTGAGGCGGGTCCGTTCACCTGCGCCTTGTCCATCCAGGCATTCGACGAAGACGTCGATCTCGTCCGCCTGACGCTCAGCGCCCCGACGCCCTGCCGGCCGCCCAAGATGGCCCTGCGCTGGCGGCTGCCCATGGTGCGTGCGCACCAGGTCTGGCATCCGTCCTGCCATACCAACCGCAGCATCCCCATGTCTTGGCAATCAAGCACCGTGGCGAGCAGGGGCACCACCAACGCACCGGTGGCGGCGATCTTCGACCTTGAGGGACGCAACACCCTGACCTTCGCTTTCTCCGACTGCCTGAACGCGGTCGACTGCGCGGTCGGGGTCGAAGACCACGGGGCCGATGCCGGCTGCGTGCTGCGCCTGTTCCAGGAGCCTCATCCGCTGGTGGTCAGCTACGAGGCGGTGCTGCGGCTCGACCGTCGCCGCATCCCGCTCTGGCAGGCCCTGCGCGAGGTCGCGGCCTGGTGGGAGACCTTGCCCGGGATGACCCCGGCAGTGTCGCCAGAGTGTGCCCGCCTGCCCACCTACTGCACCTGGTACAGCATGCACCAGAAGCTGCGGCCGGCGGACATCGAGCGCCAGTGCCAGCTTGCCAAGGGTCTGGGCATGGACGCGATCATCATCGATGACGGCTGGCAGACCGAGGACACTGGTGGCGGCTATTCCTACTGCGGCGACTGGGAGGTGGCACTCAGCAAGTTCCCCGACCTGCGCGCGCATGTGGACCGGGTCCATGCCTTGGGCATGAAGGTCATCCTGTGGTTCTCCGTCCCCTTTGTGGGTGCCAACAGCCAGCTCTTCGTGCGCTTTAGAGACAAGCTGCTCAACGCCGCCACCGCCAAGCCGGTCTATGTGCTCGACCCGCGCTTCCCCGAGGTGCGGGAATTCCTCATCGCCAAGTACGAGCGGGCCCTGCGCGAATGGGGCGTCGACGGT
>Ga0163154_10005606_pt1 | contig 15834 bp, 8 predicted proteins | sample OliLakLV19MP9P1_FD_148649 | JGI IMG/M metagenome (GOLD analysis project Ga0163154, IMG submission 148649) | Freshwater microbial mat bacterial communities from Lake Vanda, McMurdo Dry Valleys, Antarctica - Oligotrophic Lake LV.19.MP9.P1 | ecosystem: Environmental > Aquatic > Freshwater > Lake >... | reverse complement strand
GGACACTTCTTCGACTTTCTCCCGCCGTGCTTTTCTACAGCGTACTCTTGGCGTTGTCGCTACCGCCGCGCTTCCTGCCTGGTTTACCGAAGAGGCGGTGGCGGCTGAAACTGCCCGCATCGCCGCTGCCGCCCCTTATCAAACGCTCCTGCGCCAGTCGCTACGGGTCGGAACACTCTTTTCCGAAGACATGGCGATGGGGAGTGTGGGCAACTGGCTCTTGCCTCAGATGCTCTCCGATCATGAGCAGCTCGTCGTCAAATATGGACCCCATCCGCCGGAGTACGTGGTCTTTGTACGAGACCTCAAGAGCGGAACGGTCACGTCTCTGGAACGTTTAGCCGCTCTCTTCAATCGCTCGTTCGCAGCAGACGAACGCCACGACGCGATATCGGTCTCCCCGGGTGGTCGCCATTTTCTGTGGTCAACTTATGCGGGAGTCCACTTAGCCACTCTCAATGGTCTCACCCACCATGACTGGCCGGGCGTTCGTGGCTGTCATTGGATAGGAGACAGCCAACACTGGTGCTCATGGGAAGAGAACCACAACTGTGAGGACGGCGTCTCAACCGTGCAGGCAATCCACCTCTATTCGGTGGACGGTTCACAGACACCTGTCAGGCAACTGCTGGCACCGGAGAGTCTGCTGCAACTTTCCTTTGGGAACTTCGGGTCCAACTATGTCATCACTCCCACCCATTTGCTGGCGACCAACTGGGATTCTTCGCGGTGGCGCAGGGATGAGGGTGCTATCGAGATCGCTCATCTTGGCTATGAACCCGGAGACTCCGCCGTGTATGAAGCAGAGCTCCCCGAAGGTATGACCGTAATTGCCATGTCCTTTGCTCCTCAAGGCGAGGCAATTGCTTGGGTCATGACGGATCAGAAGATGGACACTTCGATCCCCGCGGACACCCTGCCGGAGAACCGGGAATGTGACTACGCGCTGATGATCAGCGATGCCACTGGCAAGGCGATGCGCCAAATTGGCAGCATCCGTTCCACGCTCTATCCTCCAGGAATGGAAGACCCTGCCTATTTCATCAAGAGTTACGCCAACTATTGGGGAGGGACGACATGGCGTCCCAGTCATTTCTACTGGCTGCCCGATAGTCAGCGGCTGAGTTTCACTTATGACAAAGCACTCTGGCTGGTTGCGACGGAAACAAACGAGGAAGCAGAGTAACCCTCCGTTCTCTTGGGTTGACGTTTAGACAAAATTGAGCATCGAATCAGAATTTGGTGACGCTCCAATAAGCGTCAATGAGGTTGAGAAGCACTTCTCAAAATGATTACAAAGAATTTATGGCACGTTGCCTCAGCGAGCGGGCTGTACCCAACTTGCCATAAATTCTTTGTAATTTTTCAACGGAGAGTTTTCACTCTCATTCCCAGTCTCTTGGGCTACAACTCGAAGCACGAAAAGGCATAATTTAGTCTAAACGTGAATCTTGGGAGCACAGGAGAGGGAACAGGTGCCTCTCTGACAGGAAATCTCTATGAGTGACTACCTCATGATTTCGGCGATAGAAATGTTCGTGGGCTTGATGCTGCTGGTGTGTCCGCTTCTGGTTTTGACGCGTCTTCCCCAGTGGCTGGGCAAACCGGAGGTGATCCGGGTGATCTTCGTGGTCGTCGGGTTGATCACAGGCATTGGAGGTTTACTCGCCTGCTGGAATACTTTGCAGAAGGAGGGAGTGCTTGTCCTCTTCCGGGGAAGCATCGAGTTGCTGCTCACGGGGCATTTCCTGATGGTTTGCCCCAAGGAAATGCTCGGAGGACTATGCCAGGCGTTGGAGCGAAGGCTCGCGGGGTTGGAGCAAGGGATATATTGGTCCAGCAATCGCAATGATAATCGGGTTTCTACTGCTCGCGATTGGCTGCATCACTTATTCGAATGGACCGTCCTCCTTTCATTGAGGATAAGGACAAACGATACTCCGTGATGGAACCGTCATCATTTGCGCCAAGAGGCACAGAGACTTGTTTCATCCTTCTGCAGACTTTCGTTAGATGCTGCAAACCATTTTTTCAATCTCGACTTAACGTATCGAATTCGTTAGGAATTCGCCCAAATCTAAGTACCGATAAAGAAAGGTTATCGGTACTTAGATTTGGGGGGAACCCTAACGAATTCGATACGTTAAGTCGAGATTGAAAAATTCAGGAAGCGAACAGCGTTTGAAGCGTCACTGCTCTCATTACGCAGGATGATCAGGGTCATCATTCTGGGTATACTTCATTGAGACAGTCCAGAGCGGACAGTCCCACGTCACCGTCGTGTCAGGAGACTGATCACCATGTCGTTACTCGAATCGCAGGTTCGCGCCTATCAGACCGACGGTTATCTCTCCGGTTTGCGCGTCGTCACGGAAGTGGAAGCAGTGAGCATTCGGCAACAGTTCGATGCGCTGGAGGAGCGTGAAGGGCGTGAGCAGACTCGCATCGGACTGGTCGACCGGCACTTCGAGGAGCCGTTTATCTGGACACTGGCCACGCACCCTCCCCTTCTGGAAGTGGTGGAGAGCTTCCTCGGTCCCAATCTGGGGTTATTTGCCCTATGAACCGAAAAGGGGTAGCAGCACGGAAATCTATTGACAAAAGTCATGGAAAACATTAATTCGCCACGTTTTCGTGACAAATCGCGCTGTTTTGTATCCGTTAGTATTTTTCGTGAAGAAGGTCATGCCGACAGGGTGAGGAAATCCGAAACACCTTCGCTGAACCTCAAGAGCGACGAAAAACAGGTGATTTCCGGCAGAGCAAAGAGCAGGGAAACGCCCAGCTATACCTTTCCGGTGCGTTGGGCAAATAACCTCACTCTGTGGTAGTAAAATGCAGGAATCGTTGTCGGATACCTATAAGCCCTGACTATTTTTCGATTTGTATAAAAATTGGGACTTTGATTATCGTGCCGCGTGCATTCTGGAAGGACAGTGTGGATTGCTGTTTCCCCAAAGGAGTATTTGGCTGGATGGTCATTTCTACGGTGATAACAAATCCTTGCGCGGTCGAACGCGGCTGGGCAGCATCAGACAGAGTTGCTTTGACCCACGATGGTACAGAGACGACACGCAAACCTTCAAGATCGGTCCTCGCAGCAGCGAAAATTAACAGTCGGCGCGTGGCAGATTGTCCCTGAACAACGGAACCGAAGGCAAGGCTTTCGGGCAGACAGCGTAATCCTGCTTTAATGTCCGTTGTGATTGGCAGAGTCGGAGCCAGCTTCTGCCACAATGAATGGCTGTCTTTTTCGGCTAGAGTGGTGTTCTGAGGCGTGAGAGAAAGTGCCGCTGTCTGAAATCCTGAGAGTGCATTCGTTTTGTATGTGACACGATAGACGGCTTCGACCCAACTGCGCCCTTTCTCCGTGAGGCGGCGCGGCGTCCCAACTGCCTCTGCCTCGAATGCTCCTTTGCCGCCAGTGAGCGGCGGGATTGTCCCCGTACCAACCAACCGCGCATCGGCACGTACAGTGACGTTTTGACTCTCTCCTACTTGCCGAAAGGTCAGCACAGCAGGTTGGAATTGCACCGGCGGTTCCATCTGAAAGGACATCTCCATAGCGGCAAGCGGTGCGACTTGCCCGCGACTGTGCGCCCATGCCGAGACACGCTTCTCCTTGCCCGCCGCTCGTGAGACACTGACCGAAAGCCGCACATCGACCTGCTCACCGGGAGCCAGAACCGTTTGCGGAACTGTCTGCCCGTTTTTGAGAATACCGAACTTTGACACCCGCAGGAAGTGCGGATCGCGTCCAGAGCGACAGGCGTACCCGTTTCGTTTTTGAGCGTGAAAGTGCGTTCGACACGCTGCATTTGTAGCAGGTCAATCTGTCCGCACTCGTACTTGCCACTATCGGGTGCAGTCTGCTTCATGCCCTCCCGTGGGATAACGGTCAGGCGCACAGCTTTGGGAGCAACGGAGGTCGTTTTGTCCTGCGGCGTTGAAGGCGTGTTTTGAGGAGACTCCGCCCTGATGGTTGTGCCGCCCGACAGAGAGAACAAGAGGGTGAGCAAGAATGAAAGTTTCATGGCGTTATTTCCTGCGTGGAACCATCGCCGGTTTTCTGATTGGTGCGAAGGCAACGTCTACGGATTTCAACAAGATTTGCGGGGTGATCGCGGGCTTTTCGCCGTGATTCTCCGGGCTGATCCATTGCACTTTACTGTCCATGTCCCAAACAAAGGCACGCGGACAGGGCATTGCGTCGTATCGAAGTGCCGCTTTCATGTCAGGATCGAGGGCATAGCGAATATGACTGCTCACAAGTCCTGTTTCGGCTTGAAAGCGAAGAACGGCGTCCGCATCACCTGCAAACACGATCAGTCGTTGCAGCATCTTGTCCGGTTTGAGTTTCTGATTCTTGCTTTTCTGTTCCTGTTGCGCCCATAGTTTGGCGACTTCGTGACACGCTTCACAGGGACAGAAAAAAAACAGAGCAGTTTTGCGCGACTGAAGTGTTTTCCATTCGATAGGCGTGGCGTCGGCAAGGCGCAACTCTAAACGCGGCGCGGGCTTGCCGACCATAGGGAAACTCTCGGTCTCCCCGCTTTGCAGTGCCAAAATCAGCCCCATCACTGAGAGGATACCTATCATACGTTCTTCCGTTTGCGACGGACGCCGTATAATCCGGCAAAACCGCACGCCATGACTGCCCATGAAGTAGGGCTGGGAACAACAGCTACCCGAACAGAACTGGTGATATTGATCGGGGTTGGCGGCTCACCGAACTCTGCAGTAACAGTGTAGGTTGCTGTCAAGACGTTTTCCGGGGCATCGGGGACAACATCAAGATACAGGTTGTTCTCATAAAAATCGCCCGGAGAAAGAGAAGACGGCATCGCATTGAAAAAGTCGAGATCGTCCCAAACTAAATCGGTGCTGCCACCGCCAACGTTTCCGCTAGATCCCGTCAGAAAATAGGTGTCCGCTGTGTTGTTGACGAGCCTCCCGGTGAGCTGAAGGCGATCTCCGGGGCGAACAGAATTGTCCGCAGGCGTTAGGCTAAGATAGATTTGCGCTTGGAGCGCACTGCTCACGAAAAGCATTAGGGCAATAACAACGCCCCACCGTAATCCGTACTGTCGCATGGTTTCTTCTTTCTTCCTCAAAAATTCTCGATATGATTGTACTGCTTACGGCAAGATAATGCGGCGTGAGCCTGTGAAATTCCCTCCGTTGAAGGTTGCCTTCAGGCGGAGCGTGGCGTTCGCGCCGGGACTTCCCGCACCCGCCGGGAATGTCAGAATGACTGTTTTGGAACCGCCCGCCGGGATAGTATTGACCTGCGGCAAGGGATCAGTCAGCGTTGCTGTCGTATTGATCGTCGCACCCGTGACCAGGATGTTGTTGGCAGGAACCACGCCGATATTGGTGAGTTTGACCGTCGCCGTGATCTGTCCGTTGGCACGCCGCAGTTCGCTGACACCTGATAGCACCAAATTAGCACTGCCAATGACGACGATCTGCACTTTGGACAGTGCGCCGCCAAGAGCTGGATTACCGACTTGAACCGATGCCGAACCGGGCAGGGCGATCAGGGCGGCAGGAATGGCGGCACGCAGTTTTTGGGGCGACGTGTAGAACGTGACACGCGGCGTTCCGTTCCAAAATACGACGGAACTACTGGCAAATCCTTCGCCGATAATGTCAAGGAAGAAATCCGGGTCACCAGCGGCAACAAGACGCGGGCTGATGTCCTTGATAAAGGGCTTTCCAGTGTGAGTCTCCAACGGGAATATCAACGCCAGATTGTCCACGAAACTGGTGGCACGGTAGCCTGTCCAGGGCTGTAAGGCGATGCTGTCCGGATTGTCGGCGGGAAGACCAACCAATTTTTCCGTCTGCGTGCGGGCATCCCAATAGCGCACGATACTGTCGAGCCACTGCGGATTGCGTCCGTTGGCGGCGTCGGCGATACGAATGGTTTCCAGTCCATTGGTGACCAGCACTTCGTCCCAGTTCATGGCGAACAAATAAGGGTGTCCGAACTGCGTGATTCCGGTTTTGGGCAGTCCGAGATAGCGATCCGCAAAGTCGGTGCGGAAGCCGTCGAACTGGAACGGGTTGCCCGCCGCGTTTTGACTCAGCCAATAGCCCTCGCCGTTGAGCAAGCCGCCGAAGAGTGCGGGATTGCTCGCCTGATAGGTCACATCGGCTTGGGTCAGGGCGTCGAATCGCACGAGTCGCCCATCGAGATCGCCGCCGCTGAGATCGTCGGGTGTGAACAACACAGCAGGATCGGGATTGAGCGGAATGCCCGGCAACGCGAGTAAATTCTGCCCTGTCTGCACCAGTCCCAAAGGTGACATGAACGCATAGGCATTAAGTTCGTTCAGCCTGGTGACAATATCAATGGCGCGGCGCGGGCGTAGGATCGGGAAGGTGTTGTCGCCGATCTTCTCCATGCTGACGATGCCGGTGACCCGGACAAACGCATTGAGTTCAGGAGCCGTGACGCCGCTCGGCAGTTTGACAGTCACGGTTTTGCCACTGCCATCGGTCAGGGCGAACTGTTCAGCATTGCGTGCCGTGACCCTGCCCAGAATGCGCGACAGCAAGCCGATGGTGTTCAAGCCGCTGCCGCCTGTGACGCCGCGTTGCCCGCTTTGGTCGGTGGAGTTGTAGAAGAAATCACCGCTGTAGAGGGCGCGAGTATCCATACCAAGCGGACGTGTAATCTGTGCGCCGGACGAAGTGACTGCCGTTGCCTCGATATAGCGTTCGCCGTTGGCATTGGTTCGCAGAATACCGGTGACGGTGACCTGCGTATTCTCATTGGGTAGATTGGGAACGACTTTGATTGCAGAACTGCGGTCACGGGCTTCGACGTAACTGCCGTCGGCAAACTTCGCCGTTGCGCCGCCGACAATCGCCACACGCAAACCGTTCGCCAATTTTTTCGCCGCGCCTACGGTGGCATCCAGCGGGGTGCGCTGTCCGTAGATCAGGGTGTACTGCCCCGTGCTGTCCTTGTCGAACAGATACAGGCGGGCTTGACGCTCTATCGGCTGTCCCACAAGACGTATCATTCGCAGGGTTGTCCACGCATTGCCCCAGCCGTTTTCATCGAGGCGAACGTCGGTTCCATCGGAGCGTAGCACACGCAACAGTTGGAAATTGCCGTCAGCAGGGTCGGGCAAGCGAATGAAGACATATCCACGCGGCGGGGAAGATAAGCGCAGTTGCACCGTGAGATTGGTAAGTGTCACGGGACCATCGGGAACAGTTGCATCAATTCGCCCTGTAACCGGCGCGGTTGTGCCATCGCTGTTCCATAATGTATCAGGAAGTTTATTCACATCGGGAATGTCGTTGGCGAGGAAGTCGGGACGCGAGTCATCGGCTTCCATCACGCGGACGGTATGTTCCAGTTCGTGAATGTCGGTGCGCTCGATCAGCGAAGTGCGTGGATTCCCCAAGCCGTCGAGATGCTCGAACGAGGCACTGTAGTCAATAAATTTGCCTTGCAGTGTCGAGGTCATCAGCCAGCGGGCAGTGGCGGTGCTTTGCGGCTCGATATTGCCCAAGTTGACATCCAGCGACGGCGCAATCGGCGATGTGTTGACCTGCGCTCCAATCAAACGGAAATCTATCAGCAAGCCCCGCTCATTCTCAATAATCTCAGGCTGTGATGAGGCAATTCTCATATTTCGCGCTGTGCCGTATCCGCGATTGAGAACCAGCAAGCCAAGGGAAAACGGCTCGGACGGCTCTACCACGTTCGGGGTGAACGGATCATCACTGTAAACATCACGCTGCCAGAAATAGTGCAGACTGAGGAACGGATCGGGTTTGACGGTGATCGGAGCCGGGAAAATCGGAATGGTCACTCGTTGCCCATCTTGCACATACGAAATCTCGCCGCCAATGAAATACTGTGTGTCGGTTTGTGGCGCGGCTTCACGAGCGGGCAGCATCGTCCAGACTGCTGTTCCTGTCTGTCCCGGATTAAGGCTTCCTGTTCCGCTGACATCCGAGATGTTGGTGACAACCGGATCGGAAATCCCGAAGCGATCATTGGACGTGATTTCTTCATTATCCCGAATGTCAAGCGTAACGCGCACATCGGTGATCGGTGTGCCGCCCGCTCCGTTCGCGATCTCAAGTGTCCCTTTGAATGCTGTGCGCGTTAAAGTCACGTCTTGAGTAAGCCGCAGTTTAACTTTCGCGCAGACTCCCTCGCTCGGATTGAGTATTTCTTGTCTTAAAACGTTAACTGCCTGAATTGCACCATCATAGATATTCTCGAACCCCGCAGGTAATAGTGTGTCAAGAGCAGTAGCATAATTCTGCCACTTTTCTTGCAGTATTGAAAGATCGATGAAATCAGTACTGCTTCCTACCGGAACTTGTATTATATCAAAAATGCCCTGCTCATAATAGTCTTTCGTCCTATTCCATCGATTTATGAATTTGACAATATCATTTTCGCTAAGATGCTGTGGACGAGGAAGAGCCAAAAGAATATCCTTTTCACCTATAGAGATCCTGCTGCCTTCATCGCTATCGGTATCAATCATCGAAAACAAATTTGGCAACCATTCTTCATTGATGCCATCTTCCGGTCCACTATCCAGCCAGATTTTATCTCCAAAGATCGCTTCATAGGCTTCCACATACTTTTCAATCAATTCGATCTGTCTTCTCAAAAATATCAAGGCTGGGTCTTCAGCTTGTATTCCAATACAAGCTTCTGAAATCTTTTTAATACATTTAAGCCATTTATATGTTTTGTAACCCCAACCAAAAGATGTCTTGCCCAATACAACTGCTCCACAATCATAAAGGGTCTTAACCGCTTTTAATCCACAATCGGCTGTATTTGGCCATGTAAAGCCATCACGTCTGATATTGCGTATACAGTCAAAACTGTTTTTGCCTGCGCTACCAGTACAACCTTTGAAAGAAACATATATACTCCATGTACACTCAAGGATAGCAACTATGCGGCGTTGGTTACATGGGTCACAAAGATCAAGACCTTGGTTATAAGACGGTGATGTGTTATTGGGAAGAACGATGCCACCTCCGCTTGAAACGGATGGCGGTGGCGGTTCAATAATTACTCGCCAACCGGGACATATTCCAGCACGTAATAGAAGAGGTACATTGAGACAGATCAGATAATCGCCACAGCGATAACAGGCACGAGCAGAGCCATAAATACCGCAAGAACTGCTTTGTATTCCTAAGCCTGACTTTGTGATCCTAACAGGTACTACGACAGAGGTACGAGCGGCAAGTGTACCGAGATTTTCAACTAATGGCTCTACGCGGTACTCTGGATCGCTCCCAAAAGAAATTTTAGTATCGTTGACAGCAATCAGTCCATGATTGGTAATAGTATAATAAACAATGGCTTGTCTGTTCGCATCAAAGGCGATTGTCTTGAGGTCAATGTCCATTGGGTCGACCGTGAGGACGGGAGCTGGGACGTTGGTCTCAAAGGTGGTGTCGAGCGTGACGCGGTAACGATCTTCGGTATCAACAGGCACGACGTTCCATGTGTAGGTGACGAACTGGCGCGGCAGGAAAGCATTTGCGATGCGTGTTTCGCCTGCAATTACTTGGACGGTGGAGCGGAACTCGCCATGAATCGCAGCCGTGCCGTGAACATTGTAGCGACCTTCGGGCAGATTGGGCAGAATTAGTGTGCCGTGATCCGGATCGGTGGTGTCGGCAAGAGAGCGGGTCTCGCCTTCTGCAACAACGGCTCCAGTCTGCGGGTTGGTCAGTTCAATGTGAACACCGGCGAGATTGGGACGCTCCGGCGTGAAGTAGGTAAATTCGTTCTGCCCGACGATCTTGAGTGTGCCTTTGCCGTCGGAAGTTAGCATGAAGCGATACGGCACATTCAGCCCGGCGAAGTTGGAGCCATTGACTGCCAGATTGCCCGTGTACGCGCCGAGTTCCATTGTAGCAGTCGGGCGCAGTTGCACCGTGACTTTGGTTTTCGCGCCGGGAGCCAGCGTGCCAACCGTGGGATTGGTGGCAAGCGAAATCCAGGGTTCGTTGGGAATGGCGACGCTGACACCCGTTGCGGCGACGGCTCCGGTGTTGGCGATCTCGAACTCCACAATGGCTTGGGTATTGGGATTCTGCTGAGTTGGGCGCACCATTCCGGCAGACAACGAACCGGGCGTGATCTCGATCTGCGGGCGGCGTGGAATTACAGTGACGTTGAAAGTCGCTGTCGCTTCTTCGTCTCCTGCGGCGCGGAAATGGAGTTTTGGTGTAGAAGTCAGAACGGTTTCATCGGCAGCGGTGATCGTGTATTCGACTTCGCGAACGGTCAGGGAAGCGAGGCGCGTCGGCGGTGTGATGACGACGGTGACATTGGCGGGTGCGTCTTCCACTGTTGCGGTGATGTTGGTCATCTCCACGCTGTTCAGGTTGCCAAGTTCGATTTTGCCCGTTACCGGCACTCCCACTTTCAAGGTGTGCGGAATGATGTCGGGTGCGGCGATCAGATTGCTGACGTGCAGATACTCAACAGCCTCGGCAGTGGTATTGTTGTCCTCTGCCTCCTCCGTTACCTGTTCATCGGCATCGGTTTTGACGATCACATAGTAGGTTCCCGCCGGACGCAGCGGCATCTGCACCTCGCGGGTCTGAGTATAACTTTCCAGTTCCGGCAGGGCGTTGTTGGTGTCCACCGTCAGCAAGGGCGTGGCGGTGTTGTCGAGGGTTGGTGTTGTACCAAGATACAGACGATCTTTAAATATGCGCGGCGTATCACCCTGCCCAATGTTCTGCACTGTCCACGAGACCGAAATGCGCTCTAAGGGGCGCACCGGCTTGTTGGGAGAATCCGCCCCTGCCACTTTGGGAAGCCGCAAAGCCGTAACCTGCAAATCGGGCTTGAGAATGTCGGTCGTGGTGAAGGTGCGATCTTCGCCAATCACTTCGTTGCAACCGTCCGTGATGCGAATGCGATAGTGGTATTCGGTCTGCGGCGTCAGGTTGGGCAGAGTCACACGGTGTGCGCCGTCCTTGCGGTCATCGGGAACGCTACTGCCGTATGCTGTGGTCAGTCCATATTCGACGGAACCTGTCGTCGGCTTCTGCGTGTTCCACTCGACGATGGCGCGATAGTCACGCGGCATGACGCGGCTTGAGGTGAGTTCCGGTTGCCGCGAATCGACAAAGACGTTGCGAACTGCTGGAGTCGCATCCACATTGCCCGCCGCATCCTGCGCCCGAACTGCAACCGTATGCAAACCTTGCGCCAGTCCCGTTAAAGTATGTGAAGTGGTGCGGCTCCATGCCGACCACTCGCCCGTATCCAATCGGTGCTGAAATTGCAGTTGATTTGTCGGTGTGGCGTCGTCATTTCCGGTGTAGGTATAGGAAGCGCGATCCACACAGATCACTTCATCGTTTTCCGGTCCGTTAGTAAACGAGGTATTCGGCGGTGTCGTGTCTGCGGTTGTCGTGAATGTGAAGTCTGCCGAAACGCTTTCACGTCCGCACGCATCCTTGGACTTGACTCGATAGTGATAGGTCGTGCGCGGTATCAGACCTCGCAACTCCAAGCGGTGCGTCGTCACCAATGCCGGGTTGACTTCGGACGCGCCATAAGCCGTTGTCGTGCCGTATTCGACGGTGCTGTCGGCAGGGCGATCCGTAACCCAGCGAACCACGGCAGACGCGGCGGCAACCGAAGACGATTCTACGCCGGAGATTGTGGGCGCAACCAGCGACGTGCTGAAGGTGCGGCGATCAGGAGACGGATCGATGTTGCCGGAAAGGTCAATCGCCGAGACCTCGAAGCGATGCACGCCATCAGTTAAATTGGTCAGAGTGACTGTATTTTCCCGAATAGTACGCCATGCGCCGCCGTCCAGTCGCCAACGGAACTGCATATCCACAGGCGGAGTCGTGTTATCGGTGGCTGTGAACGCGAAAGTCGCTCGGTTGTCACAAAGAGTATTCCCATCGTTAGGACCGTTGGTAATGGTCGTAGTGGGCGCGACGGTATCCGGTTCAACCACTGTGACCGTGAAATCGCGCTGTGCCACATTGTCAATTGCATCGGCATCTGCGCCGCCCAAAATCGTGGCGGTTCCAGTGTAGGCTTGGCGCGGCGCATTGGCGGCAGCTTCGACCAGCAGAAACGGTTTGCTCGTGATCTGTTGTCCGGGCGCAATCGAGCCGGAAAAGTGGGTGTAGAATTCGGTCGGGTCGGCAGTGACGCGCTCACTGTCGAGGGTGATGCTGAGTTGATTGAGGAAAACTGCCTCGGTTCCGGTGTTTTTGACGGTGGCGCGGAAGAACGCCTTGCCCCCTTGCGGCACGTTGGCGGATTGCGGAATCAGCGTCAATTCGATGCCGTCTTCAAGGCGTGCCGATGCCTTGCCAAACCGTGCGCTGAACGCCGGAATGGACGCGGCAAAGGCAAATACCAAAAGCAGCCAGATATATCGAGAGCGCGTTGTCTTCATTTTCTACTGAACCCTCTTGTTCCCTATGGAACCGTGATGCGGCGCGATGCCGTGAGTGAGCGACTAGAACCGCTGAGAATGGTGACGGCAAAGACTTGCGCCCCTGCCGGAGTGCTATTCGGAAATGTCAGTGAAATGGGAGCCGAAATACCGTTCGGTGCAATGTCCGGCAAGTTCATCGGCAAAGCAGGCGAATTATTAGTATTCACTCCCGCCAGTTTCGCCGCATTGATTTTCAGGCGCGTGGCTTGCAGCGTGCCGATATTTTTGAGAGTGAACGTAACCGTAACGGCTCCATTGGCGGCGCGTGTTGCCGTCGCCGCAAGCAGTGCCAGTTGCGGCGTTCCGCCTATGACGAAGGGTTTGCCATTGGAAGTGCCGCCGCCGGGCGCGGGATTGCTCACCGTGACCATGTTTGTTTCAGGGCGTTCCATGTCACGGCGCGACATGGTGAATTGCAGCCGTGTTGGTGAGAGATAGATTGCCCTCATTGGACGCCCGCCCAATTCTACGTCCGACTGCGGAATGAAACCGCTTCCCGTTATGGTCACCATCAGTGAAGACGATCCGGCTGTGACGCCGCTTGGTGACAGGCTGGTAATGACAGGAACAGGATTGGCAACGGTGAATGTTTTCGGGTCGGAAATTCCCCCGCCCGGAGCCGGATTTTCCACCGTGATGGCGATCTCTGCGGCTTGGAGCAAATCGCTTGCCGGAACTGTTATCCGTACCTCTGTCACGGAAACAAATTGAGTTGTCCGCTCAACACCATTCCAGCGCACCGTTGAGCCATTGATGAAGCCTGTGCCGCGCAACGAGAGAGTAAACTGCGGACTGCCGCGTAAGACAGTCGTCGGACTGAGTGCGGTCAGGGTCGGTTGACGGTTGTTGATCAGAAACGGCAGAGCATTGGACTCGCCGCCGCCGGGCGCGGGCGTAAACACGGTGATTTGGGCGGTACCGGCAGTGGTCAGATACGAAGCCGGAACCGTCGCTTGTAGTTCCCCTGCCGAGACGAAAACCGTTTCCAGTGCAACCCCGTTCCAGCGAGCCACCGAGTTAGCGCGGAAGCGTGTGCCGGTCAATGTCAGCGTGATTGCGGCACTGCCTTCATAGACATCACCGGGACTGATGCTGTTGAGAACGGGAATCGGCTGCGCTTCGCCGATCTCCTTGACAAACGAAAAGCTCGACGTATTGCCGTTTTCTGTCGCTGTTGCTGTCAAAAATAAGCCGATGGGAGTTCCCGGCAGAGTGGCATTGAAGGTGCCAGTTCCGCCCGCCGAAGTCGTCACGGTCGCCGTGCCGAGATACTGTTCGCCTTCGCCCCAACCGGACGGATCAGGTTCGGCACTGAGAAAAAATTCGAGGGTGTAAACTGTATTAGCGCGTCCGAACACCGTTCCCGTGACCAAAGTCCGGGTCTCGTCGGACAGAGCGAGTGAGAGTATCGGCGGCTGAATGGAGCGGTTGGCTCCCGCCCCGTCACGCCCCTCCAGCCAAATCCCTAAGTCGCCGTTGTTGTAGATGCGGTTTTGACTGACTTGGACGAAATTGGGCTGCGCGGGCATTCCGGGTGCGCCGATAGCAACGCCCTGAACGCCGTTTTCCGTGATAAGATTGTCGCTCAGGGTTTGTCCGTTGCTCAACACAAAACAGCCGTGCCGAAAGTTGCCTCCAATATCGCAGGAGGAGATTTCGGTTCCGGTACTGCCAGAGGCGACGTACACCCCATCGGTCAAGTTGCCGCTGATGCTGTTGTTGTGGATACGAACATTTTGCGAGCCGTCCTCGACACGGATTCCTGCCCCGTTCCCTAATACAATGTTGTTCTCCACTCGACTCGCGGCTGCCATTTGGAAAGCGATTCCCGAACCGGCATTGCTGGTGATCAAGGAATTTGTGATGGAAACACCCGCGCCGCGAACAACGATCCCATTTTCGCCATTGGAGAGCGGCTCAAAAAATTCGCTGAGACCGACCATGCAGTGAACAATGGAGAGTCGCTGCGGTACAGGGTTTTGTCCGGGCAGAATTTCGATACCATTCATGAAGTTGCCGGACACCGTGCAATCTTCAATCCGAGAAAGATACCCCGCAGAAGCCACGACGCCGATGCCGTTGCCGACAGCAAGCCCACCGGAAATATCGGTTCCAATGCGACTATCGCGAAGAGTGAACGCACTCTCGAACCCAAAGACACCAAAGCCATTGCCGGAGATCAGGCAGGACGTGATGGAAACGGAGTTAGCATAAGATTGAATTCCGTAGGCGTTGCCAAGGGCAACGGTTCCACCCACATCCGTGCCGAGATGACAACCAATGACCTGCGTTCTGACGGCACTGGAAGTGACAAAGATTCCGGCTTGTCCGCAGCGGTTGATCGTCAGTCCTTTGATAAAACAGTTGGGCGCGGCAATTTCCAGACCATTCGTCTGACTGCTGGGCGTAAATGAGCCGTCAATTTCGACCAGAGGGAACCCTGCCCTGCCGGGTTGTGTGGTTCCGTCAATGGTAACGGTCTCGGTAATAATTGGCAGCGGTTCCAGCGGCGTCAAGGTCGTGCCATACCACGGCAGATCGAAAACAATGGTATCCGCGCCGGGTCGTGCGTTGGCGGACAGCATGGCGTAACGCAGTGTGCCGATTCCTTCATCATCGGGATTAAATACAGTAAACGTATCGGCGTAGACTGCTTCTCCTCCGATAAGGAGAAGCAGCCATACGGTGGACAGAGCCAAGATTCGACGCAAACAGCGGTTCATTGAGCAAGCCTCCAAAGAGTGTCTGCGTGCGAGTTAGGGTGTGATTTGGAGGAACTGAGACCGTGAAAGTCCGTTCGCTCGTGCGGTGATCATCGCATTGATAGTTGAACCGACCTGCAACGTATCAATGAAGAAGATGCCGCTGGTGCTTCCTGCCGGAATGATGATCGTGGTTTCAGGCAGGGCATTGGAATTGTTGCTGAAGATCGTCACTGTGACAGGTGCATTTGGTATGCCGTCGAGCGTGACAATCCCGATTGCAGTTTCCCCGCCGACAACAATATTCGGCACTATCGCCAATCCGGTCACCGCGGGCGGGCGCACGGTCAGCGTAGTGATCGCCGAGTCTCCCAATGTTGCAGTCAGTATTACGGACTGGGGAGAACTCACACGTCCGGTTGGAATCTGGAACGAAGCACTGGTGCGTCCTGCCGGAACCCGCACAAAGGCAGGAACGGGAGCGACGCCCGGTTGTGCGCTGTTCAGAGCGACCAACACGCCGCCCGCCGGAGCCGGACCGGTAAGGGTGACAACGCCTATTGCAACGCCGCCATGCACAATGGAAGCGGGAGCCGCTTTGATAGTTCGGACAGTCACCGTGCCGGGATTGACATAAAGAG
>Ga0163154_10005605_pt1 | contig 15835 bp, 16 predicted proteins | sample OliLakLV19MP9P1_FD_148649 | JGI IMG/M metagenome (GOLD analysis project Ga0163154, IMG submission 148649) | Freshwater microbial mat bacterial communities from Lake Vanda, McMurdo Dry Valleys, Antarctica - Oligotrophic Lake LV.19.MP9.P1 | ecosystem: Environmental > Aquatic > Freshwater > Lake >... | reverse complement strand
GATCGCTCCCTCCAGCAGAGCCGAAAGTCCAGTGGCTGTTGTCAGACCGAACGAACAGATTAGGTAATCCGAGTAGATGTCGAGAAGGTGCTTGTCCATGACGCTATTATACCGTCAGACACGCCCTGACCTGCCTCCGGCATCTCGAAGCCGATATACTCTTCAAACGCCGTCAAATCTTCCTGACTGACGCCGACGGGCTGCTTTCGTAGATAGGGAGCAACAACCTCTGTATGAACTCGTTTAACCTCTGCTAAATAATCCATCAGTTGTCCTTTTATATCCAATTAAAGACGTGGATAGGGTTTGAGAATTGTCAAGCCGGGAACTACTCCGAAATGCTTGTGATTGAACGTGTAGAGGGACGCGCCGACTTCCAACGCAACCGAAGCGATAAGGAGGTCGAAGCCACTCAGACCATGTGACAGGACGAGCGGAGCAAGCGATTTTATTCCTGCCTCCAATCCTGCGGGCGTTCCCCATTCCAATGGTGACTTTGCAAGAAGTTTCTCCACTTGTCGGAGTTCACGGCTGTCTCGGCAGCCTTGGATCACTTCGACAGCGACATAGCCGGGAATATGAAACGGTAGTGCAAGCGTCTGTACCCATGCAATCGCGTCGGGACTGCCACGTAGGAGTTCGATTAGAACATCAGCATCAATGAGATTCACTGTGTTTCGCTCCTGCCTTCTGCTTTCGCTTTGAAGCGTGCGGCGAGTTCTTCACTGCTTTCGGGTAAGTCCTGCCAAATCGGAGTAAAACCTTCGGCTTGCAGTTCCGCCCACATCTTCGCGCCCCAAGTCTGCTCTGTTTTCGGTTCGCCTTCGGGGAGTGTATTTATCAATTCTGCCAACACCGTTTCAATCGGTTTGCCCGTCTGTTGCGCTCGCCGCATGAGACGTTGTTCCTGCGAAGGCGCGAGTGTTACTGTATAACTCATCAGTTTGTTTCCTCCCTGCCTACAGTATATCACGAAACCAATAACGGCGGCATACCGGAATTAAGGCGTGATCCGCATAGCGACTCCTTTCCACCGAGTTGAGGTATAATTTACTCTCCTTAACCTGTGTAAAGCGGGTAATAGCCTTGACATTGCAACCCATCTCTTTCTATAAAATTGTGCTTGTCGTACTCTGTACGTTTGGGTCGGGTTTGACTGCAAACGCACAGTCGGCAAAAGTGATGCCCGTTGACTTTGACAGAGATGTCCGCACAATTTTGGCGGACAACTGTTTCAACTGTCACGGGTTCGATGAAAACAAGCGGCAGGCGTGTGAAAGCGTTTCGGAGTGTTCGCGATGAGTTCCGTCTTGCGACAGGATTGTTTGCGCGGCAGTGTCATTGTGTCGTTGGGTTGGTTCAGTTGCTGTCTTTGACGCCAGAACCCTCCTGCGCTTAAGTTGGGAAAACAGGTCTGCGGACAGGGCATGATTGAGGTGGGAGTCTGTCTGCTTCCCCTTCGCGGTAGCCTGTCACAAAACGGACTGAATACTATTTGTCGGAGTATCTAATGTGATATTGACTGCCCAAAAACGCAAAACCTGCGCCCAACTCCACCAAGAACTGCCGAATATGGTCTATTAAACCTTTCTCAAGTTGACGTTCTTCAACGTCAGATTGCAGTGTCAGAAACTCGAAATTATAGGGGTCTTTGAGCAGTTGTCCTGCAAGATCAGACTGCGGCATCGGCAGGGTACGCTCGAAATTCGTGACTGATTTCCCCTGTCGCTCGTACAATTTGCTCTCGATCTGATGTACCAGAACATTGCGGCTCCAACCGTATTCTGTCGTCTGCTGAACATATCAGAGTCGTGCCTCCTGATCTTTGACTTTGTCCAGCAGAACGCAATTGTGGAACCAAGGAATTTGTCCAGCAAGCTGCTGGACAATTGCCTCCTCTGTCCAAACCTCAGCAAAAGACCGCATCTACAGAAGATTGGTTCTCGATAAACCTGTCATATCGGGGAACTCACGGCGCAAATCGGCGGAAAGACGTTCGATCACTTTCGCGCCCCAGCCCTGTTTCTGCTGACGTGCTAAAATATCGCGCCCGATAGACCAGTATAAAAGCACCAACTCGCGATTGACGGCGAGTGCCGCCCGAACTTGCGCCGTCCGTACTCGTACCTTGATGTCGCGCAATAACTCTTCATACCCGGCGACATTTTCCGATTGAGTTACGATGTCCTGCTGATTTATGGCTCTCCTCCTAATCCCTCATCCAATTGTTCAACAGGCTGTTGGACAATTGCCTTGCGCCTCATCATAGTTTATTCTCTGCTAAAAGTCAAATTGTGCAGCAACCTGCTGCACAATTGAAAATAACCTATAGACTTTGTGCAAGTACCGCTTGCACAATTAGATTTCTTTTTTGATGCGGTATAACGTAGACACAAGAAGAGAAGAATAAAAACCAACCCTATCAAGTTCGGTGGAACTGCTTGTCTAACTCCTTGAACGGAATCGTCACGACAATGGGGCGACCATGTGGGCAGAGATACGGGTTCTCGGTTTCCGCCAATTGCTCCAACAACCCCTGCATTTCCGGCAGACTCAGCGGATCGCCCGCCTTGACCGCCATTTTGCACGCATTCGTGATTGTCACATGATCGCGCTGAACCAGCAGTCGCCGCGAGACCGAATGATTGACCAACTCATCGATCATATCGCGCAAAACCGCTTCGTAGGGCTTATTCGACAGCAATGCCGGAATCGCACGCAGCACAAAACTTTCGCCTCCGAACGGCGCGATCTCCCATCCCGCTTCACCAAAACTCTCGCAATGTTCCGCCAACAGCATCGCCTCGCGTCGGCTCAAATTGATTGTCAACGGCACTGCCAGCCGTTGCACCGGAATTCCATTCGAGAGTCGCGTCACCGTCAATCGCTCATACAAAACCCGCTCATGAGCGACGTGCTGATCAATTACCGCGATCCCGTCCGGCGTCAGCGCGATAATATACGTGTTCCGCGCCTGACCTAAAACCCGAAACTCCCGCAGCTGCTCGGCAAACGGCTTGGGCTTCGGACGCACCTCGAATTCAGGTGTTGGGTCGTCAGGTGATTGGGTCATCGGGTCGTTAGGTCGTTGGGCAATTGGCGACGCCGGATCGTCTTCAGCGAACGGGTCATTGAGCAGAAAGGAAGAAGAATGAGGAATGAGGGAGGAATTTTCTCCTTGTCCCCCTGTCCCCCTGCCCTCCTGATCCCTCTCCGGCAGAAACGGCATGATCGACGCGAAAACACTCGGCGGGGCGGTCAAAGAGAGGGCTTGCTGACCCATTTGCTCCGCCTCTCTCATGGTATCGGCATCCCAATGCGCTGATAACCCCATACTCGGAGAATTGTTCGTAATCCGGGCTTGCGGTACAATACCATAAGCGAGCAACGCCTGTTTGACCGCTTGGCTGACTGCATGATGCACTTCGCCGTCACGGGTGAATTTGACTTCGGTTTTGGTTGGATGAACATTGACATCTACGAGTTCAGGAGAAATTTCCACGAAGACCGCTGCAATCGGATAACGGCTTTCAGGCGTCAGAGAGCGGAAGGCATCTTCGAGTGCGTGAGCGATCAGGCGGCTCTTGATCGGGCGGCGGTTGACATAAAAGAGTTCGTGCGATCTGCCCGGACGAGTGATGTCGGGTGTGGCAATAAATCCAGTCACGTCAATTCCCGCGCCGTCATGTCTGAGGGGAATCAATTTGCGGGCAATGTCGCGCCCCCAAACCGCCGCCAACGCCGCCAGCGATTCGCCTGTTCCCGGCGTCGAAAACATCTCCTGTGTTCCGTGTCTGAGCCGAAACGCGATCTGCGGGTGGGCGACTGCCAACTGCCCGACAACCTCCACGCATCTTGCTACTTCGGTAGGAGTAGACTTCATGAATTTCAGGCGGGCAGGAGTATTGAAGAACAGATCGGCAACCTCAATGGTTGTGCCGTTGCGTGCCGCCGTCTCTTCGACTGTCTCCAAATCACCGCCATTGACAAAAAGCGTGATGCCGCTCTCCTCATCGTGAGGCTTGCTGATAATCCGAAACTGCGACACCGACGCGATACTCGGCAGTGCTTCGCCGCGAAAACCAAGCGTTTTGATCGCGAACAAGTCATCTGCGGTTTCGATTTTGCTGGTGGCGTGACGATGCAGGGCAAGAATGGCGTCGTCGCGGGTCATGCCGAATCCGTTATCGGAAACCGACACCAGACGCTTGCCGCCCTCCTCCAACTGCACAGCGATCTGCGTCGCGCCCGCGTCTATTGCGTTCTCGACCAACTCCTTAACCGCAGAGGCAGGACGTTCCACAACCTCGCCCGCCGCGATCCGATTGGCAGTATTTTCATCCAACAAACGCACTCGATTTTCCGCCACGCTCTCACTCCTTAAAATGGGTCATTGGGTCATTGGGAAATTCCACTGCGGTTCGTGTACATTGGGATTGAGTGCGAAGCACGGCACGGCGGAACGCCCCCAGCAGAGAAATTCATTTCGCTGTATCTGCATTGCCCAATCACCCAATCACCTAATGACCTAACAACCCAATCACCTAATCACCCAGCAACGGCTCACACATCATTGTATCCGAGTCCTGATACGCAGGGACACAACAACATAATAGCGTCAATATCTCGGTTCCGGTATTGCGAATTTGATGTTTTTTGCCCGCCACAATCGCAATCGAATCACCGACGCTAACCTCACGAATTTCGTCTTCCAGAGCCATTAAGCCTTGCCCTGCAATGATGTAATAAATCTCTTCAGTATTGGGGTGATAATGCGCCTGAGTTTCGCCACCGACACCAATTTGCGCCTCCGCCAAACTCTGCCGCTCGATCTCTGAATTGCGCGGAGCCATGAGTTCGCGAATTGTCGAACTGTCCTTCGTCACAAACGCCGCCACACCGTCTCGATTCACAACGTCCAATATCGCTTCTCCTCAAAAAAAGCCGCCGAAGAAACTCGGCGGCTCATCAACAAAATTAAAACCACGGAGAACACGGAGTTCAAGGAGAAAACCCAATGCAATGATCCACGAAACACACGAAAGAACACGAAAACAAGGCAAAATCAAACCCAAGATGATTGAATTCTCGTTGTGTTCGTTGTGGTTCTCTCATTTTTCTCCGTGTTCTCCGTGGTTCTAACGCTTTTTCGATAAGGCTTTTTCGACAGCCGCTTGCAAGCCATTGCCGCGCAGGTCATCGCCCATGGCGAGAATGGTTCCAGTGGTTCCGTCAACCAGAACCGCGTGCGGAATAGAGTTGACGCCATAAAGCTGCGCGATTTCCGCCTTCCAATAGCCGCCGTCGAAAATCTGCGCCCACGTCATGCCGAATTCCTGCATGAAGTCTTTGAGTTTGGCATCATCACCCTTGCGGTCAAGGCTGACGCCCAAAATCTCGAAGCCTTCCTTATGAAACTGCTCATAAGTGCGGACGATATTGGGGACTTCGTCACGGCACGGCGGACACCATACCGCCCAGAAGTCGAGCAGAACGATTTTGCCCTTGTAGTCATCGGGGAACATCACGGTTTTGCCATCGAATCGATCTGTCTCGAACGCAATAGTCTCGCCGCCGACGCGCAAATCTTTCGCCGTCACGGTGCTTGCCGCTTTGCCTGAACGCCGCAGGGTCACTTTGGTTCCACGCGAATCAATCGAAGCCACCTCGAACACACTTGCCCCGACGCGGAACGGCTTGACGGCATCGAACGCCTCTTTTTTCATATTGAACACGCCGTCGCCGTTTTTGTCCACAAGGATCGTTACCTTTGCGGGATCATCTTCGCCATGCTTGAAGTCATTGAATGTGCCGCTGACGCCCTGATCCGTGATCGCGAACTTATATGCCTTCTCACCGATTTTCAGCGTTCCTGTACGGTTGTATTCACGGTTAACAGTCAAATCGCCGCCCCAAAAGGTGAAAATTAAACCACTGGGAACAATTCCCCCGCGCCCCACCACATTGTAGCGTGCCGAGGCAAGAACCAGTGCCGTGTACCGCTCATCGCCGCTGTCTGTGACAGCCCTTTTGGTGGTCGAGCCGCCGATTTGTATCATGGTCAAAGCGAGTTCGTCAGTCAAGTCGCCATTGCCGTTATTATCTACAAACAGGCGTACCGCCCCCTTGCCCACAGTTGGAGCGTCCAAAACCACCGCGATTTTGTTCTCCTTCGCATCGCCGAGCGTGATCACGCCATAGCGGGGCGTGTTGCGGTAAAGTGCTTCCTTCGTAACGCCGTCCGGTTTTTTCTCACCAAGTTCGATTTTGCGTGGAGACATCGCCGCCTGCCCACCGGAAGACGCGGGCAGCAAACTGACCGTCACCACCTCATCCGCCGACGCCGGAAGACTTGCCAATGCACCGCCGATGCCCAGCAATGCGCCGAGCGATAATTTCAACGTGTGTCGTGTCATTTCGTGCCTTTTTCCTTTTCCGCCGAATCCTTGCTGCTGAGTGCGCGTCCGAGCGTGCTGTCCAATGCGTCGCCGCGCAGTTCTGCCGTTGTTGCGAGAATTTTACCCGTCGTTCCATCTACCAGAAACGCACGCGGAATGCTGTCTACGCTGTACATCTGACTGACCTCCGCCTGCCAGTATTTGCCGTCGTAAATCTGATCCCACGACATATTTTTCTCTTTGAGGAAAGTTTTGACCTTCTCCAGTTGGTCGGGTTGGTCGAGACTGATTCCGATGATCTCGAAGCCCTTGGGGTGGTATTTCTCGTATGCCTTGGTCAGTCCGGGCAGTTCCGCGATACAGGGACCGCACCATGTCGCCCAGAAATCCAGCATTACGACTTTGCCTTTGTAATCTTCGGGAAACTTGATCGTCTTGCCGCCAATAACGGGACGCGAGAACGCAATCGCCTGTTTTCCAACGCTCAAATCTTTGGGAATCGGGACTTCGGCAACCTCTTTGGCGGTCATTGCCGACTTCTTTAAGGTAATTTTAGAGCCGTCCGGCGCGATTTTGTCCACTTCGTAGACATTGCCCGCGATATTAAACGGTTTATTCAAATCATATTGCTCAAAACGCTCATATTTGCCGTTGCCGTTGCGGTCAATCAGCAGAGTCGACTCACGTTGCTTGGTACTGTTATAACTTCCTGTGCCGGTCTCATCTACCAAAACGATGGGATAGATTTTCTTGCCCAGTTTGATTTCGCCCTTTTGAGCATAATCGCGGTAGAAGAACAGGATATTCGTTGCAAGCCCTCGCATTTCCGCCATTTTCGGTGCGAACCGATAGAACGATAATCCGTATTTTTTGCCCTTGACCGCCGTGCTGCTGTCGCCCCGGAACAAAACGTCCTCGACCTCCGCTTTGGTTTGTGGGTTGGTGACTTTGCGAGCAGTGCGCTCCCACTTCACAGCGTCCTCGTTGGTCAAATCGCCATCACGGTTGCTGTCCACATAAAGTTTGGCGTCGGTGGCGTCGGCATTCTCGTCCAAAACGACGGGATATTTCTCGCCCGCGAAGGTCAGCGTGCCGTACATCGGCGTTCCCGTATACGTCGGTTCTTTCGTAATTTCCGAGGGCTTGTCTTTGGTCAGACTGAGGCGGAGCGGCATATAGTAACCGATGGTGCTGAATGCGCCCGATTCGATAGATTTCAATGCAGCGGTTTGCGCCCATGCGCCCGATGCGAGCGTAAGACCGAGGGCGGTCAATGCGAGAATGCTTTTCAATTGATTTCTCCTTTTGTGCGGGCATTCGAGCGGGATCAAAAATCCTCGTCTGAAATGTCCTGCGGACGAGCGTCCGTTGGACGCGATAAGCGATATAGGTTATCCGGGACTTCTTCGTCGGTCTCTTTGGGACAAAGGAGCGCGGGGCGTCACTGCTCCGATTGTTTGCCTAATTTCTCCATCAAGACCCGTTTTGCCTCCCGAAACTGCGCGTCGTTTTCGCCGTAAGTGTCGGAAGGCTCCACAACAATATCGGGCGCGACACCAACACCCTCTAAACGCTGACCGTCTACACGCAGATTGACAACAGGCAGTTCCAAAATGCTGTCTTTGCCAATGGGAACCATAGATGCCCCAAGAAACGCACCGGCAGTGGGTGTGCCGACAAGAGTTGCCCGCTTCGTTTTCTTGAATTGATACGAGAAAAACTCTTTCGCGCTCCGTGTGCCTTTATTGATCAGGACGACCATTGGTTTCCCATAGCCCGATTTCGTCTGCACCATTTTCGTGCCGCGCATCTGTTGTTCCCAGACAATATCGGGTAGGAAAAACGGGTCGGCATAGCCCCAAGGTCGCCCGCCATGCCCATCGCGCAAGTCCAGAATCAGCCCGTCGGTATTGTGGAGTTCGCCCAAAACGGTATTCTCTAATAATGCGCGAAACTCATCATTCGCCATCGTCCAGAGATGGATATAGCCGATCTTTTTGCCCTCAATATTGAGAGTTTTGATGCTCCGCTTGGTTGCCGTGAGATAGGATTTCAGCGGATTCTCTTTGATAGGCGTCACCTCGACTAACCCGGTTGTGCCTCTTGGTCCGCCATACATTAAGGTATGCGGTTTGCCCTCGCCGCCCCGAAATGAACCCGCCGTCTCAAATGGTTTACCGTTGACCGTCAGCAGCACATCACCACTTTTGATGCCCACTTTTTGTGCCGGATAGCCCTCCAGAACGCCGGACACGATATATTGACCATTTTGCCGTGTTCCCATCACGCCGATATGCGCGATCTCGTTGCCAGTGAATCCGCCGCCCATTACGGAGCGAAACAGGGCAAATCCCACGTCGTCATCAGGTATGTACTCGATATGCGAGGCGCGGAGTTCTGCGAGCATAGCGTTGACGAGAACCACAAATTCCGCTTTTGTCTTAACCGTCTTGAGTTTAACGCGATAGGTTTGCGCGGTTTTGTCCCAGTCGAGTTGGTGGAGGTCTTTGTCATAGAATCGCTGTTGGGTCGCTTTGACAATCTGCTCGAACCGTTCATTATAAACGCTCGCGCCCTCCTGCTTGATCGCCCCAACGGGCGCACCCGCACACAAAGACAACGCCAACGCACCCAATGCGAACTTTCGTACAAACTTACGCCTCATTATTGCTCCTCGAATACTCGCCTCTTTTGGCAATCTTCGCTCAACCCGACGTACTGCTCTCGTCGAACCTGTGTGGTATACTATCTCAATTCTACCCCCAAATCTTAATAGACCGGCACGGCTGCCGGATGAGTTCCAATGGAGACAGAGTCAGTGAGTGCCGAAACAACAGAGCAATGGGTTCATCTTAACGGAATTTTGACGCCGAAACAGAGCGCAATGTTATCCATCTATGATCACGGATTTTTGTACGGCGACGGAGCCTTCGAGGGAATCCGCGTGTATGACGGTAATATTTTTCGTCTCGAACCGCATCTCACGCGCCTTTATCGCTCGGCACAGGCACTCGGCATCGATCTTGTGATGCTGCAAAGCCAAATGCAGCAGAATGTCATTGATACCGTCCGCGCCAACAAGCACACTGCGGGTTATATTCGCCTCAGCATTTCGCGGGGCGTCGGGCTTGGGCTTGACCCGTCACATATCAAGCCGCCGCCGACTATTGTCATCTCCACCGAAGAATTGCGCCTCTATCCGCAAGCCCTCTATGAGCGCGGCTTAGACGTAATTACTGCGTCAACTCGCGTGCCTCCGGCGTGCTGTATAGACCCGCAGATCAAATCTCTTGGGCGATATGTCAACAACATTCAGGCGAAGATGGAAGCCAACCGCATCGGGGCGGGCGAGGCACTGATGCTGAATATGGAGGGCAATGTCGCAGAAGCAACAGGAGACAATATCTTTCTGGTCGTAAACGGCGAACTGCTCACTCCGCCGACCTCACAGGGGGCATTGCCGGGTATCACGCGCCAAGCCGTCATGGACATTGCAAAAGATACGGGGATTTCCTGCCGACAATCCGTTATGACCCTATATGATGTCTATAATTCCGACGAAGTATTCCTGACCGGAACCGCCGCCGAAGTGATTCCGATGGTCTCGTGTGACGGGCGCAGAATCGGCGACGGCACACCCGGCAAAATCACGAATGACATTATTTCGCGCTTCCGCAAACTCACGCTCACCGACGGCGTGAAAGCGATAGAAGCCTGAACGGAAGCGATGGGGAAAATGACACCAACGCTATCACCTGATATTGCTCTCGAAGTTGAACGATATGCCCATAATCTTGGCTTCACATCGGAAGAATATCTGCTCCGATTTGGTCATCTGCTCGCGGAAGAAAGAACACAACTTCTGCCCCACGGTGAATGGGAGCGCAAACTCGCAAGCATTCCAAGACACACCGGCATTGTATTGATGGATGAAGATTTGAGTAGTGAAGGGATATACGATTAGGTTGAGAGAGTGAGGGAGGAACGAAATTGGAAACAGCAACTTATCATATCCCCTCGGACGCGAGGGCGAATATCGAGCGATATGCCAGTAGCAAAGGCGTGACCCCCGACGATGCTATCACTGAGTGGGCAATGAAATTGATTCCTGCTGTGCCTTTGCTTGAACCGCGTAATGAGTGGGAGCGCAAACTTCTTAGCGCAACCAGCAGCGCAGGAGTGTCTCTTTCCGATGAATCCGTCAGCAGCGAAGGGATTTATGAATAGTGTCTTCTCTCATCGAAACCAGCATTTTGATTCGTCTGACGAATGACACAGACATCAATCATGCAGTGGCACGCTATACAGTGATGGAACTTGGCAGTCAAGGCGAAACCTTGTATATCACGCCGCAGGTGCTTGTTGAATTTCGAAGTGTTGCAACACGTCCTAAAGATGTCAATGGACTGGGATACACCTTTGACGAAGCGGAGGCAAAGGCGCAAACTTATGAAGATTTGTTCCAAATGCTGCCAGAGAATGACGCGATATTTCCGGCGTGGAAAGCATTAGTCAAGGCGGGCGGTGTCATCGGCAAGCAGGTTCATGATGCACGCCTTGCGGCGATATGTCAGGTATATAATATAGATAAGATTGTGACGTTCAACGCAAGACATTTTATTCGGTTGGCGAGTTTTGTGCCGGGACTGACGATTACCGACCCGCGCACGCTGTAGCCATAATGGTTTAATATGAGGTTTGACAGAGAAGTTGTCCTGCCCAAAAGAGCAGGCGGCTCTGCTAACACGCTTAAAGAGGCGTTCGTATTCAGAGATACTTACACGGTCTGCCACCAAAACATACTTGGCGGGCAGCCACTTTGCACCCGCCGCTCGCGCCGGGTGAGGATTGAAAATGCACTCCGCACTGTCGACGGAAGGACAAATATAACACTATGTGGCAACGATTCACAGAGCGAGCAAGGCGCGTGGTGTTCTTCGCGCAAGAAGAAGCAGGGCGTCTCGGCGAGAATTATGTCTCCACCGAGCATCTTTTGCTGGGACTTGTGCGCGAGAACGACAGCGTGGCGGCACGTATTCTCGATAGAATGGGCGTCTCTCTCGGACGCATTCGGAGCGAAATCGAGCGGCAGGTCACTCGCGGCGATGGACGATTGGGTCAGGATATGCAACTGACTCCGAGAGCCAAGCGCGTCATTGACCTTGCCTACGACGAAGCCCGTCAACTCAACAACAACTATATCGGCACGGAGCATCTGTTGCTCGGTCTCATTCGGGAGGGCGAGGGCTTGGCAGGGCGCGTGCTGGCGAAATTGGGCGTGGAACTGGAGCGTACTCGTCGCGAAGTCATGGCGTTGCAGGACAACGATAGCGGTACACCTTCGCAGACAAAGCAAAGCGGTCGCTCGCGTACCCCAACTTTGGACGAATTCGGGCGCGACCTAACCGAGTTGGCACGCAACGAGAAACTTGATCCCGTTGTTGGACGCAATACCGAAATCGAGCGCGTCATTCAGATTCTTTCGCGCCGTACCAAGAACAATCCTGTTCTGCTTGGCGAACCCGGCGTCGGCAAAACTGCCATCGCCGAAGGCTTGGCGCAGCGCATCATTCAGGGCGATATTCCTGAAACGCTCAAAGACAAGCGCATCATCTCGCTCGACCTTGCGGGGCTTGTCGCCGGAACCAAGTATCGCGGCGAATTCGAGGAGCGCATGAAGCGCGTCATGGAAGAAGTTCGTAAGGCGGCAGGCGATGTTGTTCTGTTCGTGGACGAACTCCATACCCTCGTGGGAGCCGGAGCCGCAGAGGGTGCCATTGATGCCTCGAATATCATGAAACCTGCTCTGGCGCGTGGCGAACTGCAATGTATCGGGGCGACAACGCTTGACGAATTCCGCAAGTATATCGAGCGTGATGCGGCACTGCAACGCCGCTTCCAGCCGGTTAAGGTCAGTGAGCCGACGGTTGAAGAGAGCGTTGAAATCCTGAAGGGTTTGCGCGAACGCTATGAGGTGCATCACCGCGTTAAGATTACGGATGAGGCTCTGCTTGCGGCGTCTCAGCTCGCTGATCGCTATATCACTGATCGGTTCCTGCCGGACAAAGCCATTGACCTCATTGATGAAGCCGCAAGCCGCGTCCGATTGCAGTATGCCATGCCTCCTCCTGTCCTTCGCAAGAAGAAAGCCGAACTGCAAGCGGTGCAGAAGGAAGTCGGAGCCATTGCGAGCAACAATCGGTACGATACCAATATCGCCGAACTGGAAGACCGCATCGAGAGCCTGAAAGCCGAGATCGAAGACCTTGATCTCGAATGGAACTCTCAGCGCGAAAGTATGCCCCGCGTCGTCACCGAAGAGGAAGTCGCGCAGATCGTGCAAGCGTGGACGGGCATTCCGGTGAGCCGTTTGGTGGAAGCCGAAACGCAGAAGCTGCTTCGCATGGAAGACGAACTGCATAGCCGCATCATCGGGCAGCATGAAGCGGTTGTCGCGGTCAGCAAAGCGGTACGCCGCGCCCGCAGCGGCATGAAAGACCCGAAGCGTCCGATGGGAACCTTCATCTTCCTCGGACCCACAGGCGTTGGTAAAACGGAACTGGCGCGGGCGTTGGCGTCCTACTTGTTCGACAACGAAAACAACATGGTTCGGATCGATATGTCCGAATATATGGAGCAGTTCTCGGTGTCGCGTTTGGTGGGCGCACCTCCCGGCTATGTCGGCTACGATGAGGGCGGGCAGTTGACGGAAGCGGTTCGCCGCCAACCCTATACTGTGGTCTTGCTGGACGAGATTGAGAAGGCGCATCCCGATGTCTTCAATATCCTGCTCCAGATTGCGGAAGACGGACGGTTGACGGACAGCCATGGGCGCGTCATTGACTTCAAGAATACGCTGATCATCATGACGAGCAACTTGGGCGCACGCCAAATTCAAGGCGAGGCGCGTGTATCGCTCCTGAACAAATCGACGAACACAGGGGAGGATGCCAAAGCCTACGAGCGCATGAAGGGCGACGTGATGAAGGAACTCAAAAAGGCGTTTCGCCCGGAGTTTCTCAATCGTCTCGACGAGGTGATTGTTTTCCATGAACTGACGCGGGAAGAGATTTTGACCATCGTTGACCTGCTCCTTGCCAAAGTCAATAAACAGCTCTCGCACACCGAACTGCGCCTTGAAGCCTCGCAGGAAGTCAAAGAGTATTTGGTGGAAGAGGGCTACGATAAGACGATGGGAGCGCGTCCGTTGCGGCGTGCCATTCAGCGGCTGATCGAAGACCCGCTCTCCGATGAAATCCTGCGCGGCACGTTCAAGGCGAACGATGTGATTGTTGCAGAGATGGACGGCAAGACGATCACGTTCCGGCGCAAGGAGATGCAGATTTCCGAGCAGATCGAAGAGAGCCTGAGCCTTGCCCCTCGTGATGAGGACTTGAGTTTGCCGTCTCTTGAGAAAACTCTCGGCATCGGCTAAAGTCTCTCTACAGTACATAAAAAATCGCCCTTTTCAGACCATCTGAGAAGGGCGATTTTTCTGTGAGTTGCTTTGATGAAATCTCGTGTTCTTCTCGAAAGTTTCAAGCGCGTTCTGGAATGTTTGCGGAGGGTTCTGGATGTTTTGCGGAACCGTCTGAAGGGTTGCGGAGGGTTCTGGAAACTTTCGGGAAGGTTCTCCAAAGTTTGCAGAAGTGTCCGCAAGTCTCCGGGAACGGTGCGGAAGGGTTGGGGGAGTTCTGGAAAGTTTCCAGAGTGTCCTGCAATGTTTTCGGAATGCGCCTGAAACTTTCCGCCGCTTCTCGCAACCACGTTCGGGAAAGGGAAAAAGTTCTTTTTAGAGTGTCAACTTGCGATAACGAGAGTAGGCGGCAGGGCGCGGCGAGGCGGGTGGGTCGCGGACTGTCCGCCGTGTTGAGCTTTGCACTCTTGATCCCCATCAACCTTACGGCGAGTTCTGCTTATTTTTTGAGCGTTTAACAAGGTGTTGCCACAAAGATATTTTGGGAATAGCTTCGGGTTCTATAGTATCTGTGGCGCGTAGTAGTTCATCAGATTGCACACTATTGTTTTCTGAGGAGTGAGCGGCACGTAATAGTTCTTCTCCCTCATCGTCAATGCTGCGCGTAGATGAACGAAGTAACTGACTTCCCTCCGAAATCCAATCTAAAACTTTCTTTGCTTCATGATGAGTGGCAGCATCATTCTCACGAAGAATCTGCGAGCATAGTTTTTGGATATTTGGAAAACTTAGCCATTCAAGACGATATTTTTCTTTGATTGAGACAGTTTTCAGTCTTTTTAACAGAGCAATTTTTTCCTGCGCCGTCAGTTGTGAGCATACGATGATTTTTCGTGATATTGCTTCCAAACTCCCCATACTTTGTAGTGCGCGTATACTATTCTGACAGACAAACTCATTTTCATCTCGCAAGGTTTCAAGAAGAACTGGAAGAGATGCAATATGACCAATCTTACCGAGTATTACAACAGCATCACGGCGCACATTCCAATTTGGATCATTCACAATATCTGTGATGTGAGGGAGTGCAGGTTCTCCTATTTTGCTCAATGCTTGCACCGCGTAGGAACTGGAAGTATGCCCTTTACTCTTGAGAATTTCGACGATCTCATCTTGCCAGTTCACTTTGAAGGAAGATAACTCAATCTTGAATGTCATAGAGGTGGAATTACGGCGAAAACTGTAGTTTTTCCCTTTCAATATTTCCATCAAATGAGGCAAAGCAGGTAGAACTGATATATTGTCAACCTTGAACGTGACGCGATTATAGCTACTGCTCATGTCATACCTTGTGACCACCAACTCGTCGACTTTCAATACCTCAATAAGTGAAGCAATAGCAGAAGTACCTATTTTGCTCAATTCATCCACCGCATTCAGGCGAATGTCTTCTTCGGAATTCTTGAAATCTCTGATATACTTTACGATTGTCGAGTGTTTCATTAGATGGTCTCATTAGCAGTGTTCAAGTATTTCTTATCGCGTTGTATAGAGGCAGCCATTGCCGACAATGCCGGAGACGACGGAACGCCCTTGCTTGTCCAAGAAGGTTTTAGGTGTGGCAGGGGCTATGTCCCAACAGTCGCCCGAAAGTGTCCAACCGTCGAAGTTGCCGCTTTCGAAGTCGAAGAGAACAATGTCTTTGCTCGGCGCGGCGGTTTGCGTATTGGGCGTTTGGGCAAGAGAAAGCATGGGGAGGACGGAAAGAGCGACAACGAGAGCGAAACAGTAAAGACGGGAGTGGGCAAGCATGGCGAAATCTCCTTGCGAACGAAACGGGCAATGATGACTCAGTATATTGACGTTTAGACTAAATTGAGGCTTGAATCAGAGCCTTTTTCCATTGCGGCAATCTCGTTTTCTTCACGCTCGATCTCGCTCAATATCTGATCCATTCGTCGAGAGAAATTTTCTTTTCGAGCAATCAACTCTTCCAATTTCTGAACTCGCTCTTGTGCTT
>Ga0163154_10005603_pt1 | contig 15843 bp, 13 predicted proteins | sample OliLakLV19MP9P1_FD_148649 | JGI IMG/M metagenome (GOLD analysis project Ga0163154, IMG submission 148649) | Freshwater microbial mat bacterial communities from Lake Vanda, McMurdo Dry Valleys, Antarctica - Oligotrophic Lake LV.19.MP9.P1 | ecosystem: Environmental > Aquatic > Freshwater > Lake >... | reverse complement strand
CCTTGCGGTGCCGGCGGCCCCGCCAGTTGCCCCGCCCCTTCCCGCGCCAACAGCGCCCGGCACACCCGAGCAACCGCCGGCCCCGCCGGTCACCACCAGCGTGCTGCCGCCCCGGGTGGCCGAGCAGCCGGAGCAGCAACCATTTGATGCGGTGCCGCAGCGGTCTGGTCCAGTTGCCGATCGGCGCGCACCGGGCATCGACGTCGATGTCGTCGAGGAGGACCAGCCACGTGCCCGGCCGGGTGCCCGGCATCGCGCAGCCACCGCCCCGTCGAGCGTCAATCATCGGGTGCGATTGCTCAGTGCTGCCGCTGCCGGCCTCAGCGCCTTCATCGTCTTCGCGCTGTGGGCGGCCGCCGGCGGGCTCTCCGATCTGCTCTCGCCGGCGCTGGCCATCGGCAGCCTTTCGCGGCTGGCGGGGTTGCTGGGTACCGACCTGCTGCTGATCCAGGTGCTGCTGATGGCTCGCATCCCGGCCGTCGAGCGGGCCTTCGGCAGAGCAGCACTGACCCGGTGGCACACCGTGGCCGGCATGGTCTCCTTCGGACTGATCGTCGCCCACATCGCGCTGGCAGTCTCCGGCACCGCGATCATCGAACGGTTCAACATCTTCGAGGCAGGCTGGCGACTGCTGTCGACTGTCGCCGGTCTCCCCCTCGCCGTGGTGGCCACCGCGCTGCTGGTCCTGGTCGCAGTGTCCTCGCGCCGCGAGGCCCGGCACCGCCGCCGCGACACCCGCCACCTGCTCGCGGTCTACGCCTACCTGGGCCTGCTGCTGGCCCTGCCCCACCAGTTGCTGGCCGGGACGTCGCTGACGGCCTCCCCACTGGCGGCGCTCTACTGGTGGGGGCTCTTCGTGGGCTCCTCGCTGGCGTTGCTGGCCTTCCGGATCGCCCTGCCGATGTTCCGCTCGTTCCGTCACCAACTCGTCGTGGACCAGGTGAGGGTCGAGGCGCCGGGTGTCGTCTCGCTCCAGCTGCGGGGTCGCCAGCTGCGTCAGCTCGGGGCCCGCGCGGGGGAGTTCTTCCACTGGCGCTTCCTCGACGGCGCCCAGTGGCACCACGTGATGGTTTCGCCGCTGTCGGCCGTGCCAACCGGCGACCGGATGCGGGTGACGATGGCCGTCGCAGAGGGCAGCCGCCGGCTGGAGTCGCTCACGCCGGGTACGTGGGTGCTGTTCGAGGGTCCGTACGGCTCCTTGACCGCAGACTCCCGCACTCGCGGCAAGCTGGCGTTCTTCACCACGGGCTTGGGCATCGCGCCGGTTCGGGCGCTGCTGGAGGACCTCGACTACGGCCGCGACGAAGCCGTGGTCGTGTACCGGCTGCCGGACGAGGAGCCGGCGCTCTTCCGCGACGAGCTGGACGAGCTGTCGAACCGACGGGGGGCCGAGGTGGTCTACCTCGAAGGGCCGACCACCGGGGAGCGGGAGTCGTGGTTGCCCGCCACCGCCGCTGCCCAGATCACCGATCCGGCCGCGGTCACCCACCTGGTGCCGGACATCGCCACCCGCGACGTCTTCGTCAGCGGGCCGGAGCACTGGACCGCGCCGATGCTGGCCGCCCTGCGCGAGGCAGGCGTGCCTCACTCGCAGATCCACGCCGAGGTCATCGCCGGCTGAGCGTTCACGTCACCCGCCAGCACGCGTCTGGCGGTGGCAGGTGGGCTCATTGGGCGGGCCGACGCTCGGCGTGCGACAGTTTCGGGATGGATCCGAATGAGATCGGCGCGACGCTTCTCGTCGTCCTGCTGGTGATCTTCGCGATTATCGGAGTGCTCGCGGTGGTCGCTCTGATCGTTGTCATCGTCCGCTTCCGCCCGCCGTTGACGGCCATCGCCGCAGTCGTCGGTGCGCTCATCTACGGCGCCTCGCCGATCGACCTGATCCCCGAGGCGGTGGTCGGTCCGATCGGCGCACTGGACGACATCGGCATCATCGCGGCCGCGATCGGGTTCATGGTCACGCAGATCCGGAAGCGACGCGACGTCACCGCAGGTCGAGGCGACGCTGCCGGACTCACCGACATGTCGCTGCGCAAGCTTCCCCCGGGCGAGCGGACGCCCGGAAGGGACTGACGCTCTCAGTCGAGGATCAGGCGCCGCCGCTGTGTGACGGTCTCGGCCTGCCAACCGACCACCTCGACCAGCCCCGCGCCATCGGGGATGGGCAGCCGATGCGGGTCCGGCCCCGGCACCAGGGTCGTCCAGGGGTGGCGGTCGGCGAACAGGTCGACCTGGTCCAGGCCGGTGCTGCGGACGGTCAGCGTGCCGGCCCGCTCACCGACCCGCAGGCTGCTACGCGGTGCCTGGATGAGTCGTGCGGCGCACCAGGCCAGCAGGTCGCGGTTGCCATGAACCAGGTCGTCCCGGGTCATCGTGTATCCGATGCCCGGCACGCCGAGATCCTCGACCAGGGCGCCGGTGGCGGCACCGACTCGGGTGAAGCGCCGCACGGCCACCGTGAATCCAACGCCGTCCGGAAGTTCGGGCAGCTCGAAACGAGTGCCCGCGAGCGCCTGGCGGACCAGGCCGTCGTCCCACACGTTGGCGCCACCGGCCCCCGTCGCCTCGCCCACCGTCACCAACTCGCCGATCCGGTTGTCCACGAAGCCGGCGCTGAACAGGTCACCGGCGGAGTACGTGTTGGCATCGGCGACGCACAGCACCGGGCCGCTGTAGCGCTGCCCGATGTCGTTGCAGGCGTCGGGATCGGTCAGCGGCAGTCCCTGGCTGTAGTCGTCCCCGGTCGAGACGGCGTCGGCCAGCGACGGACCCCAGTCCCGACCGTCGACGGGGGAGTTGTCGATCAGCGTGCGGGTGACATCGCTGGCCAGCCACGAGAACCGACCAGGCGTGACGACGTTCGGGGTGAACAACTGCAGGGCCCGCTCGGCCGCCCAGACCAGCCCGCCGGGATTGGCTCGGACATCGATGACGAGACCGGTTTCGGGCAGCTTGTCGATCAGGCGCGCGATCTCGCGGACGAAAGCCTCGTCGTCGTTGACCGAGAAGCTCCAGATCCTCAGATAGCCGAACTCGCCCGACGGGGTCCCGATGCTCGTCGCCTGCAGCACGTCCGGCATCCGTGACTCCAGCGAGGGGACGTCGGCGCGACGAGGGCCGGGGACGCTGACGCCAGGGTCCGGCTCGGGCGCGCGTGTCGTGGCCCACCACACGCCCGGCGCGAACATCAGCTGGCGGGCGCGCCGGGCAGCCTCGGCCGCGGGGTCCAGCGCGAGCGCGGCCGAGAGACTGCGGGAACGAATCGCGCGGCGCCTGCGCTGCCCGCTCGGCCCGCCTGGTGTGCCCGAGGAGGCGTCGGCCGTCGGGCGGCCGATGGCGGTCGGTGCGAGATCGGGGGCGATGACCCGCCACGGCATCCGGATCTCGCGCTCGCTGCCGTCCGCCGCGCGGTAACCGATGATCACCCAGTCCTCGTCCGGTGGCGGGCCGAACTCCAGCGAGCGGAAGGTCAGCGATTGGCACGCCCGCGCCCGTCGGGCATCCGGCCGCCCACCGGTCTCGTTGTCGGCCCACCGCTGCACCGCGCGATCGAACGGCACGCCGCTCCAGGCCAGCAGTTCGACGCCGGAAACGAAGGCGTCGTCACCGATCACGTCCCGCGGCCCGACCTTGGACACGACGTACTGCGGGTTCTCACCGGCACCGTAGGTCTCGACAAGGAACGGCAGCACTGCGACCTGGCCCGCGGCACTGCCGAACCCCTGGTATCGGGTGTGAGCGTCGCGCAGGTCGGTGACGATGCTGCCGAGCTCGGCGTGGAAATCGCTCTCGCGCATCCCGATCGAGCGGTCACGCAGCAGCCGCAGCCGCTGCACCGGGTCGATGCCGTAGCGGGCCCGTTTGAGTGGCAGATGGGCGTAGACGCCCTCCAACACGATGAGAAACGTGTCGACCATCGCCCGGCGCTGGGCGACGGTCAGTGGCGAACCGGGCGGGGGACCGGTTCGACGCAGCGCCTGGATGTCACCCTGCTGGCGGCGGTGGACCTCGGCGAGCTCGTGGCTGGTCGGTGCGCTCACCGCCCCTACGATGTCAGGTGGGGTCGCGTCGGTCAGAACGAGTAGGTGGCGCGCGCCGTGTCGCGGGCGGCGGCATCACGAGCTGCCGCGTCCTCGCGGGCCCGGCGCGCTCGAGTGGCCGCGCTGCAGCTGCTGCACAGCAACTGGAGATCGGCGGCCTTCACCCCGCCATCGGTCCAGACGGGCTCGACCGGCTTCTCCCGCAGGTCGATGACGCCGCGGCAGCGGATGCAGACCAGGCCGTTGTGCTTGGAAAGGTTGGGGCGCAACCCGGCGAGGACCCGCTCGCGGCGCTCGGCGGCCGTCGCCTCCAGGTCGGCATAGCTGATGTCGAGCCGTGCGCGGCGCCGCCAGCGCATCGCATCGACGACGGCCTCGACGGTCTCGGCTCGGAGACTGGCGTTGGCCCAGTAGTACTCGTTGCCAACTGCCCACCAGGTGCGTCCGCCACTGCTGTGGACGGCCACGGGCCGCACGAAGCGCAGGTCGAAGTCCGCGGGGACCCGGCGCAGCGACGTCCACGCCCGGCCCGCCCCGGTGAACATCACCCGCCGGGCGAACAGGTAACCGCGGCGATCGACGCTCAGCCGGGCATGCAGGTCGCGCTGATACGGCCGCGCCGGTTCCGGGACGACGTGCAGCAGCGCAGACGGTTTGCGGGGCCGGCTCAGCCGGTGCCAGAGCACGAAAGCGCCGGCAGTGCCCACCACCGCGACGAGCCATGGCGTGACCTGGTGGCCGAGCACCGGCACCGTGCCGGGCACGAACCCGGCAGCGATCAGGAGTCCCATACCGGTCACGAGCAGGCGTCCAACGAGCGGTAACGGCCAAGGCATGTGCGCAGTGTGTCGGACCGACCGCACTGTGTGAAGCCGAACGGAGCCGTATGTCGTCAACTCATCACAACGGGTGATACCGACCGGGGGGCAGGCCGGGCGTTGCCGGTCCGCCCGGTTCTGATCTAGCGTCCTGCCATGTCCAGAACCGTGCGTGCCGCAATCGTCCAGACCGGATGGACCGGCGACAAGGCTTCCATGATCGACCTGCACGAGAAGCACGCCCGAGCAGGCGCCGCCGACGGTGCGCAGGTCATGTGCTTCCAGGAGCTGTTCTACGGCCCGTACTTCTGCCAGGTGCAGGACACCGAGTTCTACTCCTACGCCGAGGCGGTGCCGGGCGGCCCGACCGTGCAGCGGTTCTGCTCGCTCGCCAAGGAGCTCGGCATGGTGCTGGTGCTGCCGGTGTACGAGCTGGAGCAGGCGGGGCTGCTCTACAACACCGCCGCAGTCATCGACGCCGACGGTACGTATCTGGGCAGGTACCGCAAGACCCACATCCCGCAGGTCAAGGGGTTCTGGGAGAAGTTCTACTTCCGTCCCGGCAACTCCGGCTGGCCGGTGTGGGACACCGCGGTCGGCCGGATCGGCACCTACATCTGCTACGACCGCCATTTCCCGGAGGGGTGGCGGGCCCTCGGCCTGGCAGGCGCCGAGATCGTGTTCAACCCCTCGGCCACCTCGCGCGGCCTGTCCTCCTACCTGTGGTCGATCGAGCAGCCCGCCGCCGCCGTGGCGAACATGTACTACGTCGGCGCGATCAATCGGGTTGGGGTGGAGCCGCTGGGTGACAACGACTTCTACGGCAGCTCGTACTTCGTCGATCCCCGCGGGCAGTACGTCGGCGACAAGGCGTCCGACACCGAGGAGGAGCTGCTGGTCCGTGACCTCGATCTGGATCGGATCGCCGAGGTCCGCAACCAATGGGCGTTCTACCGCGACCGCCGCACCGACGCCTACGACATCCTGGTCCAGGGATAGAGCTCCACGACCGCGCGGTGTGATCCCCGGAGTTTCCCGTCGCCGGTCAGGAGCGGGCAGCCGAGGAGTTCCGCGAGCGCGATGTATGCGGCGTCGTGTGCCGTGAAGTTCCCACGTAGCTGCCACATTCGGCCCGCAAGAGCCGCACCTGGATATCGCTCGATGTGGAGGTCGCAGAAGTCCGCCACTGCCAGTTCAGCGCGTCCAGGCGCCACCCTCCTGCCCAGGGTGAGCCCTCGGACGGCATGCAGCACCTCGAAGTCCAGGAGGGCAGGTGCATGAAGCAGTCGTGGTTCGGACAACCGGCGCCGAAGAACGTGATCATGAGCGCCCACGGTCAGCGCGTACACGACGATCGAACTGTCGACGACGAGCGCACTCACGCGTCCCGGCCGGCCCTCACCGCATCAACGATCGACGCCATGGTCAGGCCGCCGGGGGGGCGCTGCGCGGCCCGCGCCAGAACTTCCGCGACCGTGGGACGGGCTGCGGCCTCGACGATCATGCGTCGCAGGTAAGCTGTCAGACTCAGTCCTTCGGCTGCAGCCCTGGTCCGGATGACATCGAGGGCCTCCTCGGGGACGTCCCGGATCTGGACGGGCTTGGCTGCCATATGGGTGATGGTATCGAAGTGCATGCGATGCATGCACGTGAGGAAGACCCTCGTCAGTACTGGCCTGACCTGGTTGTCGTCGACCCGATCGCTGGCCTAGCGTCACGCCATGACGACCACCATGCCCGCCCCTGCCGGCGCGACGACGAAGAGCGCTGAGCTGCTGCGGCGGCATCGAGCGGTGATGCCCGCCTTCGTGGGGCAGTACTACGCCGAGCCGATCGCGCTGACCCACGGCGAGGGCCGGTACGTCTGGGACGCCGAGGGCACCAAATACCTGGACTTCTTCGGTGGCGTGCTGACCACGATGACCGGTCACAACGTGCCGGAGGTCACCGCGGCGCTGCAGCAGCAGGCCGCCAAGATCGTGCACACCTCGACCTTGTACCTGTCCGAACCGATGATCGAGCTCGCCGAACTGATCGCCGAGCTGTCGGGCATCCCCGACGCCCGGGTCTTCTTCACGACATCCGGCACCGAGGCGAACGACACCGCACTGCTGCTCGCCACGGCGTACCGCAAGTCCAACCAGGTGCTGGCGATGCGCAACAGCTACCACGGCAGGTCGTTCTCGACGATCGCCATCACCAGTCACCGGTCGTGGTCACCGACCAGCCTCTCGGGGCTCGACGTCAACTTCATCCAGGGCCCCTACCGGCTGCGCAGCCCCTTCCGGCACCTGGACGACGACGCCTTTACCAACGCCTGCGTCGACGACCTGGTGCAGACCCTGGACATGGCCTCCGCCGGTGACGTCGCGTGCCTGATCGCGGAGCCGATCCAGGGCGTCGGCGGCTTCGCCACCCCGCCGGACGGTTTCTTCGGCGCGTTCAAGAAGGAGCTGGACAACCGCGGCATCCTGTTCATCGCCGACGAGGTCCAAACCGGCTGGGGGCGTACCGGCGAGCACTTCTGGGGATACCAGGCCCACGGCATCACCCCGGACATCATGACCTTCGCCAAGGGTGTCGGGAACGGGTTGTCGCTGGCGGGCATCGTCGCCCGCGCCGAGATTACGGATGTCATCCAGACGTACTCGTTCTCGACCTTCGGCGGCAACCCGCTGGTGTCCGCGGGTGGGTTGGCGAACCTGCGCTACGTGCTCGATCACGACCTGCAGGGCAACGCGAAGGCCCGCGGCGAGCAGTTCTTCCGGGCCCTCGAGCCGGTGTGCGCCGAGACCCCGTGGATCGCGGAGCTACGCGGCCGGGGCCTGATGGCCGCCATCGAGGCGGTCCACCCCGGCGGCATCGAGCCGGATCCGGCGCGCGCCACTGCTCTGCTGGAGGCCACCAAGTCGCGGCAGTTGCTGATCGGCAAGGGCGGCCTGTACGGCAACATTCTGCGGATGGCCCCGCCACTGTCCATCACGGCGGCCGAGATGGACGAGGCCATCGCCATGCTGGTCGCAGCGATCCGCTCGGTGGAGTGAACGCGATGGTCGAGCAGACTCCCTTTACTCAGGAACTACTGGTTGCCCTGCCCAGCGACCACGCGACGTCGGTGTCGCCTTGAACAGCCGGGCTTCAGCTCGTGACGGGGCCTCGTTCAGGTGCCAGTCAGGAGGCTTCGGGCATCGTCGGCGGCATGCCATCCTCGACTGCTCGGATCTCCCCGTCGCGGCTGAGTCCCCGGCACAGCTGGCCCGTGACGCTGTGCGGAGCAGTCGTCCTTGCGGCAGCCGTCACCGCCTGCGGCGCTGACCCCGGAGCCGTAACAGCGGACACCGACGTGGGAACTCAGGTGCCGTTCGACCCCGCGAACTTCGTCGACCCGACGCTTGACACCAATCCCTACCATCCGCTCAAGCCCGGCCTGCAGTGGGTCCGGGGTGGGACCACGGAAGTCGGCTCGCGCAAGGTGCCCCACGAGATCATCACCACGATGACCGACGTGATCCGCGTCATCGACGGCGTACCTACCATCGCGATGCTCGACGAGTCCACCGACTCGGGTGAGATCTCCCAGCTCAGCGTCGACTATCTCGCCTTGGACGGGGACGGCAACGTGTGGATCCTCGGCGGTTACACCGAGGACTACGAAGGCGGCGAATACACCAACACCGACGGCGCCTTCCTGGGCGCGGGTGGCGGCGCCAAGGTCGGTATCCTTTCGCCCGCGCAGGTCGACGCCTCGACGCCGCGCTGGTTGATCGGTGCCGCGCCGGACGAGGTGGCGTCGGTGGGTGAACCGGTCGAGGTGGGCGTTACCGAGTGTGTGGCTTTCGGTTGCTTCAACGACGTCCGCGTGGTTCAGGAGGGCAACGTGGGGGCACCCGACAACGAGAACAAGTATTACGCACCGGGGGTCGGCGTCATCAACAACGTCCCCTTGGACGCGAGCCTGCACCAGGACACCTTCGAGTTGCTGAACTTTCTTGAGCTGACGCCGGAAGGTCTGGCCGAGTCCAGCCAGGCTGTCCTCGATCTCGAGGCCCACGCCAGGGTGATCTCACCCGACGTGTTCGCCGTGGCTCCCGAGGCCGGGCGTGCCGGATGACCCCCGGACCGGTTCCGGTCGTCCGTTTGCGTCAGGTCTCCAAGTCCTACCTCACCGCCGGTGATCCCGTCCCGGTGCTGCGCGAGGTCGACCTCACCATCGGAGCCGGTGAGAAGGTGAGCCTGATCGGCCCGTCCGGCGGTGGGAAGTCCACGCTGCTTGCGTTGATCGCCGGGCTGCTCGGGCCGAGCCAGGGGACGATTGAGATCGACGGGGTGGCCATCAGCGATATCCACGAGGGGGACCGTGCGCGGTTGCGCGCCGAACGCATCGGCATCGCCTTGCAGTCGGACAACCTCATACCGTTCCTGACCGCGAGGGAGAACGTCGAGCTGGCGCTGGCGTTCGGCGGGCGCCGGTCACGGCGGGCGGCTCGGGTCCGGGCGATCGACCTATTGGAACGGTTCGACGTGTCCCATCGGGCCGGACATCGGCCTCGGCACCTGTCCGGCGGTGAGACACAGCGAGTTGCCCTGGCGGTGGCGATGGCCAACGAGCCCGCCATCGTGCTGGCCGACGAGGTCGTCGGTCAGCTCGACCAGAGAACGGCCGTGCGCGTGCTCGACGAGGTGTTGTCAGCGGACTTCGCCGTGCTGTTCGTCACCCACAACATCGACCTGGCTGATCAGGCCGGGTGCCGCTACACCCTCGTCGATGGCGAGATACGGCCCCGATGAGCGGCGCAGCGATCGTGGTCCGTGATCTGGTCGTCGACTACGCCGGCGTCGGCGGCACAGTTCGGGCGCTTCACTGCCCCGCCCTGTCCGTCAAGAGGGGCGAAAGTCTGGCCGTCACGGGCCCGAGCGGGTGCGGCAAGTCTACGCTGCTGGGGCTCTTGGCGGGTCTGGCGGTTCCGACTCAGGGCACGGTGATGGTTGACGACGAGACCATCTCGGCGCTCTCGGACCGAGATCGCGTGCGATTCCGGCGGCGCGCGCTGGGCATGGTCTACCAGTCGGACAACCTGCTCCCGCACCTCACCGTGGAGGAGAACGTCGGGCTGCAGCTCGCGATCTGCCTTGGTGCGCGCATTGCCCACCCTGATGGTCTGCGCCCCGACCCGGCAGCGCTCCTTCACCGGCTCGGTCTCGCCGAGCTTGCCGGGCGGCTACCGGACGAGCTGTCGGGGGGCCAGCGGCAGCGGGTCGCGGTGGCGCGTGCGGTGATCCACCGTCCAGCAGTGATCCTCGCCGATGAGCCGACGGGCGCCCTCGATGCCAACAACGCCCAGGTCGTGATCGACCTCCTCAGCGATGTGCAGCGCGAGATCGGGGCGACGTTGGTGATGGTGACGCACGACCCTCATCTGGCGAGCCAGCTGGATCGCATCTTCGAGCTGGCCAAGCCCGTAGCAGCCACGGAGGACGCCGGTGCTCGCTGAATATGTGCTGTTGGACCTGGTGCGCAACCCCCGTCGCACCCTGTCGACGATGGTCGGTGTCATCCTCGGAGTGGGCCTGTTCTGCGGGGTGCTGTTCTTCGTCGACGGGCTCTCGGCCTCGATGACCCAGCGAGCCGTCGCGCCGCTGCCCATCGATATGCAGCGCCTCGTCACCGAACCCATCGGCGGCGCGATCACCCTGGTCCAGCGATTCGATCCGCCGGGCAGCGTCCCCGCGGACGGCCGGGCCCGAGTGGCGCTTGAGATACGCAACACCAGTGACGTCGCCGCCAACGAGGTGACGGTTCGCTCGTTGCCGGGTGACGCGCTCCACTTCGTAGCCGGTTCGGCCGAGGTCGGCGGGCAGGCGGTCACTGGGTTCGACGACAACCCGTTCGCTCACGGTCCGGGTTCGGTGGGCCTCAACATCGGCACAGTCGGATCCGGAGCGACGGTCCCCGTCACCTATATCGACGAGGGCACCGCCGGGGTCGAGCTGACCGATGCCATGGTTCAGACCTCGTTCTCCAGCCGCGAATCGGTCAGCCCGGTGCCGGCCAACCAGGCTTCGACCGTCCCCCTCAATGACCTAGCGGCGCAGATATCCCAGGTATCCGGGGTCGCTCACGCGGCACAGCTATCGCTGGCCGATCTCGGCTCGGACACCCTGTCGTCCGGGGGCCGCCCGGTGCGGGGCCCGGTCAAGATCTTCGGCTTCGACGCCCGCTACGCCGAACGCGACTCCACTATCGAGCTGGTGTCCGGTGCTGTCGAAAGGGATCAGGCAGTGATCAGCGCCGAGGCCGCGCAAGCCATGGAGGCCGGGATCGGTGACACGGTAACCGTCACACTGCCGGACGCCACGCGGATCGACGTCGTCGTCGGCGGCGTCGCCGATCTCAGCCGGGCCCGCTCGCTGTTCGCTAGCCGACGAGGGAGCGACCTCGAGGCCTTCGTCTATTCGCGCAACTCGATCATCGTGCCACCGGAGGTATTCGCGGGAACGATCATGCCCGCCTACGAGCGCGCCGCGACGACCCGCGGCGAGCGCTTGAAGAATCCTCCAGTGCGCGAGGTCGACATCACCGTCGAGCGCGGTCTCCTCGACTCCGATCCAGGCACCGCCGCAGCCCAGACGGGACGTATCGCGGCCGACGTCTCAGCAGTCGCGACGCAGCAGGACTTCCTGCTCGACAACATCTCCAACACGCTCACCGTGGCGGCCGCAGACGCCAGGGTAGCCAAGCAACTCTTCGTCTTCCTGGGCGTCCCAGGCGGGTTGCTCGCGGCCATGTTGGCGGCCTATGCAGGCACGGTGCTGGCCGACGCGCAGCGACGGGAGCAGGCGACGCTGCGCATTCGCGGAGCCAGCCGTCGTCACTTGCTGCACATGCTCACGCTGCGCACGGCGGCCATGACTGCGTCCGGGTCGCTGATCGGGCTCGGGCTCGGCTATGGCGTCGCCATCGTGATCCTTGGGCCGGAGTCGATGCTCCGGGCGAGCTCGGCAAGCATCGCCACGTCGGCCTTGCTCAGCAGCGTCGGTGGATTCCTGGCCACCGGGCTCGCGCTGTACCTCACTGGCCGCCGGTCGATCGACCGCGAGATCAACGATGACCGGGCTCGCCTGGCCCGTCGTGTGCCGCTGTGGCGCCGGGCGGGGCTCGACATCGTGGGTCTGGCCGCCGCCATCGCCGGAACCCTGATCGCGGTCGCGCTGAACGCCTTCGACGGCGCCGCAGGATCGGTTTACTTCGGTCGAGCGGTGCAACTCAACGTCGGCCTGCTGGTATTGCCAGTGGCTGTATGGGTGACGGGCGCCCTACTCGCCGCGCGGCTCATCGGGGCCGGGCTCAGTGGCAGCAAGCCACAGTCGACGGGCACCATAGGATCGCCGCTGGTCAGCCTGTATCGCCTGAGCATCGGCCGACGGCCCTGGGCGATCGGCAACGGCGTGGTCGTGGTGTCTCTCATCGTCGCCCTGGCTACCTGCCTCGCGGCGTTCACGTCGTCATACGACGCCGCCAAGTCCCGTGACGCCCGGTACGCCACCGGGTCCGACATCCGCGTCACGCCGGGGCCTACGGCGCAGCGGCGCTATGAGGCCGGGGACGCTGCGATCTTCCGCACGGACGGAGTGACTGGCGCCAGCCCGGTTATTTACGGTATCCGCAACGTCATCCTGCGGAGCGCACGGACCTCGGACCCGGCCAATCTTGCCGCCGTGGATCCCGCGACGTACGCGACCATCGCCCCGGTGCGCGACGGCGACTTCGCCAGTGGTGACGCACTCGCCGCGATGCATACTCTGCGTGACGATCCAACGACGGTCATGGTGAGCACTCAGATGGCGGTGTTCCTCAAGGCACACCCCGGGGACACGTTGCACGTCCTCCTGGCCCGCGGCACCGGTGAACAGATCGAGGCCGACTTCCGGATCGCGGGGCTCTTCGAGCGACTACCCGGCTTCCCTGACGGCGCTGACGCCCTGATGTCGATCGACGGTTACGCGGCGCACGTTCCGTCCAAGACACCGGACTTCTTTCTCGCGGCCACGGACTCCCCCGACGACGCGGGCCTCCGCCGCGCGATGTCCTCACTCGAAGCGGGACCTGCCGCCGCCGATCACCTGCAGATCGAGACCCGCTCCAGCACCCTCGCGCGTGACCAGTCCAGCCTCGCGGCGCTCAACATCGCGGGGCTCGTCGCCCTCGACTCGACGTTCGCCCTCGGCATGGCCGCCGTGGCCATCGCCATCTTCGTCTTTGGACTGCTCCTGCAGAGACGACGCGAATACGTCACGCTGCGGGCACAGGGACTGGAACCGCACACCATTCGAAGGCTTATCGCGGCCGAAGCGAGCACCGTCGCAATCGGGGGAACGGTCGCCGGGGTACTCGTGGGCGCCGCGATGGGCTACTACTTCGTCGCGGTGCTCCGACCACTGTTTGTGCTAGTTCCTGCGTACCATCTGCCCGCGCGAGGAGTGGTTGAGCCCGTCGGCCTGGTGATTCTCGCCACCGTGATCGTCACGTGGTTCGCCTCAAGGCTCGTCAACCGACTCGACCCCACCGAATTGCTTCGCGACGAGTAGGCCTGCGGCGTGCGGGTGACTGGATAGCAGAACGTCAACCCGACCCCTCAGACGCACCACGTCCGACGCCGGCATTCCCGAGATCAGCCCCACAATTCCAGATCCACATATGGCCGGGGTCTGTCCTTAAGGGGCTGTTCTCGCATTCTTGGAGGCAGCGCGCCCGAGGCGGTTCTCCAACGACACCGCCAGGCGGCTGAGCAGGCCGTTGAGGATGATGTAGAGGATCGCGATCAGCAGGTATGTCTGCAGCGGGTTGTTGAGGTTCTGCTCGATGGTCCGCCCGGTCCGCAGCAGTTCCTGCGGGCCGGTCAGCACGATGGCCGCCAGCGAGGTGTCCTTGACGATGACGACGAGTTGGCTGATCAGGGCGGGCAGCATGATCCGGAACGCCTGCGGCAGTTGGACGATGGTCATCACCTGCCGTCGGTTGAGCCCGACGGCGAGGCCGGCCTCGACCTGGCCCCGCGGAACGGCGGCCACCCCCGCCCGGACGATCTCGCCGATTACGACGAAGTTGTACGCGGTCAGCCCGATCACCAGGTACCACAGCAGTGACAGGTCGATCCCGACCGTCGGCAGCAGTCGCGCGGTGAAGAAGATGAGGATGACCACGGGCGCACCCCGCAACACCTCCAGCACGATGACCAGGGGCGTGCGCGCCAGCCGCCCGGTCAGTAACCGGACGATGGTGACCAGCGTCCCCAGCACCAGGCTGAACACGATCGTCAATGCCGCGGCCTGCAGCGTCGTCGACAGCCCGAGCAGCAGCCGACGCCACACCGCGGTGAACTGCTCGTCCCCCGGCCAGAACAGCGGAGACCACAGTTCGGCGTCGAACTCGCCCTGCTCGTACAGTCGTCGGGCCGCCAGCAGGACCAGTACGGCGAATGCCGCGAGCACGATGAGCGACAGCAGCCGCGCCCGGCGCACCGCCCGAGGCCCGGGCGCGTCGTAGAGGACGCTTTCCGGTCGGACCGCCCCCCGGGTGCGCTCTCCGGTGCTCATCGCAGGATCGCCACCCGTCGCTCCAGCACACCGAGCAGCGCCCCGGCGGGCAGGGTGATCGCCAGGTAACCGACGAGCACCCCGACCAGCACCGGCGCGACGGCGTACCCCTGCGCGCTGGTCAGCCGGTTGCTGATCGAGAACAGGTCACCACCGACACCGCAGGCCCCGAGCACGGCGGAGTTCTTGAACATGGCGATGACGACGCTGCCCAGCGGCGGCACCACGGTGCGTAGCGCCTGCGGCAGGATCACCGAGCGCAGCGACTGGCCGAACGTCAACCCGATGGCCCGCGCCGCCTCGGATTGCCCGGTCGGCACCGCATTGATGCCGGACCGGACCGCTTCGCAGACGAAGGCCGAGCTGTACAGCACCAGGCCCAGCACCCCGAGCCAGAAGAACGGCGCGTTGAAGCCGAGCTGGGGCAGGACGAAGGCGGTGGTGAAGAGCATCACGGTCAGCGGCGTGTTACGGACCGCCAGGACGTACCCACTCCCGAAGGTCCGGAGCGGGGCGACCGGGGAGACCCGGCACATGGCGAGCACGGTTCCCCAGACCAGTGATCCGACGAGGGCGTAGAGGCAGATCGTCACCGACCGCCAGTAGCCCGCGACGAACAGGTCAAGGTTGTCCGTGACGGCGTCCACGTACCGGGTCTCCCGAGGTCATTCGTTCCTGCCCTCAGCTGCAGTCGTCGGCGGGCGGCAACTCGGGCTCGGTCGCACCCTCGATCTCACCCGCGGTGGAGGCCCACGCCTCGCCATAGCGACCGTCCTCGGCAGCCGCGGCCAGCGTGTCGTTGATGAACTCGCAGAACTCCACGTCGCCCTTGGTGACGCCGATGCCGTAGGGCTCCTCGGTGAACTCGTCCCCGACGAGGGTGAAGGCACCCTCGGACTGTGCGACGAGGCCCAACAGGATGACGTTGTCGGTGGTGACCACGTCGACCTGGTTGGCTGCCAGGGCTTCGGCGCACTTGCTGTAGACATCGAACAGCGTCAGCTGGGCCGCTTCGTCGCCCAGGTACTCGCGGATGTTCTCCGAGGGCGTGGAGCCGTCGACGGAACACACCCGGATGGCGGTGTCGGACAGGTCCTCGGGACCGCTGACGCGCTCCTCGTCGGAACGGACCATCAGGCTCTGCCCGGCGACGTAGTAGGGGCCGGCGAAGGTGATGCGCTTCCGGCGCTCGTCGTTGATGGTGTACGTCGCCACGACGACATCGACCTGGTCGGTCTCCAGTACCTCCTCGCGGATCTTCGAGGGTGTCTCGGTGTAGGTGATGCCGTCCTCGGGGATACCGAGCTCCTCGGCGATGATCTTGGCGATCTCGACGTCGAAACCCTCTGGCACGCCGTCGAGGTTCTGCAGGTCGAATCCGGGTCGGC
>Ga0163154_10005594_pt1 | contig 15852 bp, 10 predicted proteins | sample OliLakLV19MP9P1_FD_148649 | JGI IMG/M metagenome (GOLD analysis project Ga0163154, IMG submission 148649) | Freshwater microbial mat bacterial communities from Lake Vanda, McMurdo Dry Valleys, Antarctica - Oligotrophic Lake LV.19.MP9.P1 | ecosystem: Environmental > Aquatic > Freshwater > Lake >... | reverse complement strand
GACCGACGCCCTCTTGGAAACGGCCGACTTCGAACGCCTCGAGCGGTGCTGTGCCGATCGCGGCCCATCGGCGATGTGTGACGAACTGGCTGCGTCGCTTGCTGCACGAGGCCGTTGGCATGCTGTTTTTGACCTGCGTCTGGTGCAGGCGCGGCTGTCGCTCGGTCTTCCGACGGTCGGTCCGATCAACATCGCTGACGAGGTGACTCAAGCGAGGCTCGACGACCTTACGCTTGCCGCCTGCCGTGAAGCGGGCTGGCCGCTTGTGGACGCAGGGCAGGTGGCGGCGGCGTGGATGTACCTGCGAGCCGCCGTGTCTCCGGAAGATGTGGCGGCTCGGCTCGGGCCGATCGCCGCGCAGGCAGTGCTGGCGGTGAAGGAACGCGCCGACGATAAGGATGCTGCGAGGCTTGTCGAAGAGATTCTCGGCGTGACGCTCTGGGAGTCGGCCGATCCGGCGATCGGCATCGGTCTCGTGCTCGAGACGCAAGGCACGTGCAACGCCATTACGGCCTACGAGCAGGCGGTGTCTCGCCTGACGGCCTCGCGCCAAGAACCCGCGGCTGCGAGGCTCGTCGCCCATCTTCACGACGAGCTCGTGCGGGCCGTAGCGAGTGACCTGGCGGCGCGCGGGATCGACACGAGTGGATCGCTCGTCGCCGATATGCCGCTCGTCGCGCTGCTCGAGTCGGCGGGTGGACTCGTGGGCGATGCGAGTATCCATGTCGATGTGTCGCACCTGCAATCGGTGCTGCGGATCGCGAGGGTGTGTGCCGACCCAGCGACACTTCGTCGCTGCTTCGAGCTCGCGACGTACGGCTGCCGGCTCCCGGAGGAGGTGACGTACCCCGGCGAGCCCCCCTTCGAGAATGTCGCCGAGGCCTCGCGACATTTTTTTGGAGCGCAGAGCGGCCGCGATGTTCGCGAAGCGGTGGCCTTCTTTCGACGCGAGGCGACGAATGCCGATTTCGACGTGGCCGGCTCACTGCCGCTCGACACGCTCGTGCTTTTGCTGACACGGCTGGGACGCTCAGCCGAAGCACTTCAGGAGGCGGTGAACCGTCCCCGTGAGGGTGGTCCGCCGAGCACGATGCAGGCGGCCGGCCTGCTGCCGTCGCTTGTGGATCTTGCCCGCGCAAGTGGCGAATGGGATCTGCTGCTCGACGCCTGCCGCCGTCACGGCGACGAAGTCACGTTCGCCGCGTCGCTCGCCGCCCGAGCTGCGAATAATCGCTAAGTTGCGTAACAAGACATAACATATTAGTTTTGTCTTGTTACGCAAAACGATGGCTCCCCCGTGGCGGATGAACGGCATCAGATCACCGAGCAGATTCAGGGGATGGTTGCGGCACTGGTGGCCACGCAACCGGCTGGGGTAGGGCTCTGCCTGGTTGGCGGTTTTCGTTACCGAAGGCTCGATCGGGGGCCCAGGCGGTCGGTCGTTGTCGACTATCACTGGCATGGCGACCTCGTAGCCAAGCAACGGGAGCTGATCGCCCTTTTTGAGCGGCGACTCCTGCCTGACGTTCGAAGGCAATGCAGCCTCGATGGGGCCGTGGCGGCCGGCGACGTTCGTAACGGATCGGATGCCGTGGCCGTGGTCGAGCTGGCGTTCTGGCGACTCGGCTCGTCGCTTGGACGCATCGAAATACCGGTCGATGTCACGCGAATCGCAATCATCGATCCGCCCGTGGCCAGAACAGTCGATGGCGTTGTCTACCGCACGCCGTCAAATGCCGACATGCTTGAATCCAAGGTGATCGCGATCATGTGTCGGCCCTTCATCGAGTACCGCGACATCCTCGACCTGCATCTCTTCGCGAACCATGCGGCCGCCGACGCGCCCAAACGGATCGCCGACAAACTTGCCCGCCTCGGCGTGGACGGGCATGCGGTCAAGCGGCGGCTCGACAACCTCGTCCACTCCGCAGGGCACCACGTGAGGGCGATCGATGCGCTGATTGGTGAGCAGGTCGATGCCACGCAGGCCTCCGTGCTTGCGTCGACCGGTGGGGGACAATCTGTCCTCGCGAGCGTCATCTGTCTTCTCGTCGAGCTTCTCGGCTTGCCAGGGGCGACAACCCCATGAAGGCGATCGAGTGGGTCCGTTTTTTTTCAGATCAGCGGGCACGGTTTAGAAAGAGCCTGTTTACCGTCACGGAACTTGCGAACGTGGCCGATGCGTCGCCGGCGGTGATGAATGTCGAGCTGGGCCGGCTTGTGAAGCAGGGCGTGATCTGCCGCTGGGTGCCCGGGCGGTATGGACTGCCAGACGGGGTGACTGCCGATGAGCTCGCGGCGTCGATCGACTCCGATGCGTATGTGACCGGCGCCCATGTCCTCGCCTACCACGGATACATCACCCAGATGCCTCGGGAGATTGACTGCTTCACGCGGCGGCGACACAACCGATCACGAAAGCGGCCAGGGCCGCTGGGAACGCTTGTCTTCGTGACCGTGAGCCCGCGTGTGTACGCGGCGCCTGCGGAAAGCCGTATGGCCGGCCCTGAGCAAGCCTTCTGTGACTTATTCTACGTCTCGCGCCGCCGTGGCCTTGATCCCCGAAGCCTCTACACGTTTCGCAAGCTCAACCAGCTTGCCTTCACGACCAATCTGCTTGCCCGCTACCCGCAGACCGTGCAGCAAGCAGTCGCGTCCCTCGCGACCTCAGAACCACCAGAGGGGACCAGGACGGAAGCCTAGGATGCTGCCCTTCGTGCAGGGGTGGCATGCGCCAGGATTGTCGCAGCCGCCCCGCGTCGGGCCATAGCCAAAGTATTGTGGCGGCACAAAGCCTCGCCCTGGCGGAAGTTGCCAGGGCGCCAGCATGTCTGGTCCTTGCGGCACCCCATGGCAATCAACCAGGCGGCCGTGGCAATCGCATGGATCGGTCCAGGGCAGCTCTTCGAACACGGCACCCCAGTAGCGTGGGCCGCAGCCGGAATCGCCGCAGGGGCTTTCCATGCCCGCGGCAGTGCCGCCGCACGGACGACACGGCCCTCCGGCAAGCGCAGCAGGCGCCGCCGCGAAAACGCATGTCATTCCAAGCATGGCAAGAACGATTGTGCGTCTCATGCCAATGGTATCGGTCAGGACGGGGGCGACACGCCCGCCAGGTCGTCAGGGAGCCCTACGCTTTGCCTGCTTTACCTCGCCGCCCGCGATGCACGGCTTCGGACCTGCTCGAAGAGGCGGAGATACTCGCGGGCGCTCGAGTCCCATGACCAGTCCTGCCGCATGACATGACGGACGAGGCCAGACCACAGCTCGGCATGGGCGTGGGCGTCGAGGGCCCGCTCGACCGCGTGACGGAGCGCCCCGGTATCAAACGACTCGAACATGAAACCGCTGGCGCGGCCTTCGCGAAGCGCGTCGTGCGTGGCATTCACCACGGTGTCGGCGAGACCGCCGGTGGCCCGCACCACCGGGATCGCGCCGTACCGCTGGGCGTAGAGCTGCGTGAGCCCGCAGGGCTCGTAGAGGCTCGGCACGAGAACGATGTCGGCCGCGGCCTGGACGAGATGCGAGAGGGCTTCGTCGAAACCGATGACCACGTCCACCGCGCCAGGGAAGGCCGCGGCCGCGCGGCGAAGTGCCTCCTCGTATGCAGGATCACCGCTGCCGAGCACGATGAACTGCGCTCGGCCCGTACCAGCGAGACGGCCGATCAACTCGATGACAAGCTCCACGCCCTTTTGGACCGCCAGGCGACTCACGAAGGCGATGAGTGGCCGGCCCGTGGGAGCCGCATGGCCGAGCCGAGCAGCGAGCGCGACCCGCGCCGCGTACTTCCCGTCGGCTACGTCATGTTCGCTAAAGTGCCGCGGGATGTGCGGATCGGTCCCTGGGTTCCAGGACACCGTGTCGATGCCGTTGACGATCCCTGAGACCGTACCGCCGCGGGAGGCCAGCACGCCCTCCAGGCCACAGCCCCCCGGCGACTGCTGGATCTCACGGGCGTATGTCGGGCTGACTGTGCTGATGGCATCGGCGAACACGATGCCAGTCTTCAAGAGGTTGAGCTGCTGGTGGAACTCCATCTGATGGAGGTTGAAATACTTCCAGTCGAGTCCCGTCAGCAGCATGTCCCAGTGCCAGAAGAGGCCCTGGTAGGCCATGTTGTGGATCGTCATCACCGTGCTGGCTGCGCCCACTGCCGGCCAATCCCCGTAGAGCAGCTTCTGGTACGCCGGCACGAGGCCGGTCTGCCAGTCGTGGCAATGGATGATGTCGTAGGCCGTTGACTGCCTACCAGCCAGTTCCATCGCAGCACGCGAGAAGAAAACGAACCGCTCGGAGTTGTCGGGATAGTCCTCCGCGCCACCGTAGAGGGTAGGGCGGTCGAAGAAGTCGTCATTGGCCACGAGCAGGACGTTCGTTGCCGACCCAGGCAAGCTGCACCGCAGGATCCGCGCGAGTGGTCGCCGGGTGCCGATCGGCACCTCGAACTCGATCCCCGTCGGCTCGATCGGCAGCCCTTTGGCGAGGGCTTCACGGTGGGCCGGGATCACGAGCGTGACGTCGCAGCCCAGCCTCGCGAGCGCTTCTGGAAGCGCTCCAGCAACGTCGGCGAGCCCGCCGGTCTTGGCGAACGGAACGGCCTCGCTGGCCACCTCGAGAATGCGCATACGAAGGGGAATCCTGGTGCCCCGCTACTATACGTTGCGGTTCAGGGCGAGGGATGGCTGCGGCCGGCTGCGACGAGGGCGTCATACACGGCCTTCATGGCCGTCACGCGATCGGGTTGCTCAAGGGCCAGATTTTCCCGCTCGCCGCGATCAGTCTCGAGGTTGTAGAGCTGGACATCTGGGCCGTCCTTGCTCGCTACGGCCCCTTTCGAGAAGCCCCCGGCGCCCTTCCCCAGGATGAGCTTCCACTGGCCGTCACGAATCGACGCCAGGCCGCTCATGGCACAGCTCACGGCGTGCTGACGCACGGGCGCGCTGCCGCCGCGCAGCAGTGGCATGAGGCTGAAGCTATCCTCGCCGGCGTCGGCGGGAAGCTCCACGCCAAGCACATCGGCGAACGTGGCCATGAGATCGGCCTGATGCACGAGGGCGTCGCACACGCTCCCAGGCTTTGCAACACCGGGGTAGCGGACGATACACGCTACGCGATGCCCGCCCTCCCAGGCATCTCCCTTGTAGCCACGAAGAGGACCGCTCGGAAAGTGGCCGCGTGCTTCGAGGTCTTTCGCGCCCACGTAGGGCGCGAAGCCGTTGTCGCTGGTGAACACGACGAGCGTGTTGTCGGCGATGCCCACCCGTTCGATGGCCGCGAGCACGTCGCCGACAACCGCGTCGGTCTCCATCACGAGATCGGCAAAGGCGTTGTCGAGGCCGCTCGCCCCACGCCAGGGCTCGTTCACTGCCAGCGGCGTGTGGGGCGAGGTGAGGGGGAGATAGAGGAGAAACGGTGTTTTGTCGCTGGACGATTTCTCGATCAAGGCCACCGCCCTGTCCCGAAGTGTTGGGAGCACGCTCTCAAGCTGCCAGCCTTCGAGCGCCGGCCCCTGCCGGCTTGCGCGGTAGTTCTTGAGGTCATCAAGAGGAAGAAGCGTGGTCGGGATACCGACCGTTCGATCGTTCTCGATGAAGCAGAAGGGGGGCCAGTTGGGCACGTCGGTGCCGAAATACGTATCGAAGCCGCACGCTGTCGGGCCGCCGCCGACGGGTTTGGAAAAGATCCGCTGCCAGGCCGCGCGGTGGGCGTCGGTCATGGCCCCGGGGCCGCGCAGTGGATTCCGTTTGTCCACATCTTTGAGCAGCCCCGCATCAGCTGGATCAGCGGGCCAGTCCCAACCGAGATGCCATTTCCCGATGGCTGCCGTGCGGTACCCATGGGCTGTGGCGAGATCGGCGATCGTGAGCCGGTCGGCATCGATAAGCGGCTTCTCCCAGAGGCCGACGATGCCGCTTTTCAGCCGTGTCCGCCAGTGATAGCGGCCGGTGAGGAGCGTGTAGCGGGACGGGGAGCAGACGCCGGACGATGAATGGGCATCGGTGAACCGCATTCCATCGGCTGCGAGACGATCGATATGAGGCGTCGGGATTTTGCTGCGGTCGGGGTTGTTGCACTGCACATCGCCATACCCGAGGTCGTCGGCATAGATCACCAGGATGTTGGGCCGTTCGGCCGCGTGCACCACCGCGGCCGCGAAGAAGGCAGCCGCTGCGAGGGCAACGGCGGCCGGCTGAGAGCACGTTGAACGCATGCAGTATCCTCCCGAGAACCAATGAGCCGCGGTGACCGTCCTGTTGTACTTCACCAGCGATGGCGCCGCCTCAGGGTCTCGCATGGTGATCCTCAGAAAAAGTGCCTGACCCCTTCGTGCCAGTGGGTACGATGGTGTCATGAGTCCACTGGTCAATCCTGCGGCGCTGTTTCGATTTCGGCTGGCCTGCCCGCGACGGGAAAAACTTTGGCCGCCGGCGTCGTGGGGGATCGACGAGGGCTGTCGGCTGCCGTCGCTTGCGAGCCTTGCTGGTGTGCCCGATGTGCTCGAGGTCTTTGCGGCGTGGAACGACGATGGGATCGCGTTCCGCGGCGTGGCCCGTGGCGTGGGAAACAAACGATGGTGCCACCCCACCAAGCCAGAAGACAGTGACGGCCTCCATCTTTGGATCGCCACGCGGCCAACCGGCGAGAGCCATCGCGCGGGGAGGTTTTGCCGGCGTCTTGCGATCCTGCCCACGGGTGGCGGCCTGCGGGCCGACAAGCCCGTGATCGTGCCAGCCGTGATTCCGCGGACGAGCGAAATGCCCGCCGACATTCCAGAAGGCTCAACGAAGGTCGAGGCGACGCTCCTTCCTGACGGCTGGGAGGTCCACGCGCTCATCACGGCTGCGGCGCTGCCGGGCTGGGAGCCTGCGGAGATTTCGAAGCTGGTTTTTTTTGCGGCGCTCGTGGATCGAAGACTCGGTCAGGTGCCGTGCTACGCCCCGCCTGAGTTTCCATGGGAGAGTGACCCGACGACGTGGGCCGAGCTCGAGCTCGTGTGATCGCGACCTGCCGAGGTGCACAAAGGCCTTCGAGAATGTTGTGAGATCCTGTGCCCGGCCCGCATTCGCCCTCGAACGGCTCAACGTGGTGAACAACGCCGTCTGACGCGGCGCACGGCAACGGCGAGCCGCATCAGGTATCTTCAGCCCCCCACGAGCATCTTTCAGACGGTCGCGGAAAGGCCGTTGACCGCCCTGTCCCTTATTCTATGGATACAACGTCCCGCGGCGGACCCTCCGGGCCAATCACTGCGATGGCGGCGGAATGGTGCGGGTAGAGTCGGCCAGGGAAGCGTGCTGCATGGGAGGTGTGGAAATGGATGCGCGGTTCATACGCTCGCTCGACGAGGACGTCGCGCGGGAGGTGGCCTGTATCGACCCCCGGCAGTACCGGGCGAAGCTCGAGGAGTTGCTCTATTACGACGAGCGCGAACCATACGACGCCTCCATCGTGCCGCTGGTGATCTCGCTTGAGCAGCACCGGGTCTACGAGGAGGCAGTCCGGCGGATCTGTGGAGCGGCGATGCACGCATTCATCGAGCGCCGGGACGCGGCACGCTTCCGGGGCGATTCCTTTCAGCAGATCCTCCAGTCGTTGCCACTCGAACAGGATTCGATCTCGGGAACCGCGCGGTTCGACTTCCTCGAGGCGCGAGACGACCTCAAGCTCGTGGAGATGAACTTCCTTGGCGTCGGCACAGTGGGGCATTCCCTCCAGGCCACCGCAGCGCTGATGGATGTCGCCCCGGCCCTCCGGGACCGATACCATTGCCTCCATCCCACCGCCGGCCTCCGTGACCACCTCCTGCGGCTCGGCGTCCGGACGGCCGTCCTGCTCACGAAGGATGACGATCAGAGCTACTATGGTTCGTGGCTCGATCGGGTGATCATCGCCGCGGGCGTGGATCCGGTGCGGATGATCATCGTCCCGAAGCGGGAGTGGGGGGGGTTTGCGACCGATGGTCGGACGCTCACCTTTCGCGGGGAAACGATCGACGCCATCTATCCGCGCGAACTCACCTGGCGGCCTTCGATCGAGGAGGGGCAGGAATGGTGCCGGTTCTTCCTCACTTCCGGCGCCCGCTGCCTCGATCCCTGGCCCCTTGTTCTTCTCGAGGACAAGGATCTTCGCTTCCTGATTCGCCACGATCCTGGCGTGGAACGCTTTATCCCCAAGACCTGGTGTCTGGGCGAGCCAGGGCAGCCGGCCGATTGTGCGGAGCTGGTTCTCAAGCGACAGCACGAGCATGCCGGAGATGGGGTGTGGGTTGCACCCAGTGAACTGCCGACTGAGGATCGTTCCAGCTATGTTCTCCAAGAGCGGATCGCGATGAACCGGGTGGCGGTGAGGAGCGTCCTGGGATACGAGGGCATTGTCTCCTACGACATTGCTGCTCATGTCAGCTACGACTTCGATCTGCGCACCGGCACGCTGCTCGATTGTCGCGTGACCGGCTACCTCTCGCGGTACGCCCCGGTGGGCGACATCGTCAATATCAGCAAGGGGGGGGGCGTGATCCCGGTGCTCGTTGAGGGGAGCCAACCGTCGCGGGCAGAGAATCTTCGGGCCGAACAGAAGAGATCCGGGCGATAGCCACCAACACGTCGCGAACGTGCCGTTGGCCGTCCTATCCTTCGGCCATCACGTCAGGAATCATCGTCGAGCCGCTCAATCTCCACCGTTGCCGGGGGAAGGCTCTCCAGAAATGTTCGGCCGTAGGGCTTTGTGAGCATGCGTGGATCGAGGATGACCACGGTGCCCGTGTCGCCGGCTGTGCGGATGAGCCGCCCAAAACCCTGTTTGAGTTTGAGGACCGCCTCGGGAAGCTGATACTCGAGGAACGCATTGCCACCAGCCTGGTTGATGGCCTCGATCCGCGCGGCGACGAGTGGCCGATCGGGTACGGCGAAGGGCAGCCGCGTGATGATCACCGTCACGAGCTGGTCGCCCGGTAGATCGATTCCCTGCCAGAACCCATCGGTGCCCAAGAGCACGCTGCTCGGCCCTTCACGAAACGCTTCGAGCATCCGCGAGCGGGGCAGGCCGTCGGCCTGGCTGACAAGGCGGTAGTTGTTTCGCACACACCAACCAGAGAGATCCGCCGACGCCTTGGCGAGCGCCTGATGGCTCGTGAAGAGCACCATCGCGCGGCCTTCGCTTCGGGCCACATAACGGCGAATCATTTTCACGACGGCCGCATCAAACGCAGCGCGGCTTGTGGGGTCGGGGAGCCGATCGACGAGCACGAGTCGCGCCTGCCGTGGGTAATCGAAGGGACTGCCAAGCTGGGCCGAGAGAGCTGTGTCGGGAACCCCGAGCCGGTCGCGGACAAAGACAAAAGCGTCTGCGGCGGCTGGCTGGTCGGTGGTATCGGCCGGCCGGCGGGCCGCGCGTGCGTGAACAGCCAGTGTGGCGCTCGCGAGCACGATCGTGCCGATACGCCCAAAGAGATCCTCTCGAAGCACGTGCCCCACATCCACCGGCGCGCTCGAGAGCGTCGTACGGGGACGACCGCGGCGGCTTCGGGCCGTCTCCACCCACCAGACATGCCCCGTTTCCTTCTGGTCGAGCCAGGTGTTGATCGCCGCCGCGTGGGTGTCGAGGCGATCAGCAAGCGACACGAGATCATGCCGCTCGGCCGGTTTCTCGATGCTGGTCGCCGCGCCACGGAGACGACGAGCCAGGTCGGAGAGCGGGCCTCCCAGTGAGTCGGTCACGAGACCACTGGTAGCGATGCGCTTCGGGCCGTCGCCGTGGGCGTGGCAGGCGTCGCGAATCGACGCAAAGAACTCTTCGGCGATCTTTCGGCAGTACCGCACGACGCTCTCGAGGTCGTCGAGGTGGTAGTGGGTGAGGAGACCACGACTCGACTTTTCGCTGGCGAGTCGCGAGAGCACCCGCTCGACGCCGCCGCTCGAGATACGCACGCCCAGGTGGTCGCCCGCAACGGCCTCGAGCGAATGGGCCTCGTCGAAGATGACGATGTCGTGCGGTGGCAGGAGGCTCGCACCGGCCCGTCGCATGGCGAGGTCGGCGAAATAGAGTGCGTGGTTCACGACGAGCACTTGCGCGTGCTGCATACGACGCCTCGCGGCATAGTAGAAACACTGGCCGTGCGTGGGGCAGGCGCGACCCATGCAGTTGCCCGAGTCGCTTTTCACTTCGTCCCAGACCGCGTCGGAGGGCAGGGCGGGCAGGTCGGAGAGCGAGCCGTCGGTGGTGCGTTTAGCCCATGAGGCGATCGCCAGCACCTCGGCCCGTGCGGCATCGTCTTCAAAAAGGCTGCCGGATCGCTCGAGGGCCAGCCGCAGCCGACGCAGACTCAGGTAGTTGCCGCGGCCCTTCACGAGGACTGCCGAGAACTCGCGAGGCATGACGGCCGCAACGAGGGGGATGTCTTTGTCGATGAGCTGTTCTTGAAGCGCGATCGTGTGGGTTGAGATGACGACCCGCCTCGGCCGTGCCGCCGGGGCGGTCGCAGTGTCGTCGTCATCCCAATCCGTGTCAGGATCAGCCGACTGACCACTCGACGGTTGCGACACCCGAACAGGCTCAACCTGATCCGAGGTCACGGCGAGGACTGCTGGCACGAGATACGCAAGGCTCTTGCCCGTGCCGGTGCCCGCCTCAACGATCGCATGCCGCCGCGCGTGGATGGCTTTGTCCACAAGGTGGGCCATCGCGAGCTGCTGCGGCCGCGACTCCCAGCCGGCCAGCCTGGCAGCGAGCCGGCCCTCGGGCCCCAGCAGATCATCGGGAGTGGTCATTCTCAGGGTCTGAAAAACCGTTGTGCCGAAGTCTGCCCGAACCCCCCGTCGCGGAGCGACGGGAACACGGGAGGAGGATTATCAAACGTCAATAAAGCCGAGTGTAGCGGAGGCCCGTGGGTGGATTCCCGCACGACGACGTGCGAAGTAGTCTTGCTTCGTCCACCGAACCCCATGAGGAGCGCATTGTGCCCCAGCCCACCACGTCATCAAAGGCCTGGGGCGGAGTCTTTCGTGAGCCGACCGACGCTCGCGTCGAGGCCTTCACCGAGAGCGTCTCCTTCGACCGGCGGCTGGCCGATGATGACATCGACGGGTCCATCGCCCACGCCCGGATGCTCGCCTCGGTCGGACTCATGACGGTGCATGAGGCCGACTCGGTCGCCCACTCGCTCGAGGAGATCCGGAGCGAAATCCACACGGGCCGCTTCGAGTTTTCAGTGTCGAAGGAGGACATCCATCTTCATGTCGAGGCGGCGCTCACCGCGCGGCTCGGCGATACCGGTCGCAAGCTCCATACCGCGCGGAGCCGCAACGACCAGGTGGCGACGGATCTCCGGCTCTATTGCCGGCGGGCCATCGACCGGCTCGATGCGGGCCTCGCCGAACTTCAGCGAGCGTTTCTCGGGATGGCCGAGCGGGAGCAGGATCTCGTCATTCCGGCGTACACACACCTGCGTCCGGCCCAGCCGGTGCTCGCCGCCCACCAGCTGCTCTCCTGGTGCGAGAAGTTCGCGCGTGACCGTGACCGCCTGGCCGACTGCCGGCGGCGAACGAACGTTCTCCCGCTCGGCTCCGGGGCCGTGGCCGGCACGAGCCTCCCGATCGATCGGGAGCATGTTCGCGAGGCGCTCGCCTTCGACACGGTCGCCGCGAACAGCCTCGATGCGGCGAGTGATCGCGACTTCGTCTGCGAGCTGGCGTTTGTCGTGGCCCTCACCGGTGTGCACCTCTCGCAGTGGGCCGAGGAGTGGGTGATCTACAGCACGCACGAGTTCGGGTTCCTCGCGCTCCCCGAGGGTTTCTGTACGGGGAGCTCGATCATGCCGCAGAAGATCAACCCCGACGTGCTCGAGCTCGTGCGGGGCAAGTCGGCCAGACTCGTCGGCAATCTCCAGAGCTTACTCGTGCTCCTGAAAGGTCTGCCCACGGCGTACAACCGTGATCTCCAGGAAGACAAGGAACGGATTTTTGACTCGATCGACACGCTCGAAGCAGTCCTGAGCGTGGCACCTCCGCTGGTAGCCGGCACCCGCTTTCACCGCGCGCGGATTGCCGCCGCTACCCACCACGGCCATCTCGATGCGACGAGCCTCATGGAGGCACTCATCGCCCAGGGAGTGCCGCAGCGAACTGCCCACGAGATCGTGGGCCACCTTGTCCGGCGGGCGATGACCCGCGGGGTCTCGTTGGGAGAGCTTTCCGACGAGGAGATCTCTCAGGAATATGCCGGCTGGAACGCCGCGCTGCGTGGGGCACTGGGCGCCTCTCGGGCAGTGGAGCGGATGCAGAGCTTCGGCTCGACCGCGCCGGCCGCGGTGGCCGACCAGATTGAGCAGTGGCGGCGACGGCTGGACGGCGCCGCATCCTGACCGGGGACTGGCTCGTTTTCCGAAGGAAAAGGTGCCTGTCCCCTTGCGCGGCTTGTCCCCGTGTTGTGCGGCTTGTTTGGCCAGAGGATGACGCGATGGCCCACGTGCGAACAGACCTGGTGGCTTTCGTGCGGGTGGCGGCCGTGGCGCTGTTTGCGACAGCGTCGGTCCAGGCACAGCCGCCCGTCGATCCGCCACTCGACCCGATCCAGCGTGCCGTGGTCGAGTCGCTCGACGCGTCGCTCGCGCTGCCCGGTGGCCGCACGCCATCAAACCTGCTCGATGCGGCGATCAAGGCATTTGATGTCGGCGTGCCTGCCGCCGCCGAGCGGTACCTCGCGATGCTCGCCAATGTCGTCGATGCTGCGAAGGAGGCAGGCCCCGACATCTTGGCCGACCTGGCCGATGCGACCGACGAGGCCGCGATTCGACGGCTCGAGCGGGCCATGCTCGCCAGGCAGCCGGGCGCGGCTGGGCTCGCGAGAGGCATCCTCGAGGCTGGCCGCATGCGGCGGCGGGACGCGGGCACGCTGGCGGAAGACGTGGCGGCACTCGAAAGCCCCGTGGCGACAACACGGCTGGCTGCCGCTGAGCGACTTGTGCGGACCGGTGTGGATGCGCTCCCGGCCCTGGTCCCTGTCCTTGGCCGCGGCCCGGGCGATAACCCACGGCAGTTTCAGTTGGCCCGAGGGATCGTCGCGCGGCTGGGCGAGTCGGCCCGACAGCCGCTGCTTGACTGGCTCGCCATCGGTGATCCCGCTGATTGGGCGGGCGTGATCGAAGCCCTCGACGCAAGCGGGTCTGACGACATCGAAGCCTTCCTTGCGGCGCCCGCGCTCGTGCCGCAAACGCCTCCGCCGACTCGGGACGCCGCCCTTCGCGTCTTGCGAAGCCGCGCCGCGGCCCGTGCTAGCGACACCGCAGGCGTGCCGCCGACGCCCCGCGAGGCCGCAGCCCGCCTGGCAGCACGGCTCGATCGGCTCCTCTCGCCGGCTGGGCTGCCCCATGTCGATCATCTTTTGCTTGAGCCGATCAAAGACCCTGCGAATGCCAAAGCAGCCTTCGGAGGGAGTGTCACGGGAACGGTCGATCGACGGTTCTGGAATCCTCAGGCGCGGGTATTCGAAGCTGTTTCGGTGCCGCCGCAGGTCGCCAGGGCCCGCGAGGCGATGCACCTCGGCCGCGACCTTCAGGCGCTCGACGTGCGGGATGAAGCGACGGTTGATCTCGTGCTCTTGGCGGGCCTCGAAACGCTCCTGGCGACGGCGGGTGATCCTGTCACCGTGCTTGATCGGGTGCCCGCTGCCGCGATCCGCCAGGCGCTCACAGGTCCAGATGGCTACTCGATTGACACGGCGGGGCGGGTGTTTGAGCAGGCAGTTGAGCGGGGCATGTGGCTTGCGGCTCGTGCCGTAGCGACGACGCTCGCGCCCGATGGAAAAACCGTGACGGCCAAGGCGGGTGCAGCCGGCACGCTGCCACCGGCTGTCCGCGATGTGCTCGTGCGATCACTCGATGTGCCTGACGCGGCGCTCCAGTTCGCAGCGGCCCGGGCGCTCGTGCTCGCCGCCGGCATGCCACCCTACCGGGGCTCGAGCCGCGCGGTTGAAGTGCTTCTGCATGCGGCTACCAGTACGGGCGTGGATCGTGTCGTCGTCGCCCACCCCGATGCCGAGGTGGTCCATGCGCTGGCTGCTGGCGTGTCTCGCTTTGGCTACGACCCGGTGCGCGTATCGACCGGTCGCGAGGCTGTGTTCGCCGCGCGGTCGAGCGCCGACACGGTGCTTGTGTTCGTGGCGGCGCGGATCTCGCAACCGACGGCCATCGAGACGGTGCAGTTTGTGAAGCTGCCAGCGGTGGGTGACATCCCTCCGGTCCTCGTTGTGGTCGATCCGCTCGACGATGACGCGCGGGGCAAATACCTGACGCGGCTCCTCCTCTCCTTCTGCGACTTCGACGGCGTTGGCATCATCGACCGCCTCGACAGTCTCTTCCTGCCGAGCCTTGATCCTGAGACCGACAAGCCCAACGGGCCACCGCGATTCCCCGATCTGCTCGCGCAGACAGCGGGCCCGGCGGCGGTCGATCCGGCATCGCGGAATGCCGCAGCGGCCGCGCGACTGGCCCGTGCCCGAGAGGCTTTCTCCCTGCTTGGGCGGGTCTCCCGCCGTGGGCAAGACGCCTCGCCTGTCCTCGCGACAGCCACCCTGGCGCTTCTCCACGAGGAGCTCTATGCCCCCGCCGCGTCGCTCCTGGCGTCGCTTCCCATGCCCGAGGCCCAAGAAGCCCTCGAGCAGGAGGCCCGCCGCAGTGACCTACCGGAATCGCTGCGGCTCGTGGCCCGTTCCGCGTTTGAGACGAGCGTGGACCGCTTTGGGATCCTCCTCGACAGCCGGGAGCTCCTCACCGCCTACGCAAGGTACAATGAGGCCGCCGACGACACGACCCGCGGTGCGGCCGGTAGCATCCTGGATGTACTCGAGGCGGCGGGCACCACGTCCCGGGTTCGTCCATCGAATGCTCCGCCCCAGCGGCCACGCCAGTGAGCCCATCTCGGCCGCTCCGATTGCCGGCCTGATTGGGGCCAGCGCAGCGATGCTCGAGGTCTATGCCACCACCCGCCTGGTGGCGGCGTCGAATGCCTCGGTCCTCCTGCTCGGCGAGACGGGCACCGGCAAGGAGCTCATCGCCAAGGCGATCCACGAGCTCTCGCCGCGGGGTAGCGGGCCGTTTGTGCGGGTCAACTGCGGGGCCCTTTCCGAGAGCCTTCTCGAGAGCGAGCTGTTTGGCCATGTCCGCGGCGCGTTCACTGGCGCCGTCGCGAATCGCACGGGCCGATTCGAGGCGGCCCACACCGGCACGATTTTCCTCGACGAGATCAACTCCACCACGCACCACCTCCAGGTGAAGCTCTTGCGGGTGCTCCAGGAGCGGGAGTTTGAGCGAGTGGGCGACACCGAGACGATCCGGGTCGACACCCGCGTGATCGCGGCGAGCAATCGTGATCTCCTTGATGAGGTGGCCAAGGAGTCGTTTCGTGAAGACCTCTATTACCGGCTCAACGTCATCCCGATCCTGTTGCCGCCGCTGCGGTCGAGACGGGATGACATCCCGCTCCTCGTGACCCACTTCCTCGAGTTCTACAACGAGCAGAACGATCGCTACGTCGTTCACATCCAGAAGGAAGCCCTCGACGCACTCGTTCGCTACCACTGGCCGGGGAATGTTCGCGAGCTTCAAAACGTGGTCGAGCGGTGTATCGTGATGGCGCCCGGCGACGAGCTGACGCTCGGCCTCCTGCCGACGTCGATCCGTGGCGGAAGATCTGCGGCCTCGGTGCCAGGCCGCGGTGGCGACCTCGACAGCCTTGCCCGCGATCTCGTGGAACAGGGGCTGGCGACGGCCCCACCCGGCGACGACACCCTCTTCGACCGTGTGGTCAGCCGCGTGGAGCGGGAGCTCATCGCCCAGATGCTCGCGGCCTGGCACCG
>Ga0163154_10005591_pt1 | contig 15861 bp, 9 predicted proteins | sample OliLakLV19MP9P1_FD_148649 | JGI IMG/M metagenome (GOLD analysis project Ga0163154, IMG submission 148649) | Freshwater microbial mat bacterial communities from Lake Vanda, McMurdo Dry Valleys, Antarctica - Oligotrophic Lake LV.19.MP9.P1 | ecosystem: Environmental > Aquatic > Freshwater > Lake >... | reverse complement strand
GAACACGTCAAGTGCATCATCCGCGCCCAGCATGCGTTTCAGGCCGTTGACACCCCACAGGCAGATTACGCCGGCGAGCAAGCCGATGATGATGCCGCCCATCGGTCCGACGAAGCCGCAGGCCGGGGTGATGGCAACCAGACCGGCAATGGAGCCGGAGGCTGCGCCGAGCATCGAGGGTTTGCCCTTGAGCATCCACTCGAAGATCATCCACGACATCGTGGCAGCTGAGGTTGCCAGCAGCGTGTTGACCACAGCCAGCGTGGCCAGACCAGTCGCTTCGAGGTTGGAGCCGGCATTGAAGCCGAACCAGCCCACCCACAGCAGCGCGGCACCGACCATGGTCAGCGTCAGGCTATGCGGCGACATCGCTTCTTTGCCATAGCCTACGCGTTTCCCGACCAGGTAGGCACCCACCAGACCGGCGATACCGGCATTGATGTGCACCACCGTGCCGCCGGCGAAGTCCAGCGCACCCTTGGCCCACAGGAAACCGGCACCGGCGACCACTTTATCCAGCGAGGCTGCATCGGTGATTGCGTCCGGGCCGTCCCAGTACCAGACCATGTGTGCCATCGGCAGGTAGGCGAAGGTGAACCAGAGTACGACGAACAGCAGCACTGCGGAGAACTTCATCCGCTCGGCAAAGGCGCCGACGATCAGCGCCGGGGTAATGCCCGCAAACGTCGCCTGGAAGGCGATGAATGCGAATTCCGGGATGACGACGCCCTTGCTGAAAGTGGCACCCACTGAATCGGGGGTGACGCCGGACAGGAAGAGTTTGTCAAAATTGCCCCAGAAGGTGCCTGCGCCGCCGAAAGCCACGGTGTAACCGTAAATGGCCCACAGCACCACGCACATCGAGAACACGATGTAGACCTGCATCAGTACCGACAGGGTGTTCTTGGCGCGGACCATACCGCCGTAAAACAGCGCGAGTCCGGGAACAGTCATCAGGATCACCAGGATGGTGGCCATCATCATCCAGGCAGTGTCGCCCTTGTTGGGGACAGGAGCCGGAGCAGCTGCTGCCGGAGCGGCGGCAGGGGCCGCAGCCGCGGGGGCTGTTGCCGGAGCGGCAGCAGGTGCCGTTGCCGCCGGTGCTTCAGCGGGTTTGTCCTGCGCAATAGCCGGAGCCCCTGCAAAGCCCAGAGCACCGAACAGTGCCAGAACTGCGAATAGTTTTTTCATCTTGTTCTCCAATCAAAGGGCGTCCGCGCCGGTTTCACCGGTACGGATGCGGATCACCTGCTCGAGTTCGGAGACGAATATCTTGCCGTCGCCGATCTTGCCGGTGTTCGCGGATTTTTCGATGGCTTCGATCACCTGCTCGAGCAGATCGCTCTTGATCGCAGCCTCGACTTTGATCTTCGGCAGGAAATCAACCACGTATTCAGCGCCGCGGTAGAGTTCCGTATGCCCTTTTTGCCGTCCGAAGCCCTTGACCTCAGTCACGGTGATGCCGGTCACGCCGATGGCGGACAGCGCCTCCCGTACTTCGTCGAGCTTGAACGGCTTGATGATTGCCGTAACGAGTTTCATGTCATGCCCCCGGTTGGTGGGAGCCAGGTTAAAGCCTGGCTCCCGTTTTTGCTGCAGTCAGACTAGGCGATTAGAAAGATTTCGACAGGTAGACCGTGAAGGCATCCTTGCCGATATGGCGACCCGCGGCCGTGGTGTAGAAAGCCTGCTGGGTTGCGGTCATGCTGGTATCGGTGTAGTAGGCGCCCAGGGTGAAGTCTTTGGGTAGTGTGTAGCTGGCGCCAATCTTGTAATCTTCATAGGAAGCGTTCGAGTCGTTGGATACACCAGCGGCTGTGCTGCCTTCAAACTTCTGCTTGCCGTAGTGGGCGAAGAGCGAGAATTTGTCGGTGACCGGCACAGTGGCGGTCAGGTCCAGATACCAGGTGCCACGACTGTCGGTGACACCGAAGGTTTTGTTGTCGAGGCTGTAGGAGTACTTCGCGGAGATCCATTTCCACGACAGGGCGCCGTAGAGCTCCAGCGTGTCGGCTTTTACGAAGCCGGGAGTCACAGAACCCGGGTAGTAGTACTGCAGCAGGCCGACGTCGTAACCGAAGTCGCCAACAGAACCTTTGTAGCCGCCGTAGAAGTCCATCTCCAGGCTGCCGCCACCGTTGTAGGCGCCGAAATCACGCAGCCAGCTGACGTTTGACATCCAGGTGCCGGCGTAGAAGCCGCTGGAGTGGCTGTAATCGAAGCCGCCCTGCAGCGCCGGGTCGGTGTCGGTTTGGGCGAGGCCGCGGAAAATGTACTGGCTGTAAATGCCGATGTTGCCGGTCAGCGTGTGCGGCGAATCGGCGGCGGTTGCAAACGCGGGGACGAAAGCGCTGGCAACGAGTCCGGCAATGATGGTCTTCTTAAACATGATTTTCCCTTTCGTTAGTGTGTAGTCACATGTGCAATAAAACTGCGACGGACATTCAGCAGGTACCGTGCCAGATATAAATATGTTTAAAAACAATTAGTTATAAAACTTTTTGGTTTGTCATCCCGGCGTCATTGCACCGTTATGGTGCGTCGTTGTCTGCCTTCGCACCATAGCGCGGCATGACTGCCCCAGCGTGATGCGTGCATCGTGGATTCCGGGCCGTGCGCGGTAATGCTTGTTAAACTCACAGGCACCATGCCAACGGGGCTAAATGAGGCTTGCATGAACCCGAAACTGCTCGATGAAATCAACGAAAAAGTGAAAACCGTGCTGGCACAGGGGCCGGCTGCTGACATCGAAAAAAACCTGCGCGCGCTGCTCGCCGGCATGTTCAGCCGGCTCGATCTGGTGACGCGCGAGGAGTTCGATGTGCAGCGCGAAGTCCTGCTGCGGACACGGGCAAAGCTCGCCGAACTCGAAAAAAAGGTGGCGGCGCTGGAAGCCGACACTGCCCGGACACCGGCGTCACGCTGATTTTTAAGCCCCGCCGGTCATGGCGCCCCGCCAGATCGCGGTCAGCCATTGCCCGGTGGCAGCCGTTGTATCAATTCCTACCTTTAATAATGCGCTGATCCCAAGTGTCCCTGGCCGTCCTCTACAGCCGCGCCCTGTCGGGCATGGATGCCCCGCTGGTAACGGTGGAGGCCCATCTCGCCAACGGACTGCCGAGCTTCACCATCGTCGGATTGCCCGAAGCCGAGGTGAAGGAAGCCAAGGATCGTGTGCGCGCGGCGCTGCAAAATGCCCAGTTTGATTTTCCAATGCGACGCATTACCGTCAATCTGGCACCTGCCGACCTGCCCAAGGAGTCGGGTCGCTTCGATCTGGCGATCGCGCTGGGCATACTCGCCGCCTCAGGACAGATACCGGATCGCGGCCTGCGTGATTATGAATTCGCCGGTGAACTGGCGCTGACCGGAGAGTTGCGTCCGGTGCGCGGCGCACTGGCGATGGCGCTGGCAGTGGCCCGCGACGGCCGGGCCTTTGTGCTGCCGACGGTGAATGCTGCGGAAGCGGCGCTGGCGGAGCAGGCGGTGATCCATGCCGCCGGTTCACTGGGCGAGGTCTGCGCACATCTGGCCGGGCGGGCGGTGCTGCCGCGCGCAACGCCGGCTGATTTTTCCGGCGAGTATCAGCATCCGGATCTGCTCGACGTCAAAGGCCAGAATTACGCCCGGCGCGCGCTGGAAATTGCCGCAGCCGGCGGCCACAGCCTGTTGATGGTCGGACCGCCCGGCACCGGCAAGACCATGCTCGCGCAGCGCCTGCCCGGCATTCTGCCGCCGATGACCCAGCAGGAAGCCGTGGAGTCCGCTGCCATTCAATCCGTGGGCAGCAATGGTTTTGATGTGGTCAACTGGAAACGCCGGCCCTATCGCGCACCGCACCACACCGCGTCCGCGGTAGCGCTGGTCGGTGGTGGCAGCAATCCGCGACCCGGCGAGATTTCGCTGGCCATGCACGGCGTGTTGTTCCTCGATGAGTTGCCCGAGTTCGAACGCAGAGTCCTCGAAGTGCTGCGCGAACCGCTGGAGTCCGGACGCATCACCGTGTCGCGCGCCGCGCGGCAGGCGGATTTTCCCGCGCAGTTCCAGCTGGTGGCGGCGATGAATCCCTGTCCCTGCGGTTATCTCGGGCATTACAACGGGCGTTGCCGCTGCACGCCGGACCAGGTGGCGCGTTATCGTTCGCGCATTTCAGGACCGTTGCTCGATCGCATCGATCTGCAGATCGAAGTGCCGGTGCTGGCGCAGGAAGATCTGACGCGCAATGCGGGCGGTGAATCTTCAGCAACGGTGCGTACCCGGACCACTGCGGCCCGCGAGCGCGCGCTGGCGCGGCAGCAAAAACCCAATACCCGGCTCGCGACACGCGAAATCGAACGCCATTGCGCGCCGGATGCGCAGGGTGAAACTTTGCTCAAGCAGGCCATCGTGCGCCTCGGCCTGTCGGCACGGGCCTATCACCGCATTCTGAAAGTGGCGCGGACCATTGCCGATCTCGCTGGTGCAGATGCGGTCGCCGCGGCGCATATCGCCGAAGCCATTCAATACCGCAGACTGGATCGTGCATGAACACAGAAGCACCGCGCATTACGTCGCCGGTCACCGTGCCGGCACTGGCGCTCATTCTCGCCGCGCTGGCGATGATCGGCCCGTTCACCATCGACACCTACCTGCCGTCATTTCCGTTTATCGGTGCCGACCTGCAGGCGACGCCTGCGCAGATGCAGCAGACACTGAGTCTCTACCTGTTCACGCTGGCGCTGATGACGCTGTTTCACGGCACGCTGTCCGATTCCTTCGGCCGCCGGCCGGTGATCCTGGTCAGTCTCGCGGTGTATGTCCTGACTTCGGTGGGTTGCGCGCTGGCGACGAGCCTGCCGCAATTGCTGTTCTGGCGCGCAGTGCAGGGACTGGCCGCCGGTGCCGGCATCATCGTCGGGCGCGCGATCATCCGCGACAGTTTTTCCGGACATGAAGCGCAGCGCCTGATGTCGCTGGTGACGATGATTTTCGGCGTCGCACCGGCGATTGCGCCGGTAATCGGCGGCTGGTTGCAGGACCTGTTCGGCTGGCGGACCATTTTCTGGTTTCTCGCGGTTTATGGCGTGATGCTGTTTGTTGCCGCGGCGCGTCGCCTGCCGGAAACCCATCCCGCTGCGGCGCGGCAGCCGTTTCAGGCGCGGCCCTTGCTGCGCAATTACCTGCGTCTGGGCAGCGACCCGAAACTGGTGTTGCTGTGTCTTGCCATCGCCTTCAATTTTTCCGGGTTTTTTCTCTACGTGGTGTCGGCGCCGGCGGTGATCTACGACCTGCTGCGCATGACGGAAAAAGATTTTGCCTGGTTGTTCGTGCCCGGCATCTCCGGCGTGATGTTCGGCGCATTCCTGTCCGGTCGATTGGCCGAACGCCTGTCGCCGCGGCGCACGGTGTTCGTCGGCTACCTGATCATGTGCTGTGCCGTGGTTTTCAACATCTCGTACAGCCTTATTTTCCCGCCGTCGCTGCCATGGACGGTGCTGCCGGTGATGATTTATACCGTCGGCATGGCACTGGCAATGCCCAGCGTCTCGCTGATCGCGCTGGATTTGTTTCCGCAGTTGCGCGGCATGACGTCGTCGTTGCAGGGCTTTGCGCACAGCCTGTTCGCCGGCATCACCGCCGGTCTGGTGTCGCCGCTGCTGTCGCACAGCGCGCTGATGCTGGCCTGCGGCATGGGTGGCATGGCGCTGCTGGGAGGTCTGGCCTGGGTGTTTTACCTGCAGGTGGCTGCCGGTAACCGCTAGTGGTAGCCTCTGCCGCGGTGACGCGCATTTATTTGCGCGCGAGGAAAATAATCCGCCGGCCCTGCTGGCGAGGCGGAACCAGGGGAGCGCGATGAAAAAAACGGGCCTGTTGACGGCCGCGCTGACCCGCCATGCCGTCGGGATCCTCGGCGCGCTGGGCTGCGTGGTGCTGGTTGCCATCGTTGCCGCAGCAGCATGGGTGTCGTACCGGCAGCACAGCGAATCCGAACGTACGTTGCAGATGCAGCACGCCGGTGACATGGCGCTGGTGCTGGAAGTGCTGGCCCGCGACACCCTGAGCAGGGTGGATGATGCGGCGCGTCGCATCAAACACGGTTACGAACGCAACGGCATGCGCACGGACCTGCGCGAGTTGATGGCGGGCCACCGCGACATCGCCGGTTACATTGCTGTGGCATCGGTGGCCGACGAGCACGGCCGCCTGATCCTCAGCACGCTGCCGATACCGCCCGGTGCCGCCATTGCCGACCTGGAGCATTTTCGCGCCCATGTGGCGCGTGACACCGGCGAGCCCTATATCAACAAGCCGATACTGGGCCGGGTATCCGGCAAGTGGTCTTTCCATCTGACCCGGCGCATCAACCGCGCCGACGGATCGTTCGGCGGTGTGGCGATCATTGCCGTCGATTTGTCCTACTGGAGCAGCCTGCTGCAGGAGGGCGTGATTGGCGACAATGCCGCGATCGCCCTGGTCGGGCGCGATGGTGTCGCACGCGCCGCACATGGGGGAGGCGACGCTTCCGGCAAATTGATGAAAGCAGACTGGAGCTTTCTGTTGCGCCGGATCGAGGCGGGGCAGACCCGCGGTTTTGCTGCGGGTGCTGAGGGTCATGCGACGGGGAGCTGGGCTTACCGCAGCCTGGCGGGTTATCCGCTGTTTGTCGCCGTAAGCATCGACGAGCACGATCTGCAGCGGCGACTGGGCACCATCCGTTCGGGGTATGTCTCGGGTGTGCTGGTCATAGCCATTGCTGGTTTTCTGTTTGCCGCCGGACTGCTGCTATTGCTGCGGCGTCAGCGCCAGCACGTCGCCGAACGCATGCGCATGACCGAGGCCCTGGAGCTGAGCGAAGGCCGGTTCAAGGCCATGTTCGAACATGCGGGCATCGGTATTTCACTGCGACCCGCGCACGATCGTGCGTTGCCATGGATCGCGGTGAATGACAAATTCTGCGCGATGACAGGTTACAGCCGCGATGAACTGTTGCAGCTGAGCACAGCGGACATTACGCCGGCTGACGGGCAGGACGAAGCCATGCGCGACAACGGGCGACTGCTGCGCGGCGAAATCACCAGTTACGCCCGCGAGAAGCAGCTGCGCTGCAAGGACGGCAAGCTGTTGTGGGTGACGCTGTCGGTTGCCGCCCTGCCTGGTGCCGACGGCAAACCGTACCAGATCATGAGCACGTACCAGGACATCAATGCGCGCAAACAGGCCGAAGCACGGATGCGCCAGAGTGAGCAGCGTTTCCGCGCCATGTTTGATCATGCGGGGATCGGCATCACGCTGCGCCCGGCCGAGGACCGCAACCTGCCGTGGCTGGAGGTCAACGACAAGTTCTGCGAAATGACGGGGTACAGCCGCGAAGAGGCGCTGTGCATGAATAATGCCGAGATCACGGCCCCGGAGAGAACGGCGGGCGCTTTGCGTGACAATGTGCGCTTGGTTTCCGGGGAGGTTCGGAGCTATGTCACGGAGAAACGCATTCTGCGCAAGGACGGCACATGGATGTGGGTTGCCCTGTCTGTCGCAGCACTGCCCGATGCCGATGGCAGATCGCCCCTGATCATCGCGACCTACCAGGACATCAATGCCCGGAAGCTCACCGAAGAGCGTCTGCGCGCCATCATTGCCGCCGAACCCGAGTGTGTGGCGATCGTCGCGCCCGACGGCAGGCTGCTCGATATGAATCCGGCGGGATTGCGCATGCTGCAGGCGGAGAGCCTTGAGGAAATGCGTCATTGGCCGTTTCTGCGGCAGGTTGCGCCAGCATACCGTCGTGCGTTTGTAAAGTTGCAACACCGGATACTCGCCGGGGAGTCCGGCATGCTGGAATTCGAGGCCGTGGGCATTGCCGGCAAACATTGCTGGTTGGAAATCCATGCCGCACCACTTTATGACGCCTCGGGAAAAATTTCAGCGCTGCTGGGCATTTCCCGTGATGTCACCGAGCGCCGCATGGCGCGCGAGGCGCTGGCGGCGGAGCGCAACCTGCTGCGCACGGTGATCGACAACCTGCCGGATCGGATACAGGTCAAGGGGCCGACTTTGCGTTATACCCTCGCCAACGAGGCCTGGCGCCGCGCGCGTGTTCCCGGGGGGCGCGACATTATCGGGCTCAGCAACGATGACCTGATGCCGCACGATGCCGCGGCGCGCTTCGAGGCGGAGGATCGCGAGGTGATGACCAGCGGACAATCCAGCCGGCCGCGCGAAATCATGGACGGCACCCCTGATGATCCGCAATGGTTTGTCACCACTAAAATGCCGTTGCGCGATGCTGCGGGCAAGGTGGTCGGCGTGGTCGGAATCAGCCGCGATGTCACCGATTTCAAGCGGCGTTCGCTGGAGGTGGAAAAACTTAATGCCGTGCTGGAGGCGCGGGTGGCTGAGCGCACCGCGCAACTGACCACCACCAACGAGGAGTTGGAGGCGTTTGCCTCCTCGGTGTCGCATGATTTGCGCGCGCCATTGCGCCACATTGACGGACTGACCGCGGCGCTGGCGGAGGATTATGCGGAAAAACTGGATGCGCCCGGCCAGGATTATCTGCACCGCATTCGCGCCGCCGCGGCGCGAATGGCAAACCTGATCGAAGATCTGCTGCGGCTGTCGAGGGTGATGCGGACGGAATTGAAAGTCGCCGATACCGATCTCAGCGAAATCGCCTGCGGCATCATCGACGAATTGCGCCGCGAGCAACCGCAACGCGTGGTGAACGTCCGCATCGCACCCGGTCTGCGTGCGCAGGCTGATCCCGGGATGCTGCGCTCGGCGCTGGCCAACCTGATCCACAACGCGTGGAAGTTCACCGGCAATAAAGCGGCGGCGGAAATCGAGTTCGGCGTGACGCAGCGCGACGGAATCAAAACTTATTTCGTGCGTGATGACGGCGCCGGTTTTGACATGGCCCACGCCGGGCGTCTGTTTGACGCGTTCCAGCGCCTGCATACCGAACAGGAGTTTCCCGGCACCGGCATCGGCCTGGCGACGGTGCGCCGGGTGATGCGCCGTCACGGCGGTGATGCCTGGGCGGAGTCGGCGGTCGGCAAAGGCGCGACATTTTTCTTCACGCTGGGTGCTCGTCCGGATGCCCGCGCACCGGTGCTGTCCGGGCAGGGCGCTCTGGTCGCTGCGGCACACGCCGTCCCGGTCGCGTCGGGCGCGGCGCAGCCCGTTGTGCTGCTGGTCGATGATGATTCCGATGTGCTGGTTCTGACCGCGCGCGCCATTGCGCCCGACGGTTATCAGGTGTTGACGGCGGAGCGCGGCGAGGCTGCGCTGGCGGTACTGCGCGAACACTGCGTCAGCGTCGTGGTGTCCGATTTTTCAATGCCGGGCATGAACGGTGCGCAACTGCTGGCGCAGGTGGCCGCTTCATATCCGCAGGTGCTGCGCATCATCGTCAGCGGCCAGGCGGTGAACGATGCCATGGCGGCTGGCCTGCACAAGGGCGAGATTCATCACTACTTCGGCAAGCAGCAACGTTATGACGCCGTGCGTGATTACATTCGCAACTGGCTGACCACTTCGGGTCGCCCGGAATAGTATATAAGTATTTGTTTTTATTGATTTTTTTATAAAACGCTGCTGTGGATATCAGCACTGCTCCCACGGCAGGCTGTCATGGCGCCAGCCAGTTTTTTCGTTGCGGTGATGGCCGTCGTCGAGTTCGCCCTCGAAACCGTGCAGCACGTTGTAGACCTGGGTGAAACCGGCCTCTTCCAGCGCATGTCCGGCATCCAGCGAGCGGTTGCCGCTGCGGCAGATGACGATGATCGGCCGGTCGACGCTGGCGGCTTTTTTGACGTGGGCGACGAAGTGCGGATTGATTTCCCAGTTCGGTCCGTCATTCCACGGCACCAGGATCGCCCCCACCGGATGTCCGACGAACAGGTATTCCATTTCGCTGCGGCAATCGATGAATACCGAGTTCGGATTTTTTTTCAGAAACTCGTGGGCGGCTTTGGGTTCCAGATGTTTCATGGTGGTCGGTCGGGAGTGGGGGCAAAGGTAATAAACGCATTATAGGCGGTGACGGCAACCCGGCCAAATGCATCGGAACAGCAACATGTCCATGATAAAATTCACGCCTGAGCACGCTACTTCCCCCCCTCTTATTTTCCGGCCCCGATTGCGCTTTGCGGCGCTGACTGACGTTGATGAGCACCTCCCGTATCCAGAAATTGCCCGCGCTGCTGTTGCAACGCATCCTGATACTCGATGGTGCCATGGGCACCATGATCCAGAACTACAATCTGGATGAGGCCGCCTATCGCGGTAAACGCTTCAAGGACTTCGCGCATGACGTCAAAGGCAACAACGACCTGCTGACGCTGACCCAGCCGCAGATCATCCGCGAGATCCACGAGCAGTATCTCGATGCCGGGGCCGACATCCTCGAGACCAACACCTTTAACTCGACCTCGGTCGCCATGGCGGATTACCACATGGAGGATCTGGTGTATGAGTTGAACGTCGAAGCGGCTAAAATCGCGCGGTCGGCCGCGAACGCATACGAGGCGAAGGATCCGGCGCGGCCGCGTTTTGTCGCCGGCACGCTGGGGCCGACCAACCGCACCGCGTCGATTTCACCGGACGTCAACGATCCGGGATTCCGCAACATCAGCTTTGACCTGCTGGTGGCGACTTATACCGAGGCCGTGCGCGGGTTAATCGACGGCGGCGCCGACCTGCTGATGGTCGAGACCATCTTCGACACGCTGAACGCCAAGGCCGCGCTGTTCGCGATCGACCAGTATTTCGAGGCGCACGGCGTGAAGCTGCCGATCATGATTTCCGGCACCATCACCGATGCCTCCGGTCGCACATTGTCGGGCCAGACACCGGAAGCGTTCTGGAATTCGGTGCGCCACGCAAAACCGCTGACTATCGGCCTCAACTGCGCGCTGGGCGCGCAACTGATGCGTCCCTTCATCGAAGAGATTTCGCAGGTCGCCGATACCTGGGTCTGCGCCTATCCGAACGCGGGCCTGCCCAATCCGCTGGCGCCGACCGGCTACGATGAGTTGCCGGAAAACACCGCAGAGTACGTGCTCGACTTTGCGAAAAGCGGTTTCATCAATATCGCTGGCGGCTGCTGCGGCACCACGCCGGCGCATATCCGCGCCATCGCGGAAGCGGTAAAAAATGTGCCGCCGCGCAAAGTGCCGCAGATCGAGCACAAGACCCGCCTGTCCGGACTGGAGCCGCTGAACATTGGCGACGATTCACTGTTCGTCAATGTCGGCGAACGTACCAACGTCACCGGCTCGCGCGCTTTCGCCAAGCTGATCCTCGCCGGCGACTATGCCGCAGCAGTGTCGGTGGCGCGTCAGCAGGTCGAGAATGGTGCGCAGGTGATCGACGTCAACATGGACGAGGCGATGCTCGACTCGAAGGCGGCGATGACCACCTTCCTCAGCCTGATAGCCTCCGAGCCGGATATTTCGCGGGTGCCGGTGATGATCGACTCCTCGAAATGGGAAGTCATTGAGGCCGGGTTGAAGTGCGTGCAGGGCAAGGCCATCGTCAATTCGATCAGCATGAAGGAGGGCGTGGAGCCCTTTAAACAGCAGGCTCGGCTGGCGCGGCGTTACGGCGCCGCGGTGGTGGTGATGGCCTTCGATGAAAAGGGTCAGGCCGATACCTACGAGCGGCGCATCACGATTGCGAAACAGGCGTACGACATTCTTGTCGATGAAATCGGCTTTGCCGCCGAAGACATCATCATCGACCCGAACATTTTCGCGATTGCCACCGGCATCGAGGAACACAACCGCTACGCCATCGATTTTCTCGAGGCGACACGCTGGATCCGTCAAAACCTGCGTTATGCGCGGGTCAGCGGCGGCCTGTCGAATGTGTCGTTCTCATTCCGCGGCAACGATCTGGTGCGGGAGGCGATCCATACCGCGTTCCTGTATCACGCGTTCCAGGCCGGGCTGACCATGGCGATCGTCAATGCCGGGCAGATCGGCGTCTATGACGAAATTCCGAAAGAACTGCTGGAGCATGTCGAAGACATCATTTTCGACCGCCGCCCCGATGCCGCGGAGCGCATGGTGTCCTTTGCCGAGACGGTCAAGGGCAAGGGCCGCGTCGTGGTCGAGGATCTGGCGTGGCGCGACGCGCCGGTCGGCAAGCGCCTGACGCATGCGTTGGTGAGGGGCATCACCAACTGGATCGTCGAAGACACCGAAGAAATGCGCTTGCAGATCGAGAAGGAAGGCGGGCGCCCGATTCAGGTCATCGAAGGTCCGCTGATGGACGGCATGAACGTCGTCGGCGATCTGTTCGGTGCCGGTAAAATGTTCCTGCCGCAGGTGGTGAAGTCGGCGCGGGTGATGAAACAGGCGGTGGCGCACCTGGTGCCGTACATCGAGGCCGAAAAAGCGCGGCTGGGCGACATACGCGCCAAAGGCAAGATCGTGATCGCCACGGTGAAGGGCGATGTGCACGACATCGGCAAAAACATTGTCGCCGTGGTGCTCCAGTGCAACAACTACGAAGTGGTCAACCTCGGTGTTATGGTGCCGTGGACGCAGATCGCTGAAGTCGCGGAGCGTGAAAAGGCCGACATCATCGGCCTGTCCGGGCTGATTACGCCGTCGCTGGAGGAAATGGCGCACAACGCGCGCGAAATGCAGCGCGCTGGCATGACCATACCGCTGCTGATCGGTGGTGCCACGACCTCACGTGTGCATACCGCGGTGAAGATCGCGCCGCACTATGCCGGACCGGTGGTATGGGTGCCGGATGCCTCGCGCAGTGTCAGCGTGTGTTCCAGCCTGCTGTCGGATGCACAGCGCCAAGGTTATATCAATGACCTCGCGGCGGATTATCAGCGTGTGCGCGAACAGCATGCCAACAAAAAAGGCCCGGAGCTGATTTCGCTGGCGGCCGCGCGCGCCAATGCGCCGCAGACCGACTGGAAAAAATCGGCCCCGCACAAGCCGGAAATGCTCGGCATCAAGGTGCTGAAGAATTACGACCTGGCGGAAATTGCACAGCACATCGACTGGGCGCCGTTTTTCCAGACCTGGGATCTGGCCGGAGCCTATCCCGCCATCCTGCGGGATGAAGTGGTCGGTGAAGAGGCACGCAAGGTGCTGGCCGACGGCCAGGCGATGCTGAAAAAAATCATCGAAGGTCGCTGGCTCACGGCCAACGGCGTGTTCGGCCTGTTTCCTGCCGCGCGCAGCGATCACGAGGACATCGCGATCTATGCCGATGAATCGCGCAAGACACCGCTGATGGTGTGGCACAACCTGCGCCAGCAAAACCAGAAGCCGACCGGCAACTTCAATCAGTGTCTTGCCGATTTTGTTGCGCCGGCCGATGCAGGTGTGAACGATTACATTGGCGCCTTTTCGGTGACCGCGGGGCTGGGCATCGAAAAACGCATCGCACTGTTCGAAAAACAGCACGACGACTATTCAATAATCCTGCTGAAGGCCCTGGCCGACCGGCTGGCGGAAGCTTTCGCTGAAATGCTGCATCTGCGGGTGCGCCGTGAGTTCTGGGGTTATGCGAAAGATGAAGCGTTGGACAACGCCTCGCTGATTGCCGAGAAATACCGCGGTATCCGGCCGGCACCCGGTTATCCGGCCTGCCCGGACCACACCGAAAAAGGCGGGTTGTTCGAGCTGCTGCGCGCCGGGTCCATCAATATGCGCCTGACCGAATCGTATGCCATGCTGCCGGCGTCGTCGGTCAGCGGGTTTTATCTGGCGCACCCGAAAGCGCAGTATTTCGCCGTCGGCAAAATCGCCCGCGATCAGGTCGCCGATTACGCACGGCGCAAGGCCATGACCATCGCCGACGCTGAGCGCTGGCTGGCGCCGGCACTGGGCTACGACCCGGTTTGAGCGGGTTCGCCACCTCCCCCGCTGTCCGCTACCTCGCGCTGGCCGACACCGGCCACAATGCCTGGTGGCGTTACGGGCTCGGCATCGCCGTCATCACCGCAAGCTGGTTGATCGGTGGCGCTTATGCGTATGACTTCGTGCTGTACCTGCCGCTCGGTGCCGTCAGCGAATTTGTCGCCGTCAATGCCAGCATTCTGATGCTGCTGGTCGGCGTTGTAGTGGTGACGGCCGTGCTGCATCGCCGTTCCTGGCGCACGCTGATCACGCCGTACCCGCAGATCGACTGGCGACGCATGGCGCAGGGCGCCGCAGTTTGGGTTGTGCTGTCACTGATTTTTTCCGTTATTGAACATCTGCTTTATCCCGGACGTTATGTCTGGAGCCTCGATCTGCAGCGCTGGTTGCCGTTTGCGCTTGCGGCCTTGTTGTTGACGCCGCTGCAGTGTGCAGCCGAGGAACTGGTGTTTCGCGGTTATGTCTTGCAGGGGTTGGGCCGGATCATGCGCCGGCCCGTGGTGCTTGCCATCTTCAGCAGCGTGCTGTTTACGCTGCCGCATCTCTACAACCCGGAGGTTGCGGCATACGGACTGGCAATCATGGCCGCGAATTATTTTTTCATGGGCCTGTTTCTCGCCGGCGTGGCCTTGCGCGACGGCCGCCTCGAACTGGCGATTGGCGCACACGCCGGCAACAATCTGCTGCTGGCCTTGATCGTTCGTTATGACGATTCGGTGTTTGAAACGGAATCGCTGTTCACTGCCGGTGCGCTTGATCCCGTGTATTCTCTGCTGACGCTGATTGTGAGCGCATTGCTGTTTTACTGGTGGTTTTTCCGCAGATCGTCCACGGCCATGAGTCATTCGGGTTATTCATTTACGCCAGAACAGGTTGCGCAGTTTTCGCGCGACGGTTACCAGATCGTGCGCGGCCTGGTGCCGGCCGACGCCTGCGCGCTGATGCGCGCCAGCGCAGAACGCGATCTCGCTGCGGCTGTGCCGCCCGTCGAATACGAAGCCGAAACGCAATATCCCGGCGCGCCACAATCGCTGGAGGCCCCCGGCGGGCGCACGGTGCGGCGGCTGTTGCAGGCCTATGCCCGGGATGCGGATTTCCGCGATTGGGCCACTGCAGCCCCCATCGTTGCGCGCCTGAAACAATTGCTCGGGCCACAGATTGCCCTGTCGCAGGCGCATCACAATTGCGTGATGACCAAGGACCCTGCGTACAGCAGCCTGACCAGCTGGCATCGCGATATCCGTTACTGGTCGTTTGAACGTCCGGAGCTGGTGTCGGTGTGGCTGGCGCTGGGTGAGGAACGCGAGGACAACGGTTGTTTGTTGTTGTTGCCGGGCTCGCATGTCCTGGATTTTGACGCATCGCGTCTTGATGATGCGCAGTTCCTGCGTACGGATGTGGCAGAAAATGCGCCGTTGCTGGGGACGCAGATCCGCGCGGAACTGAACCCGGGCGACGTGCTGTTTTTCCACTGCCGGTTGTTTCATGCCGCAGGCAGCAATCGCACCGCGCGCACCAAATTCTCCGCGGTGTTCACCTACCGTGCGCTGGATAATCCGCCGCTGCCTGGCTCGCGTTCCGCGGGTCAGCCTGACGTTTCTCTATAAGTAATTGTTTTTAAACACTATTTATAGCGGCGTTCAGTGCAGCTTCACACGCGGTTCAGTGCGCCGTGTGATCAGCCGCGCCAGCGTGTCGAAAAACACCTTGGCAAAACCGTGCAGCGCATAAAGATGCATGCGGTACAGCAACAGGTACATCAGCCGCGCGAACAGGCCTTCGATGAACAGGCTGCCACCGATCAATGCCCCCATCAGGCTGCCGACGGTCGAATAATTGCCCAGCGATACCAGCGAACCGAAGTCACGGTAAACGAAGGGGCGCGCCGGTTTCCCGGCGAGCCGCCGTTGCAGGCTTGAGGCCAGCAGCGTCGCCTGCTGGTGCGCGGCTTGCGCCCGCGGCGGCACGTTGTGCTCGCGGCCGGGCCAGGCGC
>Ga0163154_10005588_pt1 | contig 15863 bp, 8 predicted proteins | sample OliLakLV19MP9P1_FD_148649 | JGI IMG/M metagenome (GOLD analysis project Ga0163154, IMG submission 148649) | Freshwater microbial mat bacterial communities from Lake Vanda, McMurdo Dry Valleys, Antarctica - Oligotrophic Lake LV.19.MP9.P1 | ecosystem: Environmental > Aquatic > Freshwater > Lake >... | reverse complement strand
TTTGGAGCGGCAACTTGCCTACCGAAAAAACAGCACTCAAGCTGAACTTGCCTGTGGGCTTATACTTCTTGCAAACTGTCGTGGCAGGCAAGGCAAGGATAACGAAAATAGTAATAGAAAAATAAGATTTGAGGATTGAGGATTGAGGATTGAGGATTGAGAGTTGAGGATTGAGGATTGAGAGTTGAGAGTTGAGAATTGAGAGTAGAGAGTTGAGGATTGAGGATTGAGGATTGAGGATTGAGGATTGAGAATTGAGAATTGAGGATTGAGGATTGAGAATTGAGAATTGAGAGTAGAGAGTTGAGAGTAGAGAGTATTAAAGTCCAAGCAAAAAGGGGGTGCGTTGTCAGTTTTAGTAGCAACTTGTCATATTCATAAACAGGCAAGGTGTTAAAGCAGAACTGTTGAGTTGTAATTTTGGGCAGGCAAGTTGCCAAATATTTAACCTATTACCTTGCCTACCCGCCCTTTAAAAAGGACAAAAGCCATATAATCTGCTCCTCTCTTCAAATTGGAGGGAGGTTTTTTGGAGAATTTGACAGCTCTGGGGCGTGAAGTCTTAAGAAACACTTTCGCAAGAAGTCTGATGAAATACATGTTTCCATGTAAAAAGTAATGTACATAAACAAAAAGCGTGCTTATGATTTTTTCTCTCCTAATACCAAATACATACCGATTTTGCCCTTGCCTTTTGCTTCTATTTCGCCTCTGTATTCACATTCGAATACATCTTTGACGAGCAGGTAAGTTGCTTCTGTGATGTTTACCATATCCACTATTCCTCCGCTTTCTGCACGACTGGCGGTGTTTACGGTGTCGCCCCAAATGTCATAGGCGAATTTTTTTGTGCCGACTACTCCCGCGACTACTTCGCCTGTGTTAATGCCTAAGCGGCATTGAAAATATGCTTCTCCACGCGCTATGCACTCTTCTTTGTACTGTCGCATATATGCCTGTATCTCTAAGCCTGCGCGTATAATATCTGCGGGGTTGGTAGTATTGGGTACTGGTAGCCCCCCTGCACACATATAGGCATCACCAATGGTTTTTATTTTTTCGAGGTTGTGTTTATCTATAATTCTATCAAACTCAGAGAAGCAAGCGTTCAATTCTTCAATCACTTGTTCGGGAGTCATGGTAGCGGTTCGTGCCGTAAATCCCTGAAAGTCAGTGAATAATACGGAAGCCATGCCATAATGTCTAGCTTTTGCTTTGCCTTGTGTTTTGAGTTCATCAGCTACTTCATCAGGCAAGATGTTGCGGAGCAGTTTGTCCGATTGTTCTTTTTCGAGGGCAATTTCTGTGCTATACTTTTTCTCTCGTTGTTGTCCACGGAAAAGTAAAAAGGCAACTCCCGCGATAAATACAATAACGCCCAATCCCAAATAGTTAGATGTCGCTTGACGAACATTTTTCACTTGTTGTTCTTTTTCTTTGCGTTCTTTTTCTGCATTGGCTCGTTCCTTATCTGCGGCGGCGTGTGCATTGGTAAGGATTTTAGAGTTTTCTGCATTGAAAACGCTGTCTTTTAGCGAAACGGCTTCATCTTTCAGCTTATAGGCGTGTGCAAAATCCCCTTTCAGCGCATATACACGCGCCAAGAGGTTTTTTATATCAATGATACCTCTTTTATTTTCTACGTTGTATGAAATAGCTAGCCCTTCTTCCGCATTTTGTAGGCAAGGTTCATATTCTTTGCGTTTTTCATATATCTTTGCCAAACCATAATAACACTGTGCTAAGACTAACCTATTCTGTGTTTTCTCGCCCATTATCAGCCCTTTTTTATAGTAATCGAAGGCTATTTTTATAGAATCCATCTTCAAATACACGTCTCCTAAGCTATGAAAAGAGGAGGTAAGTTGAAAATCATCATTAATAGCCTCTCTGATTTTCACAGCTTTAAGGTAATATTCTATAGCTTTTTCGTATTCATTTGTTTGTTCATAGATAGAGCCTATGTTATTGCGGAGAATAGCCTCATTTTGTCTCTTGCCCAATTTACGTGCCAATACGAGGGCTTTTTCAAAGTACTCAATAGCTTTGTAGTAAATTGTTTTGTCGTGCGATTTCTCATCTGCTTGGCGCATATACATAGCACCAAAGCTGTTCAGTGTTGTCAATATACCTTGTTCATCTTTTATTTCCTCTCTTATTTTCAGTGCTTTCAGCAAGGTTTCCATAGCTGCAGAAAAATTACTTTTTTGTTGATAGATAGTGCCTATGTTGCTCAATGAAACGCCTATTCCTTTTTTATCGTTTATGTCTTCATGTATTTTCAAAGCTTCTACATGGTATTCAAATGCTTCGTCAAGATCGTTTGTCATGAGGTTAAGAGAGCCTAGTGCAGTAAGTGATTGTGCTTCTCCTTTTTTAAATTTATTATTCTTTGCCAATACTAAAGCTTCTTCCGCACACTGAAAGGCTAATTTCAGGTCATTTCGGGCATGTAATCTACACAATTCATTTAAAGTACTTACACGACTAGTATCGTTGTCTTTTTGTAATAGCCGTTTGAGGCTGTCGATTCTGGGATCAGACTTGTTTTCCAGTTGCGCAAAACACAATGAAGTAGTTATACAAGCTAATACACAATATAAAAAAAAATTAATCATGAGACAAATTATATGAAGATTAAAAAAAAGTTAGGGACGCACTAAAAAATAATAGACTTCTTGCAAAAATCTTTTTTTGCCTCTCTCCAAATTGGAGAGAGGCAGGTCTTATAAAATACTTTCGCAATAAATCTAATATACCCATTGACTGAAATTCGTATCCAGTCTTTGCGTAATCCTAATGAAAAAATTGGTCTACAGGTTGCGTAGATGTATATGTCTGCATAACAGACCTTTAGTCGGGTGCATTTTCAAAATTGTTCCATATACAACCTCTCTAAATTGGAGGGTGGGGTGAGGTCTTAGAAAAGGTTTTGAAATGTACTTCCTTTAGGCTGTTTTTGTATATTAGACTTCTTGCGAAAGTCCTTTTCCCTCTCTCCAAATTGGAGAGAGGGCAGGGTGTGAGGTCTTAAGAAACACTTTCGCAAGAAGTCTATTAAAAAATTATTTTTGGGTATATTATTTTTGACAGTTTATATCAAAAATAATAGGCGATAGAAAAACTGCTTCTAATCCATGTTGGAAGCAGTTTTAATTAGAATATGTTTTATCTACGTTTGATGAATCTACTTCCTAATAATTTTTCGGGGGCATACAATCTGAACGAGTAAGTCCCATCTTTCCATCCACCTAGTTTGCTGTTTAGACTATTTTCAAGTTCTTTCAGGTTGCCCTTGCCTTCCCATATTAGTTTGCCTTGTACATCAAATACTTCAGCCCGCATCACGCCGCTCACTGCACCCGATACAACTATTTTAAGTTCTTGGCTTACGGGATTAGGGTATAACAAAATATCGTATACGGCTACTTCTGACTTGATATAGACAACAGGACTGTAAGTACTGCCGCCATCAGCATCTATTTGGAAAAGTCGATAATAATAACTTCCCTTCGCGTCGCTATCTATGAATTGATAGTTTTTGGCAATTTGAGCATCTCCACTACCGTCTTTAAATCCTATCATACTAAATGCTTTGGCATCTATACTACGTTGTATTTCAAAGCCTCTATTTCGCTGCTCGTTGGCAGTTGTCCATCGTAATTCGGCAATATTTTCATCTACGCGCTTTCCTTGAAAATTAGTTAAACTCACACCTAAAGGCGCAGATCCGCTACTACCTATGATAAATTCGCTGAAATCAATAATATCTGTGGGACCGCCTTCTGAGAACTTGATACTTCCAAATGCCCCACCTACGCCTTTCATCTTCCAGTCTGTAACATCGGTAGTATTTGTAGGGCGTTTGAATAATTTGAGGTCAGAAGGCACAGCGACACCTAAGTCATTGCCACTTGGTATCTCAAATTTGATGTAATCGAGCGCGCTGAATGTTTGGTTTGTACCATAGTTACGAATAACCCAATAGGAGTTCATAAAAGAAGTGATGCCCGAATAATCTATTACATTGCCGCCTGCAATATTGCCTGAAGAAGCAGGGTAATTATTGGGTGCAGCAGATATGCGTGTTATCACCAAATCACCATCAGGGACAGCACCTGAACCTAATTTTATTTCTACTTCAGGTGTTTCTACTCCCCAAAAACTTACGATTTGTCCAGCTGTATTGGCAGGCAAGCGCATAGAGTACCCGTCACCCAAAGCTTGGTCAGCGTTGACAAACATGCCTATAGTGCTGAGGGTTATTGTACCACCATCCTCTAAGTTTTCGCAGATAATCCCTGTATTTTCATCAAAACGGTAGTAAGCCGTTAAATCTTTATAATTCGGGTGCGATTCATTTGCACGAAGGTTCATCATTTCTGTGATAGTATTGGCACTTAATGTGGTATCCCACAAACGAAGCTCATCTATACAGCCCTGCCATGTGTTTGTGCCTATCAAGTCTTTTGATATAAGCATGTTGGTGCCTGCTCCAAGTGTACCAGTATTGGAGGTATTCAAAGAAGCGTCTAATTTGCCATTGATGAAAAGTTGTAACTTGCCTGTGGATTTATCACGTGTAACAGCCACATGATACCATTTATCTGGACTTACAGTGGCGGTACTTTGTATAGTATGGTCTGTTCCGCTTCCATCTCTTACACCAAAAGCGAATTTATTATCCAAAAGGCTTATACCATAATCGTTTTTACTGGTAAGGGATTCCATCGCTAAGATACGCCTTCCTTCTGTCCATTTGGCACCTGCTTGTGTGGTATTGGCAGGCATTTTTATCCAAAACTCTATTGTAAAGTCATCGCCTGCCGAAGTGTTTGGAGCGGTAGCTGTTTTAGTAGTGCCATTTACGTCAAGTGCTTTTCCGCCATTGAGTGCATTAGACATAAGAGTGCTGCCCTGCGCGAGTACGAACTCGCCTGCTACTACATTTTTTCGCCCTAATTTCTTGCTATTTCCATTTGTTACACCTCCGTAGGGCAGCCATAGCAAACCATTGGGATTGTCGCGCCTACAGAAGCGAAGCGCGTTGCCTTGAGTTACGTCTGTATTGGAATCAAAATTGTACACCATCTTAAAATTAGGATTTGTGCCTCCTATTATAAACACACCCCAATAACGCGAGGTAAGCAACGCCCCACAGTTGGCAGGAGGAAGCAAGTAATTCGGCGCTTCTTTTACTTTGTAGATATGAAAACCCGCGGGTGAGCCTTTCATGCTTTTAACTTCAAATTTGTCTGTATCAGTTAATGTGCCGTCTTCACCACCATAGATAGACACAGAAATATCACCTAAAGGAGCGTTAGAAACTTCCCAAACAGGGGTATTCATCAACATGCCATCAGCAGTAGCATCTTTTGCTTTATTTTCTGTGATAGCCCCCAATTTTTCATCAAAACGGAAGTATGCTTTTAAGAAGTTTTCAGTACCTATTAACTTCTTGCACATGTTATCACGAACCTGTGTTTGTGTGAGGGCTGTTTCCCAAAAGCGTACTTCATCGATGCTACCATTGAAAGCAGTTGTATTGGCTATAGAGTCGTTTCCTATTTGCAGTCCACTTGTAGGTGCAGCAGGCACGTTGCCCGTAGTACCTGAATAGACAACACCATTCACATACAACTCGTATTGGTCATTTACAGCATTAACCAACGCAATGTGTGTCCATTTGTTGATAGGCAATGAAATATTGGTGTTTTTTAATGTGTCATCATATCGCACCAATAATTTTGTGCCTATTCCTTGCTCCACCAGAATTCCCCATCCATCAGAGCCGCTATTACCCACCTGAATAATAGATTGGTTATCAGTGAGGCTGGCTGCCTCTAAACGCACCCATGCTTCCATAGTTATGTTGCCGCTATTTGTGGTAGGTATGGGGCTTTTTACATATTGATTGATACCATTGAAGCGCAGGCTATTTCCACTTCCTGCAGGCAAGATAGGAGAAGTCATTTTGACATTGGAGTTGGGCGAAGTAACAGCAGGAGATATCGTGTAACTGCGTACTCTATAATAGTATATCGTATTGTCGCTAAGTCCACTAAGTCCGCTTACTATTTTAGTGTTGGTTGTACCTATAGGCACATTTAAGTCATTGTAACCTGATACAAAAGAACTGAAGTTACTTTGCGTAGATACATCTAACTTATAGCCATCGCTCCCTGCTACTATCTGCCAATTTGCACTAAAGCCTGTAAGCGTTACATTCGTGGCTGTAGTCGCTATAGGTTCACTAAGCAACACGAAAATAGTGAATGTGGTTTCAGGAGTAATGTCAGTGAATATACCATCTGCTGTTGGAGCTATGCCACTGAAAACGCTTGTTCTTGTAACTCCCCAGCTTTGCGTACTTAAACTGAAGCTACTCAGGAAGAAGAGTAGGTAGATGAGTATTTTTTTTAAATTTTTCATAAAAATTTTATTTTGATTGTAGTATAGGTTAATATAGTAAACGACTGGAGTTAAAATAAGTTATTTTTCTTACATGAAAAAATATGCCTTGTCTATCATAAATACACAGAATAGTTTGTGAATCGCTTTGGCACGTGTACGTGAAAGTATGCTTGGGGCTTGTAAAGAGGCTTTTCAAAAGAAAACTAAAAAATAAGCGAAATTTTGCACACATCAAAAGAAAAATGCTTTTTTTACTGCCAGAAACGCTTTTTCTTCTGATTTCCCAACTTTGCATACTCGAACCAAAGTTACTCAAAAAAAAGTGTAACTAAATGATTATTTCAAATTTTTATTTTAGTTGCATCGTAGGTTTGTATAGTATATAAGTTTTACCCTTCTATAGTAAGCAATTTTTGTTAAAATAAATTATTTTTCTTACATGCAAAGCTATGCCTTGCCTGCCATAGATACACAAGACAGTTTGTGAATTGCTTTGGCACGTGTACGTGAAAGTATCCTTGGGGCTTGTAAAGAGGCTTTTCAAAAAATATTTTTTGGAAGCACTTCAATATTGATGATAATAGGCTACCTTGCATCATTAAGCTAAAACTAAATACCTTATTATGAGTACGAAACAAACCAAAATAAATTTATTTCCCCTCCACAGTTTAAATGGATAGAACAAAACACAAACATAGATGGAGAGATGGCTAATGAGTATTCAAGTAATTTTGTCCCACTTGGCGCACTTAACAACGCAGATTGAAAGTATTAAAGTCCAAGCAAAAAGGGGGTGCGTTGTCAGTTTTAGTAACAACTTGTCATATTCATAAACAGGCAAGGTGTTGAAGCAGAACTGTTGAGTTGTAATTTTGGGCAGGCAAGTTGCCAAATATTTAACCCATTGCTTTGCCTACCCGCTCTTTAAAAAGGACAAAAACCATATAATCTGCTCCTCCCTCCAAATTGGAGGGAGGTTTTTTGGAGAATTTAACAGCTCTGGAGTATGAGGTCTTAAGAAACACTTTCGCAAGAAGTCTAATGAGCATTTTGACTTTCTCACCTTTGGGTTAGGTGCTTTTAATAACTTGGAATGGTATAAAAATGTAGGCACACCTAACCAAACCGAGATTTGGTTAGGTGTGCCTTATTATGAGCATTATGATTAGACACGTTCGATGATAGTAGAAACAGCCATGCCGCCTCCCACGCAAAGTGTAGCCAAACCTGTTTGTTTGTCTTGACGCTCAAGCTCATCAAGCAAAATACTCATTATGACAGCTCCTGAAGCACCAAGCGGATGCCCCATAGCTATTGCGCCACCATTAGGATTCATTTTTGAATGATCCACTCCCAATAAGTGTGCATACAACATAGGGACTACCGAAAAGGCTTCATTCACTTCAAAAAGGTCGATGTCGCTTATTTGCATACCATTGCGTTTGAGTAGTTTTTGGGTAGAAGGTGCGGGACCCGTAAGCATGATAGTGGGTTCAGAGCCAATAACTGCATACGAATGTATCTTAGCGCGTGGTTTTAGTCCTGCCTTCTTGCCTGCCTCTTCCGAACCAATAAGCAGCAATGCCGCGCCGTCTGTAATTTGAGAGGCGTTTCCTGCGTGGTGTACGTGATTGATAGCTGCAAGTTCGGGGTACTTTTGTAGTGCAAGCGCGTCGAGTCCGCCCATTTGCCCCATCATTTCAAAAGCAGGTTTCAGTTGCGCAAGCGTTTCCATAGTGGTTTGGGGACGTATGCCCTCCTCTGTATCCAAAATAGTAAGCCCTAGCGAGTCTTTTACAGGCACACGTCCTTTCTTGAAGTGTCCGTTTTGTTCAGCGTAATAAGCTCTGCGGTGTGATTCTACCGCGAATGCGTCAAGGTCTTGGCGCGTGAAGCCGTATTTGGTGGCTATCAAGTCAGCCGAAATGCCTTGCGGAACGATTTTATGCCTTGCTATGATTTCGGGGCTTGTAAATAACGCGCCTCCATCGAAGCCCATTGGTACGCGAGACATAGATTCCACACCTCCTGCTATTACGAAATCATACATGCCTGCCATAACGTGGGCTGAAGCCATGTTGATAGCTTCCAATGCTGATGAGCAAAAACGATTTATTTGTACGCCTGCTACGCTTTGCGCATAGCCTGCTTCCAATACGGCAGTGCGTGCTATATCAGCACCTTGCTCGCCTACAGGCGTAACACAGCCTGCTATCACATCATCCACTAAGCTTGTATCAAGGTTATTGCGTTCATGAATTGCACGCAAAAGAGTTGTAAGGAGTGTTACGGGTTGCACCTCATGCAGCTGCCCGTCTGCCTTTCCACGCCCACGCGGTGTACGTACCGCGTCATAAATATATGCTACTGCCATAAGATTTGAATAAGTGTTTAAGCATTTGAAAGTACAATAGTATGCAATCCTACTATTTTTTCAAAGAGAAAACAAAAATATTTTTTTCAAGTGTTTTTAAGTATTTGTAAATCAGTGGTTTATACAATATTTTTATTTTACAAGAACGTGTGTTACGGTCGCATTAGTGGCGAAATAGCTGTTCCAAAATGTTCCCTACCCAGTAAGCAAGCCCGGCCGCGATAGCTCCCAGCAACAATGTTTCAATAATACTTCGCACTTTGCTGCTTTGATTTACAAAAGATTTTAGCCAGCCGATACCTATAAAAGCGAGGGAGGTAAGGGCTGTAGAAATCCAAAATAGCGAGAGTGATAGCTTGAAAATATAGTCCAACACATACACAGATAAAGGAATGAATCCCACGGCTACAAAAGAAACAAAAGTTGCCAATGCCATATTCAAAGGCGATTTGTTTTCGGCTATCATTTCCAACTCTTCTTTCATCATCGTGTCCACCCAACGGTCTTTATTTTCCGTTATTTTGGCTACTACTTCTTCTAAGAGCCTGCCTTCGAAGCCTTTATCGCGATAGATTTGGCGAACTTCTTCGCGTTCTGTTTCGGGCATGTTTTCTATTTCCCAATACTCGGTTTTTTGGTGCCTTTTGTACATTTCGCGCTCTGCCTTTTTAGACAAGTAATTGCCTATCGACATAGAGAAGCCGTCAGCTATCAAATTAGCAAAACCTAAAATAATAACCACAGAGCTGTCTAAGTTTGCGCCTGTCGCACCTGCGACGACTGCGAAAGTTGTAACACTCCCATCAATACCGCCATAGACAAACTCGCCTAAGTAGTCTTGAAAATGCTTCAATGCGTGTTTAGGCACATGTGCGGTTTCTTCTGGAAGATTTGCCATTTATATGTTATCAGTTATACGACAATAAGTGATATAATCAGTACTTATAGGTACAAGCCCCAACTCGCGCAAACGCCTGCCGACTTGAGCGCGGTGGTGCGTGCCGTGGTTTACACAGTGCATCACACAATCCAAAACACGGCTTGTAAAACTATCGCCTGCTGAGTTTTGGTAGGAGAAAGCCCGCTCAAGTTCCGCCTCTGTCAATGTCGCTATGTAGCTTTTCCACAATAGCTGACTATCGGTTAGTGCTTGTCCTAATTGTTCAAAGTTCCACGTATCCCAGATTTTATAATCGTTGGACTGACCACTTACACGCCTATACCAAATAAACTGTGCATTGATGAGGTGACTGAACATTTTCAAGCAATATTCGTCTTGCACTTCTTGATTTGTGAGGCTTGCCAACACTTGCCTATTTGCCCAATCGTTGTAGGCATATAATTTTTCGATGTACGTATATAACATTTTTTATTTACAAAATAATAACATAGAATTAACGCAAATATACCATTTAAAAAATGAAAAGCACAAATTTAAAAATTTGTGCTGCAAGTTATTTTGGTACGCTGACAAATTTTGTGTTGAACCACATAGAAACATAGACCGAAACACTATGTTCCATATCTTTCTATGTGGTTTATACCTTGCGCCACTAAAATTGTCGGAGCACCGAACATTTAACTAAAAACAATATGATGGTCGTTATTTACAACTAATATTAGATTACAAGTCTATAAACAACAGAAATTGGATAGAGTTATAGTTTTTTCGGTTGTCAATGCCAAAGACTTGACAATCTGGGAAAAAGACCGCGACTGAATATTGTATCTAAAATATCAGTTTATTTAATTTTCATTCTCAAGAAACATAAATGAAAATATTTCTACTATAAAACCTTTAAAAGTACATTGAAACAAGGTGCAATATAGTTTTGTCCCCACCTTACAAAAGGCATTTAGAGGCGGTTTATGCGTAAATAAGGCGTTGTGGCACTTTATTCAGATTGGCAACATGTGTAAAAATCCTTGCCTGCATTGAAAATTTGCAAGTTTATAAGAAAACCGACTTGTTTACCCGCTTAAATGCCTCTACAACGCTCCTAAAAGGGGGCAAAACCAGATTGCGCCCATTAAAACACTCGTTTTTCAGCTCAATTTTTAGTAAATGCTTCTTTTGAAAAACACGCTGTGAAATGTCGGTTATTTGACTATCTCTCCCTTTTTAGGGGTGTAAACCAAGAACTGGTATCTAACCAAGAACTTAACAGCTCTGGGCTGGGAGAGAGGCTTTTTTGGATTGAATTTAGCTTCGCGGGTGAAAGTCTATCAAAGTTTGGCGCAAGTATTCGTTGTCCATGTGCGTATAAATTTCTGTGGTAGCGATGGATTCATGTCCCAACATTTGTTGGATAGCCCTCAAATCTGCACCGCCTTCCAACAAATGCGTAGCGAAAGTGTGCCTAAACGTATGCGGACTTATGGTTTTTTTGATATTGGCTTTCAGGGCGAGGGCTTGTATATTCAAAAACACCATTTGCCTTGATAGTGATTTGCCTAAGCGACTGATAAAAACAATGTTGCCGCTTTCAGGTTTGGCAGGAAGTTCAGGACGTGTATGCTCAAGGTACATAGTCAAAAACTTTGATGCGCTCTTGCCTATGGGTACAAAACGCTCCTTGCTACCTTTACCCAACACTTTGACAAAGCCAATATCCAAGTATAAGTTGCTTATTTTCATACCAATAAGTTCCGAAACCCGCAATCCACAACTGTACAAAACTTCTAACATAGCGCGGTTGCGTGCGCCATCAAGACGCGACATATCCGTCTGGCTCACGATAGCCTCTACTTCTACTATAGACAATACTTCAGGCAGTTTGTAACTCATGGTAGGCGGTTCTAAAAGCTCGGCGGGGTCTGTGGTACGCAAATTCTCAAGGCACAAGTATTTAAAAAACGCCTTGATGCCTGATAATACACGCGCTATTGACTTGCCTGCAATGCCTATCTCGGTCAAATACGCCATCATTTGTTGGATATGAATAGGCTCGATGGCGGTAGGCAAGGTTTTCCAACCTACTATGGACGCATATTCTTCGAGCTTGCCTACATCACGCATATATGCCATCACAGAATTGAGCGACATGCCACGCTCAATCTTTAGATAATCATGAAATCCCTTTGTATATAAATGCCAACTCATCTATTGTTATTAGTTTTATATAATAAACTTCTTGCGAAAGTCCTTTTTCCCCTCTCCAAATTGGAGAGAGGGCAGGGGGAGAGGTTAAATATTTGGCAACTTGCCTGCCCAAAACGAGAACTTAATAGTTCTGGGCTGTGAGGTCTTAAGAAACACTGAGTCTTATGAGGCTGGTTGAGAAAAGTATTTGGTGCTCCGACAATTTTAGTGGAGTAAAGTATGAACCACATAGAAAGATATGGCACACAGTGTTTCGGGCCATGTTCTCCATGTGGTTCAACACAAAATTTGTCAGAGTACCAAGTATTTTACTGTTATACAAACCTCAAATTAACCAAATCGCAAACCTTTTTGAATACTGCTATGTTTTTGGGGTTTACGAGTTTGGGCATCTTCTCCCATTCGGGTAGCCAACGTTTGCCGAGTTTGAACAATAAGTCTTGTATTTGGCTTTGTGGTACGTGTATGCCGAGTTTGCGGAGGGTAGGCAAGATGATGGCGAATTTCTCCAGTGGTTCTATCTCATTGGCATAATTGCGGAAGTGTTCCACGAACGTCAGCAACAACGCGCCTGCGCTGAGGCTAATCTTTTCTTTGTTCAGGGTTACGTTCCATTCTTCTACGTCTTGCGCGAGGTTCATCAAGCGAATAGTATTCGAGGACTTGGTTTCAAAAAAGTCTTCAAAATCTTGGCTGATAACGGTTTGTATATTTTGTTGTAAGGAGGCAGGCACAGGCAAGTTTTGCAAGTGCATGGCGGTCAGTAAGTTATAGTTGCGGTTAAAGATTTGTTGGTAGTAGTTTTTGGCTTGTAGCATGTTCTCTTCCAGTATTTGGTTAAAGACTTTAATCTTCTCGTCTTTGAATAGCTCCCAAATGCTGAAATTGTTTTCGGGAAAATACTTGTGCATCATGGTGAGTATTTCAGGAACATTGCCCATTTCGAATAACTGCTTCGCCTGTGTAGCCAGCGCAAAAAAGTCCTTGCTTGCGATATGCTCTGACGAGCCGCCAAAAATATGGTGTTGCCCCAAATATATCACCACGAAGCTAAAATACTTCTGCGACATAGTAGTCCGTGAGTAAACGGTAGTACGCCCGATAGCCATGCGCTGTATGCCTGCCTCCAATCGCTCAAAATGCTGGTTGAAAGAGTCATAATTCAAGATGTGCAGGTTCTCGGTATTCTCAGCAAAGAGCGAAGCGACAGCGTAGTGCATACCTACTTTGGTAAGCGTAACACGCGCAGGCATGGTCTGTTTGGTATATATGGTTGCGCCATTGCCGTATGCCGGCAAGTTGCTTAGGGCTTTCTCCAAACGCGCCAAGAATTCCTTTTCCAAGACTTTCCCGCTGCTTCGTTCGCCTAATTGGAGGGCGCGGTTGGCATACTGGAGTACTTGCGTGGCTTCCATGCGTGATATTTCATCAAAAAACCATGCACAACTCGTAAACATCAAAAGCGATTGGCGTTGCATCTCCAAGAGGCGAAGGAATTGCGTGTTCTCGAGGTCGTCCAGCTCCTTGCCTGTCTGTTTGAGGATAAAGTCAAGCGTATTTTCGCTGCTTCTGTCCAACAAAACATCAATGAACTCATTGCGTAAGTCCCACGGGTTCTTATGAAAAGGTGTCATTTCAGTTTCATAAATGCTTGCCAGCTCGTCGCGTAGCCAATTCAAGGCTTCACGCAAGGGCTTGCGCCATTTTTGGTTTGAGTATGGCACATCGCCATCTTTGCAACCGCAGTCGCTCCGCCAACGTTCTACGCCATGCACACAACTCCACGAGCTATTTTCATAAATCTCTACTTCGTGCAACGTAGGCACGAGGCTCATGTATTGTGGATAGTTGGTTATTTTGGCTAATTGATTGCCATGAATATAGCGCAGGCAGTAGGCAAGTGCCATGTCGCCATGTTTGTGATGATGCCCATAACTTTCGCCATCTGTGGCTATATGAACAAGTTGAGACTCAGCGTTTTGGTGATCGAAGCGGTTGAGTAACTCGTGGGCGAACTGCCTGCCGTCTTTGAGTAGCCCTTTGAAAGCCACAGCTTGCGCAACATCTCCGTCATAAAAGAACAATGTTATCTGCCTGCCTGAAGGTAAGTTGCAAAGATAGGGGCGGTGCGTTTCGATGCCTTGTTGCCATTGTGTGTGTCCTATTTTTCTGAATTGTTTGGCTTGGCGTGGGGCAAGGACAGTGAACTTTACACCATGCTTTGCCATCAGGTCGAGGCTTTCCAAGTCCACAGCCGTTTCAGCGAGCCACATACCTTCTGCGTGCCTGCCAAAATGGTACTCGAAGTCACGCAGGCCCCATACTATCTGGGTTTCTTTGTCATGGGTGTTCGCAAGGGGCATGATGATGTGGTTATAGACTTGCGCCATCGCCGAGCCGTGTCCGCCAAAGATGCGTTTGCTTTCGCGGTCGCCTTCCAATATACCTTGATAGGCTTTGCTGCTGCATTTTTGCATCCACGAGAGTAGCGTGGGTCCAAAATTGAAGCTCGTATAACCGTAATTATTTGTAATATCTATGATTTTTTGCTCCTCATCAAGCACCCTTGAAACGCTGTTGGGACCATAACATTCGGCCGTGATGCGTTCATTCCAGTCGTGATAGGGCGAGGCGGACTCTTGTGTTTCTATTTCTTCCAACCATGCATTCTCGCGTGGCGGTTGATAATAATGTCCATGTATGCAAATATAGTGGGGCATGGGGTTTGTGTTAGATGTACGACATATACGATAACGATTTGTATGAACAAATTGTTATTTTATAACTTGTTTATGCAAATATAACACTTTTTTAGAAAACACATAAAATTATGCCTATTTTTGAACGTTGTAACTCAAAATATAAACCTTTTACCCTCCTTTTATTTATGTTCGTGTTAGTATATCGTTTGTTTTTTGTAATGCACCTTGCCTGCCTGCTACTACCTGCCACGGGGTACGCACAAACAGCCGAAACTTACTACAAAATGGCCAAAGACAGCCTCGCCAAAAACAGTACAGGCAATGCCTTATCCAATATCAAGAAAGCTATTCTCATTAAACCGCAATTTGCGCAAGCACATTTCTTAGAAGGAATAATTGAAAACAAACTGATGAACCACAAAGCAGCTCTTAGCGCATTCTCCAAAGCCGTCCTTTATAAGCCTGACTATCTGGAAGCCTATTACAACCGCGGTTTGCTCTATATGGGTATGGAACAAACCGTACAAGCTATTGTGGATTTCACTGAAATAATCAAAATGAACAATGGCATACCAAATGTTTATATGCAACGCGGGCAAGCGTACTTTGCTACCAATCAATTGGACAGTGCGCGCAAAGATTTTGAAAAAGCCTTGTACATTTTACCCAAAGAAAGCGAAGCCGCTTCTATGATAGCCCTTATTTATCACAGGCAAGGGCAGTTTGACAAAGCTATGTCGTATGCCGAGAAAACACTTGCCCTCAATCCACGCGCTGAAGACGCTGTTTATATCCGCGCTCAAATATATACGGCACAAAAGTTATATGACAAGGCTTTGCCTGACTGGAATTTACTCATTCAATACAATCCTTACAACTGGAATGCCTATCAACAACGTTGTCTTGCCTACATAGCTACCAAAGAATGGGACAAAGCTTTGCAAGATGCCAACAAAATTATAGAGAAACAACCTGATACGCCTACGCATTATGCACTGCGTGGACAGATTTACCAAGCAAAACAAAATATTAAAAAGGCTTGTATAGACTGGAAGCAAGGGGCAGGCAAGGGCGACAAAAATTGTAAAGAACTGTTGGCTAAATATTGTAAGTAAATGTTTTATTTTGTCTAAGGTCTGCAACATTTTGTCTAAGGTCTGCAACATTTTGTCTAAGGTCTGCAACATTTTGTCTAAGGTCTGCAACATTTTGTCTAAGGTCTGCAACATTTTGTCTAAGGTCTGCAACATTTTGTCTAAGGTCTGCAACA
>Ga0163154_10005586_pt1 | contig 15865 bp, 13 predicted proteins | sample OliLakLV19MP9P1_FD_148649 | JGI IMG/M metagenome (GOLD analysis project Ga0163154, IMG submission 148649) | Freshwater microbial mat bacterial communities from Lake Vanda, McMurdo Dry Valleys, Antarctica - Oligotrophic Lake LV.19.MP9.P1 | ecosystem: Environmental > Aquatic > Freshwater > Lake >... | reverse complement strand
CCAGACCGTCGAGCTGCGTCTCGATCAGAAGACCACGCGGCAAGCCCCCAAGCTGCCGACCAACACCGAGCTCTTCCGCGTTCGCTCCGAGCGCCTCTCCGCATTCCATGGCCGCGACGTCTTCCTGCAGGCGGCCGTCAGCTGGCCCGAACCCATGCCCGAGCCTGCCACCACCCGCAAGTTCGCCGCGGTCTACAGAGTCCCCGGCTTCGGCGGCGACTACAGCGAAGGCCTGGGCGAGCAGAATCCCTGGCGACGCACACTGACCGACGCCGACGCCGACCTCCGCACGCTTCGCGGCCAAGCTTTCTCCATCACCCTCGATCCCGAATCACCCAACGGCCACACGCTCTTCGCCGACTCCGCCAACAACGGGCCCTACAGCGAAGCCCTCGTAAAGGAACTCATCCCGGCGCTGGAAGCCAAGTTCCCCCTGATCGCCGAGCCCTCCGCCCGCATGGCCCGTGGCCATTCCTCCGGCGGCTGGACAGTCCTCTGGATGGCCCTTAACAGCCCCGAGACCTTCGGCACCTGCTGGTCGAGCGCGCCCGACCCCGTCGACTTCCGCCGCTTTCAACAGACCGACATCTACGCCGCCAGCGACTTCTTCACCATCGGCACCCCCGCCGAAGACACCCCCTCCTTCCGCCGCGCCGGCTCGGTCCTGATGAGCGTCCGCCAGGAAGTCGGCGGCGAGAACATCGTCGGCCCGCGCAACACCGGCGCGGGCCAATGGGCCAGTTGGCAAGCCGTCTGGGGCCCCAAAGCCGCCGAAGGCCACCCCGCCGCCCTCTTCGATCCGATCACCGGCATCATCGACCGCGTCGTCGCCGAGCAATATCGCCGCTTCGATCTCCGCCACCTGCTCCGCTCCGATCCCGCCCGCTACGCCAACACATGGCGGAACCGCATCCGCCTCGTTGTGGGTGATCAGGACAACTTCTACCTCCACGAAGCCGTCGCTCTCATCAAGGCCGACGTCGAAGCCCTCCCCGCCGCACCCGCCGACGCACCGCCCTTCGGCTACATCAAAATCGTCCCCGGCCGCGACCACGGCACCCTCATGTCCAGCCCCGAACTCCGCGTCTTCCCCAGCGAAATGCTCGCCCACCTCCGCGCCGCCGGCCACGTCCGCTAACGCCCTTGTTCACCTTGGCCATTTGGCAGTTCGACCCTTTGGCCATTTCGCACCCTGCGAACCCGCCGTCCAGTACAATCGGGCCATGAACCGCCGCGACCTGCTCGCCGAAGCCGTCCTCTCCACCAAAGCCCTCTCCTCGCGCTACCTCGCCGGCTTCAACGACGTGACGGCCGTGCGTCAAACACCCGACCTCCCCAACCACGTCGCCTGGCTATTGGGCCACTGCGCGCTGACCATGCACCGCGTCTCCGAGAAGCTCGACGGCCAGGGTTTGCCGCCGGCCGACTTCATCACCGGCGACGGCCATTCAGGCTCGCGCGACAAGGGCTACTTCGACTGCGAGGCCGTCGCCTTCGCCTCCCAACCCCAAGAGCGCCACGACCGCTTCCCCAAGCTCGAACGCAGCGTCGAGATCTTCAACGCCGCCTGCGATCGGCTCGCCACCGCCGTTCGCGGCGCCGATGAGATCAAGCTGGATACGCCCGTCCGCTGGGGCAACGCCGAAATCCCGCTCTGGCAACTGGTCATCCGCATGGTCTTCCACAACGGCTTCCACACCGGCCAAGCCGCCGACCTCCGCCGCGCCCTCGGCTTCAAGTCCATCTTCGCCTGAAGCGGATCGTTCACTCAGTCGCGCCGGTCCCGCCCCGCCTCAAGTCGGCCCTTTAGCAATTTGACCCTTTGGTAATTTGGCTCCCCCTCTACTTCCCACGCTCCAGCTCCAGCACATACGCCCCATACGGCTCCAGCTTGGCGATCGGCGTGTACGCGATGAACATCCCGATCGACCCGCGCAGCGTCGGCCCCGTCATCGCCTCGCCACCCGCCGTCGCGTTGAAGATCTCCTTGCCCGACAGCCGTCCCCCGGCCACGCGCAACGATGATCGATCCGCCGACAGCACCACGTCCGTCACCGGCTCACCCGTGAGGTTCACCACAACGAGCAGCTGCTGCACGCTGCCATCCGCCCGCTTGCCGGTCCGCACCATGGCCGCCACGCCCGGCTTGCTCGCCGTCACCACGTCGCACTGCCCGTGCAGGATCGCCGGGTTGGCCTGGCGGAACGCGATGAGCTTGCGATAGAGGTTCCATAACGACGCTGGATCCTTCCGCTCCGTCTCCACGTTTCGCTTCTCGAAGCCCGTGTTGAGCTTCCGCCACGGCTTGCCCGCGCTGAAGCCGCCGTTCTTCCCGCCCGTCCACTGCATCGGCGTGCGGATGTCCGGATCGGGCTTGCCGCCCGTCATCCCGATCTCCTCGCCGTAGTAGATAAAAGGCACGCCGGGGCCCAGCAGCAGGAGCTGCGCCGCCGCACGCATCGCTCCCTCATTCCCGCCCAGTTGCGTCATCACCCGCGGCTGGTCGTGGTTGGTCAGAAATCGCCCATATTGGTTCGGCGGGAAGTACAAGAGCGTGTTCCCCTGCACGCCGTTGAACCTCGCATTGGTCCCGCGCTTGGCCGCGTCGACCATCGCGTCGGCCAGGTCGAACTCGAACGTCGCGTCCATCTTTCCGCCCACGTACTGCGCCGCGATGTTCGTCGGCGCCCACACCTCGCCCACGGCAAACGCCTCGGGGTTCTGGCCCTTGTACACCTTGTACCACTGCTTGAGCCACTCGTGCGTGCCGGGCGTGTTGTCCTGCTTCTCGCCGTCCTCGATCAGGTGCCGGATGGCGTCGAGCCGGAAGCCGTGCGTGCCCAGATCCTTGAGCCAGAAGCGCGTAACCTCCTCGATGGCCTTGGTCACCTCGGGGTTCCCAAAGTTCAAGTCGGGCATCTGCCCGCTGAACAGCCCGTAATAGAACGCGTTGCCCTGCTTGTGCCACACCGGCTGGTTCCACGGGCCCCGATAGCCCGGGTCCTTTGCCGACCAGATGAACCAATCGCGCTTGGGCGAGTTGGGCGCCGCCGACTCGCGGAACCACGGGTGTTTGCTCGAAATGTGATTGATCACCAGGTCGATGATCACCTTGATCCCGCGCTTCTCGCACGCGGCGATCAGATCTTTAAAGTCCTCGTTGGTGCCGTAGTCCCGCTCGATCTTCATAAAGTCGACCACGTCGTAGCCGTGGTAAGAATCCGACTGGCAGATCGGCATGAGCCACAGGCCCGTGACGCCCAGGTCGGACGTCGTGCTCGGGTCGCCGTCGTTGAGCTGGTCGAGCTTCTCGATCAGACCCCGCAAGTCGCCGTTGCCGTCGTTGGCCAGCGGGCCCGTCGTCGAGTCGGCAAACGATCGCACGAACACCTGATAGAACACGCGGTCGTTCCACCAACCCACACGCTCCGGCCCCTCGCGCGGCAACCGGCTCGGCTTCTCCGCCGCCGGCTCCGTTGCGGGGCGCGTCGCCGGATTGGTGGTCGCCTGCCCCAGCGCCAACGCCGGGACGAGCAAAAGAGCGGCTGCAAACGACAAGCGCCGATGGTCCATCCACAACGATACGCGCCCCACCCTATCGCGGGTCAACCTTGCCCCCCGCCGACGGCACCAGCCACGCCCGCGCCGCCGCGATCACCGGATCGTCCACCACCTTGCCCCGAGGCCGCTCGACCCGATGGTCCGGCGCAATCCCCGCCCCCTCCAGCGGCCGCCCGTTCGCGTCCATGTTCACCCACGACGGCAGCAGCACCTTCACCCCCGCCACCAGCTCGTACCAATGCGGATTGCCCGAGCTGCCGGCCGTCGATGTCCCAAACAGCTCGCGCCGCGCCGGCTCCTGCATCATCAACACAAACGACTCGTTCGAACTCACGCACGCCGGACCGATCAACACCGCCACCCGCGCCGCGAACAGCGCCGCCCCTTCCGCGGGCTTGATGATCCGGTCGAAGCTGGCCGTCCAGCCACCCTCCGCCCGCGGATCCCTGATCCGGTGCCGGCTGTAGATCTTCTCGCGCTCCACAAACCGCGAAGCGAACGCTTGCGCCACCGCTTCGTCGCCCCCGCCGTTCTGCGGCACGTCGATGATCAGGCCCGGCGCGTCGGCAAACTTCTCGAGCGCCGCGTACGCCGGCTTCATCAAGTCCTCGGCCCCGTGCGCATTCCAACTATTGATCGCGATGTACCCCACGCCGTCGTCGAACCGCCCCAGCGAGATCCGCGGGCTCGACGTGCTCAAGTCCGGGATCAGCTTCAACACCGCGCCGGGCTCCTCGTTCGCCGAGAGCAGCCGCTGATACGCCGGCAACTGCAAGTCATCGAACGCGATGGCGACATGGACATCCTCCGCCGCCGCCAGAAGCCGCGCCATCGCGCGAACCAACGCCCCCGGCGTGCGGGCGGCCCGCATCGCCTCGTCGTGCGCGGCGAACAACTGGTTCCAATCCAGCCCCAGCCGCTCGCGGTGGCTGTAGCGCTCGTCGATCGCCGTCCGCAATCCCTTGATCGCCTCGTCGGCTTGCTCGGGCGTCAGCGTCGGTGCCTGCTCGCCCGCCGCCGCCGTCTTGAACGCGATCGGAGTGATCGTCGCCGGCTCGCCCTTGGCCGACTTGAAGTTCAACGCCGCCGGGCAGTTGACACTGAACACGTAGCGCCGCCCGCCCACCAGCTTCACCGGCAACACAAACGTCCGCGCGTCGGTCCACTTCCCCTTGCCCATGATCGCCGGGAACTCGATCCCGCCACCGCAGATCGATTGACTCCCGACGCGCATCTCCTGGTCGAAGACCAGCGTGATGGCCTCCAGCTGCGGGTCCACGCCCACGTCGCCGAAGTTGGGCTTCGCGTCGATCACCCGCGGCGGGACCGCCGCCGCCACCGCGGCCAGGCTCAGCGTCAGCACGCAGGACGGCACCGGTTTCCACAGCATGAAAAACGCTCCTGATCGCCTACCAGCGGTGTCGCCGCTGGCCTCGATCAAGAGCGTAGAACGCGCTCGCCCGGATTTCGCCGCGAACAGATCAGCGACGCCGACGCGCCGCCAGGAAACCCAGCCCCAGCATCGCCGCGACCGCGCCGGGGGCTGGCACCACGCGGACCTGGTCAATGTCAAAGTTGAAGCTCGGCGTCGCGAGCGCCAGCGACCCTGGAACATCGAACACCCCGATCTGGATCCGCGCCACGGCGCCGAAGATCGCGTTGTGGAACCCCAGCGACGGCGGGCCCTCGTAGAACAACGCCGGGTTGAACACGATCGGCAACGTCAGCGTCGTCCACTCGCCCGGCTGCACCGCCGCGAAGACCGCCGCCACGCCGGTCGTGCCCCCGGGGTTGGTCGTCGAACGCGCGATCCGCGAGAAGAAGCTCAGCGGGGCCGATGCGTTGTGACGCACCGCAAACGACAGCGTCGCCACCTGGCCCGCGAGGTAGTTCCCAAACAAGTTGCCCGACGAAGAAGCGAACGTGTCCTCGCCGCGGAAGAGCGTCACCTGCTCGCCCGCGTTGATATTGGCGAAGCTGAACGCGGCCCGCGCGAAGCTGGAGCCATCGGGCCCGCCCGCGGCCACGCTCGTGAGCGCCGTAAGGCCGTCACGCTGCCGCCAGCCCGCCGCGTCGAGCGCGAACTGCTCGGTGAACGGCACCACCAACGCCAGCGCCGGCTCAACGGCCAAGAACGCCCCCGCGATGCCCGCGGCGGCCACGACAAAACGCGATGACAACATCGATCGCTCCTTCCCCGCTGTTTTCTGCCAGCGCCCAGCCGCTCGCCACGCGAACGATCCGGCACCGGATCCAACGACACGACACCGCTAATCTTGCCCGTTCAATGGGAAGAGGCAACCCGTTCACGCCGTTTTGCCGCAGAATCACCGCAATGCGGTCAGCGTCCAATCCGCCCGCTTCGCCTGGTTGCTCCAGCGCGTCATATCGTCGAGCTCTTTCATGTCGAGCCCGCCCGAGTGGCCGTCAACATGGGCCACGATGACCTTGTTGAAGTGCCGCGGATCGACATAACCCCACACTTCGGGGTCCTGAGCCGCGTCATAGCCCCCAGTCCCCCACCGACGGTCGAGCAGGTTCGGCCCCATCACCACATGATGCCCCGGCACCACGCCGGTGGTCTCCAGAGTCCGCCCGGCCTCGTAGTCCTGACCCCGCGCGGAACTGAAGACAATGAGCCGGTCGGGCCGCTGCACCTCGTCTAGGCGCGTGACGTAGAGCTTGCCGTACTGCCGCACCGCCCCGGGGGTAAAGCCGAGGTTGTTGGCGTTGCCACCCACGAAGTCGGCATTGATCCCCAGCGAGGGCGACAAGCTGATCGCGTAGACATACCGCCCGTCCGACGTGTTGCGGTAGCGGTCGAGCACCTTCTCGCTGTCGTAGAGGCCCTTGAGGTTGTAGCCGAGGTAAGGCGCGATCCGCCACGGATAGCGTCGTGCCGAGACGCCGAAGATCGCCTTGTTGGAGTCGTCAAAGACCCGCAGTTGCGGCCGACCAACACCCGGCGAGCCCGAGACCATCGACATCGGCGCAAAGCCCGGCAAGACGTTCCCGCGGAAGTCGTCGGCGTACAGGCTCCAGGCCGTGATGAGCTGGCCACCCGCGGCGGCTTCTCGAGTTTGCCGTGCCAGCGCACGGGCCTTGGAGAGGCCCGGCAGCAACAACCCCATCAACAGCGCGATCACCGAGATCACCACCAAAAGCTCGATCAGAGTAAACGCCTCCTGAACGCGCGTCGGGATGAACCTCCGCAGCGGGCAGCGGCTAACCCGAGGGGTCTTGGGGGCGCCTGCATCAACTTGGCCGTCAGTGGCGTTCTTCACAGAGCCTTCCATTGGGGAATGATGATCCTTCGTTCAACGAATCCACACGCGGAAACTTACTCGGACATCGTACTGCACTACCAGATCTATCGCGAATCGACCCGATCACGGGCCACCTGTGTCCTGAAAAACAGAAACCATTCTTGCCAGACCAGAATAGCCTATCATGACCGGCGGTTCCACCCTGAGCCGAAGTTGCGCTCGATGTCCCGGCGATCGTGGGGTTTCCACGAACCCCGGCGCGTCTGTGTTCGAATGAGATTGTCCATGAGATGCCATCCCCTATTTGTCGTCGCTGTCTTCGCCTCAATCCCCTCGACAGGTTGGGCCCAGCCCATTTCGGGGAGTTGGACGAGCCCCAACCGCGACCGGCTGATGTATCCCTTCGCCGACAACGCGGGCGGGCGGGCGCTTTCGCCGATTTTCAGCACGCTGGCCGAAGCGGGCCCCGACGGCCGCTTTGACGATCGCGACGCGCAGTTTCTAGTGAGCTACGACACCGGTGCCCAGGTGGTCGCCGGGCTGCCCCCGGCGTTCTATCACATCACCCGCGTTCGCCTCACGGCCATGAACCAGTCCGACGGGCTCTTCCCATACGACCGCACGGTCGATCCGGTCGGCTCGTACTTCATCGCATCGCGTCCGGGCGTCGTGGCCGACGCCGACGCGGGGCGGCCCATCGAGCTGTTCGCCGTCGCGTACCGAGCGCCGTTCACCGCGACTACCTATGCCGAGTTCAGCCCGTTCAAGCCCGGCAGCTCGTTCACGCCGCCGTGGATCGACGTCCGATACGCGTACCCGATCGGATTCGACACTGCGGGTGCCGCCCTCGACGCGTCCAACACCATCAAGAGCGGCACCGAACTCGCGCCCATCGCCATCGGCCAGGCCGTCGGCGTGCGCGAAGGTCAGTCGCTCCCCAACCCCGGCGATCTCGTGAGCGAAGGGACGGACTTCGCCTTCGAAGTCGATCTCTCCAACCCCAGCACGCTGGCATACATCCAGTCATCGCTCGCGTCCGGTCGGCTCAATCTGCTCGTCACGGCGCTCCACCTCGCCCCCGAGTTCGGCAACGGCGCCGTCAGCTACCCCGTCTTCTATAACCGCGAAGCGCCGATCCTCGGCTTCCCCGACGCCTTGCCCGCCCGGCTCCTGATCGAGGGCGTCCTCGGCACCGCCGACTACAACCGCGACGGCTTCCTCAATCAGGAAGACCTTTCCGGGTTCATTACCAGCTTCCTCGCCGAGCCGGCCGAGCCGGGCGTGGCGAACTTCGGGTACAGCCGCACGTGCGCGGGCAACGCCGCGCCGTATCAACTGGGCTTTGACGCCGACTACAACCTCGATTGCGAGTTCAACCAAGAAGACCTGTCGGGCTACATCACCGCCTACTTCGAAGGCTGCGGGGAGTAGTCCGGGCGGCCGAGTCGCACGTCACTCCCCGTACTTGGGCAGCTCGTTCTCCGCGAGCAGGCGGAACTCTTTGCGCCGCAGGATCTGGGCGGCCAGCGTGAGGTCATCAACGGCCAACGCGACCGCCGACGGCCCGCCCGTCCAGCCCATGATCGGGTAACAGAAACGAATGTTCAGCTCCGCCGAGAGCAGGAACTGGCACATTCGGCTCAGCGTGTGCAGCTCGTCGATGCAGACGATGATGATGTCGGTCTCCATGTACGTCAGACCCTGCTCGCGGAGGATCTGCTGCGTCTCGCCGGCGTTGTTGGTCACCATCCGCACCACGGCGTGGTCCGACGAATCATGCACGGCCAGGGCCGAGATCCGCACCATGTGATCGTCAAACCCCTTGACCAGCGCGAGCATCTTGCCCACGCGATTCTCGAGGAAGATGGAGAACTGGGCGATCCCGGCAGGGGCGTAGCCGCTGCCGGACGGGCTGGAGGGCATCTGGGTCATGACTGAGAAAGTATACCGACCGCCCACAGTTGGGGGACGGGGCTTCTCCTTTTCCCGGTAATCTCAGCCCAAAAACAAGCCCACGGGCTGAGTAGCCCGTGGGCAATGGCAGGCACTCTGAGGTGGAAGCGTGCAGGTGATTCAAAGACGCAATAATCATGCAGACACACGACTGAAGAGTGATTTGTAGGGCCAACGTCCTCAGTGGAAAACCGGATTCTGAACAAAGTATGGTGAGTCATTCGGTATGTAAGCGGTTTATTCGGACCAGCGGCTTGGACTTTCGCATTTTCGTGGTATCATACTTGGAAGATCCCGGGGCGCACTTCCCGGGCCATAGACATTTTCTTGAGCTCTCATCATGTGGAAGGCAGGAACAACATTGGCGGCGTTGGCGGTCGCGTCTGTCGGGGCGGTCACGCCGCTTACCGCGCTGGGGCAGGTTGACTTGAACGGCGACGGACGGATCGAAGTCGCCTTTGCCGAACCCAGCGAAGGTCAGCAAGCGAAAGGTTTCTTCTCCGTCCTCGACGGTTCGACCGGCATGGAGATTTGGCGCCGATCGGGACCGCCCTTGTCGGGCTTTGGGTGGGCTGCGACGGCGCATCCGGACATCGACGGGGATGGATTGGCCGATGTGATTGTGACGGCCGTCGGTACGGGAGGGGCCGTTTCTGGCAGCGTCTATGCGTTTCGAGGTTTGGACGGTCAGTTGTTGTGGAGCCGGCCCTTCGGGCAAGCCGGTGCTGGTTTCGGCTTAGGAGTGGGCGTGGTCCCAGATCAGGATGGGGACGGCGTGAGCGACTTGATCGTCGCTATGCTTTCCAACGACGCGCCCGGGGAAGTCGGAGTCTTGGTGAGTGGTCGTAGCGGCGCGGTCTGGGCGGCGGCGGTAGGCCGGGTTGCTGACCTTCTACAGTCCACCCGGTTAGGAACGCGGTTCCCCCGGGCGGACGTGGATGGTTCAGGCCAAGTTGACTGGGCTGACTTGACAAGCGTCGCCAATCAAATAGGAACGAACTCTCCGAGCGCCGACATAAACGTCGATGGCGTCGTTGACGATGGGGATGTGGTAATGCTGATCGATGAGATCATGATTCCCCTCGACCCAAACCCGACGCTTTCGCCGCTAGATTTTCGTCTGCTCTCGCTGATTGATCCGATTCTCTACAACGACGGTCACGTGCTCATACCGCTTGAATACTTGGCGCGCGGAGGGCGCGGACCAGGCAGGCCTCCGGCGGGCGGCCCTAACCCTCCGCCGTCCCCTTGTGCCGATCTCCACCAACAGGTGCTCGATGCTGGAATAGAGTGGGTGAGACACGCAACGCGTTTCATAAAAGCATACTTCGATCATGAGACTTGGAAAAGAGAGTTAAAGCGTTTACGGGATAGATACAATGACCTCAAGAATCGGCTCAATGATTGTCTCGCCCGCGAAGGATACAATCCTTTCGACCCTAAAAACCCCAACATCTTTACGCCTACAACGCCATTAAATCCCCCGCCGCTTCCTGGGACCACGCCGCCGCCTATCGGGCCGGGAGGAGCTCCCTGTCCGTTGGGGAACTCATTCCCCCCACCTCCACAGCCACCAGGTTCACCGACACCCCCGTGCGCGGCCCAACTGGAGAGCAACACGCTCTCGTGCCAAGCTTGTCAAAAATTCAACACCTCGAACGAGCCCTTTGACGCGTGTATGCAGAGGGCGAAGGAAATCTTCGACGAATGCCGTCGACAGTCGGCGCCGGCTTCTAAGAGGTGAGCCCGGCCGATTGGGCTCTGTGTGTCACCCGTATAACTCAGCACTCATATTCACGCCGATACATTCCCACGTTATTCATGAAGTTGAACTGCCATGAATCAGATGATCTTGTTCTTGATCACTTTCCTAACCGGCGGACCGGGCGTCGCCACGCTCGGCCCGGTTTCCTTGACCGAGTTGAGGAGCCTCCCTCAAGAAATATCCCAGGAGGCCGACGGTATGCCCCCTCTGCCCGAGCCAGAGGCGGCCAAACCGCCCAAGAGGAATAGGCCCGAACGCGTTCCCATTAATTTTTCGCAATTGACAGCCCGATTCCCGCTACGCATCGGCGATGGTCCAGAAAGTGTACTCGTCGGGTTTCCGCTGGCCCTCGCTCATTATGATCGAGTTCGGCGCATCGTCGAAGCCGAACTCCGGCGCTACCCGCCCGGGTTGCTTGAAGCAGAACTGGACGACATAGTCATTTTCGACACGCTGTCTATCAACGACGTCCCGGCAGGCGGTACGTGTTTCGAGACAATGGTGTTCGTAGCAGCGGGCAACGGACAAGGCGGCCTTCGTTCCGACAGAGACATTGCGCTGACGATTCATCACGAGATATCCAGGATTCTGAGGCTGTGGCGGGACCATCTGATCGACGATCAGCGGTTCCTGGCAGCCAATCCGCCGGGCTTTGAGTATGTGGCCGACCAGCACCGCGCGGCCGGAATCGATCTAACCGATTCCGATTACTTTAGGACCGCTTCGTTTTACATCAGCTTGACGGATCTCACGCAAGGTTTTCTGGAACCGGGTTCCAAGTTGCATCAAAATCAGGACTTCACCAACTACGCCCACGCATTGTTCATGAATCCTACGCTGCTCCTGAGAGCGTTCGCGCCGGATTCGGCGGTCGGTCGTAAAGCGCGCGTCGTGCGCGATTTCTATCTGGCCGTCGATCCGCGCTTCGCCACCGTGTTCGAACGCGACCCAGTCTATGACGACCCAGCACAAGTCATTGCGGCACCACCGCTCGCTCAGATGGGCGCGGCCGCAGTTGCCCGACGGGACTTGTTCGACCGGTGTCCGCTGGGTGACTCATATCCACCGCCGAAGTCGTTGTCGGACGCCGCGACGGACCCCGGTGCTTCTCAACTTGAATTGAACGTCCTCTCATGCATGACCTGCGAGAGGTTTGGTAACTCGGTTGAATCCTACGAGGCATGCATGGAGCGCGCCAAGGAAATCAAGCGCGAATACGACCGGCGAAGAGCCGCCGAAGCTGGTGCAGTTCAGCCTCCGAAGTGAGTGACAATCGAGAAAGTCCGCCCCGGTTGGTGCCAGTGAATCTCAACAACGACATATCGTCCTGGACGGTCAGTTGGCGTGCCAAGCGCATGCGATCAAGGAACCGCCGGATAGGCTGGAGAAGCGGTGGCCATCAGGCGCTGAAGCTGGAGCCGCAGCCGCAGGAGGAGGTGGCGTTGGGGTTCTGGAAGACGAACCCGCGGCCCATGATCTCGTCCTTGAAGTCGATCATGGTGCCGCTGAGATAGAGGAGGCTCTTGGGGTCGATGACGATCTTGATCCCGTGGATTTCGAAGGACTCGTCGGTTTCCTTCTGAGTCTCGGTGAGGTCCAAGAGGTAGCTGAAGCCAGAGCAGCCGCCGCCCTTGACACCGATGCGGAGGCAGACTTTGGCGGCGTCGAGTTCCTGCTGCTTGATGATGTTACCGATCTCGCGGGCGGCGGACGCCGACAGCTTGATGGGGGCATCGGTGGCGGGTTGGGTGGCGGGGTTGGCGATGGTGTCGGTGGACATGGTGCGCTCCTTCGGGTCTAGACCCGATTGATGTTGATACTACGTCGGCCGGGCGGGCGTCGTTCGATACGCCGATAACCCCCGAAATGGTCAGTGTGCCGCGGCGTGGTCATGGTCCTCGACGGCCAGGCCGTTCTTCTTCTTGTAGTCGGCGATGGCGGCCTTGATCGCGTCCTCGGCCAAGACCGAGCAGTGGATCTTCACCGGCGGGAGGGAGAGCTCCTGCACGATGTCGGTGTTGCGGATGGCCTCGGCCCCGGCCAGGTCCTTGCCCTTGAGCCACTCGGTGGCGAGGGAAGACGAGGCGATGGCGGAGCCGCAGCCGAAGGTCTTGAACTTGGCGTCCTCGATCTTGCCGGTGGCGGGGTCGACCTTGATGCAGAGCTGCATCACGTCGCCGCACTCGGGCGCGCCGACGAGGCCGACGCCGATCTTTTTATCGGACTTCATGCTCTCACCGGAGCCGAAGTTGCCGACGTTGCGGGGGTTCTCGTAATGGTCGATGATTTTGGGGCCGTAGGCCATGGGAAATCTCGCTTTTTCAGTGGTCAAGAAAAACGGTGATGTACGCGCCGAGATCGTCCTCGACGCCGCTTTGCAGTTCGGAGAGTCGCTGGTGAATTTCAAAGCTCTTTTGCATAGCCAAGGACGAGTCGGCCTGGATGCGGACGAGCCAGTCGACACGTGTTCGCTCGATGCTGGAGCCGTTCTCATCGATGTGAAGCAAAGTCGGCCAGGGTGCAGGAAACCGGTTGATCCGTTCACGAACGGCGATGCGGATCTCTTCCGGTTTCAGGTCCTTTCGGTCGTGCTTAATGGCGTTACTCATTGAACGACCTCCAAGGCGTACTTTACGAGACACGTCGCGACGCGATGTGATTCGCGGGCGTGCTCGTCGCCGACATCGTTAGCGGGCTTGTAGTCGGCCTGGATACGAAGACTGTACGCGTTCTGGATCGAAGAATGGAAGTAGTCCGCCCACTGAGGATTGGAAGGCGATGATTGGCGGAGACTGGCCCGAAGCTCACCAGGCAACTCACTGTGCCGCCAGTTTCCTCGCTCAGGCGACTTCTGACCCCGGGCCAGTAACGCGGCATGCACTGCGTGATGAGCCGCGTAGTACGCGCGGCTGACGGCCGATCGATAGCGCTGGTCACGACGCAAAGCGTGCGACGCATCGAGGTTCTCCTCGGCCGCCCGCAGCCACGTTCTGGCCATTGCGTCATTTGGCATCAGTGGTGCGCCCATTCAACCTTGGAAAGATCGATCCCTTCCTTGTGCATGTCGTAGAGCGGGCTCATCACTCGCAGCTTCTTGACGGCCTTGGTGATCTCGCCGATGGCGTAGTCGATCTGCTCGTCGGTCGTCCACTTGCCCAGCGAGAGGCGGAGGGAGGAGTGGGCGAGTTCGTCGCCGACGCCCAGGCCCTTGAGGACGTAGCTGGGTTCGAGGCTGGCGGAGGTGCAGGCGGAGCCGCTGGAGCAGGCGATGTTTTTGACGGCCATCATCAGGCCCTCGCCCTCAACGAACCCGAAGGAGACGTTGGCGATGTGCGGGAGCCGGCCGTCGGCCTTGCCGTTGACGGCGCAGGAGTCGAGATCCTTGAGCAGGCCGTCTTCAAGCCGTTTGCGGAGTTGGCCCAGGCGGATGGCGTCACCTTCCATCTCCTGCATGGCGATCTCGCAGGCCTTGCCGAAGCCGACGATACCGGAGATGTTGTGCGTGCCGGAGCGGAAGCCGCGCTCCTGGCCGCCGCCGTCCTGGAGGGCGACGAGGCGGACACGCGGGCGGTGACGACGGACGTACAACGCGCCCACCCCCTTGGGCCCGTACATCTTGTGGCTGCTCCACGACAGCAGATCCACGTTGTCGGCGTCGACATTGGTGGGCATCTTGCCCGTCCACTGCGTCGCGTCGGTGTGGAAGATGATCCCACGCTCCTTGCACAGCTTGCCGATGCCGCGGATGTCGTTGATCGTCCCGATCTCGTTGTTGGCCCACATGATGGTGACGAGGATGGTGTCTTCGCGGAGCGCGGCCTTGACCATGTCGGCGGTGATCACGCCGTCGGCGGGGGGCTCGATGAACGTGGCCTCGAAGCCTTCCTTCACCAGTCGCTTGACAGGGTCGAGCACGGCCTTGTGCTCGATGATGCACGTGACGATGTGCCCGCGGCTCTTGCTGCCGGCGGGCGCCTTCTCGTACATGTACGCCGCGCCCTTGATGGCGAGGTTGTTCGACTCGGTCGAGCCCGAGGTGAAGATGATCTCCTTCTCGTTGGCTCCGATGAGCTTGGCCGCCTGCTCACGGGCCCAGTCGGACCCTTCCTCGGCCTGCCACCCAAACTGATGGTTGCGGCTGCCAGAGTTCCCGAACTTCTCGGTGAAGTACGGCAACATCGCCTCGACCACGCGGGGGTCGCACGGAGTCGTGGCGGCGTGATCCATATAGACGGGGAGCTTCAAGGCCATGGGCTGGTCCTTTCCGAATCAGGGTCGCGGGTGGAGCCAACGCTTGAGATGCCGCGAGCAGGGGCAGGGATGCACTTTAGAATCGTTCCAAACAAGAATCCGGGTGAGTGTAGCCCCGAGCTTGTGGCCGGTCAAACCGCCTGCGACCCCGAGCCGGTTATGCTGGCTCTAGGGTTTGGCTCGCACAGTGGCGAGCCCGGCTAAGCGGCGGCAAGCGGCCAACCGCGGGGTTTATGGTGCCACCATGCTGAGAAGATGGGTACTTCTGGGCTTGGTCACTCTGGTACTCTCGCTCTGGGGATTGCAGCTCTGCCAGCTTGTTGCCAAGGCGGGCCAGACGGCCGGTTGGCGTAAGGCCGTCACCACCAGCTCCGGTTGGTTGAGCCAAGGCGTGGCAGAGTCAAAGGACGCCGCTTGGTTGTGGGACCCATTGCCCACCGGCAGCTCGTGGTACCGATCCCGCGGGACCCACTCACCTTGGCTGCCGTTGATTGAGGTGTGGTTCCCGGAGAATCTGACGGGGAGCGCCCGAGAGGTCGTGACCGGGGTGTGGCCCGATCGCAATGACCCGGTGGAGCAGACCGCAGGCTGGTGGCTGTGCGTGTGGGTCGTCGGATTGGGGATGCTGGGGCTGGTCGCGTGCGACGCCCGAGCGCGGGAACGGATCGCGCGGCGGACCTCGCCACACTGGTCATCGATGGTGAAGATGATCGCGGCCGCGGCGGCCTTTTGGATCTTCATCGTGCCGACGCTGTTTGCCGGGCGGGAGTTTCTTGACAACGTGTGGCGCAGTGTGGCGGAAGATCACTCGATGGTAGTGGGGTACACATGGATTCAGCCGCGACTTTGCACCGCTAGCGGCACGCTGATTGGCCTCATGCTGGCGCTGGTGTCGATCGTGTGGCTTGCGCGAATGGTCGTTGCATCGCGCCGTCACCAGCCAGACGCCGAACCGAACGCCGATCAGACGCTCTGCCGCACCTGCGCCTACGCCGTCGGCGACCTTGCGCGTTGCCCCGAGTGTGGCGACGCCGAGCCGAGGCGGCCGGGGCCATACTTCATCACGCGG
>Ga0163154_10005585_pt1 | contig 15867 bp, 21 predicted proteins | sample OliLakLV19MP9P1_FD_148649 | JGI IMG/M metagenome (GOLD analysis project Ga0163154, IMG submission 148649) | Freshwater microbial mat bacterial communities from Lake Vanda, McMurdo Dry Valleys, Antarctica - Oligotrophic Lake LV.19.MP9.P1 | ecosystem: Environmental > Aquatic > Freshwater > Lake >... | reverse complement strand
TCGAAACGCACGCATGGGCCCGTCCGGGCCGCCGGAGTGCGGGAAGCCTCCGATCGAGTTGGACGCACCGGCCCGCCGGGACCGAGGCAGTACAAAAGCTGGTGTCCAATCAGACGGCGTCGACGACGAGACCCGCAACTGAGCGGCTCGTTGCTCGCTGCGTCGAACTTGCTTTCGTCCGACGCACGGGGTTCGGGCACAACAGGAGAGACCGATGCATACCGACGGCGTTCACGTCCAGATCACCGAAACTGGCCTCGACGGCACCACGCGATTCATCGATGAGACGCTGCCTTACATCGCGACCAGCGGCCCGTTCCGCAAAACGGCCGCCATGCCGGCGACCACGCTGAGCTTTCGCTGGTCACCCGGCTCATTCAACATGGATTATCATCGGTCGCCGCGGCGGCGGCTGGTCCTGGTGACGGAAGGTGCCCTTGAGATCGGCCTGCGCAGCGGCGAGCGGCGCGTCTTCAAGCCCGGCGATATCTATTCCTTACGCGATACCTGGGGCGAAGGTCACCGCAGCCGCGCGCTCGACGGCAAGCCGTTCCGATCCGCCTTGATCTCCCTCGACCATGAGATCGTGCTGGATCGCCGTGAGCACCTAGAGCGACCGGAGCCCGACGGGATCGAGTTCCTGCACAATCAAGAGACGTCCGATGGCGTTTCCTTCTTTGAGCACAAGACAATGCCCTTCCTGTATGGCGGTCAGGAGGGCAAGGAGACCGGCCAGATCGCGCTGCGGTCCTTCCAGTTCGCCAAAGCTCCAGCGGATCTCGACTATCAGTGGCATCCGGCGCCCCAGAGGCAGGCCGTCCTGGTGTTGACTGGTGGACTCGCCATGGAGTATGGCGACGGCAGCAACACCGTGGTGCAGCCGGGCGGCTTCCTGATCGGTGAGGATACCGATGGCCGCGGCCATATCACGCGCGCCGTCAACGGCGCGGAGCGGTTCTCGATCTTTGCCCATCTTGCATAGAGCCGGCGCCTCAAGAGAAGGCGCAGAAGATAGGGCAGAGCAACGAGGCGACCCGCCATAAAATAACTCGGCATCCAGCCGGCTGACGCACAGTGGTGGTTGCAGACGCTTCTCTGGGCCGTCGGAGTGCGTGAAGCAGGCGCTACGTTCGCGGCCCGTCACACACGAGGAGATCACGCATGTCATCTTCGAGCCACCGCAGCGGCACAGGATCGCGTTGGTGGTGCGCGCGATGGTGGCGCCGGTGCCGGTAACGATTTCCATGTTGCCTTGTGCCATGTACGGACCGTCGGTGAGGGGCGTGATGATCAGTGCTGACAAAGTGATCGAGTAGTTACACGAACGTCTGTTCCCCGCGAGCTTGACTGGCCGCTTTTGTTTCAATCCTGCAATTCGGCAAGCAAGTCCGGGTGCCGCTCCAGCAAGCGGAACAAGTTGATTACCGCAGGCATCGGTTTGGCCTGACCCCGTTCATAGCGTGAAAATGCGTTCTTGCCGCCACCGGTGAGTTTGGCGGCCTGTTGCTGTGTGAGATTCAATTTTTTGCGAGTGCGCGCGAGGCGAATTGCATTGCGTTCTTGTGCACGCATGCGCAACGCGGCAAGGGCTTCGGCGTAGCGCTCGCCCTCGCCGACGTTGAACTCGATTTCGCCGCAGGCCGGACAATGCCATCCCTTGACCGCACGTACCGTCGCGGCCAGACCGTTGTGGGTGATCCGCACGTTGCTACTGCCGCGCGTGATTTCATCACTGCCGCAATTGAGGCACGCCCGTTTCATTCTATTTCTCCTTGAATTGAATCACTACCGCACCATCTTCGCGAAGCGTGACCTTGACGTAAGCGACGCCCGCAGGTGTCGGTGCGTGGTATACATCCTGCGAAATCTTGCTTGAGACAAGGGTGGTCATGCTCTTGTGAAAACACTGCCGCGTCATGGCGCAAACCGAGTCGATCATTTGCCGCGATGACAATCCCATCGCCACGCCATTGTCGAGAGCAGTTCTGGTAAAGGCGTCGGTGCCGCGTGACGCGACAGTGCGTTGCACTTCCTGCTAACGATAATGCGGAACGTGCTTTTCCATGTTGGTACGTGCAGCACCACGCGATGATCGCCGTGGTCAGCGCCGGTGTGGGCCTGGCTGTGGTGCCGGCGTCCAGCGCCAGCCAGCCCATCAACGGCGTCGTCTTCAAGCGCCTGACCGGGCTGCCGGTGCCCGACATCGAGTTGTGGGTCGCGACTCGCAAGGACAGTCCCAATCCGATGACCGCCCGGTTCCTTGCGACCACGCTGGCCCATGTTGGGCAGCACAAGACTCGCTTGCCGCCGTGAGCACAGCCAGGTCCGGTATTCGCGATGTCGAAAACATGGAGCCCGTTTCTTTTTGTTGCATTATGGTTCTAGGAGCTCTGAATGCGTAGTCGCCTCCACTCAAGAAACACCACCAGAGTAGCTGTTTGCAGTGCGTATCTCAGGCTGACCGCTCGATGGCGATGATTTTCATACCCAGTTTTTCGGCGCGCCGAGACAACTGGCGTAGCAGGTGCGGACTGCGCGTTTGGTCTTTCCAGTCATGATTTTGCCCCCGATGATCTTGGTGCCCAGACACAGCCCGAGCAGAAGTGGCGCACCGTGGGAAGCGGCGCATCTTGCAGCCGACCTCGTGCTGCCCACCGGCTTTCGATCCGTCTTCTGCGCGAACTGCGGTTCCCCGGTACCCAACCCCCATCGGAGCACCGGCTAATACTGGTTCCCGGCGGACTTGCTCGAAACGTCCGCGAACCTGGAGGTGGCCGTGCACGTGTTCGGCGGTTCACGAGCTTCCCGGGAGACGACCCCGCTCTTCGGTGCGCGGTACGAAGCCATGCCGGAGATGCTGACGTTCGAGACACATCGCACAATGAAACTCCGACCTTGGCGTCGCCCCGCGCGCTCCACGCTCTTGGCCGAGCGCTGAGGGCCCATTCCAGGTCGGCAATGCCGCGTTACGCCCATTTGCGAGACGCGCTGCTCGCGACGATCGACGCCGGCCATTGGACCGCGGGCGACCGGCTTCCCACGGAAATCGAACTCTGCAAAGTCGTTCCCTATAGCTTGGAGACCGTCCAGCGCGCGCTGCGCGCGCTGGTAGCCGAGGGCGTGGTGAATCGCGTTCAGGGCAGCGGCACCTACGTCGCGGCGTTGCACGGCAAAATCGACGATGTCGTCCATTGTCGCTTTCTCGCCGACGACGGCGAGTCGTTTCTGCCGATGTTCTCGCACTTCGTGGCGCGGGTGGCCGCCAAGAGTGCCGGAGCCTGGAATGCGCATTTCTCAGGCGCTGGAGTCAAACTGGTTCGTCTGGACCGTATCCTCAACGTCAACGGCGTACCGCGAATGGAGCTCGCGCAGAGTTTTATCATTGCCGCCATTCCGCGTGCCATCGGAACCCATCTCGGCGTGGCGAAGGGCGCGGTCGGCGGCACCCTCGAAGGCGTCGGCCGCGCCCGCGGCAACGACGTCGTGTACTTCCAGCAAATATTCTTCCCGCCATCGCCGCGCCGCCGGGTTCCCTAAGCGGCGACCAAATCGGGATGACGAACCCTTCTGTCGCATGTCGTCAATCGTTCGCCTTCTCGCATCGGCACGAGCGGTTGATTGCCTACTAGTCTTTTTTGAGGCAATGAAATGCCGAATCACTACGCGTCGTTGCGCCACCTGAAATTCGACCGTCCCGGGGACAAAGTGCTCCGGATTACGCTTGATCGCGCCGAGAGCTGGAGCAAGCATGCGCTCAACAAATGGTTGCGCATGGACGGTTCTTCGTTCGACAATTCGGCGGCGCTCGATATCTTGAGCTTCAACGATCCCGAATTGCGCGAGGGGCTGGCCTCGCTGAAGGAAAAGCGGCCGCCCAGGTTCGACTTCGACGTCTAAATCGCGGCAGGAAGCCGTTGCACGAGGAGCCGCTGTTGCAAGCGCACGCCTGCGCCCCTGCCGATTCCACTCTCGCAGCCAGCCGTCGCGCCACCGGCCGAGGCGGCCGACGCGACCGACGAGCCGACGCAACGCCCGGCAGCCCGCTATGTCCGGGCGCTGCTGCTTGCGCGCATCTACGAGGTGCTAGTCGCGATTGCGATGATAGCTGTATGGGCACACGGTTCCGTGTCCCGATCACCCGAGCCGGACTGTCATGCCTGCCGCCGCCGCCTGTGCCTCACCGCGCAGTGCCGTCTACCGCCGTCGCCAGCCCGAGCGCACGCTGCTCTATCGCACGGTGCAGACCTATCTTGCCACCTGGCTGGCGTTTTAGAAAGATGGTGCCGGCGCGAGCGCGCCCGCGGCCACCGAGCGGGAATTGGGCCGCTACCTCGACTGCGGCATCCTCGCCCGCGGCTTCGCCCGTGCCCGCTGCGCTGCGTGCGGGCACGACTTCCTCATTGCCTACTCCTGCAAGTGTCGCGGCGTGTGCCCCTCCTGCACCACCCGCCGCATGGTGGAGACCGCAGCGCATCTGGCCGACCATGTCATCCCGCGCTTGGCCGGTGCGCCAGTGGGTGCTCGCGGTGCCCAAGCGCCTGCGCTACCACCTGGAACGCGATCCGGCAGTTCTAAACGCCGCACTGCACATTTTCCTAAGCGCCAGCTAGCGGGTGCTGCGGCAACACAGTCCCGGCGCCAGCGCAGTGTCCCGCTAAGGCGCGGTGGTCTTCATCCACCGCTTTGGCGCGCTGCTGAACACCCATCTGCACTTTCACTGCGTGGTGGTGGATGGCGTGTTGGAGGCCGATGCGGGAGGTGGCGTCACCTTTCACCCGGCCGACGGTCTGGATGCGTCGGCAATCGGCGAGGTTCAGGCCGCCGTGCGGCGACGATTGCTGCGCGCGGCCCTGCGGCGCGGCCTGCTGTCGGCGCACGACGCGCAGGTGATGGCCCAGTGGGAACACGGCGGCGGCTTCTCGGTCGATGCAAAGGTGCGCATTGCGGCCCACGAGCGCGATGGTCTGGAGCGTCTGCTGCGGTATTGCGGCCGTCCCGCCTTTGCGCTTGAACGGCTAGTTGAAATCGACGCTCGGGATCTGGTCTACGAGAACAGCAAGCCCGGCCCGGGTGGCAGCGTCGGTCTGATGCTGACACCGATGCAATTGCAGGGCCGCCTGGCGGCACTGATTCCGCCACCGCGCAAACATCGTCACCGCTACTACGGGGTGCTGGCACCCAACGCGCCGCTTGCGCGAGGCGGTCACCGCGCTGGCGCAGCCCGCTGAGATTGCCGCCGCACCGAGGCCGGTCGAGGCGATCCCGCCGGAAGCGGCCCCGACAGAGCCAATGCATCGCCAAGCGGCGCGCTAGGTCTGGGCGCTTCTGCTGGCGCGCATCTACGAGGTGCTGCCGTTTACGTGCCCGCAGTGCGGCGGCGCGATGCGCATCATCGTTTTCATCACCGAGACGGTGGTGATGCGGGAGATTCTCGGTCATCTGCGTGAGCCTAAGTCACCGCCGCGCCTGATGCCGGCCCGTGGGCCGCCGCTGTGGGAGATGTCGGGCAGCGACCCGGCCAAGAGCGATCCACGCGCGCAACCCATGCCGGACAACGAGTTCGATCAGCGCATTGCTTGGTAGGGCAAAAGACCACAAGACTCGCTCGTCGGGGGCGATTCGTGCCTGTGGCCACCCGAGCGGCAAACTTCCGCCGCCCAGGTGGCCACAGGCACAGACAATGGGTATGCCAGAGCGGGGTTTCAGCGGCTTGTCAGGCGTCTTCGGCGCCAAATCAACGATTGACCCAGACGGATATGGCCGGATTACTGCAACAATGGCGTGAAATTCCTATCCTTAGCACCTGAGCACAACCAATCTCGCAGCGGCTTCCGGAATCCGTTAAAGTGTTTTCATGAGACCGCGCATCTATATTTAAACTTCTGTTGTCAGCTATTTGACGGCCAAGCCCAGCAACGACCAGTTGAAGGCGGCTTGTCAGCAAGTCACCCAGGCATGGTGGAATAGAAGGCTGTCCGAGGTGGATGTTTTCATTTCCCCCTACGTTGTTGAGGAAGCCAGTCGAGGGGATGCCGTTGCCGCGCAAGCGCGCATTGACAGCCTGCGGCCAATTCCACTGTTGCCCATTGACCCCGCCATCATTGAGTTGGCCCAATACCTGCTTCGGGGCGGTGGGCTGCCCAAACAAGCCCAATTGGATGCGCTGCACATTGCCTGTGCGGCATTTCACCGCATGGACGTGTTGCTCACCTGGAACTGCACTCACATTGCGAACCCCATGCAGCTGCCGGTGATCCGAGGCTTGTGTTCTGCCAAGGGTTATCGTATGCCTGAACTTGTCACCCCTTTCGAAATGATGGAGGCTCCTGAATGAATAAACCGTTACCTTGGCGTGATCCCGTTGTGGCGGAACTACATGCGGTGCGCGTTGAACTTTTGCGCGAACATGGGGATGACCTGGTCGCATACTCCAACGCAGCTATTGCACACTGCCGACAGTTGAATTTTCAAATTGCTATGGCCACCATCGAAAGGACGGCGGAAAGACCACCATCGGCGGAGCCGTCGACGACCCGGGACTGAGCAGCGATGAAACCGACGAACAGGCCAGAGCCGTCCGGTAGTGAGGGGAAGGTGCTGCCGCCAAATACCACCTCGAAACTTCCATTGGATCCCTGACGACCCACTTTACCGGCCGTCGCATAGCCGGCCTGCCGAAGAACCAGTTGATGATGTTGAAACTGGTGATCAACCAGGCGGTCGACAACATGGCCTGGAGCAAACGCAAATGTTTGCCACCGTGTTTGACGGCATCACGCGCCACTCGCCCGAGGGGCTGTGGTTCAAGCGTTACGCGGAAGAGTTTAGTTTTCCGGCGGCGGTGGAGTGGCGCGACAGCGGACGACCGTTGCCGGAACCCGGCGCTGGCAGCACGGGTGCCTCATTCATGACGCCGCCCTCCAAGGGCGCGCGCTCACAGTGGTCACGTGACATCACGCAAAAGCGCAGCGCGACGCGCAGCAAAAAAACGTCCACAAAAAAGGCGGGCAAAAAATAACCAGTCGATTTATCGCGCAACGGCCAAAGCATCGCGCAATCGCCCAATCATCACGCAATAGTCAAAGAGCCGGTCCCACCAAGGGTTTCCGGCTTCCAACCTGATTCCGGGTGCGGCTCACGCCGCGTCGCGCAACATCCAGTCTGCGGCACGCTCGGCGATCATTGCGACCGGCGCATTGGTGTTGCCCGAGATGATCGAAGGCATGATCGAGGCGTCGGCCACGCGCAGGCGGCCAAGCTTGCGCACGCGCAAGCGCGCATCGACCACCGCAAGCTCATCATTACCCATCTTGCAGGTGCCGACCGGGTGGTAAACCGAGCCGCCCATGCGGCGCGCAAAATCGAGCAGCGCGGCATCGTCATTGCATTCTGCACCCGGTGTCATCTCGCTGTTGACATAAGGTGCCAGCGCCGGTTGCGCGAGAATATTGCGCAACGCCTTGATGCCGGCCACCAGCGTGGCGCCATCGGCCGGGTGTTCGAGGTGGTGGTAGTTGATGTCGGGCACCTGTGTCACATCCGCACTCACCGCCCGCAGCACGCCGCGGCTCTGCGGGCGCAGGATCACGGCGTTGGCGGTGAAGCCCGGGAACGGATGCAACACCACGCCACCGGAATCGCGGCGCGCCACGCTGTAGGTCCAGAACGTGACCTGAATGTCGGGTGTCGCCTTATCAGGCGCAGAGCGCAGGAACGCGCCGGCGTAAGTGGCAGCGGCCATCGGGCCATCACGGAACAGCAGATAGGAGAGCCCCATGCCGATACGCTGGAGCGGGCTTTTCATCACGTCGTTCAACGTGACCGGCTCCTTGCAGCGCATCACCAGCGCGGCGCGGTAGTGATTGTGCAGATTGGCGCCGACGCCGGGCAGGTCGGCAAGCACCGGCACGCCGAGCGATTGCAGGTGCGCCGGGTCGCCAATGCCGGACACCTGCAACAATTGCGGCGAGTTGAAGGTGCCGGCAGCGACCACGACTTCACGCGATGCACGTGCGCTGCGCTTCACGCCGCCTTGCAAATACTCCACGCCACGCACTTCGCCGCCTTCGATGATGAGCCGGGTCGCCAAGGCGTTGGACGCGACCGCGAGATTGGCGCGCCGCCGCGCGTCTTTGAGCAATGCGCTCGCCGTGCTGGCACGGCGGCCGCGGTGGGTGTTGAGCTGGTAATAGCCCGCGCCCTCCTGCGCTGCGCCATTGAAGTCGAGGTTGTGCGGCAGGCCGGCCTCAACCGCTGCCGAGACAAATGCATCAGCCAACACATGCCGGTGCGGCAAGTCCGATACATGCCAGGGGCCATCGCCGCCATGCAGCGCATCGCCGCCGCGCGAGTTGTGCTCGGTGCGGCGAAACCAGGGCAGCACATCATCCCAGCCCCAGCCTGGATTGCCGGCGGCGGCCCAAGCGTCGTAATCCTGCGTCTGGCCGCGAATGTAGATCATGCCGTTGATCAGGCCGGTACCGCCGATGCCGCGCCCGGCGGGCTGGTCGATGCGGCGCCCGCCGAGCGCCGCTTCGGCGCTGGTGGCGTACATCCAGTTGTAGCGCGGGTTTGCGAGCAGTTTTGCGTAACCCACCGGCACGCTGATCCACGGGCTCCGGGCTTCGCCGCCGGCTTCGATCAACAGCACGCGATGCTGGCCGCTCTCAGTGAGGCGCGCGGCGAGCACACAGCCCGCAGTGCCTGCACCGACGAGGATGAAGTCAAAAGTTTCTTCCATTGCGCTATTCTAGGTTCAGATTGACACAAGGAGACCCGTGATGCGCAAGCCCCTGCTTTACCTGTTGTTGGTTCTGTTCGCTGCGGTGATGCCCGTCTGGGGCGTGGCGCAAGACGCGTATCCCATGAAGCCGGTGCGCATCGTGGTGCCGTATCCGCCCGGCGGCGCGTCCGACGTGACGGCGCGCCTGCTGGCGCAAAAGCTCTCTGAGTTCTGGGGCCAGCATGTGGTGGTGGACAACCGCCCCGGCGCCAACGGCATCGTCGCGCTCGAGCATGTGGCCAAGCAGCCGGCCGATGGCTATGTGTTGCTGATGGCCAACCTCGGACCGAACGCGATCAATCCGGCGATCTATTCCAAATTGCCCTACGACCCGGTCAAGGACTTCACCGCGATCACGCTGACGACGATGGTGCCGCAGGTGCTGGTGGCATCACCCCAACTCGAACAGAAGACGCTCAAGGAAGTGATCGACTTCGCACGCGCCAACCCGGGCAAGTTGTCCTACGGCAATGGCGGCAACGGCTCGGCCAACCATCTCGGTGTCGAGTTGATGGCATCGATCGCCGGCGTCAGCTTCACGCCGATCCCCTACAAGGGCGATGCGCCGGCGATGGTCGACACCATGTCAGGCCTCCTGGCGATGACTTTACCGACCGTGGTGGCGGCATCGCCGCACATCAAGTCCGGCAAGCTGCGCGCGCTCGCCGTCAGCACCAAAACGCGCGTGGCCGCATTGCCGGATGTGCCGACGATGCAGGAAGCGGGCGTGGCAGGCTACGAATCGTCTTCCTGGGGTGGCATCATGGGGCCGGGCGGCATGCCGGGCGCGGTGGTGAACAAGGTGCATGCCGATGTGGTGCGTGCGTTGCGGCTACCCGATATCCAGGAGAAACTCGGCGGGCTCGGCGCCACCGTGCTGGCGCAAGGGCCGGCGGACTTTGCAAGCTTCCTGCAGGCCGAGATGCGCAAATGGGATGGCGTGGCGAAGCGCGCCAACATTCGATTGGAATAACAAAGGCGCGGAAAGTCTTGGTGGGAGAGATTCTTCAGCCGCCATCCGCCGTCGCAGCAGGTTCTACGCGGACACCGCGCTTTTGCTGCTGACGTGGCTAGTGAGGCGCTGCGTGATGTCGCGCCGCACTTCGTTGAAATCAATCGCCGAGACTTCGCGCGCTCGCGCCAGTGCGATGTGCGCGTCGTGCTCGATCCGGCCCGGGCCGGCTGTCATCACCTCCACACGGTCTGACAGTACCAGCGCTTCCTCGACTGAGTGGGTCACAAAAATCACCGTCACCTTAGTACGCTGCCAGATTTCGAGTAGCTCTTGTTGCAATTGTTCGCGCGTCAATGCGTCGAGCGCGCCGAATGGCTCGTCCATCAGCAGCACTTCGCAGTCGTTGGCGAGCACGCGCGCGATCGCGACGCGCTGCTTCATGCTGCCCGAGAGCTGGCTTGGATAGTAGTCGGCGAATTTGGTCAGGCCAACCATTTCGGTGTAATGCGCAGCAAGCTCGTCGAGTTTCGCCTGCGGCAGGCCGCGCTGATGCGCATCTGGCCACCGCAGTGCGGACAGATCAGCGGGAACACCTCGTAGATGCGGGGGATCAGTGCGGCCCACAGGTAGTGCGATGGTGGGCGCGGTTTGGGTTTGACTTGCGGCTCAGGCGGGGCCGCACCACCAGGTCCACCAGCTGTGACTGCTGCTGGCGACCTGTGCGGCGAGTTGCGGCGCCAGCTCCGCGCCTGCCACGAGACCCGCCAGCAATTGCCATGCTTACCAAAGTCAGGTCAAGGGACTGGGCATGGGCCGCGATTTGTATGTCCAGCGGGCCGATCGGCATACGTTTGCGTTGCAGAATCGTGCGGGTTTGCCCGCTACAAACATCAAATTTCGTGGTTCGAGGGTTACGGCGCAGAGCTCTAAAGGTTCCACACAAATCTCGCCTCGCATGGCGTCACGATGGCCACATTTGGCTCATCAGACGCCATCTCGCGTCTGATGGTGGCATCGGTTTGTTCGCATCACAGCATCCTTTCTATCAGCGGGCACTACACGGCGGTGGCTAAGTTGGTCCTCGTCAAAGGCGCGTCATTGAAATGCCCGATAAAGAATTGAAAGGGGCAGCGCTAATTTTTTGCCCGGCCTTAAAAAAATGCATTCTACTTTCTGAACCCTTTAATCCTCTGCGCTGGGCATGTGCTTTGCTACTGGCGTTGATATTCATTGCGCTTCATCGCGAGATACTCGCGCTGCTTTACTTCATGTAGCTGTCGCGGGTAGCGCTCAGTAGCAGCGAACCAATCGTTGATGCGTTTTTCAAACTGCACGCCTGGTGGCAGCCTCAATGCACCGAGGTACGACTCAATAGCCAAGTAGTAACGCATTGTGTTGCGCTCCGCCACACCGCGAATGCCATCAACGTATGTCGTCTTGCCGTCTGCATCCATACCCACTACCGTAAAGCCAACTTTTGCACGGCCTGCCGTGTTGAAGTATGCGAGCATGGCGAGTCTGCCGGTTAGGCCATATCCATACGAGTACGAGAGATGCACAAACGTGCCCCCACCTTTTAGCGGGATGGCTTCGAGTGTGATGCGATAGTCGTGCGTGCCGAGCGGACCGGCATCAGCGCTCAACATAATCCGCAGGTAAGCGGCGTTGTTTTTGGCGACATTCCATGAAAACACGAGACGAAATGAGTCCTTTAGCGGCTGCTCGAATTTGTTGCCGACGTTCATCACTAACGACGTCGGCTGTTTCTCGGCTGATACGCGGCAATACTTGGTATTTAGATGCAAGATCAGGATGTCGCACCACGCTTGTGGTTTCGCGAGCGCTTCGCTGAATATGTCAAACCCATCCGGCACGACAGCGTAAATATCGCCCTTCACATCTTGAGCGCTGTGAAATGATTCCAGCACCAATGGACGTTTAAAGCCATTATTTGCAAGCCGCTCGCGCATTGCGAGGTGCTGCTCACGCAGGGCTGCGATTGGCTCGATTTCGGCAATGCTTACGCCGGGCGTTGTTGATTCAGCGTGAGCCAAGCCAAATAAAGTGGCGAATAGAAAGACTATCGCCGCTATCGCAAGAGTAACTGCTCGGAGCGAAGTGTTCGGCAAACTCTTCATTCTTTGCTCGTTGCCAAATGCGTCCATCTCATAGCCAGTAAACCCACAATCGCGCTCCCTGCTCTTTCAGGCGAAATAGTAGCGAACGCGCCGCCCACGTTTCCTGTGTCACCTGGGTCGATGCTGCCAAGTCCTTTTCAAACAACTTGTTCATCTGTTGAGCGAACTCCGCACCTAAAACGACAGCGTTTATTTCGTCGTTGTGTAAGAAACTCCGCCAGTCGAGATTGGTTGACCCGACGGTTGACCAAACGCCATCGATCAGGGCAGTTTTAGCGTGCAGCAACGCCTCACCTCGCTCGTAAATCTTTACGCCTGAATCCAGTAGCGCGGCGTAATACGAACGACCTGCGTGAAAAACCAGTTCGGAGTCTGTCTTGCTAGGTAAAATAATTTTCACATCGACCTGACGCGCAACTGCGTCTGCGAGCGCTTTCATAAAGTGCTCATCTGGTGCGAAATAGGCGTTCGTCAGAAAGATTGATGTCTCGGCACTGTTGATGGCAGAGACGAGCGTACTGTAAATTTGCCCGCCGCCTTCGTCGTCCGCCGAACTGGCGATGGCACGGACCACTTCTTTTCCTTTTGCCATTTGCGCTGGAAAGTATTCTTTGTCCGGCAATGCGCTGCCTTTTTGCTTGATCCAGCTTGCCATAAAGTGCTTTTGGAACTCGGCGGCCACCGGACCTTCCACCATCAGATGGGTATCGCGCCAGGGTAACTTGTCTTGCCCGTTGCTCTTCTTGCTGGTTTGGCCTTTGCGGTGTCCCGACAATCCACTCGAATAAACACTGCTGATGTTTATGCCGCCTAGAAATACCGTCCGGCCATCAACGATCAACAGCTTGCGGTGGTCCCGCTGGTTCAGCTCCCACCCTTTTTTTGCCAGCAATGGATTGACAGGGTTGAATTCCAGCGTCTTGATACCACCGTTGTTCAGCCGTTGAAAAAACGCCTTTGGTGTCGCAATCGACCCAACGCTGTCGTACATCAGTGCAACTTGCACGCCTTGCTTTTGTTTTGCGATCAACGCGTCAGAAAAGCGCTGCCCGACTTCATCGTCTTCAATGATGTAGGTTTCGACATTAATGTGCTTCTTCGCCGCCGCAATCGCCTTGAACATCGCGACGTAAGTCGACTCGCCGTCCTCAAAGAGAGTGGTACGGTTGCCAACCATCAGCGGACTGCCGGCGACTGCCTCCTCGATGGCAAGATGCCGCTCAAAAATTCCCGTATCTTCGCCGCGGCGACTTAGATCAGCAAGGATTGCCTTGCTCTGCTGCACCGTTAACGGACCACGTGCGCCATGGAGTTTGGCGGGTGGTGAGCCAGGCGATTTTTGTGCCGCACTCAAATGATTGAAACTTGCGGCGCCCGTATCTGAAGTTCGCTGCGGAAGCGAATCGCAGCCCGCCACCCCAGCAAACAACAAGGCTGAAAGCGAGCCCAGACTACAAAGCCAAACTACCAGCGTTTTCCAAGTGGCAAGAACAATGCGCACAAGTTTCTCCAAATTCGCAGCTTGGCCCTTATAGAAACATGCTGCGAGAGCCATCTACAAGTTGTCAGCGTGAGAATCAACGGGAAAATCAAGCAAATCAGCGTAATCTAGTTCTCGGCAACGCAGCTTTCTGCTATGTCGCCCAAAGTCCGCGCTTGGTGGCGGAACAAAGCTTCGTCTGTAAGCACGCCAGGGAGGATGACGAAATTCGGCTTTTCTGCAATGATCATGTCGATGTCGCCAGAGAATATGCGAAGAGTGTTGCCTGAATCGAGGTACAGGTCTGTGCGGGAGCGAACACGTTGAGACGCAAATCTTCTCCCTGGTGTTTGCATGGTGTCAAAGGAAAATCAAACGACCGGGAGAAGTCAAAGGGGTCCCCTCTGACCGCTATCCGGTCGATATTGGGGCGGAAACGACAGCATTCACGATTGTCTTGACGCTTGAGGTTGTTTGCCGGGAGACACGTGTAGTGCAATGAGTTTCGGATTCGCGGTAAGTCGCTGAAATCCGCAGTGCCTATTAGAGGGCTCCTATTGAAAGCAATACCACGCTGCACTTTTTCCGGTCCATGGCTGGCCTGAGTAGGGCGCCTGGGACTTGCGGGGCAGCGTTCGGAGTCGACAGCGGCCCGCTCAAGCGGTGCAGAAATCGCTGCGTTAGTCCATCGGCTGGGTCGCCTACGGGTGGGCCCGCCACTGAACGTAATGAAAGCGCTGATGCGCATCCGGCCACCGCAGTGCGGACAGATCAGCGGTAGCACCTCGTAGATGCGGGCGATCAGTGCGGCCCACAGGTAGTGCGATGGTGGACGCGGTTTGGGTTTGACTTGCGGCTCAGGCGGGGCCGCACCACCAGGTCCACCAGCTGTGACTGCTGCTGGCGACCTGTGCGGCGAGTTGCGGCGCCAGCTCCGCGTGCCACGCGACCCGCCACCAATTGCCATGCTTACCAAAGTCAGGTCAAAGGCCTGGGCATGGGCCGCGATTTGCATGTCCAGCGGGCCGATCGGCATACGTTTGCGTTGCAGAATCGTGCGGATTTGCCCGTATTGCCGGGCTGTGGACAGATCGAAGTCGCGAACTTCGAGGGGCGCAAAAAAGTTTTCTATCGCGCGAACGTTGCACGCGGAGCCGCTGTTGTAAGCGCAAGTCTGCACCCCTGCCGATTCCAATCTCGCAGCTAGCCGTCGCGCCACCGGCCGACGCGACCGAGGCGACCGACGAGCCGGCGCATCGCCAGTCAGCCCGCTATGTCTGGGCGCTGCTGCTGGAGCGGATCTACGAGGTGCTAGTCGCGATCGCGCTGATCACTGTATGGGAATACAGTTCCGTGTCCCGATCACCCGATCCGGACTGTCATGCCTGCCGCCGCCGCTTGCGCCCCATCGCGCATTGCCGTCTACCGCCGTCGCCAGCCCGAGCGCCCGCTGCTCTATCGCACGGTGCAGAGCCATCTTGCCACTCGGCTGCTGGAGCGCGATTCTGCGGTTCTGAACGCCGCGATGCATATGCTCCTGACCGCCATCGCGCGGGTGCTGCGGCAACATGGTCCCGGCGTCAGTGCAGCGTCCCGCCTCGGCGCCATGGTCTTCATCCACCGCTTTGGGGCGCTGCGGGGCACCCATCTGCACTTCCACTGCGTGGTGGTGGATGGCGTGTTCGAGGCCGATGCGACCGGGGGGGCGGTTTTTTACCCGGCCAGCACACTGGATGTGCCCGCGATCGGGGAGGTTCAGGCCGCCGTGCGCCGGCGACTGCTGCGCTCGGTCCTGCGGCGCGGCCTGCTGTCGGCGGACGACGCGCAGGTGATGGCCGAGTGGGAACACGGCGGCGGCTTCCCGGTCGATGCAAAGGTGCGCATTGCGGCGCACGAGCGCTGCGGTCTGGAGCGTCTGCTGCCGTATTGCGCCCGCCCGGCCTTCGCGCTGGAACGCTTGCGTGAAATCGACGTCCGGCATCTGGTCTACGAGAGCAGCAAGCCCGGCCCGGGTGGCAGCGTGGGCCTGATGCCAACACCGATGCAATTGCAGGGCCGGCTGGCGGCGCTGATTCCGCCACCACGCAAACGTCGGCATCGCTACTATGGGGTGCTGGCGCCCAACGCACCGCTGCGCGAGGCGGTCACCGCGCTGGCGCAGCCGCTGAGATTGCCGCCGCACCGAGACCGGTCGAGGCGATCCCGCCGGATGCGGCCCCGACAGAGCCAATGCATCGCCAAGCGGCGCGCTACGTCTGGGCGCTTCTGCTGGCGCGCATTTACGAGGTGCTGCCGCTTACGTGCCCGCAGTGCGGCGGCGCGATGAAGATCATCGCTTTCATCACCGAGACGGTGGTGATGCGGGAGATTCTCGGTCATCTGCGTGTGCCCGCCAAGGAGTGCAAAACCAACCGCGCCCATCTCAAGGTGATCGAACGCTGGCTGCGCTCATATCGGCCCGAAGAACTTTGGGATGAACAAGGCCGGCCGCACGCCGACATCGTCGCGCTTT